>Ga0255168_1000187_pt1 | contig 24963 bp, 9 predicted proteins | sample Atl_Miss_RepB_8d_FD_183629 | JGI IMG/M metagenome (GOLD analysis project Ga0255168, IMG submission 183629) | Freshwater microbial communities from Altamaha River, Georgia, United States - Atl_Miss_RepB_8d | ecosystem: Environmental > Aquatic > Freshwater > River | place: USA: Georgia | collected... | reverse complement strand
CGCCAATGCAGATTTCATCGTGGATCACTCGGCGGCGTTCACAAACCAAGTCGTGTTCTCGAGCAACACTTTCTACTCCGCAGGATCGACGTCCAGGTTGCGCTTTGGCACGGTCGCCCAGCCGCGCCACGAAATCTATTCACCGACCGCGATCGCGATTGAATTACGCACCGCTTCGTTGGATACTACTGGCTTTCAGACGTGGTTCACGAACGGCCAAGAGCGCATGCGCGTCGCTGCCGACGGCAATATTGGTATTGGCACCAATGCACCCGCCGCACGTTTGCACATTGGCGGAGGGGGTGGCGTTGTGGGCGGGGACTTGCGCGTGGATTCCAACATAAGCGCTCTGCGTCTCTCAACTTCGCGCGGCGTGTATTTCGAGAACGGAAACTCGGGAGCGGGAACGGATGGTCAGCCAGCGCTGCGCCTCAGCGCTGAGTCGGGCTCCGGTGAGGCGGCGTGGGGGGTAAGATATCTGCCAAGCGATCAAGTGGGTGCCGGCGTGCGCCAGGCGGCGCCACTGCAGATTCATGCCTCGGCGCTGGTGGGATACACGGCCGCTGGTGAAAATTGGGGAACCAATAACTTATTTGTAGGAGGGAATGTGGGCATCGGTACGACCGCTGTCGCCCTCAGCGGCGCCATTTTCCAAGCTCAAGGCAATGTGCAATTCGGCAACGGTCTGAAGACCGATGGAAACCAAAACGACGGCTACCTCGGAGGTCCCTTCTTCAAGCAGCAATCTTGGGGAGCCGTCGGCGCAACTCGTACCATTGCCTATCCACTGTATTGCCAAGGGCAAAATGCGAGTGGCACACTGCATGTCCAAGTCAAATCGTATCTCAATAATAAGCTTGCCAATCTGCACATCTCCTACCTCACGACCGGTGCGGACGCCGTCGATGTCTTCGTGCTCAGTCACCATCGTACGCCTAATATGACCACGCTGAACGCCTACGCAAGTGGTGGCGACATCGTAGTCGAGACCGATGCAGACTGCGCCATCGCATGGACGTCCATCGGTGCAATCTAGAGTCGTGTTATGTTTTGTGTTTCTTTTTGTTCCAAAAATTATTGCAGATTAATAGGAGTGCGGAGCGTGGATGCCCCCCGCAAGTAGCAAGTTCAAGAGGAACATCGGGGAGTCCCTGTATCTGAATTCAGATCAGGACATCCTCTTCTTTCGCAATGTGGGCTTTGGTACTGAGAAGCCCCTCGAGTTCATCCATGTGGATAGCAATGTGTACATCCGCGACTCGGTCGGTATCGGCACGGCCATTGACCGCAGCTTGGGTGGAGGGGCACCGGCGCTCCAAGTGGGTGGTGTCGCACGTTTCGACGGGACGATCGGTGTGGGAACGGCCAGCGTGGTTGCCGGAGCGCGGCTGCAAGTGAGCGGGGGGACGCTGATAACGGAGCACGTGGTGCCAGGAGGCGCAGGAGGCGCCGGTGCCTTCAATGTGGGCAGCGCCTCAACGCGCTATGGACGCCTCTATGTCAGCGACGCCGGTGTGGATATTTCGGGGTGGCGCATGCTTGCCAATACCACTGCCGATTACCTCGAGATTCGCGAGGCATCGAGTGAGCTGGCCGGTATGTTGGCGGGCTCGGCCTATGCCAGCAATGCGGTCGGCATCGGGACAACGTTTGTCGATGAAGGCATTGGTCTGGCCGTCCACGAAGGCAGCATGTATGTGCGCGGGAACGTTGGCATTGGCACCGTCATTCCGCGCGCCGATTTGGATATCCAAACCATCAAAGGCTGGAATCTCACTCAGCAGCTCTCGCATGGGACGTGGGCAGTCGGTGACGCCGTGAGCGTCAGCGAGGACGGCACGTATTTAGTGACCGGCACCAACGACGGGCGGAGCGTTCTGATCTGGGCACTTGTCGCTGCTGGACCTGCCGGAACTGGTAGCAAATGGGTTTTCGACACGCGTATTGCCCCTGAGTGGAGCGAAGGCATGAACATGCCCGGCTATGGCCGCAGTCTGGATTTGACCACAGATGCGACGCGGCTCATTGTCGGTGCACCAACAGAGACTACCGGAACCGCGCGCATCTACGCCAGAAGTGCGGGGTCGCCCTCTACGTGGTCATTGATGGGAGACGGGGTTTTGGGACCTTCTGGCAGTCTGTCAAGCGGATTCGGAACAGATGTCGCCATCAGCCGCAATGGACTGTATGCTGCGGTCACGAGTCCGACAGAAGACTCGCTTGGCGTTGTCTATATCTACTTCTACTCGGGAGGTTCATGGGCGCTTCAACAGCGCATCGTGGGTCCCTCAGTGGGCGGGGCCGCCCAATTTGGTTGGTCGATTGAGTTGACCGCCGACGGGTCGCGCCTCTTCGTTGGCAGACAGTCGCCCGAAAGCGTGTTGATTTATAACCGCACCGGGACCACGTGGTCGCAAGCGGGGCTGCTGGTGGCGCCCGACGCAACTGGGGTGGATATTTTTGAGTTTGGCCGCTCCGTCAGCGTGAGCACAGATGGCGCCGTGCTTGTTGTGGGCGCGCCCGCAAGAAATAGTGCGCGAGGTGCCGTGTATGTGTGGCGCAATGATGTGTTTGCGCAGCGTCTGGACGGCAGCGTCGTGAGTGGGCGTCTCGGTGATCGCGTCGATATTGATGCAAACGGCCGAGTCATCGTCGCGAACGAGTATTTGTTTAAATGGGTGGATAGTGGTGGCGGCGGGGGGTCGGGTGTTTGGAGCGAATTCCATGTGTTTTTGCAAAATCACCCGCACGCTGCCAACACCGGGATCAGTGTCAGCGATGACGGGCAGGCGGTCTTCATGTCGTCGCCCCTTGAAGACCGAGTCTATGTATTCAACGAGCTCCTCGAACCGTACGTGGAGATTCGCTCTCGGGAAGGCAGCAATTTGTTCTTGGTGCAGCATGATGGTCGTGTTGGTGTCGGGACGGACACAGCTCTGAGTGGTCTGCATGTTCAATCTACGGTGTATGTTGCGTCGAATTTGGGTATTGGCACCGTCAACGCCATGGCACCACTGCATGCTGTGGGCGGGGCAGTATTCAGCGGCGGCAATGTTGGCATCGGCACCACCGCGGCTGCTAGCGCTTTGAATGTCCAAGGTGTCGTGAGCGTGACTGGGTCAGGAGGGTATCTGGGTATTGGAACAGCGCTACCGAGCGCGAGTGTACACATTGTGGGCAGCGGCGGCGTCGGCGGGGCGGCTCTGCGCATCAATGAGGCATTTGTTGTGAGCGCGAACGGTGCGTTAACAGCGGATGGTGCGACGCTCGGAACGGCGACGATTAGCAGCGCGAGTGTTGGAAGCGCATCCAATACAGAGTTGTTTGTCAGCAACGGATTGGTCATGGGAAGCAGCGCACGCGTGCGCTCTGAGCTGCGGGTCGACTCCAATGTGATGGCAGACGGTAATCTGGTGACGCTCGTGGCCAACATTGGCGTAGGAACTGAGAACCCTGGATCATTTGTGGATATTCGCGCTCAGAAATTCTTTGTGGCGACCTCAAATCTGACGGGTGGCGTGAGTGAAGACACCTACGGGCAGGTGGTCGCTGCGAGTGCGGACGGCAACTGGCTGGTGGTCAGTGACCCTACGCGGACATTGACGGCAGTGGCGCAGGGGCTGGCAATTGTTTATAAATGGAGTGGGTCGGCTTGGCAGGAATGGCAATCGTTGACTGCAGCGTCCCCCGCCATCAACGATCAATTTGGTCGTGCGATGGCTTTTTCGGCGGATTCCAGCTATCTGTTCATTGCTCGGCAAAACCAGGTTTTCGTTTATGGTCTTTCGGGGGGTCAATGGGTCACAGACGCATCTTTGAGTGAGCCATCGGCGGATGCTGCAGCCGGGTTCGGACGCGCATTGGAATTTTCCGAGGTCGATCAGAAGCTGCTCGTCGGCGCGCCACTCAAAAATAATACTGGTGTCGTGTTTGAATACGGACACGTTGGAGGCTTGTGGACACTCAGCAGCACAGTGTCGCCGGGCGGCGGCGAGAGCGGAAACATCGAATTTGGCGCATCGATACACGTATCTGGATCCACGCGGGTGATTGGTGCCCCTGGTCGCACAGCGACGGGCGTTCTAAGCGCGGGCAGCGTATTTAAGTACACATGGTCTGCAGTGGGAGTCACCTGGTCTTATGTAGGCGTGTTGAGCGCGTCTTCGCCGACGACCAACATGCGCCTCGGAACGTCGGTCGCTGTTTCAGACAATGGGGATGTGGTTGCGGGTGCGCCATCGGCTGGGTATGCCGGAGCCAATTCAGGAGCGGTTGTTGTATTTGATAGTGTGTCCAATGCGCAAAAACAAGTCATCCTTTCTGGCACAAGCTCCAGCTTTTTTGGGAAAGCGCTCTATGCATGGAGTGCGCGTCCTTTGATAGCGGTTGGTGCGTCAGATGCCGTACGCATTTACCGTAGACACGGTGACTCCTATCGCGAGTATCAGCGCCTTTCGGGTGAGGGCGCTGCATTCGCGTCGACGGCGGTTGGCCTGGCGATAGGAGATGTAGCCGGAAGCGTCGTTCGGCTGTGGTCGCTCGTCTACGACCGGTCATTCTTCGAAATTCGAGACGAGGTAAGCAGCAATGTGTTCGTCGTTGGCAATAACGGGCGCATCGGCGTGGGCACGGGGGCGCCTATGGTTGGGTTGGATGTGCGTACGACGGACGCAGTGTTGCTGCCACGTGGCACGACGGCACAGCGACCGGCAGGTATGGAACGTGGCTTTATTCGATATAACACAGAGACGTCGCAATTCGAGGGTTTGGGGGCGGGGGACGCTTGGGGGTCGCTCGGGGGCGTCAAAAGTACCGATGGGTTCACATACATCGCCACAGAAGCGTACGCGGGGGCGAATGACAGCAATCTGCGGTTTGTGACGGGCGCGGTCGAGCGGATGATTGTGGATGCCGGTGGCCATGTTGGCATTGGCACAGGAGCGCCTGTGGTCGGACTGGATGTGCGCACGACGGACGCAGTGTTGCTGCCACGTGGCACGACGGCACAGCGACCGACAAGTACGGAACGTGGCTTTATTCGATATAACACAGAGACGTCGCAATTCGAGGGTTTGGGGGCGGGGGACGCTTGGGAGTTGCTTGGCGGAGTCAAAAGTACCGATGGGTTCACATACATCGCCGCAGAAGCGTACGCGGGGGCGAATGACAGTAATCTGCGGTTTGTGACGGGCGCGGTCGAGCGGATGATTGTCGATGCGGGTGGTAATGTTGGCATTGGCACAGGAGCGCCTGTGGTCGGACTGGATGTGCGCACGACAGACGCAGTGTTGCTGCCACGTGGCACGACAGCACAACGGCCGACAGGTGTGGAGCGCGGATTTATTCGATATAATACAGAGACGGCACAGTTCGAAGGACGGGGTGCAGGGGATACTTGGGGGTCGCTCGGAGGAGTCAAAAGTACCGATGGGTTCACATACATCGCAGCAGAAGCATACGCGGGAGCAAATGACAGCAATCTGCGGTTTGTCACTGGCGCGGTCGAGCGGATGATTGTCAGCGATACTGGGTACGTTGGTATTGGTACGACACAACCCGCGGAAAACCTGCACGTGGTCGGCGATGTCTTGGCTACGGGAACCATCACGGCGTCAAATATGCAGATCATCGGCGACGTCGTTATTTTAAACACTGTAACGAGCAATACCGAGCAACTGGTTGTGAGCAACAGCGGTTCCGGTCCAGGTATCAAGGTGACACAAACAGGGGCAGAGCCAATTGCAGCGTTTTACGACGATGGTGCGCTTGCCATGATCATCGCGGATGGTGGCAATATTGGCATTGGCACGGGGGCGCCTTTGGTCGCATTGGATATACGACGAAATGACGCCATACTTCTGCCACGGGGGACAACGGCGCAGCGGCCGGCTGGGGTGGAGCGCGGGTTCATACGGTTCAATACCGAAACACTGCAATTTGAAGGATTGGGTGCGGGGGATGTCTGGGGTGCGCTTGGGGGTGGTAGTGGTGGCTTGCAGAGTTTGGATACACTGACTTATATCACCGCAGAAGCGTATCCAGGAGCAGGCGACAGCAATTTGCGATTTGTGACGGGGGGTACGCAGCGAATGATCGTGGATGCGAGTGGCAATGTGGGTATTGGCACCGCGGTACCCGAGCACCGTTTGGATGTCGCAGGGGATCTGCGCGCCACGCATATTTATACATGCAACCTCAATGTGATCGGCCAAACCTTTGCAAACTATGATTCGCAACTGTTCCGGAACCGTTTGCAACTTGCGCCCCTGACCCAGACGATACTTGTGGATGTGCCGGAGCTGTTCAATGTAGCGCTGAGCATGGATGGTCTTTACAAGTTTGAGGCGCGCAAGGCAGAAGTGCTCTTGAACGGATCCAAGCTGGCTTATATAAGCGCCGGCAGCAATGACTTCTACGTGAGTTATGAGAACACTTCAAGCAACACGCTCGTGAATGTCGTTTTACAGACGCCGGCGAAGCTGAACGACGTACTGGATGTGAAGTTATGGCCATCGTATTTAGACGACTGGAATGTCTTGCAGCCAGGCTATTCCCTCCAGAACATCAGCTACGTAACGCTCAACGACGGGATGGTCATTGATCGCAGCATCACCAAGCCCCTACAGATTGCACCGTACCGCTTTACCGAATACATTGCTAGCGGAATCTCATCAAACCAGGTGTTCCAATGGACGGTGAACGGTCGCTATGTCTTCAATGAGGGTAACTGCGACGTGTACCTCAACGGCGTTCGGTTGGTGTCTTTGGCGAACAGCGCCGTGCAAGATTTTAGCCTAAACTACGACTACTACTTCGATCAGACGCGCATTTATTTCACCGTGCATCAGACGCTGGCGACCGGCGACATTCTCGATGTAACCGTCTGGCCGGACTTTGACGAGACGACTGAAAATGTGAAGGGCATTTTTTACCAGAATGTTTCGTACTTCTCACGAGTGGGGGTGAGCAGCAACATCGTTTTCACGGAAGGCAACTTGGGCATAGGGACGACCGCGCCGCTGAAAAAATTACACATCGAGGACGACATCATCTTTGATGGCGTCATGTACAACCGCGCTGGGCAAGCCATCTGGGTTCCAGGATCGGCGTTGGAATGGAAGAATGTAGTTGGGGCGCATCCTGTGCTGACGGCGGCGAGTGGGATGACCATCTCGGTGGATTCTGTGAGTAAAAGAGGGCAGTTCAAATATGTGGGGAATAACATAACCTACAATTTGTTCGTGGAGGCGAGCGTGACTGATAAGCCGGGACCGGTCAGCGGAGATTTCGAATTGGGGCTGCCGTACGTGGTAGAGGGTGGTGCCTATGCGGTAGGGACAGTCGTGGGTGAATTATGGCTCACGGTCACGACGGCAGGGACGCCCGGGACAGTGACCATTTACAAGGCCTACGGCAAGACAGCCGCAGATACATCCAAGGTTACGGTTCGGTATCTAAACGGTACCTTCGAAGAGAGCTTGTCAGGTTTAAGCGTGGGGACGAGCATTCGGCTGCAGGGGACACTGGAGTACCGCACCGTGTATGTTGCGGATGAGCAACCGCTTCCTCAGGCCTATACACCAGAGCTTTTCACACGAAATGCGAGCGGGTACGTTGGGTTGAACACCCAGGCGCTGCCAGCGCGCGGGCGCTTCGATGTGGTGGAAACAAGTAACTTACCGGTGTTGGTGCTGGATCAGCGCGGAACAGGGGCACTTCTTGAAATGCGCAGCAATGCGAATGATGTCAAGGTGATTGTGGATCGAATGGGAAATGTGGGAATTGGGACGGGGGCGCCGCGGGCAAAATTGGAGGTCTCTGGAAGCGTTATACCGTCGTCGAATCTGGCCTATGATTTGGGCTCGAGCAACTTGCGCTGGCGAGATTTGTTCCTGAGTGGCAACACCATTGATCTGGGGGGAACCATGTTAAAACGCGACGAAGCGGGCGGGGGTGGCATCAAGGTGCTAAGTGAGAGCGGGGAAGATGTGGATACGACGGTGCGAAACCTCAATGCCTCAGGGTATTTAAACATTGGAGGCACGCGGCTCGAGCGCCATGTGACGGGGCCAATCATGGTCAAGACAGCTACCGGGGAGATGGAGAGTGGTATGTTTAAACATGTGTATGTGGATGGCACTGTGCGCGCGTCGAACCTAGAAGTTCTTGGAGACTACGTGACGCTCAATACGATAACGTCAAATACGGAGCAAATGGTCATTACAAATGCCGGCACGGGGCCAGGTTTGAAGGTGACGCAGACGGGGGCTGAATCAATCGCAGAGTTTTATGATGATGGTGGGGTGCTGGTGATGAAGGTGGCGGATGGGGGGAAAGTGGGGATTGGGACAGCAAACCCATCAAGTTCTCTGACTGTATGGGGTTCAAGTCGGTTCGGAACAGACACAAATGGCACTACCACGAGCACAAACTATGGTAGATGGCAAAATCTTATGGATGAAGTTAGTCCTAACCAGAATCTGCCGCAGCTTTTCAATCGTATTCAGACCACAGCTGCGCTGACCGCGAACCGCACTTGGTATAACATTTACAATCAACACCTATCTGATGCATTAGGATCGAGCATAAGTGGAGAACGGGCAGTGATTTATGGAACACGAAATGATATTCGCAATGCTCGGACAGACTACGGGACAGGATACATCTATGCGGCTTATGGATCGATGAATTACATTATAAACCATGCATCCAATTTAACAAGCTCGAATGCGATCGATCTAGCACATGGAACGTATAATTGGGTTCGGCAATACAGAGATGGGGTCACCTCAAACGCATACGGTACATACAATCGGATTGGTAGAGATGCAGGGACAATTGTAAACTCATATGGAGTTTTCTGCACTACAGAAGGGACGGTGAATAACTCGTACGGCGTGTACTGTACGGGCGAGCAAAAGAATTACTTTGCTGGGAATGTTGGGATTGGAACAACGGCGCCAACGAAAAAACTGCATGTCGTCGGGGACGTTTTGACCACGGGGACGCTCACGGCAAGTAACGTGAGTGTCATCGGTGATTTCGTGACGCTCAATACGGTTACGAGCAATACGGAGCAGATGGTTATTGTAAACGCGGGAACGGGGCCAGGGTTGAAAGTGACTCAGACGGGGGCTGAATCAATCGCGGAGTTCTATGATGATGGCGGGGTGTTGGCAATGAAGGTGGCGGATGGGGGGAATGTGGGGATCGGGACGGGGGCGCCGATGGCTAAACTACATGTGCATGGAACTGCTGGAACGGATGGTATTCGATTTCCAGACAGCACTGTCCAAGTAAGTTCAGCAAGAGGTTCATTAGCACTTATACAGAGTGGAACAGCTACGAGTGCGCTGACAATACCCATATCAAGTTTGAATGGTGACGTTGATATAAAATATGTGTTAGAACTACAAGGCACGATTACAACCACAGCGGATAGATATATTTATATTACACCAAACAATGCAACAGGGGATACCTATTTAGCATTGCAGTTTAGAATAGATGTTGTTCCAGCTACAACTATCGAGAAATTTACGAACAAACAGCTAATGATCGGAAGAACCGTTTATCTGCAGACAGGAACGATCAGTATAACTTCTACTATATTTGCTCAATCCGGATATCATCGCTCTGCAATATCATCGTGCAAATTCTATGCAAGTACGTCCGCTGCTGGGTTTGCCGAAATACAGAGCACATGGGCGAATACGTCTGCAAATATCACTTCAATGACGATCAATTTCGATGGAGCAACCTTTACAGGACGATGGAGACTTTATGCGCCACGATAAAGCGCAACGAGTCATCGTACGTTATTTTTGTCCCTCTTTTCTTCTGCATTCATGATAGAGTTGCGTCATGTCAACGCCCCTGATCTTTGCAAACTCGGAATACGTCGCGGGCAGACACGTGTTCAAGACGATTCCTGGGGGCTCGAATATGAGCTTGGCTAGTCTCGCGACGACTGCAACATGCAATGTCATGACACTGCTGGATGATAAGCTTGGGATTGGGACGACGGTGCCGCGGCAAGCATTGCACGTAGTTGGTAATGTTCTGACCACAGGTACGCTGACGGCGAGCAATGTCAGTGTGATTGGCGACTTTGTGACGTTGAATACGGTCACGTCAAATACGGAGCAAATGGTCATAACGAATGCAGGCACGGGGCCAGGGTTGAAAGTGACGCAGACAGGGAATGAGTCGATCGCGGAGTTCTATGATGATGGTGGGGTGCTGGCGTTGAAGATAGCGGATGGAGGGAATGTGGGGATCGGGACCGCGGCGCCGACAGCGAAACTTGAAGTCAATGGGTTTATAAACATAAAAGTCCCGGCGTGCCATGTTCGAAGTTCGTCAGCACAAACTATTGCAGCATGGGATAACTCAACAAAAGTAGACTACAACGTAACACCAACAATAAATCGATACAATTTATTCAATGTTACGACAAAAAGAATCGAGCCACCTGTGTATGGATTATATTACATTTATGCATGTTACAGCATTTCAAGAACGACAGAAAACAAATACCAATACATTTCCATAACAAAAAATGCGACAGCCACTGCTGTGTCAGATACATTTTCTGATGGTAAGAGACTTGGTTTTGGTGGAATAAGTCATCATGCCCCCTCTTCTGGCAACGTGTATCCATCCGTACAAGCAACAGCAATTGCAGAGTTGACTACGTCAGACTACGTCGAAATTTACGGTTCTGGAAATGGAGCATCCGCAAAATACACTTCGAGCGACAGTGCAAATTTCATAATGGCTTACCTGATCACCTGCTTATAGGACATCATGTCTAGCCAACACAAGTTTCTTTTGTTTTCTGTAGAGGCAAACTTGCATGGCTTGCAATCTTCCGATTTACATCAAGCGCGAGTCGCAGTTTGTCGGCATCGGGACAGCGTTGCCGACCGCAAAGCTGCATGTGCAGGGCGACATCGTGCTGACGGGGCAAATGTTCAATGCCGACGGCGAGCCTTATGCTTTGAGTGGGAGCGGGGGCGGTGGGGGTGGCGGCACATGGGTCGCCCGGACGTCGAACTTGCCGTTGCTTGTGGCCCCAAGTGGGCTAGGGGCGGTTATTGAGATCCAAAGCAATGTCTGTTTGCAACGCTACGGCGGAAACGACAACGCTTACCAAATCTACACGACCGCACGTGTTATCAGTGCGCCAAGTGATGGCAATGCCGATTATAAGATCTCCCTCCCAGATTTGCTAAAGAATGGCGCGTATGCGCCCGAAACCACCATCGGCGAACTTTGGCTCCGTGCCACGAGCAACAGCGAATCCCTGACGTTCAAAGCCGTTGCGCAAACCATTTCGGGGGTGCAGGACATGGCCTATGTGCGGTTTCTGTCAGGCACAACCCGTGTGCCTCTTGGGCGATTCGCTGCCGGGCACCTGCTCGAGCTCCAAGGCATCATCGCGTATGCGACCGAAGTGTCGACTGCTTCAACTTCCAATGTGATTGGAACGGAGGCGGTCTATATCCCTGGAGCGTCTGTGCAATGGTCAGACGTCGGCTATCCACACCCCAACGTGTTCGGTGTCGGCGGCAGCGATTTCGTGATCACTACGCGCAAAGGGCAGACCAAGTATGTTGGCGATGATATTGCCTTCAAAGTGAGTGTCGCAGGTAATGTGGCGGTTGCTCGGAACGTCTCGCAGAGCTACTACTTGGCGCTGCCGTATCCCGTCAATTTAGGTGTCTATGGATCCAACGTGATGGTGGGCGAGTTTGTCATGCGCGTTACATATGCTGGGGTAGGGGCTGGAGGGGCGACGTATCGCGCCTATGCGCGCACGGTTTCGCACACGGATTCTGCGGTAGAGATCAGGTATATCAACGGCACTTTCGACGTGAGTCTTTATGACATTGAGGTCGGCAGCACCATCGATCTCCAAGGCGCGCTTAACTATAAGACGACGGCGATAGCAAGTGTAGCCATTCCGTATGCCTATATCCCGAACAGCTTGGTGCAGGACAGCGCCGGGAATGTTGGGGTCGGCACGAGTCTGACGCCGGCCAAGCTCACCGTTGGTGGGGATTTGAGGGTGAGTGGGTCGTTAGCGAGTGGCACGGGCAGCAATGTGTTGGTGGTGGACGGCGCCGGGAATGTCGGGGTTGGGACAGGGGTGCCGAGGGCAAAACTGGAAGTCGCCGGGAACATTTTGCCGTCTTCCAATCTGGCCTATGATTTAGGCTCAAGTATTTTGCGCTGGCGCGATCTGTATCTGAGTGGCAATACCATCGACTTAGGGGGGACGTTGTTGAAGCGTGATGAGGCGGGTGGCGGAGGCATCAAAGTGCTTGGCGCAGGTGGGGCGGATGTCGATACGACGGTGCGTAATCTGAATGCGTCGGGGTACGTCAATATTGGAGGCACGCGGCTCGAGCGTCACGCGACGGGGGCGGTTATGGTGAGGACGACTGCCGGGGACATGGAGAGCGGTATGTTCAAGCACGTGTATGTGGATGGGTTGGTGCGTGCGTCTAATTTGGAGGTGCTCGGGGAGTATGTGACGCTGAATACGGTAACGTCAAATACAGAACAAGTCGTGGTAACGAACGCAGGTACGGGTCCCGGGTTGAAGGTGACACAGACGGGGGCAAATAGCATTGCGGAATTTTACGATGATGGTGGAGTCTTGGCAATGAAAGTAGCGGATGGGGGGAATGTTGGGATTGGTACGGCAAATCCAATGCATAAACTCCATGTAATCGGAAATATAAATTATACCGGGACACTCTATCAGAATGGAACACCATTCTCCGGTGGCACTTCCTCCCAATGGACGACAAGTTCGGCCGATATTTACTATTCAGTAGGAAATGTTGGCATCGGTACGACGACTATCCAGGCGAGGCTGGATGTTGGCCCTCTCACATCCCTGTCAACAGCGATTATCCGTAGTTCAGGAGCTGGAAGTGTCGAAACCGATTGGCCAAGCGGTTGGGGAGGCGGACTGGCAACTTGGGATATATGCTGTGCAAGCATTAAATATGGTGGCCTTCTGCAGAGATCTTCTGATGAGCGCAAGAAACAAGACATCACACCTTATCCGTATGGTTTGGAGAAATTACTTCAGCTGAATCCAGTATATTTCAGATGGAAAAAAGAGTTTGGCAATTCTGATGACCTACAAACCGGGTTCATCGCCCAGGCCGTTGAACAAGTCCTTCCAGATACAGTAAGTGAGGATTCGGCCTCCTATAAAACCATCAAAGTAGATGTATTCACACCACTCCTTGTCAATGCTGTGAAAGATCTGCACGAGCGGTTGCAGAAGACAGAAGCCGAGCTCGTTATTCTGAAGACTCGATTGGGAATTATATAATTTAACACGATCAGATCTGATTCACGCGCAGGTTTCTGATACGGATATTCGTTTCGTCGTATCCAACTGCTCCAAAGATTCCGAAATAAGTGTTGGAATAGAGGCTTGGCTGCGATGCGTCCGTGTAGGACAAGAATGTCACCGAGTTCACCGTTACCGTCCATGCACCGTCGTTGAAGGTCATGACCACTGGCGTCCACGTCTCCTTGGGGAAGGCGTCGTTTGCCTGCGTGTAAAGAACGGTACTTCCACGAGTGAGCCTCGTGTATTGGTTCGTGGACGGTACGTAGTCATAGATGCTCATATAAACTTGGTAACCTCCTGTGTCTTGGCCTGGATCAGTGTTTGCCGCAGTCTTCTCAGCAGTTCCATATGCAAAAATGCCAAATGCATCCGCATAAAATCCACCTCGTGTTCCCGTTAACATAACGTCTACCATGACTTGGAATCGGGAGCCGAGAGACACATCCGACCAGTACAAGTATGCATACATGCCTCGGAGTGAGCCAGACTGCACTGACACCAGCTGTAAATAGTTGTCGTTGACGCGAATAAGGGATGTTCCGTCGGCCTGGGTTGTACCCGTTGCGTACGTAAGAGGCATAGGTTGGGTGGCCGTCGGATAGAACTCAATAGAAGTTGCGTATGCAGTATTCCGAATAATATAAGACCATGATTGTGTTGTCGAGTAGCTTTGGGCATTTGTAGCGGTTACCACGAAGGTACCAGAAGCAACGGTATTGATTCCAAATGTAAGAGACAATGCGCCTGTTGATGCATTAATGTTCCCGAACGCGGTCGTATTGATTGACCATGTAACGGGTTGATTGGCCGAGAATGTGTACGATACGACGTATGCGGAGGTTTCTGTGTTTTCGTTGATGTTCGCAGGCTGGGCAGAAGTGATGGTCGGTACGTTTGTGATCGCATATGTCCACGACTGGCTCTTTGAATAGCCTTTATCGTTTGTGGCGGTTACAATGAATGTGTCCGACGCCGTTGTATAAAGCGGGAACAAGATGGTGAGAGCACCCGTGGAAGCATTAATGTCTCCAAATGCGGGATTGTTGATCGACCAAGTAACGGGTTGATTGGCCGTGAACGAGTAGGAAACAGTGTAACTGGCTGTGGCTGTGCTTTGGCTGATGTTTGCGGGCTGGACGGACGTAATTGTGGGTACGTTTGTGATCGCATAAGTCCATGAGTAGGTGCTGCTTCCATTGGCATCCGTCGCCGTGACTGTGAGGGTGCCAGAAGCGGTTGTGTATCTGTCGAAGAAAAGCGTTAAGGCGCCAGACGACCCATTGATGGTTCCGAAGGCTTTGGGTGATATAGACCATGATATTGTACCGGCACTTGCTACTCCCGTAAAGGTGTAGCTGACCGTATACGAGCTCGCCGCAGTGTCCTGAGAAATATTGGAAGGGCGCAATGTGATGGCAGGGGCATTGATGCATTTGGCGTACAGCAGCGACATCTCATTGTCGGACAGCGCACGGTCGTAAATGAATGTTTTCGATATATGAGCATTCAGATAAGCGTCTGCCGCCCAATTGGACTTTCCGAGGTATGTGTTGGTAACGGTGCGGTCATTGATGGTCGTCGTAAATGTGTTTTCAAGGACTAACACGTTGTTTTTGTATATTTGGCGTTTCGATCCTTTGATCCAGCGACACGCAATCACCATCCACTCGTTGGCAACAATTGGGCTTGTGCTCGTTGTCATGGCGTAACTTGTGGAGCTGTTGTACATGTCTAGCGTTATGTTCGCAGTGTTGCTGTAGCGCGTGACAACGATATTGTTGTTGCCGGATCCGCTGCCAAAGTCGATGATGCGTTCCCAGCCGCCCACAGTTCCCGTCCATTTGATCATACACACAAGTGTAAACCCGCCTTGGGTGCTGACGGAAAGCGTCTGAGATCCCGCATCCAAGAACGTGCTATTCGTGCGGTTGAAGAACACATAAGGTGTGTTATTGTACCCACCCGAGGAAACATACGTCGGGCGGTTCGCAGATACTGGTTGGCTGAACAACTTGAGGACTCCCCAACTTTCGACTGCCGAATTATTGGCTTGACTGGCAAGCGTCACAACATCAAGGATCGCCCAGGGACCACTTGGGTACGCAGCAAGGTCGAAATTATACACATTGTAAGAGAGCGTTTGTGAGGTCGAGTCGAGACCCCAGGATGCCGTGATCGTGAAAGCGCCAACTGCGGTAACGCCTTGAGCAAAGTTCACACTTAGAACACCTGTTTGGGCATTTATTGTGGCATAAGGCGAGGAGCTGGCGAGCGACCATGCAACGCCGACTTTGTTGGCCGTATAAGTATAGGTGGCTGTGTAGGGCACGTTCGAGGTGTTTGCTGAAATGCTCTGAGGCTGAGCACTCGTGATTGCCAAAGGGGTATACAAAACCGTCAGGCTGTAGTTGCGGCTGGTCACGTTGCTTCCAGAGTCGATGGCGCTTACCGTGATGTTATAGGTCGTCGTTGCCTGGATCAGGTTGGTCGTCGTGCCACTTATCACTGCTGTGTTCGACGTGCTCTGGGTGAAACTCAACCCAGATGCAGAAATATTATTTGCGGTGATCGATAGGATCGAGCCGTTTGGATCCGCGTCGGCGACTTGGATGGTAATCGGCGTTATGTTGCAACCAGACGCGAAAGATCCAAATGATCCTGCCGCGGGTGTTGGAGGAGATACGAAGAAGGGTGCTTCGCCAACTTCGATGATGTCTCGCAAGGTGTGTTGAGGGCCATTCGGCATCGTCACGCGTATGGAAAAGGGCTCCTCCGACTGCGGGAGAACATTTGGGCGTTGAAGGACGACGGTGGTTGGGTTGATCAGCGACCAGGACGGTGCCAAGTAAATGGCGTCTGTCGAACCGACGAACTCAAAGACCATCCCCGGGACAAAGCCTTGGCCGGTGACCGTTGTCATGTCGCCAACGTTGGAGAGCGTGGTGGGGGTCGCGGCTTGCAGGATGTTAAAATCGATGTCGATGGTCGACCATCCTGTTGCTGTATATATTTCGGGCTGAAAGAGCGTCGTATTGATGCGGAAAAGACCTGTCGCTGGATTTGCAGGACGCTGCGCGGTCGTGCCGGAGGAAAGCACCAGTCCATCTGTGCGACCCGACAGATCAAACGGCGCGGTTGTGTTCTTTAGAACCAGCTCATTGCTGCGCGTGATGGTAAGGACATCGTTGACCTGGTAAAATTGCATATCTAGTTATACTGTAGGATTGATTCAAATGCCATTTTACGTAATCAACGATGCTTTCGTCGTTGACAATGGTGGCAATATTGGTATCGGGACGGCTTTTCCACGCGGCGCACTGGATGTTACTGCGACGGGGGTAGGATTGGTAGTGCCCATAGAAAGCGAGAGCGAAAGCGGAACAGTCGGGGGGAGTGGAGGTGGGAGTGGGGGTGGGGGCGGAGGTGGGGGCAGCATACCCGAAAATGCACCAGCGATCCGAATGAGTCGTGCGCTTGGTCGCTTCGAGCGTCGTGTGCAAAACGCTTGGAAATCAAGCGTTATATGGTCGCCCGCGGTTATCAGCGCAACGCCAACAAAGCTTCAGAACATAGGGATGCAAACGGTCGTCACTGGAAGCTACATCGAGCCGAGTGCGGTGTGGTCGTTCATCGGCGCGAATGGGCAAGAATATCCGTGCGTTTCGCAATGGACGAATGCGCAGACGGTAACGCTGACACGGCCGGTAGTCTTTCCCGTGAGCAACGAGCCCTATCGCCTTAAAGTCTACAACATGGACTCCAAAACGCAGTTCATCACCAGCACCCTCTTTTTCGATGCGGGCGACGGCCCTTCCTTTGTGACAGCTGCAGGGAACTTGTCCAACCTGACTCCAAGTACCTATTACAATCCCGGGATCGTCATCGAAGCGATTGACGAGGTCGGTGGAGGCATATCGAACATCACGATCAATAGCGACCTCTCGGGCTCTGGATTGGCGCCTGTGTTTTCTGGGAGTAATCTTCTTATTCAAGGTACGACAACGGCAGTCTCCAACCCCACCACGTATAATTTCACAGCGACCGCGATTGACTTGGGTGGAAACACCGCCACGCGCGCATATTCTTTCACAATACAATCTGCAATAACGGATCTGCTACAGAATGGCACATTCGCGTCGACCGCGTATTGGACACCAAGTCAGGCGTGGAGTACGAGCACAGGACCGTGGATCCAAGACAACATCCTGTTCTTTGGCTATGTACAGACAAATGTCAAACAAACCATCGAAATCGCTGTGCGTCAAGGCATCGAATTGGACTTCTCATTCGAAGTTCGAGCTGAGACACGCAATGGTAGCGTAGATGATACCTATCGAGCGTACGTTGATGTGTACAATACAGCCAACACCGTCGTGCAGACGTTTGGACAGACTGCAACGACTACGATAACGACGACGGGCACTTCCACATGGACGCCTGTATCGTTCTCGAGCACTGTTGCCGCGAGTTATAATATTAGCAAAATCGTGGTAACGATTGAAGGACGAGATGTAGGAAATTGGGCAGGTGCATGGTATGGGCCTACCTTTAGAAATGTGCGTTTGCGTACGTCGTCAGCAGGCGTGAGCTATCAGTCCGCTTTTACTCCTGCTGCACTCACCAACGGAGTATACAACACAACCATCAGTGGAGCCGCATACGGCAATGGCACCTATGTCATCTCGCAATCCGCCAATGGATGGGCCGACTACAAGGTGTGGAAACTGTTTAATTTCACTTACGGCGGGTTTGGGGACTTCTGGCATACGAACGACACGTTTACGGCTACAGGAAATTACTACGCTGGTAGCGAAAATATCGTGAGTGGATACAACGGGGAATGGGTGAAGATACAGATGCCCGTGAGCATCTATCTATCGAAATATCGCATATGGCCGCGCACAGACGTGTCGACCAGCGACCCGCGAGATTGGAGATTATATGGTTCGAGCAATGGTAGCACCTGGACGCTGCTGGACACCCAAACGAACGTGAGTGGATGGACACGAACGGTGAGTGAAAGCAATTACAAGGAATTTACCGTTTCTGTCTCCGCGAGCTGCTCCTATTTTGCACTCGTCGTAAATCGGTCTTATAACTCAAGTATGCAGATGAGTGAGCTGCGTTTCTATGGCGCCTGAGAAGAGAAAATTTGGCTTATAGTAGAGTGTGAGCGGCAGCGGATGGTTGTGTACACAACCGGTGATCGAATATTCATAACAAGCGCCTGCAACGTAGGCATTGGTACGATCCCAGCCGTCCCATTTGATGTTCCATCCATTACGAGCCTGACGGTACCAAGTGGCACAAGCGCTCAGCGTGTCAGCGCCCCGGGCATGTTCCGTTACAATACCGACTTGGGAAACTATGAAGTCAATGTCATTGGGTTTTGGGCGCCATTCACCATCACTCCGACTCTGGACGGCGTGTCTTCCAATGTGTTACGAAATTTAAACGACGCAGTTACCGTTTCGGGCACTTCGCTGGCACCGGCGGCCGAATGGCGCTTCATTGGTGCGAGCAAACGGCTGTATTTTCCAAAGAGTGTCACATACTTGAATGACTCGAATGTCTTGCTCGTACGCCCAGATGTGTTCCCAGTAAGCGATGCGCCGTATCAAATCCAGTGCCGGCAGTTTGGAAAGGTAGCCTATTATTCTGGGCTGACGGCAGGAAGTAATCCCTACTTTATCACAGCAGGCGGCTTGGTTGCGACGATCGCTGCGTCCAATTTAACTTTTACGGGATTGAATCCGGCTGCGGTCATCACAGCAGCCGACGACGGAAACATCGGGAACATAATTATTTCGAGTGGATCTCTACCACCTGGTCTCATTGGCACAGTAAGCTCCTCTAATTATATAATAACTGGTACTCCAATTGAAGTCACAAACGAAACGACGTACCCCTTTGCGCTAACAGTCGTCGATCAAGGTGGAAATGCATTGACGCAGGCATTTTCCATCAAACTTCTACCGCCTGTGTCCCGTCGATGGCCACCAGCCAGCCTTATTGGTATGCCAGACGGTGCAACAAATCCAGCTTCTGTGACCCTATCAGGACAAGCGTATGGCAACGGTACATATGTTGCACAAGCAAGCTCACTTTATGGCGGCCTAGCCCATCCTGTGCGAGCGCCGTTTGACTATGATACCACCACGTGGGGAGGGGGTGCATGGGCGGATCTGGGATATTACAACGGTACCACGGGGGCTTACACAGGTGCGTCTTCTACCACAGCGAGTGGAACAGCGCATGCCGGGGAATGGATCCAACTGCAACTCCCATCTGCTATCCTGCTCAAGGAAATCATACTGCGAGAGCCGGAACATCGCAATGCAACGTCTTATGTCTTTGTCGGTTCTAATGACGGCGTGACATGGACACTGATCGTGTCGCGCACGGCGGCGGCTGCGACGACAAGCACTTCGAGTTTGGCTGTGTATTCAACGACAATCCCTGTAAGTGTTTCCGAAACGTATAGGTACATCCGGCTGGTAATAAAATCCATCAATCCTGCGAACAAATGGGGTTTCTGCACCGTATGGGAAATTGAGTTTTATGGACTCGGCGGTTGAATTTTATTCAAGCTATGAAAGCCCTAAAAGTGCTCGACCAAGCCCAAAAGCGGTGTGTGTCTGCGCAGGAAACTTTAAATTGGACGATACAGACAGATGATCGGTCAAAAATTGATGGCGAGCGATCAAAACAATCAACAACAGTCCTCACGATCCAAGCTAACCTGCTAATCAACCAGCCAGCCAACAATCACCGTCGGCCGGTGTCTCCAGAAACTCAAGCAAAAATGATGCTGCGCGAGGGTGTCATCAAGGACGTTGAGTCGAAGATTGGTGAGTTGTCGGACACGACGAAGAAGCAGATTGATAGGATCCGGAAGCACAAGATTCTGTACTTTAACCTTCTCAATTCTGTGGCGAATCGCATGACGCTCGAGCGCAACAAGAAGGCAGGCAACAACTACTACATCCCCCAGCAGTTCAGCGTTTGCCCGATGTACAACGATTGTTTCAAGGATAACCTTGCAGCGGTGAACATGTCGAAGGACGATTTCTACTCCATGGTCGACGGTGTCGAGAAGGAGGTTGTCGCGACGATGTGAATTGGATGGGTGGTGCGACGGTGCTTGGATTTTGTGGGTCGAGTTTCATTTTTGTAATATGCAATCTATCTAGTGTATAGAGTAGGATGTCTTACAGTCCGGTAGGAATCTACATTCACCCTGAGACGGGGAATGTGGGCATCGGTGCGGCGACGCCGTTGCAAAAATTACACATTGGTGGAAATGCGCTTGTGGCAGGGCATGTGTTGCCGAGTGCGAACGTAACTTACGATCTCGGATCGGCGAGCTTGCGGTGGCGCGATTTGTACCTGAGTGGGACAACAATTGATTTGGGTGGCACCGCTATCTCGCGCGATGCGGCCACCGGTGGCTTAAAGGTGACGGATCCGGCAGCGGGTGGTGCTCCATTGGATTTGACTGTGAAGAATCTAGTGGCCTCCAATGTGAGCGTGATTGGGGATTTTGTGACGCTGAATACGGTAACCTCGAATACGGAGCAGATGATTATTGAGAATGCTGGGACGGGTCCGGGGCTGAAGGTGACGCAGACGGGGAATGAGGCAATCGCAGAGTTTTATGATGATGGTGGTGTTCTGGCGATGAAGGTGGCGGATGGGGGGAATGTTGGGATTGGAACGGCGATTCCGACGGCTGCGCTGTCTGTGTCAGGCAACGCACTCATCCAAAGCACCTACCGTACTTATCTAGGGAAAAACAGTCTTTCAGCGTCCCTTCCCATTTTAGATCCGTCGGTTGTTCAAAACTCGGTAATTGTGTTCTTGAATAGCAACAACGATCCGCCAGGGACTGACCAGAATATCTTATGGACATCGCCTAACATGAGAAGAGCTGTAAAACTCAATGCATACGGTATTGACTCATACGGTTTTAGTGGAGGGTTCTATTTTAATAGTGGTAATGTGGGGGTGGGGACGACGCTGCCAAGGCAATTATTGGATATTCAAGGAGGGGATGCGATAGTGAGTGGCAATGTTGGGATTGGAACGAACGTCCCAACGGCTAGTTTGCAAGTCAATGGTTCGATGAAGACACTTTATCAAGACGGCACGAACTTCTATAATTCTGGTTCAACAGGAACTTGGGTTATTCTTGGCACATACGAAGCACCAGGTAATGGTAGTATCGGATACCGATTGGAGCTCAAACTTGTTGGAAACAGCGGATACAATCAGAACGTAGACACGTGAGGTGTGTCTTTTATCTATGTGTCCATCAATAATAACGGAAGTGCTAGCGTGGCCAACGCAAATGCTTCGTTTATCAATTACAATTACAGTGCTCTTGTTTATGCAGTGAAGCTTGTGCAAGTCACACGATTTTCATACACCGTGTACGCGCAGCTAGGGTCGTATCAATCCATGTCTATCTTCGCAACATGTACATTGGGAGGGAAATGGACGACAAACATCTCAGTCTCGACCGATCCAGGTGCCAATCGTGCTACTGTACAAAGCGGAACACACTTGGCGAGCTTCATAAATGGAAATGTAGGGATCGGGACAACGAATCCAACCGGTGAACTTACGTTTGTAAATAACGTTGTAAATAGGAAAATTGTCCTTTACAATGTTGGAGGTGCGGATGAGTTTTTCGGTTTTGGTATAAATAATTCAAGTTTACGTCTGAACGTTGGTAGTACGACGAGCACCTTTAACTTTTACGGAGTGACTACTCAATACGGTTATGTAAATAATGCAACCGGATTTATCAACACATTTACGGGACAACATCGGTCTTTCCCAGATACATCACTCATTCCATTTATAAAATACACTTCAAAAATTGTTGGTCTGATCGTATGTGCATCGGGCGCACATGTATCGTTAAACCAAGACACGCCCAAGTTTGGCAGAGAAGGCATCCAGGTGTCAGAAGCCATTCCAACTGTTCGACTGGCAAATACATCCAATGATCCGACTGTGTTTGGAGTAGTTTCAGACATTGAAGATCCAGAAAAAAGAAAAGATCATTACGGCAGCTTTGTTACGACCCAGAAAAAGATTTTGGGAGACACGCGAATTTTCATTAACTCAATTGGAGAAGGCGCGGTATGGGTATGTGATGCAAATGGACCTTTCTATAACGGTGATTACATAACGTCTTCCGTAATTCCTGGATACGGAGCAAAACAACATGATTCACTTATGCATAATTACACAGTTGCAAAAATCACAATGGATTGCGATTTCAATGCTGCATCCGTACCAAAGATGCGGATAAAGAAGAGAACAGACGCAGCATTAGATTCCGAAACTTTTTATGACTTGGATGCTTATGGTAATATACAGTGGGAGCAGGGTGAAGATAGTAGTGGAAATCCCGTTTTTGAACCTCCTTATGACATGCGATACCTATTGAAAGATGGTACAGTTATTGATAAAGACGAGTACGATAGATTACAACGAAATGGTGACTCTGTTTATCGTGCGGCATTTGTAGGATGTACCTATCATTGTGGTTAGCATTTTGAGCCACAGGGAAGGTATAAAGCCATTGCGACGCGTACGTGTACCGCAAAGTAGTTTTGTATGCATGAAGTAGAGAGGGTCTGAGCCGCCGACGCGCACGCTGAAATGGAGGCTTACGGCTATTGCAACTTGAACATGTATCTCAAGCGGCGCACGGGCAATGTCGGTATCGGCACGCATCTTGCCCAGCGCACGCTGCACGTCGAAGGCGACATTTTCTTGAAGGGCATGATCTACGACGCTTCCAATGAGCCGTATGCATTGGGCGCGGGTGGCGGCAGTGGGGGCGGGGGCACCGCCAACCTTGAGTGGCGAGAGGCAGTGGACGCGCCGCAGTTTCTTGCGCCGCCGGGTGTGGAGTTGTCCGATGTTCGCGCGCCATCTTATCTGCAGCGTTTTTCAGGAAATGAAAACGTCTTTGCGATCGATATCAGCACAGTCGTCACATCCAATGCCTATCTCACGACATCGGCAAGTAATGCCATTCTGGATTATAAGCTGCAGGTACCGCAAGAATATGATACCCGCGTCTATTCCGCTGGAGCGCGCTTGGGTGACCTGTGGTTACGCGCCTCGAGCAACGGCTATGGCAACACCTTCAAAGCGTTCGCCAAGGTACTCGAGAGTGAAAGCAATGTGCTCGCGCTTCGGTATATTACGGGCACCGCCGATCGCCCATTGACCGACGTTGGAGTCGGCTGGAAGATTGACCTCCAGGGGACGCTGCTCTATACGACGCGCGAGTTCTTCACCGGGCTCAGCTTGGAGAATGTGATTCCTGCGAGCATGGTGCAGGACACGGTCGGAAATATCGTGATCAATGGCGGCGGCTTTGCGCCGCGTGGCGTGCTTGACGTCATTTCCACCAGCAATATCCCTGGTCTGGTGGTGGATCTACAGAGGTTGAGCGAGTCAAATACGAACATTCTTGAAGTGAAGCGCAACAAACTCACTAAGTTCGCCGTGAGCGAGACGGGCGACATGGTCATCGATGGCGTGATTGCGAACAGCGCCGGCAACGCACTGTGGTTGCCCGGCAACGCTTCGGAGTGGCGCGATGCCAATGCCGCGCCAACATGGGTCTTACCGGCAGGCGCAGCGTTTACATACACCAGCAACACCGGGAAGTACAAACACTTTGGCTACGAAGTGCACAACCGCTTTGATGTCAGTGGAACGCTCACAAGCGCTGCGTCGGTGGCTGCTGCAGATTTTGCGCTCACACTCCCCTACGAGCTCGCGTCGAACTTGTATCCCACCGAGACCATCCTTGGCGATGTGTGGATCAATGTGCGCGTGAATGGGTATTTGACGACCTACCAAGGCTACGCCAAGACGCGCCCTGGCGTTACCAGTAACGTCATCGTGCGCTATTTGAACACGATCTACGACCGGAGCTTGGGCGAATTTGCGGCGGGCAGTGAAATAACTGTGCGCGGCGAGATCGCGTATCAGGCGAATATGCTTGGACTGTTTGCCGTCGGCACCTACAAGCCCGCAATCCTGCGCCAAGATATGGCAGGGCGCATCATGGTCACCAACACCGAGGCGTTCCCAGCGGGGCGCTTCCATATTTATGAGAACAGCAGCGAGCCTGCGTTGGTTCTTCAGCAAGATGGAAGTGGGCACATGATTCAGTTCCGCAGCAACACCAGTATACCGTTCGTGGTGGATCGTGGCGGAAACATTGGTGTCGGCACGCTGACGCCTGCGAAAGGGTTGGACGTTGCCGGCGATATGCGCATCTCAGGCGCGATTTATAATGACCGCAACGAAGCGATCTGGGTGCCTGGATCGACGCTGGAATGGAAGGCAGCAGCAACGCCCAGTTTCATCCTGCCCGCTGGATGCGCGTTTTCAAGCACCAGCGCAAGTGCGAGCTATCGGTACGTGGGAGATGAGATCTTGTACACTGTTTACCTGCAGGGCACGATTACAGCGAATTCGAGTGCGAGTGGGCAAGACTATGCGTTGCTCTTGGAGTATCCTGTGAAAACGGCGGCCTATGCAAA
>Ga0255168_1000185_pt1 | contig 25124 bp, 24 predicted proteins | sample Atl_Miss_RepB_8d_FD_183629 | JGI IMG/M metagenome (GOLD analysis project Ga0255168, IMG submission 183629) | Freshwater microbial communities from Altamaha River, Georgia, United States - Atl_Miss_RepB_8d | ecosystem: Environmental > Aquatic > Freshwater > River | place: USA: Georgia | collected... | reverse complement strand
CCGTGCCATGGCCCGGCAGGAAATTGAAAAGCTGGTCATCTATGCCGGGCCCAAGGGCCGGCTGGACTATGACGATATCGCCAAAGCGATTGGTGATTCCGCCACCATTGATATGGACGCCCCCGCCTGGGCGGCGGGAGATGGCAATATGGTCGCGCTCGACCGCTCGCTCACCCGCCTCTATAGCGACGGCATGCCCACCATTGCCATTTTGCGCGCCGCCATGCGCCACTTCCAGCGCCTGTATGCCGTCGCTGGTAGTCCGGACCCGCTACCGGTCGCCATGGACAGCCTCAAGCCGCCGGTGTTCTGGAAAGATAAAGAGCGCTTTGCCAGTCAGGCCGGGCGCTGGCGGCACGGCCAGCTGGAAAAAGTCATTCAGCGTCTGGCACAAACCGAGGTGGAATGCAAAACCACTGGCCTGCGCGATGAAACCATGTGTGCGCGCGCCCTCACCGCCATTGCCAGCGTCGCCGCTCGTAACCGCTAAGCTTACTTACACTTGGCAGCCGGTACACGCACGCGCTTGGGCCAGTCCTGCGCGATGTTACCGATGGTGCTGCGCATAACGCCAACGGCCGATGTCACCGCGCGGGTTTCCCACAGCGTATCACGCGGGGCAAAGCAGTTGCGCATATTCCGCCGCACTTCCTGCGCGTGGGGCTGGCTGTTGCCGCCATGGGCGTGCAGGCGGTGGTCATCAATATAATTCCAGAGCAGCGTGAGACTGGACAGGCCAGTGCCGATTTCGGATGTGACATGCATCAGCTCGCGCCCGGGCAGCGCCCGCGGCAAGGAGTAATCAATCGAGCCGCTCATGCTGAACAGGTCAGTATCCTGCGTTTGGCCGGGCAGGCGCAGCTGATCACCCCACCACCGGCGCATGCGCACATACGTATCAGGCGCGTGCCAGACGGAGGGCAGCAATACCACGCCGCCATCCGGCCCTGCGCCGCTATGCATATCCAGATGCACAATGCGGTCAAAGCCGCGCGCCTGCTTGTCGAGCACATCATGCCAGACCTGATTGGACCAAGCGGGCGCCTGTCCGGCAAAGCACACCGCCTTGGGCATATCGTGCTGATCGGTATATAAGACATTTATAAATTCTGTAATGCCCATGCGGCCCATCTGCGCCACCAGCTGGTTATCTGCCTGCCAGCTGTCAGCATCGCGGCCATTATGTTTGAGGATCTTGTTCCACAAGCGGCGGGACGCAGCCGGCATGGGCGGCAGGCGTTTGTCACGCGCCCAGTCAATAAAGTTGCGGTTGAGGTCAACGCCCTCTTCGTTCACCCGGCGCATATGTGAAAAGCCGTGCGGGTTCAGCCCATGCACCATCAGCAGGCCGCAATCGCGCGGCAGGCCCGCCATCAGATTGAACTTGATGGCCTGTGTCTGCGCGGCAGAATTGGCAAAGGCCTCGGCGCCATGCACGCCTGAACTGACCAAAAACAGTACATGCCCCTTGCGCGGGCCAAAGGCGGCCACGTCAGCTGCCAGCGTTTCCCCCTCATAACCCAGATGACCGGGCAAAATATATGACGTCAAGCGGCCTTGCTGCTGCGCTGCTGTCAACAAAAACGCTGTGCGCGCCTGCTGATAGGTTTCTGGAACAATGCTCATACGGCCCGGCCCCGTTGTTTATTGTGTTTTATTCAGGTGCAGCATAGCGGGCCGGAATATCCAGCCAAGGTCCAATTTTGTGATTTCTGACTATTCTTTTATATTAACGGCGCGGACACAGCACCAGATACCATTGCCCATTCTGCTCGGCGATGGGCAGACTTTTGCCAAGACCATATTTGGCGCGCTCTTGCGGGGTTTTGGTATCGTACACAATATCGAGCTGATGGGTGGGCAGCACGGCGTAATTGCGGTTCAGCGTAGCCACCGAGGCCGTAAGCGGTGTGACCTTTACATGATAATTTTCGGGCAAAGCGCCACCGGCCAGCTTGGCCAGCGTGCGCTCATCAGCCATGGCACGGGAGCAGCCGGGATGCGCGAGCGCCACCAGCTTGTCCGGCTCGCGGGCTTCAATCGCCTTCACCCAAGCCTGGCCCAGATCGTCCGGGGTGGGCATGGCGGTGGCCTGCTGATTAAACGCATGGATGAGTGATAAGGCCATGGTGGCCTTGATCACGTTTTTGGTTGATAACACACGCCCCTCCTGACCGCCCTTTTTTATCTATGGGTCCGGCAAGAGTATTTGTATCAAATGCGCTTTAATATTCCGTTGCTTCAGGCTTTTTTAACAATGCCTTTACACTCTAGCGCTGCACATTGGGCCAGCTGGCCCCCACATGCGTCGGCGGCAGCGTGCCCACACTGACACCGCTCACCGGCACCAGCTGCAAGCGATAGCCATTCCAGTTTTTACGCAGGACCTTACCCAGCACCCATATCTGGAGTGGAACGCCCAGAACAAACGCAACCAGCAGGAGCAGCTTTGCTGTTTGCTCTTTATCAGCGCCGATCAGAGCGCCAACAAAACCAAAGGCAAAACCAACAATAAACATAAAGCCAAAACCAAAGACAAACGCGCGCCACAGAAAGGCCCACCAGAATTTTAGCGCAAAGCTTGTGCTCTCAACCTGCATTTAGGCCTCCATGGTTAGGGCCTCATTATTGGCGGCCGGCACTGCACAAATCAAGACGGATTATTTCCCGGCACGCGCAGTTAAATCAGACCGCATCTGGCTGTGCGGTTGTAACTGGACTATTGCTGTCATGCATGGGCTCATTGTCCTACCATGATTCAATAGAACTTTCTTTGCACCTCTGCCATCTGTTGCCGGGCGACGGCAAGTTGATCTTTATATCGCTCTTCGCTTTCGGCAGACATATGTTCAAGACCGACCTCAACAATTACGCTTAAGCGGTCATAGGGGTATGGGTCCTCCAGCAAACATTCCATAAAAAATGGCAGATAATAAACAAAGGCCTCATCACTCATATAGGCAATTGCATTCATGCCCACAAACAGGCCAGCCTTATCCGGCATGCTGGGGAATGAATTTAAAAAATAATCCCGCTCATTATCCCTCTCCGTCCGGTATTTAAAGATATCGTTCTTATTCATACCAGCCTCCGCACTTATGCAACGCCCGCCCGGTTGATGGGCCCATGTAGATGACATGCGCAAGCTATGACTGACTATTCCTGCGCTGTTTGATCGGTAGCAAATTGATGCCAGTATGCATCAATCGCATATTCAATTTGATCACGAGTGTATTCTGCACTTTTGTCTTTGAAATACAAAAGATAAGCCAGCACCAACTTATTTTGGGACTCATTTAGAATTTTGACACGATCAAAGCCACGCTGTTCGCACGTTTCATCTGGGCGTTTAGGCACAAAAAACCCCCGTATAACCACGCCCGCAATATCTTCCTCATCATCACCCTCAAGGCTAGCAATAAGATAGACCGGCAAATAGTAAGCCCATGCCTCGGTACACAAATGAAAGAGCGCGTTATACGGCGGCCCATCACAATAGTGCTCTCGAATGCTCTCCACACTTAAGTCACTCCATAGCTTACCGGCGAAGATGACATCCACCTGCTCACCTTCCGGTCCGCCAGAATAACTTTCTGCAATTTTCTTCGGCAATGGAAGCAGCGGAAATATTGCACGAATATCGGAAATTAAATTGGCTGCAGATGGACCGGCCACTCTATTGCTCTTTAATTCAGACAATTTTTTGCCGCCTCCCAAGCATTTTTTGTTGCACTTTTATGGGCATCATCCCCTCCGTCAAAACAAACTCGATTTAATTCCTCTCTAGCTTTTGCGCACGCTACAAATGCTGCGGCTCTTACAGCCCTCACCGTAGGATGAAGAACAACATCTTTGCATCCGGGCAGAACCCTAGGGCATGCTCTATCCTTTTTATTAAAAAGATTTTTATACTGATCATCTCCGCAATTTCCTGGAGGTCTAAGGCCATTAGCCAACTCTGTCCCGCGACTATTATTGCGTTCAATTCCAAAATTTATCTCATCACCATCAGGTCTTATATTAAGTGAAGCCTCCGCTAAACCACCAACCTCTGTTGAGGATAGCTGGCTAGACTGTTTAACATCCCACGCCGTATATGCATACGCTCCAGTCGCAAAGATGGCGGCTCCAGTATAGATCCAACCAAGTGGTGTGGCGCTAGCCATAGTCACACCTAGCAACGCTAGCCCATCGACTAAGGTGGCCTCAGTCGGATAAATAATAGGTGCAGCCACAGCAGAAGCCTGACTCAGCCTCGGGTCAGGCCCGGTTTGTATATTGCCGGGATTGCGTAAGCCACCGCCCGCCACACTGATTGCTGGCTGCGTGGTGTTGGTGCGCGCGGGCAAAGTAATGAGGGGTTCAACCCGGCAATTAGCCAATACGGCAAAGGCGCGTGTGGTGTCGGTTAGCACGATAGAGCCTTCCGGCACCGCCACCAGTTGCAGGCCGTTCTGGTTGATGCGGCAATTGCCGGTGGCGTCGCGTCCACCTGCACTGATGGTGCCTTGCGGTGATGTGGGTAGCAAATTGGGCTTGTTCCACCATTCACCGGTCAGGGGGTGCCGGTTGGCGCTGGCGCTGCCACTTGAGGCCTTGTGCCAGTACTTCCAATAGTATTTCCCGTACTGAGAGCAAACAACAGCGCCAAGGCGCTTGGCGATTCTGCCGGCACAACCACGCCAACACCCGGCATATGTTTTGGCGCCGCATCGACCTTGAACTGCTCCATGCCGGTTTTGACTTGGCCCTTTATGAATTTGGCGCCACCGGGCACGCGGGCATCAATGCTATCTAGCAGCTCCTGCGCGATAGCGGGATTGGCTGGTTTGATGCTGACGAGCGGTGTGAGCTCGCATTGCTTGCCGCTGCGATCAAGCGAGACGATATAGAAATTGCCGGTATCAGGAATGAGCCCGGTTCTGGGCGCGAGCGGCGTGCCATTGACCTCGCAATAGCGCTCACTGCGCGCCATGCCTGAAAAACCCTGCACGCGCACATCCACCGGGCGAATGCTCAGTGCGGCCTGCGCGGGTAAAAAGCCGGGCTTGCTCCACCAGCCGGGGCTGGCTGTTGCGGCGGTTTGCCCGGGGGTTTGCGCTGGGGTTTGCGCTGGGGTTTGTGCGGGGGCGGGGCTGGCCAGGCTGACGGAAAGCGCGGTGTAGCCAATAAATCTTCTAAAGGTTTGCATGCAGCTTTTTTATGCGATCGGTTGGGGTTAGTGCAAGGCTGACTTTGACGTTGGGTAAGATAGCTACCAAGGATCGTTTTCAAATAAGTGCGTATTTACAAATAGATAGGTCATTTTTAGTGGATGGGAGATTTTGATTTGGGCCGATTTTCCTATTTTTTTGAGATATCCGCCTGTAATGGCTTAGGAACTGTATTTGCTACAGAGCTGTATTTGCTACGCCATCGGCCGCCGTCACGCCCTCATGATATGAACTTTGTTCATTTCGCGTGCATACTTATATATGCTATTGAAATTTAAAGAAAAATATTGTTTTCGGGTGAAATCTGCCGAGACTTGTACTATAATCGCACACGTCAGCTGATACTTTTCTTGTTTGGGGTTTTCTAATGCCGTCTGTCATGGTTTTTTCTGGCAAGCTGCCGCATGTTGATATGACCCCGGTTATTTCAGCCCGCCTCACCCGCTATGCTGAGCTGCTCAAGCTCTGGCAGCCGAAAATCAATCTGGTCGGCCCCAAAACCATGAGCGAATTATGGACCCGTCATTTTCTGGATTCCGCCCAGCTGGTGCCGCTACTGACCGGCGCCGCGCGCATTTGCGATCTGGGCAGTGGCGCGGGCTTTCCGGGTCTGGTTATTGCGATTTTCACCGGCATTGAGGTTCATCTGATCGAAAGCGACCAACGCAAAGCGGTTTTCTTGCGCGAAGTTTCACGTGAAACATCAGCGCGCGCCATCGTCCATGCCAGCCGCGCCGAGGAAGTGGCGCCAGTTGGGGCGGATATTGTGACCGCGCGGGCGTTAGCCCCGCTCGCCCAGCTACTTCAGCTCTCTTACCGCCATCTGCGGCCAGGTGGGCGGGCGCTATTCCTCAAAGGTGCGGACTGGCAAGGCGAGGTTGAAGCCGCTCATCAGGCGGGCTGGAAGTTTCACGTGAAACATTTTCCCAGCACCACCGCGCCAGACGCGGCCATTCTGGAGCTGACTGAAATCGTCCCGCCCATTTTACATTCCTAAATAATAATCCTCTCTATAGGCAGCCCACGCGCCCGCCACTTAAAAATTACACCTTATATATATGTGAGCGGGCGCGAGACCTATGTGAGTAGGCGCGGAGCCCATCACCCGCCGCTTGCACCCGCCGCCGCCATAGCTTATACGCTTAGGGGCTGATCGGCAGGCGGGAAAATATCTGTCCCGCCACCCCTCCAACCCCCGCCGCCATGTTTCACGTGAAACATGATCGGCCAAAGCGTCGGCGCAAATGACGGCGCGCATGGCGGGTGAAGAGTGGACGATTGGCAGAGCGGGAGGGGCAGTACATGACACGCATATTATCAATCGCCAACCAAAAAGGCGGCGTCGGCAAGACCACCACCACGATTAATCTGGCCACTGCCATGGCGGCGGTAGGCAAGCGCGTACTGCTGGTTGACCTCGACCCGCAGGGCAATGCCTCGACCGGCGTGGGCATTGCCCCGGCGCAGCGCAGCCCCGGCAGCTATGCCGTTCTGTTTGGCGACGTGCCGCTGAGCGAAGCCATCCGCCATACTGATATTCCGGGCATGGACATTATCCCGGCCTCGTCCGAGCTGGCCGGCGCCGAGATTGAATTGGTGCCGGAAGAAGGCCGCGAATTCTTCCTGCGCGCGTCACTGCGCAATCAGCTGATCCCGCAGCTCGATGAACAGGGCCAGCCGCTGGCCAATAGCGAGCTGATTTTGCCCGGCTATGATTATGTGCTGATCGACTGCCCGCCCGCGCTGGGTCTGCTCACGCTCAACGCACTCGTCGCCTCCGACGCCGTGCTGGTGCCGCTGCAATGTGAGTTCTACGCCATGGAAGGCCTCTCGCATTTGCTGCGCACGATTGATGTGGTCTCGCGCAACCTTAACCCGGTGCTGAACCTGCAGGGCGTGGTGCTGACCATGTATGACCGCCGCAACAGCCTGTCCAAACAGGTGGAGGATGACGTGCGCGCCTATCTGGGCGAGAAAGTCTATCTCAACACCATTCCGCGCAATGTGCGCATCAGCGAAGCGCCGTCACACGGTAAGCCGGTGCTGATTTATGATTTCCGCTCGACCGGCGCGCAGGCCTATATCCAGCTCGCCCGCGAAATTCTGCAGCGTGAAGGCGCACTTGCAACTGCCCCGCAACAGGTGCCGGCATGAGCCCCGCTTGTCTTGCGAACGGATATATTGAACATAGTTCACGAGCGGGTGGCGGCGCAGATATAGAGAGTGCAAAATACGTTGGGGACGCGAACAACGCACCGCGCGGCAACCGCTTAACGACACTCTACACAAATGCCAACACACACGCACAAGACATCAGCCTAACGACACTTCACCAAGCCACACTCTGAGAACACACTCTGAGAACACCATCATAGCAACCCATAACGACAAGACGAGCCGACCATGACCAACACCACCCTTCCCAATCCGCAGCGTATGGCCGCCCAGCGCGCTCAGGTTCAAGCCGCGCAACAGCAAGCTCAGCAACAGGCCCAACAGCAAACGCAGCAAGCTTTAGGTCAGGCGCAGCAGCAAAGCGCCGTCAGCAGCCCGGCGGCGCCAGGATCAGTTAGCCCGGCAGCTCCCGCCACCGCTCCTATGAGCAGCAGCACCGCACAGGCCAACCCCAACACCATTCCGCCCGCGCTGCAAAATGGCGGACGCCGCCGCAGCACTTTGGGCAAGGGTCTGGGCGCCCTGCTTGGCGAAGCTGCGGAGGATTACAAGCAGCTCGATCAGGCGCTGGCCGCCAAAGATGCCGCTAAAGAAAACGCCAAGGGCGGCATGGCCCTGCCCAAGAGCCAGATCCCGGTTGAATTGCTGGCGCCCAGCCCGTTCCAGCCGCGCAAATATTTTGACCCCGCCGCACTGGCCGATCTGGCCCAGTCCATCCGCGAAAAGGGCATCATCCAGCCGCTGGTGGTGCGCCGCAATCCCACCCAGCCGCATATGTATGAGATCATCGCGGGTGAACGCCGCTGGCGCGCCGCCCAGCAAGCTGGCCTGCATGATGTGCCGGTGGTGCTGCGTGACTATACCGACGCGCAGGCCATGGAAGTGGCCATCATCGAAAACGTGCAACGCCAAGACCTCAACCCGATTGAAGAGGCCGAAGGCTATGCCCGCCTGAGCAAGGAATATGGCCACACGCAGGAAGAGATTGCGCGTCTGGTTGGCAAGAGCCGCCCGCACATTGCCAACACCATGCGCCTGCTGCAGCTGCCCGACGAAGCACAAAAAATGCTGCGTGACGGCGGCCTGACCGCTGGCCATGCCCGCGCTTTGCTGGCCGCGACCAAAGACCCCGAATTCATGAGCAAGCTGCTGGCTGGCGACAGCTTTAAAGGCAGCGTGCGCGATGCTGAACAGGCCATGCGCGAAATCCGCGCCGAGCAAGGCCTGCCCGACCCACGCAAGGAAGCCAAACATCAGGGCGTCAAACTGCGCGACCCCAATATCATGATGCTGGAACAGACCATCGCCCAGACCATGGGCCTGAAGGTTGCCATCATGGAAGACAAGAAGCGCGGCAGCCAAAGCGGCTCCCTCATGATCAAATATCAAAATCTCGACCAGCTCGACGACATCCTCAAAAAACTGTGCGGTCAGGCCATCCGGGTGTAAGTTTTTTTGACGTAACACTCATTCGTTTGGCGCTGATACTAAACCCAGTATCAGCGCTTGAATGGTGCAGGTGATTTCAGGCATGACGTCATAAAGATATGAAGGTTGCCTTCTGCACCGGTGCGCCTATGTTAAATGGCATGTCCAGAATATCCCGCGCATTGCTGCTCGTCCTTACTCTTCTGACCTCGGCCTGCGCTATGGTGGCGGGTGGGCCGGTGGGTAACAAAGCCGTGCCTGGGCCAGCGAAGCCGGTTGATCTCTCGCTCTATCTGGGCCGCTGGTATGAGATTGCGCGTTACGAAGCCAGTTTTCAGCGCGGCTGCGAGGCCGTGACAGCTGATTACAGCCTGCGCCCGGATGGGATGATCCGCGTTCTCAATGCCTGCCGTCAGGATCGCGTCGATGGGCCGGTCAAGCAGGCTGAAGGCAGGGCCTATGTGGTTGAGGGCAGCCAAAACGCCAAGCTGCGCGTCTCCTTCTTTGGCCCGTTTTATGGCAATTACTGGGTGCTTGATCATGCGGATGATTATAGCTGGTCGATTGTCGGCGAGCCGTCCGGCAGATATCTGTGGCTGCTGGCCCGCCAGCCGCACCCGCCCGCTCATGTTGTAAGTGACCTTAAAGCGCGCACCGCCAGTCTGGGCTATGACCTCAGCTGGCTTCGTATGACGCAGCACCCTTAACGTGAATATAAAATCAGGCGACGCTCCCGCCTACCCGCCCGCTCATATCTGACGCCATATCAGGATAGGTCGCCAACCCGGTACCAATCCCCGTGATGCGGTTGGCGTCCAACAAGAGCTGCTTGATGACATGAATGGCCTCACGGCGGCCATTACGCGCCGCCCAGTCCAGCGGTGTTTTACCGTCATGATTGCGCTTTTCAAGATCAACCCCGGCTTCACTCAGCGCTTTGAGCGCCTCCACCTTGTTTTCAACCGCAGCCCAATGCGCCGGGGTTGTGCCCATGGCAGTGACCGCGCCCAGATTGGCGCCCAGCTCACGCAGCACCCGCAGGACTTTGGCATGGCCACGCCCGGCGGCAAAATGCGCGGCAGTTTCACCCAGATCATTGCGCTGGTTTACATCAAAACCCAGCGAATGCAGCAGCATGAGCGCGCCAACTTCGCCATTCCAGGCCGAGGCATGGATCAGGCACAGCTCTGATTGCTGAAACGATGTCAGCACAGATTCAATCGTACAGGGAGAATTAATCGCCGCAGTCTGTAACGCTTTTGCCATGCAACACCTCGCAGTGCAAAATTACGCTTGGGCAGCTAAAAGACCCTTAAGATGAGACCTGCCCCTTCATACTTTCGTATCGACGTTTAAATAAATTAAGATCAAAGTAACCGCACCGGATATAATCAGGCTAGCCGGATGAACCCATAAGAGATCCTCATGCCTCAATCACCCAAGAAGAGCCAGCGCGGTTTCAACCTGATTGAAGCCGCTATTGTGCTGGGCATTGTTGGGCTGGTGCTGGGGGGAATCTGGGTTGCAGCCAGCAGCGTGATGGAAAGACAGCGCGAAAGCCGCGCCCTGAGTGACCTCAGCATCGCCATCCAGAACATCAATAACGTTTATAAGGGGTATGGCGGAAGTGGCATGCTCCCCAGCCTCACCGGTATATTTCCCGCAGATATAGTCAGTGGTGACCATGCCAGCGGCCCGTGGGCCAACAGCTATTATGAAGTCATCATGTATCCCAACTACTATTTCATTCTGGCCTATATCCCGCCGCAAAGCTGCCTCTCGTTTGCGCCGAAAATGGCCAGCGTATTTCGCGACAGCGCATACACCGAATATAATGGCTACATCGTTTTCAATACCTATGAGGACGATGATGTCAGCACGCCGCAAGCAGCTGCCTATGGCTGCACTAATACAAATACAGCCAGCTTTAATGGCATGGCGCGTCTGGCACTGGCGCTACGCCGGTAATTTGTATTAAGCAACCCAAACGCCTCCACATCGAACGCAATAATACCTGCGTAGGCGATAGATAAAATCGCGGCAAAAAATTACGGCATTCTTACTTTTACGTCATTCAATTCTTTACACTCGTTTAAGAACAGCGCCCATAAAATAGGCCCCAATAACAAAGCAGAGCGATCATTATCGTCTGACAAAAATCAAATGACGACTTGGGGTAGAACATGAATATATCGATCAAGATCAGCGCAATATTTATGGCCATGGCTTTAACAGCTGGCGGCATCTTGCTGTTCTCACAGCAAACTATCAACCGCGTGGCCACGCATGACGAAACGTTGATGGACAAGGATTATACGCAAAATCTGGTCCTGGGCGAGATCAAGGCCCTGCTCTATCAAAACCTGCTCAGCCGCCAGCAATACACCGCCTCAGATGACCCGGCCGGGCAGAACCGCCTGCGCGGCGAAACGCAGGATACACTCGACCAGATGAAGCTGATGGGCGAGCGCTATGCCGAGCTGGCCAATGATGAAGTTGAGAAAAAAGACGTCGCAACCTTTAACGAAACTTTTGGCCAATACACCACAGCAGTTGAAAACTACCTGAACGCCGGTGTTGAAAAGGCCAATGACGGTCTGCTGCTCGCCAAACTTGCCTCAGCTAAAAACAACACGGTTAAGGTCATCGGCCAGTTATTTAGCCAAAGCATGTCACGGCTCAATGAACAGCGCAAAGCCAATAGTGATGAGCGTCATGCTGACATGAAGATGCTGACGATTGTAGGTATCAGTGTTTCGGTGTTGGCAACGCTGCTGGGCATTGGCATGCTCATGCTCTATGCCATTCGCCCGCTCGCTCAGCTGCAGCATAGTTTGGAGAAGATTGCTGGTGGCGATCTGTCCACCCAGGTGCCGCACAGTACCCGTAAGGACGAAGTCGGCGCACTGGCCCGCGCGGTGCAACGCATCAAGCAGAATGCCGAAAACAAAGCGGCAGAAGACATGGAACAGCAAAAGCACCGCGACGCCGAAACAGCCCATCAACGCCGCCAGCAGGCCCTGGAACTGGCCGATAGTTTTGAGGCCGCGCTCGGCGAGGTCAGCCAGAATGTCGGGCAGGCCGCCGGTCAGTTGCAGGATTCTGCCAAGGTGCTGCTCGATGTCGCTAATGACAGCCAGACCCAAGCCCGCTCGGCCAGTTCGGCCAGTGAGCGCATGGAAAACAATGTGCAGACGGTTGCCTCGGCCACGGAAGAGCTCAGCTCATCCATCAACGAGATTACCCGTCAGGTCACCGAGGCGTCAGCCGTAGCTGGCCGCGCGGTCGATCAGGCCCGCCAGACCAACCAGACCGTCAAAGGTCTGGCCGATGCGGCGCAAAAGGTGGGCGATGTCATTCAGCTCATCAATGAGATTGCCAGCCAGACCAATCTGCTCGCGCTCAACGCCACCATTGAAGCCGCGCGCGCCGGTGAGGCCGGCAAGGGCTTTGCGGTGGTGGCCAGCGAGGTCAAAAATCTGGCCACGCAAACCGCCAAAGCCACTGAAGAAATCGCCAGCCAGATCGGCGCCATTCAAACCGAAACCGGCAACGCTGTGCAGGCCATTAGTGGCATCAGCAGCGTGATCGAGCAGGTTGACCGTATCGCGGCCCAGATCGCCGCTGCGGTTGAGCAGCAGGGCGCCGCGACACGCGAGATCTCCCGCAACATTCAGGAGGCCTCACAAGGTACATCTGAGGTGCGCGGTAATGTAGGCCATCTCGGCGAAGGTGTCGAGCGCACCAATCAGGCCGCGCGTGGGTTGTACGACTTCTCCAGCGAAATCTCGGCTCAGGGCGCGCGTCTGCGCACCGAGCTTGACCGTATGTTGACGCATCTGCGGGCCGGCTGATGTGCTGACGTTATCATAATAATCCGGCTTATCTATCGCCTGCGTGGCACACAAAATGGGGGAGAAACATGCGTAACCTGAAATCGGTTCTAATGATGTCTGCACTCAGTCTGGTTCTGTTGGCACCTGCCGCCCACGCCGATGAAATGCACGACAAGCTCACCGCACTCGTCACCAGCAAGCTGGAAGCGATTGCCAGCAACGAATCCGTCATCAAGGCGGTCGAAGCCCAGAACACCGAGCATGCCGCGTTTGACGACGCCAAGATCAGCGAGCTTGATAAAGAATGGCAGGCCGAAGCAGGCAAAGGTGGCGGCGCCATGACTGCTGCCCTGCTGGCCAACCCGCTCTCCACTTATCTCAAGACCATTCAGAACGAGTCCGGCGGCCTTTATCAGGAAGTGTTCGTGATGGACAATAAGGGCCTGAATGTAGGTGCCAGTGCCATGACCAGCGACTATCTGCAAGGCGATGAAGCCAAGTTCCAGAAGTCGTTTGGCGCTAACGGCCCCTTTATTGATGAAGTGAAGGAAGACGCCTCCACCGGCGCCTTTGTCTCGCAGGTCAGCCTGCCCATCCATGACCCGGCCACCAAAGCCGCCATTGGGGCTATTACCTTCTCGGTTGATATCAGCAAGCTGTAACGGCTGCGCTGACACACCAGCACCCGATACAAGAACACCGGCCCTACACAGGCCGGTGTTTTTTCTTTTAACATTAGCAAAATATCCCGGCGATGCAGGCAGTCACGCTGACCGCATGGAGCGACGGGCAGCCCTGCCAGCAATTGCTTTGGCCGCGCACGGCTGTCATGATATAGCAGTTCCGGTTTTGACATCTCCGGCGATTGGCCTCATGCCCGCTAATACAAAAAACATCCGCGCCTTTTCGCTGATTGAAGCAGCGATTGTGCTGGGCGTCATCGGGCTGGTTATTGGCGGCTTGTGGGCTGCGGCCAGCACTGTCAGATTTAAAATGCAGGTTAATGAGATAACCAAAGCGGTTGTTTCCACCTACCAGAACATGTTGACCTATAAGCCCAATGGAACCTTCTGGTGCGCAACGCCGGAAATGGACATTCTGCCGCGTGACTGGCTGAGCAACGGCTCATATAGCGGGCCGTTTGGTGCGGGCATCAATGCCTGCCGCCAGCTGGATGGCAAAACCAGCATTACAATATACGCAGGCCCGGATACCGACACATTCTCCCGCGCCTGCGCCTACTTTGTCCCGCAAATCATCAACACCAATGCCAGCGCATTTGATCACGCCGTCTTTACCTATGACGATGCGATGGGCTCGATCAGCTCAACACAATTGCCCGTCTCGCCAGAAGCAGCGCAAGGTCTGTGTAATACAATTGGCTATCTCGACGTGCAGCTCTTTTTCAAATAAAGCGTCACGCCGCGCGTTTAACGTAGCGCAGAAGACTAATGAGCGCGGCGGGCGTCATGCCGGGAATGCGGGCGGCTGCACCCAACGTAGCCGGACGCACCTTTTCCAGCTTGGTGCGGATCTCGGTAGAGAGCGCGCCCACTACGGCATAATCCAGCGTGGCGGGTAGCTCTAAAGCTTCTTCCCGGCGATAGGCGTCAATGTCCGATGATTGGCGATCAAGATAGCCAGCATAGCGGCCATCAATCTCAATCTGCTGCAAGATGGCCGGGCTGAACTCGGCCAGCGTCGGGAACAGCGCCACCACTTGCGCCATGCTCACATCCGGATAGCGCAGCAGGTCCAGCGCATTGCGGCGCACGCCATCCATATTCACGGTAATGCCAGCCTCACGCAGCGCATTGGGCGAGAGTGCATTTTGCTGGGCCAGGCTACGGGCAGATTCCAGCTGCTGCTGCTTGTCCTGCCAGTGGGCAGCACGCTCAGCGCGTACACACCCAACCGCGAGACCGCGCCCGGTCAGGCGCTGGTCAGCATTATCCGCCCGCAGGATCAGGCGATATTCAGCGCGGCTGGTAAACATGCGGTACGGCTCCGGCGCGCCGTGGGTGAGCAAATCATCCACCATCACGCCCATATAACCTTCAGCACGGTCGATGATGAAACCGGCACTGGCCTGACCATGCGCACCAAAGGCACCGGCGGTGAGCGCGGCATTGATGCCGGCAAGCAGGCCTTGCGCGCCCGCTTCTTCATAACCGGTGGTGCCATTGATCTGTCCGGCCAAAAACAGCCCGGCCAGATGGCGGCTTTCCAGCGTGCGGGTTAAACCGCGCGGGTCGGCATAATCATATTCAATGGCATAACCGTGACGGATGATATGCACATTCTCAAGCCCGGGCATGGAGCGGATGAACACATCCTGCACATCACGCGGCAGCGAGGTTGAAATCCCATTGGGATAAACGGTGAAGTCGTCGAGGCCTTCCGGCTCCAGAAAAATCTGGTGACGCTCCTTGTCGGCAAAGCGCACCACCTTGTCTTCAATCGACGGGCAATAACGCGGGCCGGTGCCGCTGATCTGGCCGGAATACATGGGCGCGCGGTGCAGATTGCTGCGAATGGCCTCATGCGTGGCGGTATTGGTATAAGTAATATGGCACACCGTCTGCGGCGTGGTGATGCGGCTGGTCAGCATAGAGAAGGGCTGGGGCGGATCATCGCCATGCTGCACTTCAAGCACGCTGTAATCAATGGTGCGGCCATCCAGACGCGCAGGCGTGCCGGTCTTGAGGCGGCCAAGTGGCAAGCCGTAATGGCGCAGCTTCTCGGACAGGCGCAGGGCTGGTTCATCACCAAAGCGGCCGGCCGGGGTTTTATCTTCGCCCAGATGAATGAGACCATTGAGGAAAGTGCCGGTGGTCATCACCACGGTGCCGCAGCTATAGGTACGGCCGCCCCTCAGCCCCACACCCACGATACGCGGCAGCGCGCCACTCTCATCAATCTGCAGATCTTCAACCGCCCCTTCGATGATGGTGAGGTTGCTATAATCCCGCAGCCAGGCCTGCATGGCGGCGCGGTAGAGCTTGCGGTCGGCCTGCGCGCGCGGGCCCTGCACAGCCGGGCCCTTGCTGGCATTGAGCATACGGAACTGAATACCGGCGGCATCGGCCACGCGGCCCATCAGACCATCAAGCGCATCAATCTCGCGCACCAGATGGCCCTTGCCCAACCCGCCAATGGCCGGATTGCAGCTCATCTCACCGATGGTGGAAAATTTATGGGTGATCAGCGCAGTCTTGGCGCCCATACGCGCAGCCGCGGCCGCCGCTTCGCAGCCCGCATGGCCGCCCCCGATGACAATCACGTCGAATTGAAAATCTGTGCTCATGGCCGTGGTTATACGCTGCGCGGCCCCGCCATTTCAAGCTGTGTGGCTGATGGCGGCTTAAGGCCCGCGCAGGGCAGTGACGTGATAAGCCGCTGATTCCGCGAGAGATTTGGGGTCATACCCGCCTTCCAGTACGGAAACCACTTTCACACGCTGGCCGCTGTCAGCGGCATCGGTCACCAGCCGGGTGAGGCTTTGATAATCCTGCGACTTGAGGTGAAGCGAGGACAAGGGGTCCGCCTCATGCATGTCAAAGCCAGCCGAGAACATGACCAGATCCGGGCGGAAATCGGCCAGACGCGGCGCTACCGCCTTCTCATAAATCATCGAGACATGGCGATAATCGGCCTGCTGCGGAATGGGAAACGCAAACAGGCGGTCGGTAATCCAGCCATGATTGGCAAAATGCTCAGCCCGGTTCTGGTCATACTTACAGCCCTGCTGAAAGGTAGAGATGAACATAAGGCCGGGATCTTTTTGCTGCTCGACAATGGCCTGCGTGCCATTGCCGTGATGGCGGTCAAAGTCGATGATCGCGACGCGCTCAAAGCCAAGCTGGCGCGCATACACAGCGCCCGCTGCCACATTGTTGAAAATACAAAAGCCTTCGGCGCGGTTGGGCCCCGCATGATGGCCGGGCGGGCGCACCGCCACAAAGGCGCGTTCGGTCGCTTTGTTCCACACATCACTCACGGCGCGCATAGTGGTGCCCGCCGCTGCATATGCCGCCTGATAGGATCCAGTACTGATGCGCGTATACCATTGCAAACGCGGATCACGCAGCTGGGCGGCCGCCGCGCAAAGCGGTGTCATCAGGCTGATATTCTCAATTTTGTGCACATAGGAAAGGTCATGAATTTTTTCGAGCGTCTGGCGCACCGGCAGCGCGCCCAGCTCAGGCGTGCGCAGCCACGGCATATGGCCATGCTCGCGGCGCAGCTGGTCCACCAGCACCTCAACGCGCTGGCTCTTCTCATGAAAGCCCGGCCACAATTGGTGCTTCTGGCAATCTTGGTGTGTGTATAGCGTTACATTATGCATGACGCGTCTCCCCAGACCTTCAAGGGATACGCGCCTGATCTAGCGAGTGCAACAGCGATAAGATTAACGGCGCTATTTGCCTAAACAGAAATCACGGAAGATCACATCAAGCAGGTCTTCTACCCCAACCTGCCCGGTAATGCGCCCTAAAGCACGGCTGGCCAGGCGTACATCCTCCGCCACCATATCAATAGTTTTAGGCTCAAGCGCGCGCTGCAATGCAGCAATGGTTTCCTCCACCGCTGCACGGTGGCGGGCGCGGGTAAGGACGGGTGCGGGTGAGAGGCCCACCAATTCATCCAGCCGCGTGCGCATGGCAGAAAGCAAGTCAGGCAGGCCCACGCCGGTCTTAGCTGAGATTTCAATTGCATCATCTTTTAGGGCAGCTTTCAGCACGCTGGTATCCGCTTCATCCGCCTTGTTGATGATGAGCAGATCGCCCGGCACATATTGCGCCAAGGTGGTAAAGTCCGGCACTTCACCGGCACTGGCATCAAACACCAGCAATTTGAAATCGGCTTCAGCGGCGCGCGCCAAGGCGCGGCGAATACCTTCCTGCTCAACCGCGTCACTGGCCTCACGCAGGCCAGCGGTATCGGCCAGAGTCAGCGGGTAGCCGCCCACATCCAGCTGCACTTCCAGCACATCACGCGTCGTACCGGCAATGGGTGTAACAATCGCAACATCGCGCTGCGCCAACTGGTTGAGCAGGGAGGACTTGCCCGCATTGGGCGCACCGATAATAGCGGCATACACACCCGCGCGCAGACGCTCGCCCCGGTGGGCATCGGCCAGATGGGCTTGCATCTGTGTCAGGAGGTCGTGCAGCTTGTGCTGTGTTTGCTGCTGCAAATCAGGCGGGAGATCGTCATCGGCAAAATCAATGCTGGCTTCCAGATGCGCTTGCAGGTGCGTGAGCTGTCCGCGCCAACCATCATACAATGCGCGCAGCTCGCCGCCGAGCTGACGCAGCGCCTGTTTGCGCTGCGCCTGCGTCTCGGCATCGACCAGATCCGCCACGCCTTCAGCTTCAGTGAGATCCAGCTTGCCGTTGGTCACCGCGCGGCGGGTAAATTCGCCCGGCTCGGCCAGGCGCGCGCCAAGCGCGGTGAGCGCCTGACTGATCGCGGCCAACACCGCGCGCCCACCATGCAGATGCAGCTCCGCCATATCCTCGCCGGTATAGCTGGCAGGCCCGGCAAACCACAGCACCAGCCCTTTATCAATTTGCTCGCCATTATGGCGCAGTGCGCATAAGCTGGCCTGCCGCTGCGGTGGCAAGCGGCCCGCCAGCTGCTCCACAATCTGTGCGGTCTGACGGCCTGAGATGCGGATCACCGCAACACCAGCTCTACCAGGCGCAGAGGCTAAGGCATAAATGGTTTCACTCATGCGGCTCTTATAACCGATGCGGCATAGATGCGGCCAGCTGTTATGCCAACTGAATGGTTTTGGCAAAAATGATTTAGATCAATAAGTTAAAACAATTTAATTCTTGTTAACGTTTACGTGGCAGCATCATGTCTCGTTGGGAGAGGGTCAAATGAAGCTATCTGTACGCGCCAAGCTGATTTTTCTGCTGGTTGTTGCCGGGCTGGTGCCTGCACTGATCATCAGTGCCGTCTACATTACGCAAAAGGGTGCCATTGAGCGCCGTTATGCCCAGATGTATGAGCAGGCCGCGTCAGACCTTATGGAAAAAATCGACCGCAACCTGTTTGAACGCTATGGCGACGTGCAGGCCTTTGGCTACAACACCGCCGCGCATGATTCCGCCAATTTCAAAAATCCGGTGGATGGCAACCCGCTCATCACCGCCATGAACCATTATGTCGATGCCTATGGTTTCTACCCAATCATGATGCTGGTAGCGCCTGATGGTAGCGTGCTGGCTGTCAACAGCAAGGACGCCGACGGCAAGCCGGTGGATACCGCCTTCCTCTATCAGCAGAACTTCAAAGGTGCACCCTGGCTAGAAGATACATTAGCTGGCAAATATCTGGCTGGCCGCAACGGTTTTACCGGCACGGCTGTGCAGCAAGTGGCGCGTTACGACTTCATCCAGAAGGCCTATGCTGACAAGAATGACGGCATGGCCATCGCTTTTTCAGCCCAAGTGCATAATCAAGCCGGTGAGCTGATTGGTGTATGGGTCAACTTTGCTGACTTCATGCTGGTTGACCTGATTTATGCTGATTACAACAACCGCTTGCGCGAGGCTGGCATGGAAGAACCAGATTTAATGCTGGTCGATCAAACCGGCCTCAAACTGGTGGATTACGATTCACAAAACATCAGCGCCGATGGCATTTACAAGCACGACTTTACCAACGTGCTGCATGACAACCTCGCCGGGCTGGGCATGAAATCGGTACAGACGGCCATTACCGGACAATCCGGTTCCATCCGTGAAATTAACCCCGACAGCGGCCTCATGAGCCTGACCGCCTATGCTCATAGCAGCGGGGCTTATCACTTCCCGGGTCTGGGGTGGTCAGTTACCCTGTCAGCTGACGAAGCTGGGGTTTATGCCAGCGTCACCAAAGTGACACAGACCATGCAATTGGCGCTGCTGGTGCTGTTTGCGCTGGTCTTGGTTGCCGGTATCGTGATCGGCGGTTATGCGGCTACGCCGCTGCGCCGCATTGGCGAAATTGTTGACCGCATGGCCAAGCATGAGCTGAACCTGACCGTCCCCTATGGCCAGCGCAGTGATGAAATCGGCCTGATTGCCCGCGCGCTCGACGTGTTCCGTAAAAACATGCAAGAGGCCGATGCGCTGCGTGATGAGCAGGAACGCGCCAAAGTGCAGGCTGAGGCGGACAAGCGTCGCACCATGAACCAGTTGGCGGATGAGTTTGAGCAGGCAGTCAAGAGCGTGGTCAGTGCAGTTGCCAATTCGGCCAATGAAATGCAGCAATATGCCGGCACCCTGACCAGTACCGCTGATCAAACCAGCAGCCGCGCTGGTAACGTTGCAGCTGCCTCTCAGCAAGCTGCGGCCAATGTGGCTACTGTTGCCACTGCGACTGAAGAACTCTCGGCTTCTATTAGCGAGATCACCCGTCAGGTGTCAGATTCATCCCGCACCGCTGGCGCTGCGGTTGATGAAGCGCGCAAGACCAGTGAAGTGGTGGGCAGCATGGCCGACGCCGCCCAGAAGATTGGCGATGTAGTGCACATGATCAATGAAATTGCCAACCAGACCAATCTGCTGGCGCTTAACGCCACTATCGAAGCCGCACGCGCGGGTGAAGCGGGTAAGGGCTTTGCGGTTGTGGCCAGTGAGGTCAAGAATCTGGCAACCCAAACAGCCAAGGCAACTGAAGACATCACCGCGCAGATTGGCACCATGCAGAGTGTGGCAACTGAAGCGGTTGAGGCTATTCGTAGCATTACCGCAACGATTGAGCGCATCAACTCCATCAGCAGCTCGATCGCTGCTGCGGTTGAAGAGCAAAGCGCAGCCACCGGTGAGATCTCGCGCAATGTGCAGGAAGCGGCTACCGGCACCAAGGAAGTATCGAGCAATATCGGCTCGGTCACCCTCGCCGCTGGTGAAACCGGGCAGGTGGCTGCACTGGTGCAACAGGCCTCGGCCTTGCTGCAGACAGAATCCGGCCGCCTGAGCGAACAGGTCAACGCTTTCATTCACAAGGTGCGTTCAGCCTAGGGCCTGTACTCATTAGAAGCGAGTCATGCCAATAACTTTTCCTGTCATTCCCGCGCAAGCGGGAATCTAGTTTATACGAGCGTACAGCGAGTATAAGATTCTTCAACGCGTAGACGCGCATCGGTCTGGATTCCCGCTTGCGCGGGAATGACAATAATTGAAATCTAATGAGTCCACACCTTAGCAAGAGGCATTGCAGACCATTAAAAGAATCAGGACGCCATCTTGCTCCAGATCGAATCCTTGATACCTTTGATATACTCCTCATGCGCGGCCAGCTCGTCAGGCTTGGGGGCATGCGCGCGCGGCTGGCGCATGACGCGTTGGCTGGCATCCATCACTTCGACATCACCTGCCTTGACCTCACCCAGCTCAAGGCCGGTTTGACGGCCGCCACGCAGCTCCAGATAAACTTCGGCCAGCAACTGGGCGTCGAGCAACGCGCCGTGCAGGGTGCGGTTGGAATTATCGATACCAAAGCGCTTACATAAAGCATCAAGCGAGGCCGGCGCACCGGGTGCCATGCGGCGGGCCATGAGCAATGTATCAATCACCTGCTCATTCTTGTAAGCAGGAAAGCCGCAGGCCTGCAGCTGGTAGTTAATGAACTTCTGGTCAAAGCTGGCATTGTGCGCCACGATTTTGGCATCGCCAATAAACTCGACCAGATCTGCCGCAATCTCCACAAAGGTGGGCTTGTCCTTTACCTGCTCATTGGTAATGCCATGCACGGCGGTTGCTTCAGCCGGGATCTCGCGCTCAGGATTGATGTAGTGATGAAAGGTGCGGCCGGTGGGCATGAGGTTGATCAGCTCAACACAGCCCACTTCCACCATGCGGTCGCCCATCAACGGGTCCATGCCGGTAGTTTCGGTATCAAGGATAATCTCGCGTAAGCTCATGTTGCCAAACTCTTCCAGTAATCACGCCAAGCGTATGCCGGTACGGTTTTGGCGCGTTTGAGCGCTAATTTCAAGTGCAGGTCAGTTAACTTCAGGCCATCCCCGGTCGGGATCACTTCATCCGCCCGCTTGCGCTTGAGGCTGTCCTTAACCTGATGCGAAAGGATCTTTTTAAAGCGCGCCATATCCATACCGGGCCGGGCCAGCACGCGGGCTTTTTGCACATCTGGCGGGGCGGAGACAACCCAGATGGCGTCCACCGTTTCCTCACGGTCAGCTTCAAACAGCAGAGGAATATCCAGCACCACCAGTTTGAATTTGGCTTTGCGCTGCTCATCCAGCCAGCGGGCGGTTGCCTGATGCACTAACGGATGCACCACAGCTTCCAGCTTTTTCAGCAGGCGGCGATTGCCATAAACAATCTGGCCAAGCTTTTTGCGGTCTACCGCGCCCTTCACAATCGCCTTAGGAAACAACGCGCCCACCGCAGCCACTGCACCACCGCCACGGGCAAATAATTTATGCACCGCTGCATCAGCCTCATGTACCGGCACACCCTGCTTGCGCAGCAATTGCGCGGCCGTGCTTTTCCCCATACCAATCGACCCGGTAAGCCCGATAATGATCATGCCAGCTTTTCCTCTAAATGTGCGCGCAGCTCAGGCGTAACCTGAGGCGTATGACCAAACCATGCCGCAAAGCCCGGCACGGCCTGATGCATCAACATACTCAGACCATTGATAACCTGGTGTCCGCGCTGCGCTGCCGTTTGCAGCAACAATGTATGGCGCGGACGATAGATGATATCAAACACCACCGCGCTCAGCGGCAGATTATCCAGCGAGAGATGCAAGGGCGGCTGCCCGGCCATGCCGAGCGATGTGGTATTGATGAGCAGCCCCGCCCCTTGCAACGCGAATGGTGCCTCACCCCAGGTGAATTTTTGCAGCCGCACTTTTAAATCAGCCGCCAGCGCATCGACATGATCCGGCGTGCGGTTGATCACGCGAATATCCTTGATGCCCAATTGATGTAATGAATCAACCACCGCCCGTGCTGCACCACCGGCCCCTAAAATCACAACCGGCGCTTCACGCGCCCAGCTGGGGGCCTCGTCCTGCAGGCTAGCCGAAAAGCCGATGGTATCAGTATTATCGCCAATCAGTTTACCTTGATCGATGAGGATGGTGTTGACGGCCTTGATGCGCGCGGCCGCCGGGGTCAGCTCATCAAGCAGCGGTACAACATTCTCTTTATGCGGCACCGTGACGTTACAGCCTTTAAACCCCAGCGCCTTCAGCCCAGCCAAAGCCTGCGGCAAGGTGCCGGGCGCTACCGCCATTGGCACATATTGACCATCAATCTGATGCTGCACCAGCCAGTAGTTATGCAGACGCGGTGAGAGGGAATGCGAAATGGGCCAGCCCATTACACCAGCTAACAAAGTCATGAGGCCTCCTGCGTGCGTGCGCTGAGCAGTCCAATAATTTCAGCAGCGGTTTCTTCAATCGCGCGGCGCGATACATCAATCACCGGCCAGCCATGACGGCTGAACAGGCGGCGCGCTTGAGTGACTTCATCGCGCACACGCTCAAGGTCAATATAATCAGTCACGCGTTCTTCATTCAGCTCCTGCAGGCGGGTGCGGCGCAACTGAACCAGATGCGTAGGATCATTGGTGAGACCCACAATCAGCGCTTTGGTCTGCTGCTCCAACCCGTCCGGCAGGGGCACGCCGGGCACGAGCGGAATATTGGCCGCCTTGATGCCGCGATTGGCCAGATAAAGACATGTTGGTGTTTTAGAGCAGCGTGACACGCCAATTAAAATCACATCCGCCTCGGCCAGATTCCAGGTGGCCTGCCCGTCATCATGCTGCAGGGCATATTCCATCGCCTCAATGCGGCGGAAATAATCGGCATCCAGAATATGCTGGCGGCCCGGCTGACTTTGCGATTCAAGCCCCACATAGGCACTCATCGCATTGAGCACGGGGTCAAGCACAGCCACACAGGGCAGCTGTAGCGCCCAGCAGGCATCCTGCAATTGCTGACGCAAGGCAGGATCAACCAACGTGAAAATCACCAGACCGGGCTGCGCCTTGATATGCTCAACCACCCGCTCAAGCTGGGCGGGGCTGCGTACCATTGGCCAGGGATGCTCGGTTAAATGCATGCCTTCAAACTGAACCAGACACGCACGCGCCACCGCCGCCACAGTTTCGCCTGTAGAATCAGAGACTAAGTGCAGGTGCCGCGCGTTATCCACCACGTTGTTCACATCCCCCCGGGATAAGCTGTGCATAAAAAGCCAAAACAGACTAACCCGCTATTTCATCCCCACTAAGGGAAAAACAGGGCCTCGAGTCTTCCCCTGTCACTGTTTTGCACCACCCCCGAGTCCAGGCTGTGGACGACTCCGGGTCAGCAAAAGTTAAGAACCTTAACGAATCGTTAATTCACTTGGGAGTCTCTTAACAACTCGTTAACTATATCGAGTCTGTGGATAAGTCGGGCTCAAAAGTTATCCCCACAATTCCACCAACCTACTATTACTACCTTTTATATATAAATATTATATATATCATATGTATAGACCTTATGGAGAGAACAGGGCATATAAGCAGGGTGAAAAAAATCCTCTCTGTCCTCTCTGGCCATACCGAGACGCCGCCCCCCTTGTGGCTGATGCGTCAGGCCGGCCGTTACCTCCCTGAATACCTCGAATTGCGGGCCAAGGCGGGGTCGTTTCTGAATCTGGTCTATAACCCCGAGATGGCCGCCGAAGTCACGCTACAGCCCGTGCGCCGCTATGGTATGGACGCGGCCATTCTGTTTAGTGACATTCTGGTGGTACCACAGATTCTTGGTCAGCATGTTGAGTTTACGGAAGGGGAAGGGCCCAAGCTTGGCCCACTCGATATCAATACGCTGGCAACCGATATCAGCAAGGCCAAGCCGGTGTTTGAAACAGTCCGCAAAGTGAAGGCTGCCCTGCCGCCTGAATGCACGCTGATTGGTTTTGCCGGTTCGCCGTTCACCATCGCTGCCTACATGATTGAGGGCGGTGGGAGCGACACGTTTGACCGCACGCGCGATGTCAGCCGCGCCAACCCGGCCGCGTTTGAAAAGCTGATTGATAAAATCATCAGTGCCACGCTCGATTATATTGAAGGCCAGGTCGATGCTGGCGCTGAAGTCATCCAGCTGTTTGACAGCCACGCCGCGCAGGCTAACAATTTCCAGCGCTGGGTGGTTGAACCGACGGCGGCGCTGGTCATGATCCTGAAGGCCAAATATCCCAAATTGCCCATCATTGGTTTTCCACGTGGGGCCAGCACGCAGGGCCTGCAGAGTTATGCCATTCACACCGGCGTTGATTGTATCGGGCTTGATACCAACGTGAACCTGGAATGGGCGGCGGCAAATCTGCCCAAGCGGGTGGCGCTGCAAGGCAATCTTGATCCGCAGCTGCTGATTAAAGGCGGGGATGAGATGAAGGCCGCGATTGACGCTATCCTCAAGCATGCCAAGACCCGGCCGTGGATTT
>Ga0255168_1000169_pt1 | contig 26669 bp, 23 predicted proteins | sample Atl_Miss_RepB_8d_FD_183629 | JGI IMG/M metagenome (GOLD analysis project Ga0255168, IMG submission 183629) | Freshwater microbial communities from Altamaha River, Georgia, United States - Atl_Miss_RepB_8d | ecosystem: Environmental > Aquatic > Freshwater > River | place: USA: Georgia | collected... | reverse complement strand
ATAAGGAGTGTGAAAGCAGCGTTGATGTCCGGTTTCACCGAGAAGCGCAATTGCGAATAAACCTTCACCGGCAGTGTGGTGCTGCCGACATCCGACGTGAAATAGGTGATGACAAAGTCATCCAGCGAGAGCGTGAAGGCTAACAGCCCGCCCGCAATCAGGGAGGGTTTCAGGTAGGGCAGCAGCACATCGCGGAATACCTGCCAGGTGTTGGCGCCCAGATCGAACGCTGCTTCTTCTAACGTGCGGTCAAAGCCGCTCAGGCGGGCGCGCACCACCAGCACAACAAACGGAAAGCAAAAGGCGATGTGCGAGATGATGATGGGGATGAGGTTAAACGGCCATTCCAGATCCGGCCAGCTGATGCGGTTAAAGAAAATCATCATGGCCACGCCCAATGAAATTTCAGGAATGACGATGGGTAGACCGTTGATGGCTTCCAGCGCGGTCTTGCCGGGAAAGCGGAACCGCCACAGGCAGATGGCCAGCATGGCGCCGATGATGGTTGCGAATAATGTTGAGATGCTGGCAATGATCAGTGAGTTGAAAAAGGCTTCACGCAGCGCATCATTATTGGCAGCGGCTGTGTACCAGCGGGTAGTAAAGCCCTCCCATTTGATGGTGCGTGAGCTGTCGTTAAACGAAAACAGCATCATTACAAACAGCGGCGCGTAGAGGAAGAGCAGGGCTCCTGCTACCGTCAGGCGCAGCCAGAGGCGGCGGGTATAATCGAGAGGGCCAGCGCGGTCGATCATCGGCGTTGCTCCGCATGACGGGCCTGTCGCGCTGCAAACCAGCTCTGCAAGGCCAGAATGATGAAGGTGATATAGACCAGCAGCAGCGAGAGCGCTGCCCCAAACGGCCAGTTATTGGCTTTTTTGAACTGGTCTTCAATGATGGTGCCTACCATCATACTGTCAGGCCCACCGAGCAGGGCCGGGCTGACCAGCGCACCAAAGGCCGGAATAAAGGTGATGATGGCGCCAGCAATAATGGCCGGAAGCGTGAGCGGTACCATGACCGAGAAGAACGTGCGCCACTGGCTGGCGCCCAGGTCAAGGCTGGCTTCCAGATAGGTGCGATCAAGTTTTTCAAGCGCGGTGTAAAGCGGCAGCACCATGAAGGGCAGATGCACATAAACCAGCCCCGTTACGACGCCAAAGTCATTAAAAATCAGGCCGGGGAAGGTCGCGCCGCCAGTGACCATGCCGTAAATGGCGGAGACTAATTGGCTGAGCGGGCTGGCTCCCCCCAGAACTGACTTCAGCGCGTAGGTGCGTACCAGTAGATTGGTCCAGAAAGGCAAGATGACCAGTAACAGTAGAACCGGCCGCCACTTGGGCGGCGCAAAGGCAACCGCGAGTGCAACCGGATAGCCCAGTACCAGGCAGAAGGCCGTCGTCAGGCCAGCAATCCACACAGAGTGCAGCAGAACCTTGAGATAGAGAGGGTCCAGTGCCTTGATATAGTTGGCTGTGTCCCAGGTGAGTGTTGTTTCTGTCAGTGATGTCTGCGTTGAAAAACTCAACGTAAACATTGAGGCCAATGGCCACAGAAAGAACGCCCCCAGCCACACAAGGGCCGGGGCCACCAGAATTGCAAAGAGCAGCCGGTTACGTCGCCAATCGTCCAAGATATTACTCGGCGCGAATGCGGGTCACGAGGTCGGTCAGTTTCTGGCTGACATCTTCGCCCAGATACTTGGCGTATTCGCTGACCTTGATGGCTTCTTCGCTCGGGAAGATCATCGGATTGTTCTTGTATTCATCCGGCATCAGCGCTTTGGCGGCGGCGTTGGGCAGGGCGTAATTGGTCACCTTGGCGATGGAGGCGTGCACCTCCGGTGTCAGGATGTAATTGATGAACTCATGCGCAGCGGCAGCATCCGGCCCGCCTTTGGGAATAGCCCAGCTGTCATCCCACAGCTGGGTGCCTTCCTTGGGTAGAACATAGGTGAGGTCGTTATCCTCAGCCGCGACCTGCGCGATATCGCCGTTATAATCAACCGCCAGATCAACCTCGCTGGCCAGCAGCAGGTCCTGCCCGTTATCACCAGCAATGGTGCGCGCATTCTTTTTATGCGCCTTGAGGATTTCTTCTGCCTGCTTCAGCTCCGTCTCAACGGTGGAGTTGAGTGAATGGCCCAGCATTTTAAGCGCAGCGCCAATGATGGTGGGAATGTCAGACGACCACGCCATACGGCCGGCAAACTTGGCGCCCTCATCGCCATAAATATAATTCCAGCTGTCCGGTGTTTTATCGGCCAGCACCTTGCTGACGGCGCTCTTGCGATAACCAATGCCAACCGTGCCCCAGAAATAAGGAACAGAGAACTTGCGGCCAACGTCATAGGAGGATTCCATAAAACGTGGCTCAAGGTTCTTCATGTTGGGGATCTTGCTGTGATCGATGCCAACCAGCATGTCGGCATGAATCATGCGGTCCAGTGTATCGTTGGTCGGGCAGATCAGGTCATAGCCGGGGTTGCCTTCGCGCAGGCGGGCAAACAGCTCGGCATTGTCAGCATAGAGGTCGTAGCGGGTTTCAATACCGGTGGCCTTGGTGAAGTCGTCCAGCGTGGTGGGGCCGATATAGGTGTCAAAGTTATAGATATTCAGTTTGCGGGAAGCGGCAAAGGCCTGATGGCTCAGCGCCGGCAGAACTGCGGCAACCGTCAGCGAATTCTTGAGGAAAGTGCGGCGCGAGGCGCGGGTAATAGTGGTGCGAACTGGCATGACGATCTCCCGAAAAGCTCCCGAAACAGGACTGAACCTGACGGCAGACTTTTACACAGATGTATGAGAAGTCAATAACTTACCGCGCTGCAATTGTGATTTTGCAATAAAAAATTGCAGATCGTGCGTGGCATTTTGGGTGGTTGAGTAGAGAATGGTGCCCGCGACCGGAATTGAACCGGTAAGCCGTAAAGCGGGGGATTTTAAGTCCCCTGTATTATGATAGAAAACCATGCAAAACAAGGGTAAAATGCACTTATAAATCTGACTGTGTAACTGAATGTGTAAGTTTTTGTCGTTGGGATGGGCTGGATGGTTGACTTGTGCGTCAAATCTACCACTTTAGTTTACTCCTACCTAATATCCCCCCAGCTAAGGATAGCAAAAATATGGGCAGGATATAGTAAACGGACACATAGTTTCCTGCATCCTGATTGCAATGTAGTGAATATAAGCGAGAATTTATTCTTGAGATATGGGGTTGTTTTTGTAAACAAGCGAGCAGCTATGCCCATGAATCATGCTGCCAAATAAAATTACGAACACGATATTTTTTTCATATTGCGTACTGATTGGAGAGCCTTATCTAGCGCCGCGCTGTGCGAATTAATGCCGTAATCCTTGGGATACGCGCCGAATGATATTTCTTTAACAATCCTGAATTTTAGACTTTGCTCGTGCGCATACATATGCAGACCCAAATTTCGTATTCTATGGTGGGTATTTTCTGAAACCCAGACGTCATGAATGACTTCATCTAAGACATCATCTGTCACTTCAACAAGCTGAAGCGACATTTCCTCAACGCACGAAGCCAAACGTAAAAAATCCGATATGTGCTTGGAGTTAGACTTATTGTTCCGATAATCTTTCTTCATTGCAACCTCTCGCATGAGATACCTCACACGAGAGGTTAACGCAAATATCCTTATGCTGCATTAAATTCTGGCCGAGATAATGGCTTTTGCCCTGACCGTTCCAACATCAATCTTTCGACAGCGCGGCAACTTTCTTCATTCTCTTGTGTACATGCAATCTTTAATGCAAGCGCAGGAATGCCGTATTGGTCCACTATAACTGGCCCCAGTCGCTCTGGATGAGCGCCCGAGCGGAACAGGACTTTTTCCATGACAGGATCAGACACGGTGTAAATATGAGATACCCCATGAAGGCGGGCGCGGCCTATGGCATCTGCCAGAAGTCGCGCACAGAGAGAATTCCTCTCATAGGCTGAATATTCTGGGTTAATTGCAAGTCTCGCCCCTTCCCAAACGCCAGCAGCAGGATTCTTAGCCGACCGATCTGCTATGAGGTGGGGGAAGACATTATAGAGCAGTGAGGGTTGTTCCGCAGGCAATACACGGGCGGTTGCAGCAACATCTCCGTTGCGTAGAACCAAAAAATATCCGGTCATTCTGGTATCAAACTGATCGATCTCCCTTAACTTATCATCGACGTGGAGAGGCCAATTCAGACGTTCAACAAAAACCTTGCTACGCAATTGGAAAGCTCGATCAAGAAGCTGGTGCTCTCCGGCTATATGCCCCTCAAGATAGATCGTGCGTCGTAATGGCTTAACCACGATCGGCATTCCATCAAGCGGACGTAAAGTAACAAGAGCTTCATATTCGCGCGCGCCTGCACTAGATGTTGCAGGTGATAGTTCAAATCTAGCAAGGACCCGAGCCATAGCAATACACATTTCTGCCATGGCAAAATGGCCGCCAGGACACGTTCTCACCCCCGCGCCAAATGGCATAAATGCAAATTTATGTAATGGCTTTTGCCCGTTCAGCCAGCGTGTATGATCAAACTGATCCGGATTAGGCCAGTATTCTTCCAGTCGTTGAACAACATACTGGCTAACAAAGAAGCTATCACCAGCCTTCACAGGTGTGCCCATGATCACGTCGTCATTCAACGCAGTCCGAGCAAACCAGAATGCACTTGGCTTTAACCGCATCGTCTCATTAAGGATTGCTGTGGTTATAGGCAGCTCTTTCAGGTTGTCATAGGACGGTGGCTGGTTGATCGGAATCTTGGCTAAAAGCTCTTGTCGGGCCTGCTCCTGAAGTTCAGGATTATAAGCCAGAGTCTCCCACAGCCAGGCTAGTGTATTACCTGTTGTCTCATGGCCCGCCATGTAAATAGTCATCACTTCATCGAGAACTTGCTGGTCAGAATATAGCTGACCATTATCTGGATCTCGCGCCTGCATTAGTGCGGCCAGCATGTCACCATCCACTGGCGAGATTCGCCGTTTCTGGATAATATCCATAACCGCAGCTTTTACCTGATGAAGAGCTTCAGCAAAATCTGGATGAGTAACAGCGGGGTCGGGGCCATCATCAGGATCAGCTGACCAAATATAGTCTTTCAATCCAGCTTGTACCTTATCAATCGCTTTCACAATGGAATCGACGTTCTCCAAATTGCCTTCCCCGAACATGGTTCTGGAAATGACTTTCAAGGTAAGGGCGCAGCTAAGGGCACTCAGGTCCAAAACAGCATCTGACTCTGCCCATGCGGAAACGCTAGCCGTTACGACTTCATCGATCTGACCGATCATGCGGCTGATTTCAGCGGGCTTGAGCATTGGATGAATGGCCCTACGGCTATTTTCCCACATTCTGCCATTTGAGGTGGCTACGCCATTTCCCAGAAGAGGCTTAAGTTTCTCTGCAAACCTGGTTTTTACGTAATTTGTAGCATTTAGGCGACACACATGATCAACAGCATCAGGATGGCGCGTTAACCATACGCGTAGCGGGCCCACCATCATCGGAATGAGCGGCGATTTGTATGTTCTAGCGCATTTAAGAAGAAAGCCAGGAGCGTCTTCGCGCAAATACGGTAGAACGCCAATAGAATCAAGGCATTCTGGTCCTTGCGTACCAAATAGGCTTGCGTCTGTGGTAATAATATCTTCATATTCGGTACATAGTATGGTGCTCATCTTGTCCTCCGTTTGTTTGGCGGACTGACTGTGGATGAGCGCAACAATTCGGCTTATTAGGGTGGTGTAGGGCTTTACGGAATATATTCCGCATGCTGGTTGGTTCAGATCCTATTGACGAATTAGGAGTTCGAATTGTCCAGGTTGTTATGGCAATACGCTGTCTCCCCTGATCTCCTTGCGCAAATTCAGACCTGTGCATCACTGCCAGAAATGGAAAATCTTGTTGGCATTCTGCTGGCTGACCTGGGCTTCAAGTTAGCGACGTACCACTTGCTCCGAGTAAACGGACACGGCGACAGGCTGCTTACGTTTTTTTCAAGCTATCCTGATGAATGGCTTAACCGCTATGTTGATAAGGGCTATTTGTTTCATGATGTCGTGCATGAGCGATCTAGGCGTTCAGTTATGCCATTTTCATGGCGCGACTGTCAAAAGCGTGAGATTCCTAAAATTGCAGGCCAAATTTTTGGAGAGGCCACCGAGTTTAACATTCGAGATGGATTTTCTGTACCAATACACGGACCAAAAGCATTTGCCGTATTTTCCGCCGTGGCAGAAGGTTCGCCGGAAGAACGCCGTTCGTCGATAGAAAAAGGCAGTGGCGCATTAACTCAAATCGGTTTGGCTATACATGAGCGTGCCCTTACTCTTCTAACAGATGATGTGGAGAAGTGCTCAGATGTTTCGCCGCATCTGTCGCCGCGCGAATTGGAATGTCTGAAGTGGGTAGCTGCTGGAAAAAATACCTCCGTGATATCAGAGATTATGCATATCTCAGATAAGACAGTAATTTCACACATCCAGTCAATTATGCGAAAATTAAACGCCCAAACACGTTCGCATGCCTTGATGAAGGCTTTATCCTTGGGAATAATTTCTCTTGAGTAATGGAAAATATTCCTCATTCTCCTAATTCTGCAGGAGTGCGTCTAATGAGCAGAAATAACACATTATCTAAGACACCCAGCACGCGACTGCGTAGCGGCTCGACTTCAGCCACACGCAAGCGTTGCCAGAATAAAACCGGAAAGAAAATTGAAATGGACGTATTAACTGCCTGGAGCCGAAAAGAATTCACAATGACAGATGTTTGTGTGCGCGCAGTAGGTGAGCGCATATCGCATCTACGATCCATGGTGGGTTTGACCTTGGACGAGGCTTCAAGAATAAGTGAAATATCAAAGACGGAGCTATGTCGGCTTGAAAACGGTAATAGAAAAATTAACGAAATTCATATTGCCCGCCTAGCCAAATTATTCAGGATGACAACAAATGATCTGACTGAAATTCTGAATTACAAAATTGAAAATTCTGTCCGATATACACACGAAGAAATCCGTCATGCTGCGAGACACTCACTTAAACTCACCCTTTTTACCCCAGAAGGGCTACGAACAAGGCATATGCGCATACGTGAAAGAAGAAGAGAAATTGACATGCAGCTCAGTGAAACTGTGTCCAATAAAGCGTATGCGGTGCAAATTGGTGTACTAGATAACCTGTGGATGCCCCCTCACTCTATACTCGTGATAGATCCAGAAAAGATTGTCAGAGTTGGTGAGCTAGTACTCAATACAATTAGTTACGACCCATTAGTCATCAATCTTGAGCGGGCTAATAATATGAAGCTTAGAGGGAGATTCAACGATGCTATCGTCGACTTCCCAGCCAACGTTACAGTCCGTAATTTCCATAAAATTATTGCAATACTTCCCTCACCCGATGGCTCTGTACCCTGCACTGATTTACCTGAGAATGGTCCACTATCGTGAGTGAACAGATTGCCTCTTCATCTGTTCTTAGCCGCTATGTTGTTGACGGGCAGAATGTACTGATCCGAACCTCAGCTGAAGAGCTAATAGCTCTGCATGCCATAGGTATTCTGGAGAAACGGTCTGTGGAGGAAATTATCAACATGATAATCAGAAACAAACCACCAGAAGTTACGCTGGATTCTGCTGTATCTGTATTTCTTCGCAGTTACGTCAAAAATCAAGCTTCATGATTTTTTCACATCAGCTCGCCTGTATTACTTCTAATGGTGCTGACCTGCTCCTAGAAGCTAGCAGCCACATCTGATAAACAAGGGAATCGGACGAAGTCAAACATGCAAAAAATCGAGAGAATCACACAAGGTGGCTGGCGAATTGCCTGATGCATTTAAGTCAGAAAGCTGCAGCTAAAATCTGTGTTCCGATAAGCTGAGAGAAACATATCCCGTAGGTCTCAGCGCCTCACATTGCATTGTGTCCATTTATTGCATTGATTGTGTGGTTGTTAGTGACACAACATACATGCTTAGGAATGCTTTTTAAACGAGGGGGGCGGAATAAATCCCAATAAATCTAGGGGTAATAGTATCATCTTCTATTGTGCAGATAAGAAACATGAGGCCAGATTATCTACAGCAGCATGGGGCCAATATCGTAGACGCTGGCGCTGGTAACGACTGAATACTCGGGGCGGCGGGTGCCGCCTGTATATCTGGCGTACTGGAGGCGGTAATGACACGATTGCTGACTTCGAGAATGGTTCTGACAAGTTCCGTTTGCTTGATAGCGTGGCCAGCTACGGTAGCCTCTCCTTTGCCGATACTGCGAATGGTGCAACTATCAGCTTAGGTGGTAACGTCATATTTGCGCTGGCAGGCATCAGCAGACCGTGCTGGATAGCACAGACTTCCTGTTTAGCTGATAGAGGAGGGCAGGCTGCTCTGTCAGCAATTATGGCAGATATTGTCTGTAGGATGGAAATTTTGTATGTTGGTGCCCGCGACCGGAATTGAACCGGTAAGCCGTAAAGCGGGGGGGTAAGTCCCCTGTGTTGTGATAGAAAACCATGCAAAACATGGGTAAAATTCACGTAAAAATCTGACTGTGTAACTAGATGTGTAGGTTTTTGCCGTTGGGGTAGGCTGAGCAGCTGACCTATGGGGCAAATTTACCACTTTAGTTTACTCCTACCTAATATCCCCCCAGCTAAGGATAGCAAAAATATGGGCAGGATATAGTAAACGGACACATAGATTCCTGCATCCTGATTGCAATGTAGGGAATAGGCCGCAGCGACAAGGCTGCCAGCACTTACTCCTGCCAGAGAGCCAAGCAAAGCCGGATGTGGGGTCGCCGTTTTCCTGAGCCAGAACAGCCAAACCATACCCATAACCATAGCGCCGCCAGATGTAATGACTGAGAGACAAATGTAGGCACTATAACTATCCAAACTTGCGAAATCTATTTTTGCAGAAGTTAGGCGCCAGATCAGAATGGCCAGAGCTAGCAATAAAGGCACAAAATGTACTGGTTTAATTTTGCCTGCAGGTCTTGAGATATCCGTTACAAGAAGCATGCTGCCGGATAGGGTGAGGAAAAATATTGCAGGTTTCCATAAAAGTGCTCCTCCCTGAATCGCCTGAAGCCAGTCCGGCCTAATTCCAAGAACAGAGAGAATGAGTGCGATAGCCAAGATCAGGCAGGCAGAGCAATGTTGCCACAAGCTGATATTTCGCAGCGGCTGAACCGGCTTGAGGTCGTTAGTCAGCTGGTCAATCAATGGATCACTCATCATCCATCTCCTCAACGGCGGCCATCATTCTTTTCATACCCCGATGAACCATCACCTTCACTGAGCTGGGGGAATGTCCGGTCTGACGTGCAATTTCTTCAACCGACATTTCCTGGAGTTTGGCCATCTTAATCACTTTCGCCTGCTCTGGAGAAATGAGCCCCAGTAATTTTTGTATATCTTGCTGAACGCCAATTTCCTGTCCAACAATAAAAGGATGTGAATCTTCCTCCAGCACCGTTTCAATATATTTTAGAGTTTTGCGCATGTGGTCGATCCAGCGATGGCGGGCGATAGCAGATATCCACGGCCCGAATGGAAACGCGGGATCAAAGGTTTGCCGCTTGGCGTGCAATGTTAACAGTGTATCCTGCACCAAGTCCTCCACTGCGCCAGAATGCGTGCGTTTGCTGAAGTATGCGGACAGCCAGCTACGTAGCTCGGTCAGTAACAGGCGGTAGGCTGCCTGATCGCCAGCTAGTGTGGCGCGCATCCATTCATCCCATCTATCGCTGTTATACGTACTCATAGGACCCCGGTTACATGTTCAAGCAAAGTAATAGAAAAAATTCTTTTTCTCAACATGTAACCTGAATAAATGCCCCCGTATAAATTCAACAGACAGCCAAGAAGGCTGACTTCCATTCTTTTGTTAGGGTGGATTTTTCAATGATTGCAAGGATTTTATCATGTCGATGATGTGTTTAAAGGATGGTTGTAAGGCTCAAAAGGGCATGTGTGGCCATGAAAAAATGATGGTAGCCATAATGATGACTATGATTTTTGGCGCCGTCGGGCATTTCGCGATGGGTTGGTTCTAAAAAATTCCTACTGGGATGTAACCGTCGATCCCGCCTGCCGTATTACATCTCGAACCGGTTATTGTGACCAGTTCCCGGCTCTTTACTGCAATGCCGGTCAACCAGATGAGAGAAGGAAAGAAATATGAAAACCACCAAGACACTCCTGACGGCTGCTGCACTGGCATCCTTCGTTGCAGGCGCTGTTGCATTTAGCGGCCATGCACAGGCCAAAGAGGGCTACGAAATGTGCTCTGGCATCGTAAAGGCTGGCCACAATGACTGTAAGGCAAGTGGCCACAGCTGCGCTGGTCAGGCAACCAAGGACGGCGCTGCCAATGAGTGGATTTATGTCCCCAGCGGTACCTGTGAGAAGATTGTGGGCGGCACCGTCGTTAAGCCAGCAATGTAAGTAACTGCTCAGGAGCTCTCGCTGTGCCGCACCAGAACTTTCATCTCGCTGAAATCAGTAGGTCAGGAATTGGGCTGCGTGCGCCGCACATGCGAGAGCTGCTGGATCAGCATGCTGATGTGGGCTTTCTTGAGGCACACACGGAAAATTATTTTGGCGGCGGTGTCATCCGTAAACAGATCAGGCAAATTGCCAATACTTATGCGGTATCATTGCACGGAGTTGGGCTGTCTCTCGGCCGCGCTGATGGGCTGAATCAAGATCATATCCGTCAGGTTAAAGCGCTGGTGGAGGAAATTAACCCGGTATTTGTCTCTGAGCATCTAGCATGGAGTGCTTATAGGCATATTTATGTGCCCGACCTGCTGCCACTGCCCTATACCCACGAGGCGCTCGATGTATTTGTAAGGCATGTAGAAGAGTTTCAGGAGCTGGTGGGGCGGCAAATCCTGATAGAAAATCCATCGAATTACATGGCTTTTGCCCATCTGGACTATACTGAACCCGAGTTTCTCAGCACGTTAGCGCGCCGCAGCGGTTGTGGTCTACTGCTTGATATAAACAACATCGCTGTCAGCGCCCATAATCTGGGCTTGGACCCTAGAGCCTATATCGATGCAATAAGCGTAAGTGACAGCGTGAAGCAGTTTCATTTGGCTGGGTATCAGGTTAACCAGCTTGAGACAGGCGAAGACATTCGTATCGATACCCATGGGGAATCTGTGCACCCTGACGTTTGGGGGCTCTATGAATATGCCCTCGCTCAGCTGGGTGACCAGCCCACTTTGATAGAATGGGATACCGATATTCCGTCATTGGATATTCTTTTGGCCGAAGCTGCAAAAGCAGATGTTATCCGCTCGCGTGTAAAGGAAGGCAGTCATGCCCATACTGCATGAATTTCAAGCGGCATTCTTGGGTGACATTTATGCCGGTACAAACCACTCTGCCGCTTATCTGGATTCCTGTCAGGTCTGCATGACAGACCGTCTTGGCATTTATCGTAACAACACTTTATTCGTTTTGACTGATATTTTAGCTGGTACGTATCCAGTCATCCAAAAGTTGGTCGGTGCGGGATTTTTCAAAACGATGGCTCGACATTATATCAGCGAATATCCACAGTCTGCTGGAAACAGACATAGCTTTGGCGCCGCGCTATCCATCTTTCTTGCTCGCTACGAACCGGCACTCTCACTGCCCTATCTGCCGGATATAGCCGCTATTGAATGGGCATATTTTCATGCAATGCTGGCGATGGATGCTGTGGTCATAAGCGCACAGGAACTTGGCCAGATGCTCGCTGCGCAGGGCAACTATACTTTGCAGCTCCACCCTAGCGTTCGGTTGGCAAATCAGACTTATAACTCGCTGGAAATCTGGCAGTCGCAACAACAGGAGAGTGACAGCGCAGTAACTTTGCAACGCAGGCCGCATCAGCTGCTCATCTGGCGCGATCAAACTGACGCAGTCTGTATTCTGCCCGTTTCGAAGGATATGGCAGCTCTCTTAATTCACTGCCAGAGGGGTGCGGGTCTTGCGCAGGCGCTATCTGAGCTGAATGATCCTGCTGCCATCCAACTAGAATTTGCGCGCCTGCTTAGTGCAGGTGTTATTGTACATCAGAAGGAGACCGATCAATGATCAGTTGTTGGGCCGGAGTGGAAAAGATGAAAGTTTTTACGCCATGGCTGCAATCGCTCGCGCTACTAGCCGCACGTTTGTGGATGGCAAAAGTCTTTTTTATGTCTGGCCTGACCAAAATAAGAAGCTGGGATACGACGGTCGCTCTGTTTACAGATGAATATAAGGTTCCGCTACTGCAACCAGAACTGGCTGCGTATCTAGCAACTATTGCTGAGCTATGTTTGCCAATTCTGCTTGTGTTGGGTCTGTTAACACCAGCGGCCGCCTTCGGCCTGATGGCTATGACACTTGTTATTGAACTGTTTGTCTATCCCGGCACAACCGAGCATTATTACTGGCTTATGATCTTATCTATCTTGCTAACTCATGGGAGTGGAAAATTCGGAGCTGATCGCGCCCTCAATCGCTTCTGTGTGTGTAAAGTCAGTAAGTAGTTTTCATTAAATGGAGCATACCTAAAGAGGAAGCATGAACTGTAATTTTCTGCGACTTATCTGAACCTAGAAGAGAAGCAGGAGGTTATTTGAAAATTGCAACAGGAGAAGCGCTATGCCCTGCCACTTGGATACCAGCTAAGAACCATATCATTGACGCGTCAGGGAGGCTCATAACTGACGACGATCGCGGAAGAATTGTGAGCCAATTAATCTACTTCACACACTAAAAAGGAGACACCTTTATGACTTACACTATACATTCTGAAGAGACCGCCTCTAACGAGGCAAAGCCTTTCCTGGCAGGTGCTAAAGCCAAGTTTGGGTTTATACCAAACTTACTAGGTGTCATGGCAAGCGCCCCAACATTACTTCAATCCTATCTGACCCTAGCTGGGATATTTGATAAAACTTCTTTGACCCCAACAGAACGTCAAATCGTGCTTTTGGCCACCAGCCATTCAAACGGTTGTGCGTACTGCATGGCTGCGCACACGGCCATAGCCGCGATGCAGGGGGTTTCTAAAGATGTCGTCGAGGCTTTGAGAAACAATACACCTCTTTCTGATGTCAAGCTAGAAGCCCTGCGACTCTTTACTAATGGACTAACAAAAAATCACGGCCATCCATCAGCTGAAGCTCTTGAGCACTTCTATGCCGTTGGTTACAATAAAGCGCAGGCGCTAGAGGTCGTACTCGGAGTGGGTATTAAAACCATCTCGAACTATACGAACCATTTAACAGATACGCCACTTGATGTTGAATTTTCCCCCCTTAAATGGGAAAATCATACCGAAGGTCATGCTTCGGCCTGTAGTTGCTAGTAAGACACGCCCCGGCACACTAGTTGGTGCCGGGGTCAGTCTGGCGGTCGATCAGCTAACATATTGTACTGCGGAAGAGCTTGGTATTTGACATGAGATTAACCGATACAAATTTCTCAAACTCTCCTTTGCCGATACTGCGAATGGTGCAACTATCAGCTTAGGTGGTAATGCCATATTTGCGCTGACAGGCATCAGCAGACCGTGCTGGATAGCACAGACTTCCTGTTTAGCTGATAGAGGAGGGCAGGCTGCTCTGTCAGCAATTATGGCAGATATTGTCTGTAGGCTGGAAATTTTGTATGTTGGTGCCCGCGACCGGAATTGAACCGGTAAGCCGTAGAGCGGGGGATTTTAAGTCCCCTGCGATATGATAGAAAACCATACAAAACGTGGTTAAATTACGAATATAAATTTGACTGTGTAACTGAATGTGTAATTTTAGAGTGTTTTGCAGACGTCCAGAGCAGTGTCGTCGCGCTATGGCCGGTGGCCGAAAAATGAGGCATATGCGGCTGCATGGCAAAGTTGGCTATATTCACGCTCTGATAGGGCGGTATGATGCCCGCCAGCGTGGCCAACTCAGGAATTCCCCTAATAATGGATCAGAAAAAGTTTCGAACCCTGCTGAAATACTACCTGAGCTGTATGGATGCCGAACAAGCGACGCAGCTGAAACTGCGGCAAAATCAGGAATATCAGACTTTTATGCGACCCAATCAAGGCATGCAGGAGCAGCTGTTCATGCAGGGGTTGCCTGAGCTGCAGGTTACCCTCTCCGATGACAGGGAAAGAAAGTTTATTCTGGAGCGGTCTGCTGACCGGGAATCTCTGGTTGACCTGCATTACGGCTTCCCCATTTTCAAAGACGAAAAGGATATGATCTCGCCGCTTTTCTATGTCGAGGTGGCAGTGAATTTTGCGAGCGATCAGACGCTCCGTTTGTTTCCCAAAGTAAAAAACTTTTCTGTTAATCGTGCCCATTTTCTTGGTCGCTACAGTGCCGAAGAGATTGAGGGCATATGTGAGGAGCTGGAGGGTGAATTCGGCAGCTTTGAAGCCCGAATAAACGCTGCCCAGAAGTATATTCCCAATTTTAACTCCCTGATTGGCGTGCCAATCCTGTTCCGTACCAATAAGGGCGGAATGAAGGACAAGCTGCGCTATGAGCTGTTGCAGCTGTACAAGAGCGATGATCTGCTGAGTAAGCAGACAGCGCTCAAGCACTATGTGCAGGGTGGCGAAGGCGCACCAGAAATTCAGAGAAAGGGTTCACCGCCCATTCTTGAAATCAGCACGTTGAATGAGCAACAGGAAGATGCGGTCAGAAAAGGACTGCAGGCTCCCCTGACGGTCGTGACTGGCCCTCCCGGCACGGGTAAGACACAGGTGGTCACCGCACTTATTGCCAGCGCGATTTATAACAACCAAACGGTTCTGTTTGCCAGTAACAACAATATGCCTGTTGATGGCGTGCATCAGCGTATTGGCCAGAGCATGAGCAGTGTCGGCAACTGGACAATGCGCTTGGGCAATCAGGCAAAGACTGAAGAATGCCAAAAGAATATATTGGCCTTACTTGAGCGCCTGAGAGGTGTTGCGTTTAATAAGCAGGACGCAGATCAGGAAGCTGATAAGTTTTTCGAAATAGAGCACCAGATAGAGCAAGCGCTGGCCGGTCTGGAGCAAGCGCGGGCCTTGCAGGGCAAGATTGGTGAGCTTTACGTCAAAGAAGCTGAAATACTGCAGAAGTTGCCTGAATATTGGGATCAACAATTCACTGATAAAGACCCCGCATTACTGAGTAACTTCAAAAAGTATCAGAAGCACAGTACTCCCGGCATTAGCTTATGGCTGCGCCGTATGCTGCAAAGGGCAGATGCTTTCAGAGAGAGGCATAACGCGCTGCTAAGCGGCACTGCGGCTGACGTTGATTTTTCTACTATGCTGCTGATTGATGAGAGCTGGGACGATGCCTTGAAAAAGGCCCGTAAGACAGCCGAGTGCCTGACTCTTCATCATAACTGGGCTTTTTGCATTTCGCAGCGCAGGCAACTTGAGGCCAAAATTGCCAAGCTCCCGTCGGTAGCTGACCTGTATGAGCTAAAAAAGGAAAAGACAGCCCTTTCGCAGCGGCTGTTTGACAATAAGTGGCTGGAGAATGTCTCTGCTAATCAGAAGGATGTTGTTGAGGCGGCTAATAACTACTTTAAGGATGTGGGCGACCTTAGTGCAGGTCGCTTCAAGCGGCTGAGAAAGTCATTTGATGACCTAAAGCGCTTCTTCCCCGTGTGGATTACGACCAACCAGTCGGTCAATAACTCGTTTCCTTTGCAACCTGAGCTATTTGATTTGATCGTGATTGATGAGGCCGGGCAATGTGATATTCCATCAGTCCTGCCCTTACTCTATCGCGCTAAGCGAGCTGTTTTTATCGGTGATCCTGAGCAGTTCAGGCATATTACAGCACTAAAAGACGATATTGAGCATACTCTCGCAAAAGCGATGCAGCTGGAAGACACAGTTGATGAATGGTCGTATATCAGACGGTCTGCTTTTGACCGGGCTTTTGCTGCAACGGATTGCGCTGCGTTCCTGAAACAGCATTATCGCTGCCACCCTGATGTAATCGAGTTCTCGAATTATAACTTCTATGATGGCAAGCTGGTTGCCCAGACCTCGGCCAATCAATTCAACAAGCTGCCAATACAGGAAAATGGCCTTATCTGGCACCACACTCCCGGGAGTGTCGTTAAAGACCAAAAGGGTGCGTGGAATCTTGGCGAAGTTAAAAAGGCGGTCGAGGTATTCGATAAGTGGGCGCAGCAGGGATTATTCACTGCGCCCGATCTGACCTACGGGATAATCACGCCATTCCGCAGGCAGGTGGCCGAGCTGACCAAGGCATTTTCCGCCCGCCCGTGGTTTAAGGCGGTCGAAAGCCGCTTTACCATCGGCACGGCGCATAGCTTTCAGGGTAGCGAGTGCGATGTGCTGGTTTACTCGCCTGTAGCTGCCGAGAATATGGAGCGGCACCTTGTCAAATTTGCTGCTGCTCAGGATGACCTTATTAACGTCACGGTCACGCGGGCAAAGAACCTGCTCTATATCATCGGGGATATTCAGGCCTGCCAAAAGGTCTCTCCCGGTACGCCGCTGTGTGAGCTGGCAAACTATGCCGAGAAGCTGCAGAAGCGCCAGCGCCACCCTCTCAACGCCCCCGAAAAAGGCTTGGCCAATATTCTGGACGAGCTGGGACTTAGCTACATACCCCAGTATGAAATTGGCGGCTATCGCCTAGACTTCCTTGTCAACGCTGCCTCTGGCCAGCGCTATGATGTGGAGGTTGATGGGGACATTCACTTGATCGCCAGCGCCGTAGAGCATGATGCGCGGCGCGATGCATATGTGAAAAGTCAGGGTTTCAAAGTTATTAGATTTACGGCCCGTGATATTGCACATAAACCGCAGGCTATAAGAGACTTATTAGCCCATATTTAACTGCGTTTTCTTTTCTTGGGGGCTTTCTCCTAAACATTTTTTTGCTATTGTTGCTTACTAATTTAGTCGCAAGTCAGTGATGACCGCAAAAACTTTATGAGCTACGGTAACCCTGAAATATAAGCCGAATCAAAGGAAACACCACTATGTCGAAAACCTCCTCTAGAGACGAAATCGATAGCTTGGATTATTCTAAAGAGGACGAGACTAAAGGGTATGCGGCTAGACTGGTGACCCAAGGCAAGCACCGCTTTTACACATTAACTCTTCCAAGTGACGTATTGGCGCAAACCAGTGTTGTTGAAACTAGAGATGCGAATGGGATAGATGGATTTCAGCGTACGCTTGATGAAAAACGAGCGCAAGAAATTGCTGACTATATCGATAGCGGCTTTGGCACTATCCCTTGCTCCATAATACTATCTGCCCAACCAGAAGCAGAATTGGTATACTTAAACAGGTCGCAGGTACTAAAGTTTAAGAAAATCCCCAAAGCCTTTTTGATTTTAGATGGGCAGCACCGGGTATATGGCTTTCATAAAGCTAAGTCCCAGTTACGCGTCCCTGTTGTCATATACAATAATCTGAGTAGAGCAGAAGAAGCGCGACTTTTCATCGATATCAACACAAAGCAGCGCCCTGTTCCTAATGAGCTTCTATTAGATATTAAGCGTATGGCGGATACTGAGACTAATACTCAGGCCCTAATGCATGATATCTTCGATCTGTTTTCTGATGAAAAAGATAGCCCCCTATTTGGATTGATGAGTCCTGCATCTAGGCAAAGAGGAAAGATATCGCGAGTTACTTTTAATGCAGCTTTGAATAATATTCTTGGTGTTATTGGCAATAATACTGCGGACTATGCTTATAACGCACTAAGTGCCTACCTGTGGTCTTGGATGCCTGTTCTAAGAGAGAACGACGCTATGGAGAATCTTACAAATTCAACTTTGTTTCGTGGTATAATACTATTGTTTCCAGTAGCAGCAGAGAGAGTAAATGCTAGACATGGAGATGAATATGTTGCGGATAATTTTGCGGAGGCTTTACGGCCCTTATTCTCGCGTATAAGAAAAAATCTTTTGAAAAACCCTGGATCAAGCCCTACCGCCTTACTTGAAGATTTTAAAAAACTTCTGCAGTCTGGTTTTTCGCTAGGATCAGGAAAGAACAGCTGATGTCTCTTCTGGCTGATGCACTTCGGCCCAGTCTAATCAGTGGCATTACTAGTATTTGTGGCCGTCCCGTGTCTATGGGACTACCGAGTATAATTCTTGCTAGGAATTCCGCGTTTACTCTTGGTTTTGATACTATCAAAAAAAGCGTATTGCTTGATTTCAGAGAGGATGGCGCGATTGCAGCAGCCTTTGCGGCAGATTGTTGCAAGCTATCAGCCTCAAGCATTCAAACAGTAGCTTCTATAAAAATTGGCGATAAGAATAAGCACCAGCTGCCTTGGAACCTGATTAAGCTCTATTATGCTTCATTCTACTCAGCTCATCTAATAATAAGATTATTAGGTAGGGGCTGCTATTGGTTGGATCATAAAATTAGTGATCGTATTGATAGGCTTGCGGAAGCTGCCGATATTCAAGATAGATTTAAGCTTGATACCGCTTCATATCTCTGTTTGGCTGACGAAAACGCTCGATCTATTTCTTTCAAGAAAATTGATATCAATGGTGGTGCGCATGAGGCGCTCTGGGTTGCATTTCATGATACTCTCACTGAAGTCTCTAATGCTATTATCAACGGGCCTATGCAAAGAACAGAATCACAGGCTGCTTTCGCGAAGATAGAATCGTACTTGTCACTGTCGAAAAAACACAAATCCAAGAGTTGGCTTAGTCGTTTTAGAAATGATCTGCAATATAAGCTGTTGTATGATGTATGGCACCCAGCATCCATTTCTAAAAAAGAGCGAGAGCAGCTAGAGAGAGCTATATCGAAATGGCGAAATGATCCTATGCAAATTAGTCCTGATGCAATGGGTAGCTATACCCCTCTAAATGAGTTTGTTTCTAGCTGTGTATTTATAATATCTCTCGGACGGATATTAATGCTCAAGGTTAATGACTCGCGGCCCTCTAAGGGGGTCTCATTTTTTAAGTTTGGCCCTCTATCTTTTGCAGATGACGCTCAAATAGATATAAGCACTAGGATCTAGCGTTCTTTTTGATTGCCTTTAGCTAAATCGGTCGGTGCTTTTGCTCAACAATTCCTGCTGCCTTGTCTGCCTCGCGTCTCTGCCGCAAGTCTTCTCTCATTTGTGCTCTGTTTAGTTCTTCACGAGCGTGTTGCTGAGCTTCGAGTAACTTCATCCGCTCGATTTCATGTTGTGCCTTCATCTCAGCGATTTCTTTGAGGCGCTTCTCGATCCGCACTTCGTCACGTGCATCGCGCTCGGCATCTAAGTCTCGGCCAATTAGCTTGAATGCAACGCGCTTGAACCAGTTGGCGCGTGGGTCGTCGAGGCGTTCCTTTAGTATCTGCTTATTCAACTCCTCAAAGCGCTGCCGCACGATTTCACGCTGCTCCTTACCCAAAAGGAACTGCTCCCGGCTTTGCTGCTGGTATAGCTCACGCCAGTCTTCGTGGCGCTGTTCCTGCCGTTCTTGCTCGGTCTTAGCTGTCTCTTTGGTATTGCCTTCTTGGCCGTCGCGGCCGCCTTTGGCCTGATCCTTATTTTTCCCTACTGTGGATAGGTGAGGCAGCGGCGGAAGATCACTAAACCGCTCACGGATCTTGGCGGCGCTGTCGCCAGTCAGCCGCTTATCAATGGCGTAGAGTGCGCCACTTTCCGCCTCTACCGCCAGATAGCCTCGGCGGTCGCCCGCACACAGGGTGAAGCCGCACTCATCTAGCGCTGCCTGAAATGCCTTGCCGTTATCGCTCACCCGGTAGCAATCGGCCAGAATGTCCCGATGCTCCTGCGGGCTGACATGGGCACGCCGCCCAAGCTCGGCCTCCCAGTCATGCGCTGGTCGCTGCAGCTCACGCTGCTCCTCCCGGCGGCTTAGCACAGGCTCTAGCCCCAGTTCCTGCTCTAGCTCCCGCGCCAGCCGGACGACGCGGCGATAGTCATGCGAGAGGTGGGCCGCTTTCATGGTCTCTGGGTTAATTCGGCTGAAGACCACATGCATATGCTCTTTGCCGTCCTTAACGTGGAACACCACGGCGCGGGCATGATCCTCAATCCCGAATTCTTGGCCAATCCGCTCGGCGACATCCAGCCATTGCTCACGTTTCAACCGCTCGTGATCCTGAATGGCGACGCTGACGTGGTAGAAATTCTTCTCGCACTGGGTGCCGCAAGCAACCGCTTCCATCTCGGCCAAGGCCTCCTGAAACCCCTCCGCCACCACGCCGCGTAGCTGGGCTACGTCCACCCGCTCATTATGGTCGAGGCGGGTTAGGTGGCGGAAGATCGCCCCTGCGTTAGGGTTTTGGGCAGTCTTAATGATCACGGCCCAGTGCCTTCATGATGGTATCGCGCACCACCCGCAGCTCGGCGAGTTCCGCCTCGACCAACTCGGCCAGCGGCTCCCGCCCTTGGTTGGTACGGTGCGCGATCTGGTTAAGATTGCTGCCCAGCTTGCCGAGCTGCCCCAGTGCTTGGGCCAGCAGCTTTTTCTCGACCGGGGGCCTGCGCGTAACCGGCACCTCTGCGCCCAGCAGGGCCGTGCGGGCAAGGCTGGACAGGCTGAGGCCTGAGCGGTTGGCCCGGTCTTCTACCGCCGCATATTCACCCTCGGAGAGGTGAACCTTAATGTGGCGTTTGCGCTGCCGGTTTTGGCTACCTGAGCGGGTGGGCTTGGGAGCTGCCGGAACCTGTTCCGGCTTCGCACCAGCAGATGCCTTCGGCAACTGGCCGCTCATGGCTACCTCCGGCGGCTGGCTGGCCCTTTGCCAGCCCTCAGGGATTGACCGCCTGCACGGTCACAGGGAAGGTTTGGAAACGCCTGCACGTTTCTGGCGCTGGTTGCCACCAGCTTGGGGGAGGGATGCAACGGGACGGGGGCGGCGAAATTTGAGAGCAATTCGCGTGGCGATTGGATCAACATTTTGCCCCACCTCCCTTGCCAAGTTGCGCGAAATTGCCTTTGGCTGGCCGCGCTGCGCGTGCCCCGCGCGCATAACTTGCTACAGCTACAGAACCTATTCTGTAATAGCTATCTCAGAGGCTTGGCTAGGTCAAGATGAGGGGGGCTTGGGAGGCGTTATTGGAATATGTGACTTTTACTCAAGTACAGCGAGAGCTAGGACACAATTCATTGTATGGGATTTATGCAGGTTATAATTCCACTCATGCACACCTGCGTACACGCAGGGGCGAAGCAGGGCCAGCTAAGAATTAGTGCTGCATTTTTTACAATGATTACTCGTTGATTGTCCCTTCATTCATTATCCACAGGAAGTTCAATCCACACAGGCGATGGTGCGTTGACTCTTACTCTGCGGCATGAGCATTAGAGAGAATGGTATGATGGCGAGCGAGCCCGTTTTGGACGACGGTTATGAGAGCGCGGCGGAAAGAATTCAGGTAGTGGGGCAGGGGGTGATGTTCATGCAGAATAGTTCCCAAAAACTAGTGGTTAAGAATGGCAACGGAAAAATTGACAATACCAGCGAGCTGTTTGGTACAAAGACGACAGATGGCTTTGTCATACTCAAGACGCTCGATAGTAATAGCGATGGCGTGATTAACAACAGTGATGCAAACTTCTCGAATCTGCGCATTTGGCAGGATGTTAACGAAAATGGCCGCACCGATCCAGGCGAGCTGTTCACGCTGGCGCAGAAGGATGTTGTGTCGGAGGTGATGAAATGCGCGGAATGATAAAAGTATGTTCTCTAATTATATTTGTCTTTGCCGTTGGCCCAGCATCGTTTCAATTTGGCGGTTTCTGTTTTACAGACATGGAATTTCTTACTGAAACCGAACTTGTGCGCCGCGCGGTTTTTCAAATTGACTCTCTTGGGTTGATTGGGGCTGGGGAAAGCGGTCAAGCTGTTCCAACAATTCCATACGGTACTCCAGAGGCGTTTTTAGCAGCGAATCCTGATTGTTGCCATGTAGTCACTACTGGATCGCATGAAGTGCCACCGCCATCTTTTATGGATGCCATTGAGGGGCGTATCAGAGGAGTTTTTGTCGGAGATTACAAGATTGCGTACAGAAATCCGGACGGGTCGTCTAGTGTTCGGCTGGTTCACGGCGAGCAATACATTTCGAATTGTGGTCTTTTATATTCAAGCTCTCCGCGTATGTTGCGGGCTTATAAAAACTCTGAGGGGGAAAATTAAAAATGACTAATCCAACTGCAAGCGAAATCACAAGTCGTTATCTTTATGGGCAATCTTCCGTACCAGATCTTTTATCTCCAGATATTATTCGACCAGATACGGCAACATCAGCGGTTAATATTGACGCGGTAGAATTTATGTCTACTGGAGGCGGCCGTTTTGCTATAGGCAGGCAGTTTGAATTGGTAAATCAGTTTTTTACAGCTGATACCAGTATATTGCCTCCCGGCACTTACACTAAATCGCAAGTGGCAGCTATGTTAGGGTTAACAAGTTATGGTTTAAATCTTAGGCAAATGGATTATCAGGATAGCGTGGATGATTACGCGGCACGTACCTATATATACAACTCTGGGGCGTATAAAATTGTAGATGATGCGAGCTTTGTTGTGTTGGGAAATGGTGAGCGACGAATTGATAACTTTGCGGTAGTACCCAACACGAATATTTCTGTCCCAGATAATTTTGATTTTACTTCCTCTAGTTGGTTAGCAGAAATTGGCAACGCACTAAACGAACCTTCTATAGACCCATCCGGAATCGGAAGGACGGTTCTGTTTAATTGGACGAACTTAAATTCTATCGCCCATACAACATATAATGGGGCTAGCTATTTTGCAGATCTATTAAAAATGCAGGCTTGGGATGGATTGGATTTAGTTAAGCTTAATCAGGATATTGGCCAAATAGTTGACCAGCTATGGACTTCTGGCATTACGAAATTTCTCGATGATCAAAATAGGCCTATCATATACGGTTCTAACGCTGAAGACACTGTTAGTGCGTCCCAAGTGGCAGATATGCCAAAGCTGGCACCATATGCAAGCAACGGTGTGGTTCTAATCGGAGGTCAGGGATACGACTCTTTGACAGGAGGGGATCACAACGATCGCCTTTTTGGTGGCAACCATATGGACACTCTCTATGGCGGTTTAGGCGATGACGAGATGACCGGAGGCGGTGGAGCCGATACATTTAAAGTCGGTGATGGCGATACCATCACCGACCTTGAGGCGGTGGATACGGCGGTGTGGAACGGCAGCATTCTGAAGGGTGCGAGAAAACAGGACGATGGTACTTATTCGGATGGTGCCTATACGTATAACTTTGCTGATGACACACACGTTACCGTGATTGGCCCGGGTGGCGCGGTGGAGGTGTATGAAGCCCCGGGTGGGGCGTCGCCAGCGCCGAATACCAATGAAAAGTTCCGTGTCGGGTCTATTGTTGGGTATGATGATGGTGAGGAGGACTCGCAGGCACCAATTAACGATAAAATTGACGGCGGAGGGAGTAATGGCTGGGGTGGTAATTCGGACGGCTTGCTGTCGGGATCAGGTAAGGCTAAATCTTCTCCGCTTGTGGTCGATCTGGATAATGACGGCATCGAGTTGAAGCAACTCCAGTATTCATGGGCTAGATTTGATCTTGATGGGGATCAGCTGGCCGAGCGCACCGGCTGGGTCAAGGGAGATGACGGCCTGCTTGCATGGGATAAGAATGGCAACGGAAAAATTGACAATACCAGCGAGCTGTTTGGTACGAAAACGACTGACGGTTTTCTGGTGCTGAAGACACTGGATAGCAACAGCGACGGCCAAATCAGCAGCAGTGATGCAAACTTTTCAAACCTGCGTATCTGGCAGGACGTAAATGAAGATGGGCGTACTGATGCGGGCGAGCTGTTCACTCTCGCACAGAAAAACATTGCGTCTATTAATCTGAATTATACCGGCGTGAATGTGGATAATGCGGGCAACACCATTACTTCCACCAGTACCTTCACCCGCACTGATACCAGCACTGGCAGCATTGTCGATGCGTGGTTCAAATATGATAATTTCATCTCGGAATATGTGGGTAACATCGTGCCCACAGGCATGCCTGCCACGCTGCCCAACCTCAAGGGCTATGGCGATCTACCTGATCTGCGTATCAGTATGATGCAGGATTCAGCGTTAGTAACTGAGGTTCAAAGCCTGCTTGGCCGTAGTTTAAGTGATTGGACTAATTTGCGGCAGGATGTGGCTGAAATTTTGCAGCGTTGGGCAGGTATTTCCAGCCCGAGCTGGAATGCCGGGACAGCTCTGCCTAACGATGCTGATCTTTATAAGTTTTTGAACAAATATTTTGGTGTCGATAATCCGCCAGCATTAGCGGATGCCGTTGATGCACAGCAAGCATGGGTTCTGATTTCAGACGCATTGCTGGGTCGTATTCTGGCTCCGAAGGTGGCAGGCATTCTCACTGGCTTATCCGTCAATATGGATACAGGTCCTCTGGTAGGTGCAGTTAACTTTACATCACTGGCGGCGGCGGCACCGGCAGATGCGGCTAGTGCAACAGTGTATTGGCAGGGTATCAAGGATGCCTTGTCGATGTATGCGTTTGCCATGCGCCAGTCTACAGACAGCTGGAATGATGAATTGGCTACAGCCATTACATCAACTGGCAAATCCTTGGCGCAGCTTGGCTTCAGTTTTGGATCTCAGACCATTAACGTGATTGGAACAACCGAGATTCTGGGCGGGGCTGGTAACGACGTTATGAGTGCTAATGCGGAGAATAACTATTTCCGCGGCGGTGATGGTGATGACGTCATGATTGGTAATGATGGTGCTGACATTATTTTTGGTCAGAACGGATGGGACACTATTACTGGTGGGGCTGGGAATGATAGCCTAAGTGGTGAGGCTGGAAATGATATAATTTCTGGAGGTGAGGGAGATGATTCATTAGATGGTGGGGCCGGTGATGACTCTATAACTGGTGGGAATGGAATTGATACAATTTATGCCGGAGATGGTGATGATACTGTCGATGGCGGAGATGGAAATGACTATCTTTCTGGTGGGAATGATCAAGATTATGTCCGTGGCGGTGCCGGTAATGATGAGATTCATGGATGGTTTGGACATGATACGCTAGAGGGAGGCGATGGCGATGACACTATTTATGGCGAAGACGGTTTGGATTCTCTGTTAGGCAATGCCGGTAACGACACTCTGTATGGCGGAAATGGTGGTGATCGCCTTAACGGTGGTAATGGAAATGACATTTTAAGTGGAAATTCGCGCAACGATACGTATGTGCTCAGTCTTGGTCAGGATATTATTCGTGACGGTGAGCGTGCAGATGGTCTGGGCGATGATAAAGGAGATGTTATCAGGGTTTGGGACGGGGTTACTGCTTCGCAACTTCAGTTTAGTCGTGTCGGTACGTCTTTGTTTATCAAACATCCTAACGGTATTGATCAGGTTGAAGTTCAGGGGCAGTACACAAGCGGCTCTTCTAACGTTAACCGCATCGAATTTATTGAATTCAGTGATGGCTCTAGATTTGATCTTGCTCGCCTAGAAGTGCCGGTTATAGGCACATCTGGCAATGACACATTGACGGGTGTCTATGCGGTCGTTGATAATAGCATATCAAATGGCTCGCAGTCGCTCCCTGTCGGCTATGATAGCTCGCCGAATGAAACCTTCTATGGTTACGCTGGGGCAGACACAATCAATGCAGGTGAGGGCGATGATATTCTGGTAGGTGGTGCCGGCACAGATGCTCTCAATGGTGGCAATGGTAATGATACAGCCAGCTATGTGGATTGGACTGGTAGGGTATTTGCCAATCTCACAGGGTCTCAGGGCACATTTAATGGTGTCACTATCGCTGCTAATCACGTAAGTGTTCGAGATCTGGCAAATAATAATACAATTTTAGACCAAGATACTCTTTCCAGCATTGAGGGAGTAGCTGGCGGTGCTGGTGATGATGTGCTTGTAGGCGGTACGGGTTCCTGGGGCTTCGGCGGTTGGTATATGCGCGGTGGAGCTGGCAATGATTACATTCAGGCCGCTGGTGCTGATTATTCAGATGCGACATCTGGCGTTTTTGTAAATCTGTCAGGCGCATCCCAAACTATCAATGGCGTAGTTGTTGCTAACAATACGGCAAAAGATGGCATGGCTGGAACAGATACACTTTCCGGTGTCTACTATGTTAAAGGCTCTGCCTATAACGACACTATATATGGAGGTACTGTCAATAGCGGCGAACTTGCGGGTGGTGCTGGTGATGACACTCTGATCGCAGCCAATACGTCGACTAAGTTCTGGGGCGGCCAAGGTAATGACACAATGGCTGGCACTTTGGGTGGTATAGACGAGCTTCGCTACTTTGATTCTCCCGGCGTGGTCCGAATCAATATTTCTGCAAATGCCGTTTTGCTGGGTGGGATCACTGTGGGAGCATATCAGGCTTTTGATGGATTTGGAACTCAGGATACATTCACCAGTATGGAATGGGTGTGTGGCGCCTGGTTCTCAGATACTTATGTTCAAGGTGGCGGTGAGGACAATGTAATTGAAACCTTCCGCGGCAACGACGTGGTTTTGGGTGGGGCAGGTAACGATAGCATAAGTACTCGTACGGGAGATGACTTTGCTTCAGGTGGAGATGGTAACGATTCCATCAACACTGGGTA
>Ga0255168_1000129_pt1 | contig 31833 bp, 28 predicted proteins | sample Atl_Miss_RepB_8d_FD_183629 | JGI IMG/M metagenome (GOLD analysis project Ga0255168, IMG submission 183629) | Freshwater microbial communities from Altamaha River, Georgia, United States - Atl_Miss_RepB_8d | ecosystem: Environmental > Aquatic > Freshwater > River | place: USA: Georgia | collected... | reverse complement strand
ATTTTTATCTGCGCACACCTGACAAGTTCATCTCGGTGCTGGTCGCCGGCGTATTGGCGACCCTATTCTACGGCCCCACCAACATGCTGTTTGAATATGGCAGTGTTGGCTTGTTCTTCGGCTATCTGGGGTACGCCTGCTACCATACGCCTGACAGCCTGAAACGCCGCATACTTGCCCTCACCGCCTTTATGGCCTTCATCATCAGCCAGTATCAGGGGTTTCATATGCAGACCTGGCCCCATGCGGCCATTGCCTTGTCGAGCATCGGCACGGCTATCACCTGCCTCTGGCTCTATAACTTCAAATCTGGCCCGGCCAGCGGCCAGCTTTATCTGAGATGGGGCGGCCCGCTCTGGCGCGGGCTTGGCCGCCACACCTTGCTGATCTATACCGGGCATATCGTGCTGTTCCTGATCCTACGGCAGATCTTTTTTAGGCATTAATGACTATGACCCAAATTCTACAGCCCCCGAACAAAGACCAGCTGGAACGCCAACTGGAAATAGCCAAATGGATTGCCCTTGCCACCATGGTCGCAGACCATACCGGCATGCTGTTCAGCGACAAGATTGACAGCCTTACCTTTCGTACCATAGGCCGCCTGTGTTGGCCGCTGATTGCATGGATCGTGGCTGTACGCCTCACCCTTAACCCGGGCCGGGCCAAAGGCTATCTCAAGCGCCTGCTGATCTGGGGGATTATTACGCAGCCGGTTTACTGGTTTACCTTTCTAGGGCCAAACGGCATTCCCTTCTTTCAGAGCATGCTCAATATTTTCATGACACTGGCCTTGGGTGTTGGCATTTTCGTGCTGATGGAACGGGTCAGTAATCGCCCGGACATGAACAAACCACTACAGGCTGCACATGCGCTGGCCGCACTCGCCCTGCTGTCTCTCAGTGTCTGGCCGATTGGTGTTGATTATCGCTATCTGGCGGTGGCGGCCATACCGGTAGTCGCTTTTACCGCCCAACGCTCCCTTCCACTCTCGGCCTTGGCCGCTGGCGTGATGGGGTCGCTGGCCAATCTGGACGCCTTTCATGACCCCCGCCTGTTAACCGAGCGGCTCGTGATGCCGCTGGTAGCAGGCTTGATTGCCTATGCCTGCCTGCGCATTACAAAGCCACTGTCGCTGCCGCGCCTGCCGCGCTGGTTCTTTTACGCATTTTACCCCGCGCATATGATTGTTCTGCTGATCCTGCGGGTTTTTATTTTCCCGCCTATATAATGGGTTAGCGGCCAGATTCAGGATTTGCTAACCTTGCTTTGCTAATTTTAAGGCATGGCAAATTTTGAATCATCTGGCGCCGATCTCGGCCGCGTCCATCTTGGCAGCCTGTTCTATTCACAAGAGCAGCTGACCACCCCTGCCCCGACTGGCCCCAGCCAGAAATTTGGCCATATCGTCAATTACGGCGGCATGCTCAGCCGCTTCAATCACCAGAGCCATCAGCAGACTTTTGCCGTGCAGCTGGACGCTCTATCTGGCTTAGGCGCGCTCATGCGCCCGGAAATTGCCGAGCAAAAGAAAACAGCCCAGCTGCAGCATAAACCGCTACAACCGGGCTGAGATCAAACAACCAGCTTTAATCAGCCGCGCTTAGGCGGCCTGCGCTTTTCCCAACACAGCCTCACAGGCGCGGGTGATGCGGTTGCACGCATCAGTCAGCACCTCAGGCGACGTGGCGTAGGAAATGCGGAAGTAAGGCGACATGCCAAAGGCAGCGCCATGCACAGCGGCCACGCCTTCGCTCTCCAAGAAGTAAGTGACGACATCTTCATCCGTTGCCAGCACCTTGCCCTGCGGTGTGGTCTTGCCGATGAGGCCCGCGCAGGACGGATAGACATAGAACGCCCCTTCCGGCTTGGCACAGCTGATGCCCGGCGCCTTGTTGAGCAGGCCCACCACCAGATCACGGCGCTCCTGAAAGCTCTTGCGCCACTCATTCAGAAAATCAATCGGGCTGGTCAGCGCGCCCAGCGCCGCCGCCTGCGAGATGGAGCTGGCATTGCTGGTGCTGTGTCCCTGCAAATCGCCCATGGCCTTGATGAGCTGCTTGGGGCCACCGGCAAAACCAATGCGCCAACCGGTCATGGAGAAAGCCTTGGAGCAGCCATTCATGGTCAGGGTGCGGTCCATCAGCTTCGGCTCCACCTGCGCGATGGTGCGGAACTGGAAATTGTCATAGACCAGATGCTCATAGATATCATCGGCTAGAATCCAGACATGCGGATGATTGAGCAGCACATCGGCCAGCGCGCGCAGCTGCGCCTCGGTGTAGGCTGCGCCCGTGGGGTTGCTGGGCGAGTTGAGAATGAGCCACTTGGTCTTGGGGGTAATGGCCTTGTCCAGCACCTCGGGCGAGAGGCGGAAACCGTTGGCGGCATCGGTCGGCACAATCACCGGCGTCCCTTCGGCCAGATAAACAATATCAGGATAGCTTACCCAATACGGCGCCGGGATAATCACCTCATCGCCGGGGTTGACCGTCGCCATCATGGCGTTGAACAGGATCTGCTTGCCGCCGGTACCGACAATCACCTGATCGGGCGCGTAGGTCAGGCCGTTCTCACGCTCGAACTTGGCGCAGATGGCCTTGCGCAGAGCCATGGTGCCCGGCACGTCGGTGTATTTGGTCTCACCCGCCTTGATGGCCTTGATGGCAAAATCCTTGATATGGTCGGGCGTGTCAAAGTCCGGCTCACCCACGGAGAGCGAAATGACATCGCGGCCAGCGGCCTTCATCTCCTTGGCTTTAGAATTGATCGACAAAGTGGGCGACGGTTTAACAGACGACAGACGGTTAGCGAGAAAGGCCATTTTTTGCTCCTGGGCTGAATTCTGCCGGGAAAATAGGACCGTTACCCGGACGGTGCAAGGCAAATTGAAAACGACTAAAAGCCGGAATGGTCAGCAGTAACCCTTAAAAGTTAACCTATGGGGTTTTTCATGAGCATGTTGACGCCCCTCATCTGTCTCACTTCCCTCGACCTTGAAGTAGCGACCATTAGGCAACATAAAACAGCCAGCTGTATCGGTGCGGTAAAAAGGCTGTGCCACAGCCGGTTTTGTTTCCAGATATACACGCCCCTCAACATGAGCGACATGTGCCATAAAGGAGTGGCTTAATATGTTCTGATTTTTTGATGCGGGCAAAGTTTGAAATGCCATGAGATTCTCCGGCGACGGGAGAACCTCCGAATAATAAACAGGGATTGAACGGCAATTGACCTCACCGGCCACACGGCCAAACATCGCATCGCAAGCATTTGCAGACGGCTGTATTGCCTTATTCATCATAAAGCCTGCCCAAATATCAACATTGCTACGGTCTGCTCGAAAACGCCCCTGTTCACAACTTAATATCGCATCATTTGAAGAGCCCACCAGTTTTTCACATCTGGCTTCTGGAAAATTATAGCCACCGGAAACACTTCGCTTAAACACCACCTTAACGGGGGATGTGGAAATATCCTCCAGATCGCCCCAAGTATCATATCGCTTCAAAAGCTCGCCTACGGCTGTCAACTTAAGAATAGCAAGGCTAGAGGTCAAAACCGCCAAGGCGACTTTTGAAACCAGCTGCCAGGCACGTGGCTCAGACTGCCTATCGAAATTATTTGTTTTTATGCCTATTTTCGTATTTTTCAAACTGAACATGCTCTTGTCCTAATTCAAAAACAAAAAAGGTTGGGCGCTGGCAATTTCAATTTAAATTTTTATCTGAACAGACTGAGCGGTTGCAAGGATAAAGAGAAATCGCTATTCGCCTTACCTTTATTAAAGTGCAGATAAATTTCTGCACTCCAAAACTGAAGATTATATGAATTATCAGCAACTTACAGACTAGAAAAACCCGATTGAAGCGCCTATTTATCAACTATGCCTGCTGCCCGCGTTCCCCTACCTGAAAACCCTGCCAAACCCACCAGCCGCAAGAAGCTGCGGCCGCTGGAAGTGGTGAGCGAGTACACGCCAGCGGGCGACCAACCGGCTGCCATCGCGCAACTGACAGACGGGCTGAACAAGGGCGAGCGCGATCAGGTGCTGCTAGGCGTAACCGGCTCGGGCAAAACCTTCACCATGGCGCATGTCATTGCGCAGACGCAAAAGCCCACCCTCATCCTCGCGCCCAACAAAACACTGGCCGCCCAGCTCTATAGCGAGATGAAAAGCTTTTTCCCCAACAATGCGGTGGAATATTTTGTCAGCTATTACGATTACTACCAGCCCGAAGCCTATGTGGCCAAGACCGACACCTTCATTGAGAAGGAGTCGATGATCAACGAACAGATCGACCGCATGCGCCACGCCGCCACCCGCGCGCTGCTGGAGCGGGATGATGTGATTATCGTGGCCTCGGTCAGCTGCATCTACGGTATTGGCTCGCCCGAGAGCTATTCGGAAATGACGGTGCAGCTGGAAGTGGGCCAGCGCTGGGACCGGCAGGAGCTGATCGGCAAGTTTGTTGAGCTGCAATATCGCCGCAATGATATTGGCTTTGGCCGTGGCGATTTCAGGGTGCGCGGTGATGTGGTGGAACTGTTCCCCGCCCACTATGAGGACCGGGCCTGGCGCTTCTCGCTGTTTGGCGACGAGCTGGAAGCCATCCACGAATTTGACCCGCTGACCGGCGAGAAGTACGACACTTTTGAAGCCATCACGGTTTATCCCAACAGCCACTATGTTATTCCCCGCCCCACACTGCAGCAGGCGATTGAGAAAATCAAAATCGAGCTGAAGGAGCGGCTGGCCATCTTGCGCGAGCAGAACAAGCTGCTGGAAGCGCAGCGGCTGGAGCAGCGCTGCACCTTTGATCTTGAGATGCTGGCGGCCACCGGCGTGTGTGCGGGTATTGAAAACTATTCGCGCTATCTCACGGGCCGCGCGCCGGGCGAAGCACCGCCTACCCTGTTTGAATATCTCTCCAAGGACGCGCTGCTTATTCTGGACGAAAGCCATGTGATGGTGCCGCAGCTCAGCGCCATGTATAAGGGCGACTATTCGCGCAAGCATACCTTGCAGGAATTTGGCTTTCGCCTGCCGTCCTGCCTTGATAACCGCCCGCTGAAGTTTGAAGAATGGGACGCCATGCGCCCGCAGACGGTGTTTGTCTCGGCCACCCCCAGCGACTGGGAGCTGGAGCGCACCGGCGGCGTCTTTGCCGAACAGGTGGTGCGCCCCACCGGCCTGATTGACCCGGTGGTGGAGATCCGCCCGACTGAACATCAGGTGGATGACCTGATGCATGAAGCGCGTAAATGCGTGGCCAAGGGCCAGCGCGTATTGGTGACGGTTCTCACCAAGAAGATGGCCGAAGACCTCACCGAATATCTGCACGAAGCGGGCATTAAAGTGCGCTACATGCACTCGGATGTGGAAACACTGGAACGTATCGAAATTCTGCGCGATCTGCGCCTGGGCGCGTTTGACGTGCTGGTGGGTATCAATCTGCTGCGTGAAGGCCTTGATATTCCCGAATGCGCGCTGGTGGCCATTCTCGATGCCGACAAGGAAGGCTATCTGCGCTCGCGCACCTCACTGATCCAGACGATTGGCCGCGCGGCGCGTAACGTAGAGGGCAAAGCGGTTTTATATGCCGACCGCATCACCAAGAGCATGAAGGCCGCGATTGACGAGACCGACCGCCGCCGTGCCAAGCAGGTGGCCTATAACACCGCGCATGGCATTACCCCCGCCAGCGTGAAGAAGAACATCAGCGCGGCGCTGGGCAGTGTGTATGAACAGGATTATCTGGATGTCAGTACCGGCAGCGTCACCCATGAAGGCAAAGACCTGAAGGCGACCATTGCCGACATTGAAAAGAAGATGCTGAAAGCCGCGGCCGATCTGGAATTTGAAGAGGCCGCCCGCCTGCGCGATGAGCTGCGCCGCCTTGAGGCCTATGACCTTGGCATCGCCCCGCCGGATACCGAAAAATCAACCGGCCGCCCGCGCGGCAAAGCCCCATCTAAAAAGGGCAAAGCCAGGAAGATCTAAGCCACCAGCGTGCAGCGCACCGCCGCGTTTTTGTGGTTCCAGTCGTGCAGCACTTTTTCACTGCGCAGAATGGTGAAGGATGGTGCGGGCAGCTCATATACCCGCCCGCCCAGCGCCTCATAGGTCGGTGAGGCAAACTTGGCACCATCGCCAAAGCGCTGCATTTTGCCTTCACGCATCAACTGGGCTTCATCCAGCCCGCGCGTATCCATAATGTAAGTCCCGAGCGGTGAAAAATTGGCGATCAGCGTCAGGTTTGAATCTTCATCATAATGGCCGAGAGGAAACGAAAACGGATAGCTGTAGCCGGGCGTACGCCGCATGATGAGGTCACCCCACTGCCCGCCCTTGCTATGATAGAGCTGCGCGGCCTGCGTGAGGTCATCATACACAGCCGCCATCCCCTGATCGCTATTTTCTGCCCCCAGCGGCCCGAGCAGGCCCGCCTGCACGGCTAATTGCGTCAGGCCAGCGGCATCACGCACCCCGCGTTGGGCGGCTGAAAAATGCAGATCCAGTTTGGGTAGCTCTGCCAGCCGATTGAACATCTGCAGCGTCTGCGCGGGATAGCACGGCACCCAACACACCACATCAACCCCGGGCTGGTCGATCACGCTCAGCACCGCCGCCTGGCGGCTGACGCGCACAAACGAAAGCGCAGGCGTATCGATCGGCAGTAATTGAGCGTCCATGCGTAAGGCATAACAAGTGCGGGCGGCGCAGAACAAGTTAATTCACCGCCGCCCGTAGCTAACCTTTAGAATTAACCTTTTGTTCATATTTATTATCGCTTGTGTGCTCTAACCTACTGAATCTGAGGATTTATTAGAGCTGGACAGCGTAGAATCGGTACTTTGTTCACATCGGGGATAACTTGGACTACCCCACCCCCTTATGAGTCACGTTCTGTTCTCACGCCCGCCCTACGCAATATAATTACACAATAAAATCATAGACTTATATCTGTGCATAAAAAATAGGCCAAAAGTAAAAACATGCGACTCACTGCGGTAAAAGTGGCCGGAACAGGCAGTCATCCACCAAGTTATCCACAGATTTGGTGGGAAACTCCACAGGCACCCAGGCACCTACTATATATTGGAGGTTGGCGCACACGCGGCTATATGAACGTCATGGGAACGGATGAAACTTTCTCGCCACTCGCGGCCGGAATTGAGGTGATCAAGGGATACCTCAAGACCTTGCCGCCCGAGCCGGGCGTGTACCGCATGCTGAGCGAGCGTGGCGATGTCCTTTATGTAGGCAAAGCTAAGAATCTTCCAAAGCGGGTGGTCAGCTACACCCAGCCCGCCCGCCTGCCTTTGCGCCTGCAGCGCATGGTGGCCGCCACCCGCAGCATGGAGTTTGTCACCACCCATACCGAGGCCGAGGCCCTGCTGCTGGAGTGCAACCTGATCAAGGAGCTGCAGCCGCATTACAATGTGCTGCTGCGGGATGACAAAGCGTTTCCGTATATCGCCATCACCCGCCACGCTTTTCCGCAGCTGCTTAAACATCGCGGCACCCGCAAGCTGGATGAGGCCACCTATTTCGGCCCGTTTGCCTCGGCTGGCGCAGTGAATGAAACCATTGCCACGCTCTACCGCGTGTTTGGCCTGCGCAACTGTAACGACACCATGTTTGAAACGCGCACCCGTCCCTGCCTGCAATATCATATCAAGCGCTGCACTGCGCCGTGCGTGGGTAAGGTCAATGAGCGGCAATATGCCGAGCAGGTACGCCAGGCCAAGGATTTTCTCAGCGGCAAAAGCAGCGACATTCAGGCCGAGCTGGCGCAGGAGATGCAGCAAGCCGCCGATATCCGCGATTATGAAAAGGCTGCCAGCCTGCGCGACCGCATCCGCGCCCTGACCAGCATTCAAAGCCGGCAGGACATCAACGCCGTTGGGATTGATGATGCCGATGTGATTGCCGCCACCCAGCTGGCCGGGCAAACCTGCATTCAGGTCTTTTTCTTCCGGCAGGGCCGCAATTACGGTAATCGCAGTTACTTCCCCAGCCATGAGAAAGACCTGCCGGTGGCGGACGTGCTGGCTCCGTTTCTGGGCCAGTTCTATGCCGGGCGACCGGTGCCCAAATTGCTGTTACTGAGCGAAGAACCAGCCGAACGTGAGTTGTTCGAACAAGCCCTGCAGACCGAAATTCAGGTGCCCCAGCGCGGCGAGAAAAAGCGGCTGGTCGATCATGCGCTGACCAATGCGCATCAAGCGATTGAGCGGCGGCTGGCCGAAAGCGCCACCCAAACCCGCCTGCTGCGCGGCGTGGCTGACCTGTTTGGCCTTGAAGACCTGCCCCAACGCATTGAAGTGTACGATAACAGCCATGTGCAAGGCGCGCATGCCGTGGGCGCCATGATTGTAGCCGGGCCGGATGGCTTTATCAAAAACCAGTATCGCAAATTCACCATCAAGGATCAGGATGCCGCCGGTGATGACTTTGCCATGATGCGCGAAGTGATGCGCCGCCGGTTTTCCAAAGCAGCCGAGGAAAACAACCTGCCGGATCTGGTGCTGATCGATGGCGGCTTGGGCCAGCTCAGTGCCGTGACTGAAACCCTGGCCGAACTGGGCCTGACAGAGGTGCCGCTGGTGGCCATCTCCAAAGGGCCGGACCGCAATGCCGGGCGTGAATTCTTCCACCAGAATGGCAAAGATTCATTCCAGCTGCCAGAGAACGACCCGGTGCTGTTTTACCTGCAGCGGCTGCGTGATGAATCGCACCGCTTTGTCATTGGCACACACCGCGCCAAGCGCGCCAAAGCCATGACCGCCAACCCGCTCGACGCCCTGCCCGGCGTTGGCCCCGCCCGCAAGAAAGCCCTGTTGCACCATTTTGGCTCGGCCAAGGATGTAGCCAGTGCGGCGCTGAAGGATCTGGAAAATGTGCCGGGTATCAACAAAGCGCTGGCCGAGAAGATTTTTGCCTTTTTCCGTGAAGGGCGTTAGGCTCTCTCCATCATGCTGTCTGAATTCCTCACCGCCTTTGTCACCCTGTTTGTGATTGTCGATCCGATTGGCACAGCGGCGGTATTTGTAGGGCTCTCACGCAACCTGACCGTCGCACAGGGCCGCGCCATTGCTTTTAAAGCCTGCCTGATTGCGTTTAGCGTGTTGCTGTTCTTTACCTTCTTTGGCAGCTGGCTACTCAATCATATTGGCATTACTGTGCCAGCCTTCCGCGTGGCGGGCGGTATTTTGCTGTTTGTGACTGCCTACCGCATGGTGATGACCGGCGAAACCGCCGAAAGCACCCCGCGCGGGGCCGAACAGGCCAAGCATATTGCCGTGTTTCCGCTGGCGATCCCGCTGCTGGCCGGGCCGGGCTGTATGACCGCCACGGTGCTGACCAGCCAGCGCATGAGCGAAAACGGCACGCTCTTTCTGGGCGTAGGCGCCTTGGTTGCGGTGATGCTGATTGCGCTGCTCTGCCTGCTGACCGCCAACCGCGTCATGCGCCTGATGGGCGAAAGTGTGATCAGCGTGCTGGCCCGCTTGTTTGGCGTCTTGCTGGCGGCACTGGCAGTGCAATTTATTGCCGACGGCCTGCGCCAGCTGTTTGCCGTCTGATTGAGCTGCAATTTTTGCGATTTTGTGCGCGACAAGCGCGCCAGCACCCGATAAAATACCGCCATGCTTTGGACCCTGCCGAATATTTTAACCCTGTCGCGCATCATCGCCATTCCGGTGATTGTGGGCCTGCTGTTTGTCGCGCAGGGTTGGGCTGCCTGGTTGGCGCTGGTTTTATATACGGCTGCCTGCATTACCGACTGGCTGGATGGACATTTGGCCCGCCTGCAAAATCTGGAATCCCCCATCGGCAAATTCCTCGACCCCATTGCTGACAAGCTGCTGGTGGGTGCCCTGCTGCTGACCATGGCTGGCACTGCCCGCCTGACCTTCTGGGGGTTGCCGGCGGCCATCATCATCCTCATGCGTGAAATTCTGGTATCGGGCCTGCGTGAATATCTCGCTGGCCTTAAACAAATCAGTGTACCGGTCAGCCGCCTGGCTAAGTGGAAAACCGGCGTGCAGATGGTAGCCCTAGGCTTTCTGATTATCGGCCCCTATGGCCCCGGCCATTATCCGTGGACCAATATTGGCGAGATCGGCCTGTGGCTGGCCGCCATTGTCACCGCCATTACCGGCTGGGACTATCTGCGCGCTGGCCTCAAGCACATGACCAATTAGGTCACGGCAGCTGGGCAGCTCAATCCATTAGGGTGTGGGCGCAATTCGGGTAAGCAAAATCTTATCAGATACTCAAATCGTCATTCCGGCGAAGGCCGGAATCCATCTCCCAACTGTGCAACAAGTGGAAAAGGCGGGAGATGGACCCCAGTTTTCACCGGGGTGACGGCCTATAGTGTTGATATGACCCGCTTCAAATGAGTACAGCCCCTAACCTGCCAGCTTGGCATATTCATCTTCGGCCAGCTGGGTGTATGCCAGCACTGTCAAATAGACACCAACCAAGCCAACCAGCACCGACAGAACATGAACAGGCAACAGCAAACGGGCCAGCTCCGCGCCTACCCATGCTGGCGCCATAACCCCAAGCTGCAACACGAACAGACGGATCATATGGCCTTTTGTTTTACGCCAGGATTGGCGCATGGGCCGGGTCTGATCACGCACCAGCATAGGCGCCACCAACAGCAAACGGCCAAATAGCCAGATGGTGCCAATATAAAACAACGGCAGATAGGGGCGCGTGGCGGCATCCGTCGCCTGCCGCAATTCAGCATCGGACAGCTGCGCGTCAAGTGCGGGCATGGCCGCAATCATCAGCGGGATGAGCGGAATGAGCACCACAAGAGTCAGCAGCGCCACCACCAAGACCTGCACCCCGACAAAACGCATAACCGCTGGCGCGGGCACCAGCCGCACACCAGCTGCCGGATTAATCATGTAACGATGGGCACTATACCAACCAATCAGCAGCGCCAGCACATGCACGATAGCACCGGGCAGCGCTGTGGGTGGCACGCTTTCAGGCGTCATCATATTGCCCATGCCGCTCATCAACTGACCCACCAGTGCCAAGACCAGCCAGATGGCCGAGACCTGCAACAACGGCCACGCCTGCTGATACAGTTTGCGATAGACCTGCAGCAGATCAGCCAGAACGGATTTAACCATGCGCATTCTCCCGCTGGGCATATTCAAACAGGCGCTGACTGAGGACGATCATCCAGCCCGCACTGAAAAAGTTGAGCGAGAGCTGAAACGGCGCCAGCCACAAACCGGGATTAGGCACACCGCTATTGACCAGCAGATTGCCGAGCACGCCCAACATCAGCGCCGTCATCAAGGTGACCATGATAAAAACTGAATAGGCGCTAAAGCAGGCGGGCCAGAGGCGCGCAGTGAACTGCCAGGCAGTTGGAATGGGCGCAGCAGCACCGCGCATCATCAAGGCGGACATGATGGAAAAACGCGAGAAGATATAGAGCAGCAACCCCAGCGCGACGATAACAGCCAGCAACTGAAGCGGACCAAGCAAAGCCTGCGCCAAGCTGCCGAGTAGCGCCACCAAAAGTGCAAGCGGCAATGACACGGCAATTACGCCAGCAACCAGCAAGCCAATAGTAGTGAAGGTCATGACCGAGGCGTAATCCCTGAAGTCGGGATCACCCCAGCCATTTTGCCAATCGACCTTGCGCGGGCTGCCAATCAGGCGGTTATGCCAATTCCACCACATCAGCACCATCAGGCCGAAATAAAGCATCATCCACAGCACGCCCATCAACCGGCTGGGATTGCCATAGGGATAAACCAGCACATCAAGCAGCATGAAGCCGATATAAAACAGCGCCCATGGCTGAATGGCCTGCCAATAATCCTTCCAGCGCTGATGAAGCTCAAACCCGGCCAGCAGCGCCAGCCGGACTCCATCGGTAAACTGGCGCATCACGCCGCCACAACGGCTTGGCGGGTGGCTGCCATATAATCATCCGACAGCTGCATGGTCAGGCGGCCAGGTGTATAGCTCAGCTCGCCAATACGGCCCACCGGCGTGATCTCGGCGGCGGTGCCAGTCAGGAACACTTCCTGCGCCTGCGCCAGCTCATCCGGCTTGATGTGCCGTTCAATCACCTCAATGCCGCGCGCGCGCGCCAGATCCATCACGGTCAGGCGGGTAATGCCATTAAGGAAGCAATCCGGCTTGGGCGTATGCAGTTTGCCATCCATGATGAGGAACAGATTGGCCCCGGTCGCCTCGGCCAGAAAGCCGCGATAATCATGCATCAGGGCGTCATGCGCGCCCTGTGCTTCGGCCTGATGCTTGGCCAGCGTGCAGATCATGTACAGACCGGCGGCCTTGGCATGCACCGGAGCGGTATCCGGCGCGGGGCGTTTCCACGGGCTGATGATCATGTTGATGCCCTTCGCGCGCGCTTCCGGCGAGAAATAGCTGGGCCATTCCCATGCGGCGACGGCCAGATGGATTTTGCTCTGCTGGGCCGCTACGCCCATCATCTCGCTGCCGCGCCACGCCACCGGGCGCAGATAGCCGTCCACAATATTCTGGGCTTTGACCGTATCGCGGCAGGCCTGATCGATCTGGTCTGCAGTAAAGGGAATGGTAAAGCCCAGCCATTCAGCCGATTTAATCAGGCGCAGCGTATGCTCGCGCAGCTTGAAAATCTGGCCGCCATAGACGCGCACCCCTTCAAACACCGAGCTGCCGTAATGCAAGGCATGGGTCAGCACATGGGCCTGCGCGCTGCGCCAGGGCACCAGTTTGCCATCCATCCAGATAAATCCGTCGCGGTCATCAAAGGGTGCTGCCATTTTGATCCTCTTTTGCTAATAATAATGCACTATGGCCGAGCAAACTCCCGTGGTCAACCACGCCCCCCTGCTCCTTGCGGACGCGCCCCACCTGCTGGTGGTGGACGATGACCGCCGCTTGCGCGCCCTTTTGCAGGAATATTTGAGCGAAAACGGCTTTATTGTCAGCACGGCCGATAGCGCCGCCGACGCCCGCGACAAATTGGGTCTGTTTACTTTTGACCTGATCGTGCTGGACGTGATGATGAAGGGCGAAACCGGCCTGCAGTTTCTGGCCAGTTTACGTCAACGCACCGACTCGACCCCGGTGCTGATGCTAACCGCACTGGGTGAAAGCGGCGACCGCATCAGCGGCCTTGAAGCCGGCGCCGATGATTATTTAGCCAAACCGTTTGAACCGCGTGAATTGCTGCTGCGCATCAATTCCATTTTGCGCCGCCAGCCCAAGAAACCCGCGCAGATGGAAGTGCGCATGGGGCGCTGGCGCTTTGACCCCGGCCGCGACGAGCTGACCGATGGCACTGAAATTGTACGCCTGTCCAGCGTGGAGGCTGGCCTGCTGCGCGCGCTGGCCGACCAACCGGGCGAGATTGTCAAACGCGAAGACCTGATTGCCCGCCAGCCAGTCGCCAGCAACGAGCGCACGATTGACGTGCAGGTGACCCGCCTGCGCCGCAAGATCGAGCTGGACCCCAAGCAGCCGCGCTACCTCATCACTGTGCGTGGTGAAGGCTACATGCTGAGGCCCGACACCTGATGCGCCTGCGTGACTATATGCCCCGCTCACTGTTTGGCCGCGCGCTGCTCATTCTGCTCATGCCCATCGTGCTGGCGCAGATTGTCACCGCCTATGTATTTTATGATCGCCACTGGGAGAATATGGTCAACCGGCTGGCTTATGGCGTGGCGGGTGATATTGCGCTGGCCATCAACTTCATTGATCGCTATGAGGGCGAACCGGCCCGCCTGCGCGACCTGCTCAGCCAGATTGAACGCCATACCGACCTGCGCCTGTCGATCGACCCTCACGGCCAGCTGCCCGATCACAGCGACACCAACGGTCTGGTCAATCGCACGCTCTACAACAATCTGGCGCTGCGCCTGCCGGAAAACAGTTTCATCATCATCGACCGTACCGGCGAAAAGCTGCGTGAGGTGCAAGCGCATAGTGAGCAAGGCCTGCTCAAAATAGAAATTCCCGCCCGCCGCCTGCAAAGTGCCACCGCCACCATCTTCATTTACTGGATGGTGGGCAGCGCCGCCTTTTTCTTTGTGATTGCGGTGGTGTTTCTGCGTAATCAGATCCGCCCCATTCGCCGCTTGGCAGAAGCCGCCGAGCGCTTTGGCAAAGGTCAGGACGCCAGCAACTTCAAACCCGAAGGCGCCACCGAAGTGCGCCGCGCCGCCCGCGCTTTTCTGCTGATGCGCGAACGCATCAAACGCCAGATCCGCCAGCGCACCGAAATGCTGGCCGGTGTCAGTCATGACCTGCGCACCCCTATCACCCGCATGAAACTGCAAATGGCCCTGATGCACGGCAAAGGTATTGAGGAGCTGCGGCAGGATGTCAGCGAGATGGAAAAAATGGTGGAAGGCTATCTGGCCTTTGCCCGTGGCGATGGCGATGAAGCCAGCCAAAAGCTTGATCTGGTTGAGCTGCTGGAAGGTGTAGCGAGTGACGCCCGCCGCGCCGGTGAGCGTGATGTGACCCTGACCCTGCCTGCCAGTTACACCATAGAAGTCCGGCCGCAGGCCATGCGCCGCTGTCTGGTTAATCTGGTGGGCAATGCCCTGCGCTATGGCAACAAGGTACATATCAGCCTGGATGAAACCGATAGCCTGCTGAACCTGCATGTGGATGATGACGGCCCCGGCATTCCAGCCGATAAGCGCAGCGATGTGCTGCGCCCGTTTGTGCGGCTGGAAGAATCCCGCAATCAGGATACCGGCGGTGTCGGTCTGGGCCTGAGCATTGCCCGCGACGTTGCACGCGGCCATGGCGGCGACCTGATTTTAACTGACAGCCCGCTCGGCGGCCTGCGCGCGACGGTTAGATTGCCGCGCTAAACATGCGCCTGAGCCAGACAGGCGGCTTTGTCCGGCGTAAAGTTTTGCTCAGCCCACCAGCTTTCAATACGCTTGAGTTGTTCGCCTAAGCGCGGCCCGGCGGGCACGCCCAGCGCCATCAGGTCTTCCCCGCGCAGAGGAAACTCCGGGCGTTTGTAAGCACGCAGCAACATCAGCAATTCAGCACTAGCCTTGCCATGCAGAACCAGATGATCGGCCACCATTTGCGGGCCGTGCCAATAGGCATGACGGCGCAGCGCAATTTCATCCGTGCTGAGCAACAAGGGCTGCGCCATATCGCGCAGGCGGTCAGCCTCGCTGTTGGACAGACGCAACTCGCTGGCAAAGCGCGCCAGATTGGCCCCATCATCCATCAGGGCAAACAGGCGACGCAGCGCATCGGGCGATTTCAAGCTGGTTTCATAATCAACCAGTGCAGCCAGCGCCTGATGATTGCGCAGCGGCAGCTTCAGGCTATGCACCGCGCCGCACTCGATCATCAGCTTGACCACCGGCACCGGATTGGGCGCTTTAAGCAGCTTGAGCAGCTCGGCCCGCACCCGCTCGCGCGAGAGCGTATGCAAGGTGGGCGCCAACATACCGCACGCGGTATAGCCCGGCGCATCCGGCTCACCCTGCCCGTAATGCGCATGAAAACGGAAGAAGCGCAGAATACGCAGCACATCCTCGCGGATCCGCTGCAAGGGATTACCGACAAAGCGCACGCGCCCGGCTTTGAGGTCCTCAAGGCCGGTGAAAAAGTCGGTAACGTCGCCCTGCGCATTGCAATATAGCGCGTTCATGGTGAAGTCGCGCCGCGCGGCATCTTCCTGCCAGCTATCGGTAAAGGCAACTTCGGCATGGCGGCCATCGGTCTTTTCATCACGGCGCAGGGTGGTGACTTCAAACGGCGTATGGTCGATCACCACGGTGACCGTGCCATGCTTGATGCCGGTGGGCACCACCTTCAGCCCCTCAGCTTCGCAGGCCTTGGTGATCTGCTCCGGGGTCAGGTTACAGGCCAGATCAATATCGCCAACCGGCCGGCCCAGCAGTGCATCGCGCACGGCGCCGCCCACCACACGCGCCTCACCGCCAGCGGCCTCAACCGTACTGAACAAGCGGCGCAGCCGCGCATCCTTCAACCAGTCCTGCTCAATTTTCATGGCTCAATACATCCTTCAGGTTGACGAGCATGGCGGCGGTGGCGCCCCAGATATCATGCCCGTTATAGCTTAGCACATAAGTCCGGCGCTCCTGCCCGCTAGGCACCTTGAACGCCCGCACATGAAACGCCTGCGGCGCCAGCAATGCAGAAACCGGCAGCTCGATAATCTCGGCCACTTCATCTTCATTCGGTTGCCAGCGCGGCGGCTGTGCGACCAGCCCCACCAGCGGCACCACCTGAAAACCGGTAAAGGTATTGTAGGTATTGAGAAAGCCCAAGGGCTGCACATGGGCGGGCGGCAGCCCAACCTCTTCATCGGCTTCGCGCAGGGCGGCGGCGGCGGCGCTCTCATCACGCGGGTCAATCCGCCCGCCGGGAAAGCTGACCTGTCCGGCATGAGCCGATAAATGCGGCTGGCGCAAGGTGAGCAAAATGGCCGGCTCGGCCGCACGCGCCAACACCGGCACCAGCACCGCCGCCGGTTTAAGCTGGGGCGGCAGCGGCCAGTCCGGGTTCAGGTCGCGGTCGCTGTCCTGCGCCAGATGCGGCGTGGCTGGCAGCGCGGCAAGCCGTTTTAAAAGAGCGTCGAGCATCCCCTCTATCTGGAACATAAAATGCGCGCTCGCAAGTGCCATAACATCTTGTATTTATACGCGAACGGCAGGAAACTGCCCAAGATTAAGCCCCCTTTTGTCCCCAGCCCTGTGAGACAGCGCATGACACCCACTTCTGCCCTTTCAAACGCCGATGCTGACCTGGCCAGCGTGCAGGCTCTGGCCCCCAAACTGGCCGCCATCAAGACTGAAATCGGCCAGCGCATTTTTGGTCAAGCCGAGGTGATTGAGCTGGTCCTGACCGGCATGCTGGCGGGCGGCCATGTGCTACTGATTGGCGTACCGGGCGTGGCCAAAACCCGTCTGGTCAGCACACTGGGCAAGGTGCTGGGGCTGGATACCCGCCGCATTCAATGTACGCCCGACCTGATGCCGGCTGATATTCTGGGTTCAGAAATTCTGGAAGAAAGCCAGAGCGGCGCCCGCAGCTTCCGCTTTGTTCCCGGCCCGGTTTTCTCGCAGCTGCTGATGGCCGACGAAATCAACCGCGCCAGCCCTCGCACGCAATCGGCCCTGCTGCAGGCCATGCAGGAATACAGCATTACCGTGGCGGGCGCCCCGCATGCCCTGCCCAGCCCGTTCCATGTGCTGGCCACCCAGAACCCGATTGAGCAGGAAGGCACCTATCCGCTGCCGGAAGCGCAGCTCGATCGCTTCCTGCTGCAGGTCGATGTCAAATATCCTGACCGCGCGGCGGAACGGCAGATGCTGCTGGTGACCACCGGCGCACATGACCCCGAGCCGCAGCAGGTCTTTACCCCGGATGAGCTGCTGCAGGCCCAGCATTTAGTGCGCCGCCTGCCCGTGGGTGACAGCGTGCTGGAAGGCATTCTCAATCTGGTGCGCGCTGGCCGCCCGGAAGAAAGTGCTCTTAAGTCCGTGCAGCAATATGTGGCGTGGGGCCCCGGCCCGCGCGCCGCACAAGCGCTGATGCTGGGTGCCCGCGCCCGCGCCCTGCTCGATGGCCGTCTGGCCCCCTCGCTAGATGACGTGCTGGCGCTGGCCAAGCCGGTGCTGCGTCACCGCATGGCGGTGTCGTTTGCGGCGCGCGCTGAAGGTATCTCCATCGACAGCATCATCGACCAGCTGTGCCAGCCCCTGATGTAATGCATAAGCAGGCCCACGCACAAACGCTGGCGGCCCGCTATCCTGCTCTGCTGCTGGCAGCCGAGCAGATTGCCGCTGCCGTTGCCGCAGGTGTGCATGGCCGCAAGCGCCCGGGCCCGGGTGAACAATTCTGGCAGTATCGCCGCTATCAACCGGGTGATGCCGCCGGGCTGATTGACTGGCGCGCCAGCGCACGCGGCACCCATCTGCTGGTGCGCGAACGGGAGTGGGAAGCCGCACAAACCGCCCTGCTCTGGCTGGACCATTCGGAATCCTTCAGCTGGGCCTCGTCCCGCAAATTACCGCACAAGTCTGAGCGCGGTACCCTGCTGCTGCTGGCGCTGGCCGACCTGCTGCTGCGCGGTGGTGAGCGTGTGGGTCTGCTGGGCACACCGCATCCGCCCATGAGTGGGCGCGGGATTTTGGGCCGCCTTGCCGTTCAGCTTGACCAGATTCCGGTGGGCGGAGATGCCGCGCCGCTGCTGGCGCATTATCCGCGCAATGCCCGGCTGGTATTGTTCGGTGACTTCCTCGACCCGATGGAAAACCTCACCCACCGGTTCAAACATCTGTTTGCGCAAGGGCTGCACGCACATGTGGTGCAGATCCTTGATCCCGCCGAAGTCAGCCTGCCCTGGACCGGCCGCGTGCTGTATGAAGGCCTTGAAGGCGAAGGCCATTATCTGGCCGCGCGCAGCGAAACCATCAAAAATGCCTATCAGCAAAAGATGGCTGAACATCAGGACCAGCTGAAAAGCATGACCGCACGGCTGGGCTGGAGCTATCAGCTGCATCTCACCCACCAGCGGCCGGAGCTGGCCTTGCTGGCCATGTACCAATATCTGAGTGAGGCAGCCTGAGCATGTTCACCCTTGGCCCGCTCGCTTTTCTCAATCCGTGGCTGCTGGCGCCACTTGCAGGCCTGCCGCTATTGTGGTGGCTGCTGCGGCTGACACCGCCAGCACCGCGCCGCGTGAGCTTTCCCGCCATTCGGCTGCTCATGGGCATTACCCAGCATGAGGAAACACCGCGCCACACACCGTGGTGGCTGCTGCTGTTACGCTGCCTGATCATCAGTTGCATTCTGGTGAGCTTGGCGCGCCCCATTTTAAACCCGGCCACACAAATGGCCACGCAAGGCCCGCTCCTGCTGGTGATGGATGATGGCTGGGCCGCTGGCCCCAGCTGGGTTCAACATCAGAGCCGCGCCGCCAGCCTGCTGGACGAAGCCGAGCGCAACCAGCGCCCGGTGCGCCTGCTGTTTACCGCCCCGCATGCCGATGGTAGCGCGATCAGCCTGAGCGACCCCATGCCCGCCGCTGATGCGCGCCAGCAATTAGCTACACACCTGCCCGCGCCCTGGCCGATTGACCGCGCCGCCAGCCTGCGCGCCCTCTCCGGCAGCGCACCGACAGATGTGGCCTATTTCAGTGACGGCACTGATGGGGCGGATGCCGCGACCACCACCAGTTTCCTCGGCGCTTTAAAGGAATTGGGAGCCGTTCAGCTCTATCTGCCAGCGGGCGGGCGGCTGCCGCTTATTCTGCTACCGCCAGACAACAGCGAAGCCGGATTGGAACTGACCGTGCGCCGCGCCCCGCCGCTGATTGAAACGCATACAACCCTCAGGGCGCTGGCGGCAGATGGCCGCCTGCTCACGCGTGATGAGATCTTGCTGCCTGCCAATGCGGCCGAGGTCAAACACACATTGCGTCTGCCGGCTGACATGCGTAACGCCATCACTCGCCTTGAGCTGGAGGGTGAGCCGAGTGCCAGCGCCGTGGTGCTGCTGGATGCGCATTGGCGCCGCCGCCCGGTTGGCATTGTCGCCGGGAGTGGCGCAGACAAGCCGCTGGTGGGCGAAGCCTTTTATCTGGAGCGCGCCCTTAAACCCTATGCCGATATCCGCAGCGCTGACCTTGCTACGCTGCTCACACAAGGCGTGTCCCTGCTGGTACTCGCTGACATTGCTGGGCTGGCGCCAAGCGATCAAACCAAGCTGACAGAATGGATCAAGAATGGCGGCGTCCTGCTGCGCTTTGGCGGCCCCAATATGGCCAGCAAGCCGGATGAGTTGCTGCCAGTCAAACTACGCAGCGGCGAGCGCGACCTGAACGGCGCCATGAGCTGGAGCGAGCCTTTGGCCCTGCGCAGCTTCTCGCCGACCAGCCCGTTTGTGGGGCTGAGCGTACCAGCGGATATACGCATCAACCGCCAGCTGTTGGCCGAGCCTGCGCCGGATCTGGCTGGCAAGAGCTGGGCCACATTGGCCGATGGCACGCCGCTGATTACCGGGCAAAGCCTGGGCAAAGGCTGGCTGGTTTTGATCCATACCACCGCCAATGCCGACTGGAGCAACCTGCCGCTGTCCGGCCTTTATGTTGATATGCTGCGCCGCCTGCTGGAGCTGAGCGCAGGTGTATCAGCCGGTACAGCCAGCGGCCCGCTGCTGCCGATCGAGGTTCTCGGTGGCTTGGGGCAAAGCCTGAATCCGCCGCCTACAGCGCAACCGATTGCGGCTGAAGCCATGAGCCAAACCGGCATCAGCCCCATTCATCCCCCCGGTTTTTATGGCTCTGCCGGTATGCGGCTGGCGCTGAATTTCTCGGCCAGCATCACACATATAGCGCCCATGCCGACGCCGCCCCTTGGCATCTCGATTGCTGATGATCATGGCCAGAGCCGGGAAACCCCGCTACTGCCATGGCTGATTGGCAGCGCCCTGCTGCTACTGGCACTGGATATGCTGATTGTCCTGCGGCTACGCGGCTTGCTGGCGCCTGCGCTGGCTATGCTGCTGCTCTTGATAGCCGCCCCCGCCCACGCCGAGCCGGAGGATGTGGCGCTGCTGCATGCCCAGAATGTCTGGCTGGCTTATGTCAGCACCGGTGATGCGCAAACCGACAGCCAGAGCGATAGCGGCCTCAAAGGCCTGCGCAAAATTCTGCTGGCGCGTACATCAATTGAGCCGGGCGGTGTGACCGGAATTGATCTGGAGCAGGATGAGCTGAGCCTGTATCCACTGCTCTACTGGCCGGTTACCTCCGCCCAGCCAGTCCCGAGCGAAGCGGCGCGCGCCAAGCTCAACAGCTATCTGCAACATGGCGGCATGATCCTGTTTGATACCCAAGACGGACAGGACAGCGTTGGCGGTAATGATGACCTGATCCGCCTGACCGCAGGGCTTGACCTGCCCGCCCTTGCCCCCATCAAGGCTGACCATACCATTACCCGCAGTTTTTACCTGTTGAAGGACTTTCCCGGCACGTACCGCGTCAACACGTTATGGGCTGATGCCAACCCGGAACGCCGGAATGATAATGTATCTGACATTCTCATTGGCGGCGGCAACTGGGCAGCCGCGTGGGCCGCGGGCAATGGCAATGCGTGGGAAAGCAGCCAGGCCACACAACCTGAACTGGCCCGGCGCTTTGGCGTGAACCTGATGGTGTATGCGCTAACCGGCAATTACAAGTCAGACCAGATCCATATTAAAACCATTCTGGAGCGACTAGGAAAATGATCAGCGCTAGCTCCATCGCCCTGCATCCGCTACTGCCTTATCCGCTGCTGATCGCACTGATTGCGCCTGCTTTGCTGCTAACGCTCTATGCCGCCCTGCGCCGCACACCGGGCAGCCTGTGGCGCTTGCTGCTCACTTTTGTTCTCACCGCCATTTTACTCAACCCGTCACTTGTCACTGAACAGCGCACTTTGCTGCGCGATGTGGCACTGATTGTTGTCGATCACTCGCCCAGCCAGCAACTGGGCAACCGCCCGGCCCAAACCAGCCGCGCGCTCAAGGCATTGCAAGCCAAGCTGGCGGCGCTGCCCAACCTTGATGTGCGCGTGATTGACAGCAGCACCGGCGGTGATGAAACCAAGCTGTTTACACTAGCCGACCAAACGCTGGCCGATGTACCGGAGAACCGCCGCGCGGGCCTGCTGCTGATCAGTGACGGGCAGATTCATGACGTGCCTGCCCCCACCAGCGCCCCTCATTACGGGCCGGTGCATCTGCTGTTAACGGGAAGCGCACAAGATACCGACCGCCGCCTGAGCATCATCAACGCGCCGGGCTATGGCATCGTCGGCCAGAGTGTAACAGCAACAGTGCGGGTAGAAGATCTGCCCAACCGACAGAGCGACACCGCCACCCTCACCCTGCACCATGAAGATGGCAGCAGTGAGAGTAAAGAAGTGCGCGTGGGTGAAGATGTGGAGATCACCCTGCCGGTTAGCCATGCCGGACTCAATCTCCTCTCGATGGATGTAAACGCCCCGGCCAGCGACATTACCAGCGCCAACAACCGCGCAGCGCTGATGGTCAACGGTATTCGCGACCGCCTGCGTGTGCTGCTGGTGTCGGGCATGCCGCATAATGGCGAGCGGGTCTGGCGCAACCTGCTCAAGTCTGACCCGGCGGTTGATCTGGTACACTTCACCATTTTACGCTCCACCGACAAACGCGACTTTGCTGCACAAAGTGAAGTGTCGCTTATCCCATTCCCGGTCCATGAGCTGTTCATGGTCAAGCTGCGCAAGTTTGATCTGGTCATCTTTGACCGCTTTAACGACAGCTCCATTCTAGCACCGGCCTATCTCATCAACATCGCCCAATATATTCGTAGTGGCGGCGCCGTGCTTGATGCCACTGGCACCGATCTGGCCTTACCTGACAGCCTAGCCAATTCACCGCTGGCCGGACTTCTACCCTCCACGCCCAATGGCGAGACCAGCCGCACGCCCTTCAGCCCCAAGGTCACTGCACTGGGTTTGCGCCACCCAATTACATCCAGCCTGCCAGGCCTGAATAATGATGGCAGCGGCACTTGGGGCAATTGGCTGGGGCAAAGCGACGTGAGCGCAAATGCAGATAGTCAGGTCTTGATGGAGGGCGCGCAGCAACAGCCCCTGCTCCTGCTCAATCAGGCTGGCGAAGGCCGCGTGGCCCAGCTGACCTCCGAGCAGATCTGGCTGTGGAGCCGTGGCTATGGCCGGGGCGGTCCGCATGCTGAATTGCTGCGCCCACTGGTCCATTGGCTGATGAAAGAGCCAGAACTGGAGCCGGAACGGCTGACAGCCGACACAGCCGAGTCAGTCTTACATGTGACGCGTCACTCACTAAAAGCCGATGAAGCCCCGGTTGAAGTGACCTTACCCGATGGCCAAAAGGCCACCATCAAGATGACGGATAATGGACGGCAGGCCACAGGCCAGCTAGCTGTATCACAACCCGGCATCTACCGCCTGACCGATGGTACACGCCACACCCTCGCACTGGTCGGGCGGCCTGATGCGCCCGAGCTACGCGATCAACGCGCTACAGCGCAACCGCTGGAACCTCTCATCACGCAAACGCGGGGCGGTGCCTTCTGGCTGGAAGATATGGAAGATGGCCCAAGCATGCAGCGTGTAAGCGCCGGACAAAATGCGGCAGGCCGCAGCTGGGCTGGCCTGGCCGATAACGGCAATTATAGTGTGAATGGCTTTAACACGCGCACCTTGCTGCCTGAGTTACTGGCCGCTGCGCTGGCGCTGGCAGCCGCCCTCACCGCCTGGCGGCGGGAGAGCCGCTAAACATAGAACTCATGATGGATTAGTCGCGGCGCAGAGAAATGGCTGAGGCGGTCGGATTCTGTGCCGAGCTCTGCTTGATATCCATGGCGACTGCCGTTGCATGCAAGGCCGCATACTGCTCCAGCAAGCCACGGAAGGCCAGATACTGCACATCATTACGGCGCAGCAGCAGCGCAATTGTGCGCAAATTCTGCGGCGTATTCTGCGCGGCATTGGACTCAGCCAGTGCCTTGGATGAATTATCTGCATATGAGCCGCTGACATTGAGCGACTGCGTACTCTTGCCCGCGCCCGACGCATCACGGCGGCGCTCCACCATGGCCATCAGGGCACCCGACGCCAGATTGCTCTTAGCAATTTCACTATTGCGAACGATCGCCAGATTACGGCCCTCACTCCGGCTGAGTACGGCACCGCGCACGGGATCGGCAACGACATTACCCATCAAGTTGAGTACAACATCCTTGGCTGCGGTATAGTCATTCGCACCAGCCATGTTATCCAGCTTGAAGATGCTATCAAACGGCTTCACGTCACGATCCACACCAATCGTAGCACTACAGGTGCCAACTGTGGCAGGCAAATTCACCGTGGCGGGATTACAATAACGCGACATACGCTCAGTAAAACGGACAGTCAGGTAGGACAGCTGACCTGACTCACCTGGCGTACCCGGCGCGTTGGAGAACAGGTTATTGCTATTACTCTCAGCTGTACGCAACTGCGCACGGCTTGCGCCTGAGGCTGCAGATGTCGCAATCTGGTTGGACATGACCCGACAAGACGTCATGGACGGCGCGTATTTAACTGTTGCATCATAACGTGTCGAGCCAATTGCAGCGGCAGTCGCAGCAGACGTTTCAACATCAATCCCAGCTGAACCCGCATTGTTTTCTGCCGTCGCATCTTGCGAGTTGGCATTTGCCAATCGAGTGACGCGGTCCTTGATTTCGGAAATCTGCAGCACCATCTGCGCTTCCATCAGCCCCAGCGCCGACAAGATCATGGCTGAGTGCATTGACCACCACGCGGCACCACCAGCCGGACACTCGGCCGCTTCACACGGCGGCGGGATCCAAGCAAAAGCCGGACGCGGCGCCATGAACGAAGCAGAGGCAGAGAGCGACGCCATGATGGCAATAGCCGCCGGGCGCGAACGAAATCTGGCAAGGAAGGTTCTATTCATCATGGATCCTAATCCCTCTGCAGAGACAGCGCTGATGCATTAGCCCCACCCACGCCCTGCTTACTCTGGATCGTGCGGGAAATGCGGGTTGCCTTGAGAGCGGCGATACGCTCGAGCGACTTGTAGATTTCAAGATACAGCGCGTTGATGTCCTTCACGATCACAGGCAGGTCACGCACATTGGTTTCCTCACCTTGCTTAACGCGTTCCATCGCATCGTCATACGCGGCCTGCGCATCATTCCAAGCCTTCATGCGTAGCTGCTGCAGCGACGGGTTAGCCGCCGTACCGTCCCACAAACGGTCATCAACCATACGATCAATCACACCGCGGGCAAGACTCATGGCTGCAATATCACGTTGGCGAAGTAAGAATGCATTACGCCCTTCAGTACGCGAGAGCATCGGACCACGGATCGGATCCGGCGGAACCGGCTCAAACGCGATTTGAGAATAGAGACGAGCCGCACGGTTTTCAGGATTGGTGGCGCTTTTCGGAATAGCATCACGATTGAAAATTGCATCATACGGCTGCGTATAGCGCCACGCCATGGACTTACCTTCAGAATCATTGACAACCGTACAGGTCATGCCCGACGGCACACCGGAAGGAAACATTACAGCCGGATCACAAAAGCCGTTATTGATTTCCTTGAAGTTGCTGGAAAAGGCCTGAAGGCTACCGCGACCTGTGGGCCCCGTCGGCGCATTGGACGCATAATCAGCAACATTACGCTGTGTTGTCTCAATCTGGGCGATACGGGCCGGGCTGTACGCAGCCTGCGTCACACGCATATTACGCGACAATATCGAACAGGTTGATTTAGACGGCACATAAGCCATAGCTATATTGCCGCGCTGCACCCCCAGCTGGGCCGCAATAGCGGCAGCGCCCTCATTATCAATCGCCTGCAAGGCAGCATTATTACGTGCCGTTGAGTTTTGTGAATCGTTATTGGCAGCGCGCGTGAGTGTATCGATCAGAATGCGCACATCATATGCAACCAAGGTCGAAAAAGCACTTAAGGCTGTCCCCACCACATTATTCGCAATTGTCTTGGCATTAGTTGAACCAGACTGACAATTGCCAACTGTAGAACAAGTAACGGCTTGAGCTGACGTGACAGGCAACACGACACCGAGCAGCGCGGCTACACTCACGGAAAGCAGTGAGCGCGCAAAAGCACTTTTGTATCTGACGAGGAAAGAGGGCATATCTGTTCGCATGCTTAATTCCCCTGATTAGCAACCATACTGGCGCTCACTTGACCAGCACGGGTTTTGTCAATCGTCATAGCTAGCTTGGTCGCTTCAATCGCTTCCCAGTCATTCACGAACTTGAGGAAATCAACCAGCATCATCTTTTCAGTCTGCAAGCGAGCAGCAACACTCTGCACTTGAGCATTCTTCGACGCTTCACCAGCTGCCACGAGCGTATTGAGCATACCCGCCACGCTGTTGCCGCTTACACCCTGACCTGAAATCATCTCAATATATCGAGCCACACGGCTATTCATCTTGCCATCAGCATCTGGCGTTGTTGGTGCTACACGACGCGCTACGATATCTTCCAGCGCACCACGCGCCATATTCATACGCGCCAAATCACGCATACGCATGACGTGAATATTCTGGCCTTCATTGCGGGTCAGCATCACACCGCGCACCGGATCCGGCGTAACGGGTTCAACCAGCAACCGAATAGTATCTGCGGCGGCCTTAGCCAAAGGCGGGACCACGCCAGATGGAGGCGTGCCCGGAATATTGATCGGCAGGAAAATTGACCGCCACGGCGAAATATCCAGATCCTTCATGGCAGCTGATGCAGCCGGACAGGACATGCCAGGCGGCAGAGGGGTTGTGGCGGGGTCGAAGTACGTATTGCAGCGCTCTTTCCAGATAGTGTTAGCCGCTTGCAAGCTACCATTCTCCGTACCGGAACCGGGCGCGTTGAGCGATTGACGCGTACTGGCCTGTGTCATGACTGTGCGGGCGGCATTGTAATTGGCTTCTGTTTTGACAGCGGCACGCATATGCGTAATGGTTGAACAGGTTAAGCGTGAGGGCACATAATCCAGCGTTTTTGCAGTACGCCCCTGTGCCAAACCGATTGAGGTTGCATCAACAGAAACCTTATCCGTCACCGTAGAACCGGCGTTATTCTGCGCCGTGGTATCCTGCGAATCGGCATTCGCCATACGGGTCAGACGATCCTTGATATCAAGGAAGTAATAATTCCACCACATGGTCTGGCCGGCGATATCCGCAAGCTCCAACCCCGTTGCTGAAGAAGATGCCGCAATAATCTGCACATCACAGCCACTGCCAGCCTGCGCCGGACGCGCCAAGCCAAACGGAAGAGTGACTGCTACCGCCAACAGAGCAACAGGCAAACCTGACGAGCGCGAGCCCTTACGTTTGACAGTCGATTGAAGGTCTAGCGAGCGCTTCATGCAGACCACCTTAATCGCGCTTGAGCGAAATAGCTGCGGATGTAGCACCCTGGCTACGGGCCGACTCAACCTTGATAGCCAGATCGACAGCTTCCATCGCCACGATCTGTTCCATCAGTCGGTTAGTTTCAAACTTGAGGCCCAGGCTAGTCGCCAGACGAGACGCCAGCATCTGCATAGAGCCGTTTTCGCTATCCTCAGAAACGCTAGTGTCAGTCATATCAGCCGGCGTACCTGTCAATGTACCGGTGGCAGTATCAAACTTCTGACCGGTCACCAGTTCCTCAAAACGCGCAAGACGACTATGTGTCTGCCCCGATGCCGTATCAGCGGTACGCATGGCCGCAATATCTTCCAGCACGCCACGCACCAGATTCATGCGGGTCACATCACGCATCCGCAAAACGTGCAGGTTCTTACCTTCAGTACGCGACAACGCCGCACCACGCACAGGGTCCGGCGGGGCCAGCTCGGTCAGCATACGAATGGAATCTGAAGCTGCCTGCACACGGTCAGCGTTTGAGTACTGAACCGGATCGAGCAGCGCCTTCCACGGCTGAATATCAAGATCACGCATCGCCGGATCGGCCGGGCCTGCACAGCCCGGGCCCGCCTGCATGGTGGTGGGATTGGCATAACGCGAGCAGCGTTCGTTCCAGATTGTGCTCAAGCCTTGCAGGGTGCCGCGTTCAGCACCAGAGCCGGGCGCATTATTGGAATAAGCTGTATTCTTGGTCTGCATCTGGGTACGCATGGATGCGTATTGAACACCAGTCGAACCCAAACGCTGTTGAGCGCTCACCTCTCGGCAGGCGCTGACCGACGGCTTATATTCCTGAAAAGCCTGCGCACGCCCAGTACCAAGGGCCAAAGCAACTGTCTGCGCCGAGCGGGCGTCAGCTTGAGCCGCGCGGGCCGCATTACGCGCCGAGGCACTCTGCGTAGTGTTATTGGCATAACGGGTAATGGCATCGCTGAGCTGAGCCAGCGCCACAGCAATAGCCGTACCTGCCGTGGCCACATCCATACTCAGGGAGCCAACCGAGCTAAATACGTCTTTAGGAATAACGCCGACCGAGCAGCTGGCGCGCGCGGGCTGCATGCTGCCAAGTAACGCCAGGGCACTGACCGCAACAACCAGCATCTTGCGCGCACGCACTGGCTTAGCTGTTGATTGGGCTACTGCCTGGTTCGACGAAACTGCTGTCATGGCCCTGCTACCTCCAAAACTGAAACAATGGCGCAGATCAGGCGCCGCGCGCCGATTGACCTACACCACCCCGGAAGAATGCAGCCGGATATAAAAGCATATTCTCCCGCGATCGGTTGATAATGGCATAATTTCAGACAAATGTTAATCCGCTTTTCTGTCCAAATTGGCGATAATTATATGTAATTCCAATCAATTTGCCGCTTATTAACCAGACGGATTCGCCTTTGATTTTATTGAATTGCACAAATTTTGTGTTGACATGCTTAAGCGTTTTTTAATAATTTGAATACGCGTTTTCTAAACATTTTTTAAGGAGTGCCCCGCCATGGACCGCACCACACTTACCTCCAGCATCCGCCTTGGTTTTGCCACCCTCGCCGCTGCCAGCGTGACCGCTTTGAGCGGCTGTGCCGTTCCCTCCTCCGGGCGCCCGAATATTCTGACCCCCTACCAAAACCGCACCTATGACAACTGCGTGCCGGTTAATCTGGGCACACATCAGGCAGTCAATCCGCGCGCTGGCGAAGGCGACTTTTATAATGGCTGGCGCCTGAATGCCGGCTTTAAGGCCGAGCTGGCCCCTGCCAATGCCGATCAGGCCTGCCCCATCCAGTTCCGCCCGGCTGGCGCGTTGGCATTTTTAAAAGAAATCACCCCCAAGGAAGCTGAAATTCTCAAGCAATGCGCCAGAACAGGCGACATCAAGGATAACTTTGAAGCCTGCCAGCTGGGCACACCGCCCAAGACCGTCGTCTTGAGCCGAGGCGCGCAGACCATCAACATGCCGGTGACCTGCAATGTTGACCCCACCCCGAGAAACGTGATTGCCCCGGGCACAGGCCAGCCCAAGGATTACATGCGCGCCAATTGCGCACGCGATAATACCCGCTACATCACAATCACCAATCAAAGCGGCCAGACCTATTCAATCCGCTAAGCCTCTATCCGGAGCATCATCACATGCGTTCTACCTTACGCACTTTACTGGCCACCAGCGCCACCGCCGCTTTTGCCTCGGGCTGTGCTGTCAGCCCGCCGATTCAGGAAACGACCGCTGGCACGGTTGAAGTGCCGTACGGCACGGCCTATGGCCTGCCCTTTGGCGCTCAACCCTCGACCACATCATCGGTACGTTTTGCCGCTGGCCCGACCTTGGGCGTGTGCGTTGGCGACCAGAGCACCACGCCCGCCAATGCCAATAATCCGGCGGTTGCCAGCACGGTGCAGGCCCTGAGCCTGAGCGGTGACACCCAGCTGCGCACCAGCTTTACACTCAGCTGCGGCATGACCAATCCGTCTGTTATCAATACGCTGGCCCAGAACACGCAAACGGTTGCCAGCTTCATGGCGTCACGCGGACGCCCCTTGCCTGCAGCCCCCAAAACAGGCATCGCCAATGTGCAGAGCATCCAGACCGGTTATTATGTTGATGCCGCCCGTCAGGTCTCGTGCAGTGGTACACTTGTTCTGGTTGAGCCGGAGCCGGGCCTCCGCATTCAGGGCCTGCCCGCCGGTACGATCCTCAAGGAATGGGGCAATATGAAAGTACCTGCTGGCATGATCGCCCCGACCCAGCCGGTTATGGATAATGGCCGTCTTGTCAGCAGCACGCTGCATTGCAGCCAGCGCAAAAACGAAACCGTTCCGCAGTAACCAATCAAGGATCTGACCATGCTCACCCGCACCCTGACCAAACTGGCCGCCCTGACAAGCGCCGCAACACTGAGCGCTTGCGTGGCACCGGTACCCGTGACCCGTGATAACAGCCCGGCCCCGCAGATCACGATTCCGCCGGTTGTAATTACCAATGCGACCGCTATCGATGGCCAGTCACCTAGCGTCACCCTGCCCGCCAATCCCGGCGTGCCAACCAAGCGCGCCGCTGGCAGCACCCCGAAAGCCCAGTAAAACTGGCGATAAATGATTATGGCAGGCCCGGTCGCTTCCCGCAGCCGGGCCTGTCGCTTTTGTCACATGGCGCTTGCACCAACACGCGGATTACAAAATAAATAGACCAACCAAAGGAACATGCTGTGTCTATCCGTTACCTGATTGCTGCTGCCCTCCTGCTGTCTGCCAGCCCTGCCCTGGCCAACCACGATGCCGCCCCCTCGGCCGTGCCCGGCTTTGCCCGCGCCCAGCTATTGCCGGCCGTCAGCAACGGCCATGACGACCATCAGGCTACCCGCTCGCATGACGATGATGATGCAGATGACCATAGCCGCACCGCGCAAGCACCGCGCCCGCAGCTGGTACAGTCGGTTGAAGGGGATGACGATCACGGCAGCAATTACGAGCTGAACGAAGAGAGCGAGCACGCACAGGTTCGTTCCCGCTAACGGGCACAACCTTTTCAAAAAAGCGCCGTGTCCCGGCGCTTTTATTTTGGCGCCCTGTTTTGCTGCCATACACACTCTTGCATCTACAAAAAATTAGGCAGGCTGCCGTTTTAAAGCTAGACTGCGCGCATCATGACCCAGATGCCCATTCACAAATACCAGCCTTTTGCCCCTATTGCCTTGCCCGACCGCACCTGGCCCAGCAAGACGCTGACCACAGCGCCGATCTGGTGCTCGGTTGACCTGCGCGATGGCAATCAGGCCCTGATTGAGCCGATGGGCCCCGAGCGCAAGCTGCGTATGTTCCAGCTGCTGGTCAAGCTTGGGTTCAAGGAAATCGAGATCGGTTTTCCGGCCGCCTCGCAGACTGATTTTGATTTCTGCCGCCAGCTGATCGAGCAGAAGCTGATCCCGGATGATGTGACCGTTCAGGTACTCACCCAAGCGCGGGAAGAGCTGATCAAGCGTACCTTTGAAGGTATTCGCGGCGCTAAAAACGCCATCGTGCACCTCTACAACTCAACCTCAACCCTGCAGCGGCGTGTTGTGTTCGGGCTGGACCGTGACGGTATTCGCGAGATTGCCGTGAAAGGCACCCGTCTGGTCAAATCGCTGGTGTCCAGCGTGCCGGAAACCCATGTGCGTTTTGAATATTCACCCGAAAGCTTTACCGGCACTGAGCTGGATTTTGCCAAGGATGTGTGTGACGCTGTCTTGGAAGCGTGGGAGCCTACTGCCGCAGATCGCATGATCTTCAACCTGCCCGCCACGGTTGAAATGGCCATGCCCAACGTCTATGCCGATCAGGTGGAATGGTGCGCCCGCAACTTCAAACACCGCGATAAATACATTCTCAGCCTGCATCCGCATAACGACCGTGGCACGGGCGTGGCCGCTGCCGAACTGGGCCTGCTCGCGGGCGCTGACCGCGTGGAAGGCACCTTGTTTGGTAATGGTGAGCGCACCGGCAATGTGGATGTCATCAATCTGGCGCTGAACATGTTCACTCAAGGTGTGGACCCGCAGCTAGCAATTGATAACATCAACGAGATTGTGCAGACGGCTGAATATTGCAACCAGCTACCCGTGCATCCGCGCCACCCCTATGCGGGTGAGCTGGTGTTTACCGCCTTCTCCGGCTCGCATCAGGACGCCATCAAGAAAGGCTTTGCCGCACTCAAGGCGTCCAATAGTGAATTGTGGGAAGTGCCCTATCTGCCGATTGACCCGCACGATATTGGCCGCAGCTATGAAGCGGTGATCCGCGTCAACAGCCAGTCTGGCAAGG
>Ga0255168_1000096_pt1 | contig 38005 bp, 35 predicted proteins | sample Atl_Miss_RepB_8d_FD_183629 | JGI IMG/M metagenome (GOLD analysis project Ga0255168, IMG submission 183629) | Freshwater microbial communities from Altamaha River, Georgia, United States - Atl_Miss_RepB_8d | ecosystem: Environmental > Aquatic > Freshwater > River | place: USA: Georgia | collected... | reverse complement strand
GCTGGCCGCGCCCGGCCCGGTGACCAATGCGGTGGCGCGGGCAATCAGGTCGTCAAAGTCCAGCGCCAGCTGATGGGCTTTGAGCTGCTGATATTCCAGCAGCAAGCTGGCGGCGTAGATGATGAGGGCGGCGCTGGTGGTATAAGTGCGCACCGCACGGCGCTGCTCGATAAAGGCCAGACAGGCCTGCGCTTCCTCATCCAGACTTTGAATCACGTCGGGCTGAGCGGTGGCAATCGCTTTAACAGCCAGGTCTTTCAGGCGGTTGCCGTCAGCAGTCAGATAGACGCTAAAATAGCTCTCCAGCATGTCAGCGCGCTGCTGTGTATCCTGACAGGCCAGCCACGCATTAAGCTGCGCGGCGCGGGTTTTATCCTTGCTGCCGGTGCTGGCGGCCAACGCCTGCAGCGCGTGGCGCAGCTTGTCTTCCGCGCGGGCGCCGGGCTGGCAGAAGGCGGCTACCAGCTTATCCTCGGTCAGGCCCTCGGGCAGGCCCAGCAGGGCATGCAGGCGGGCAATGGGCAGGCCATGACCTGCGCCCAGCACTGGCTCCAGCTGGCTGCGCTGGGCGATGATGGCACCATCCAGCTCGGGGAATTTTTCGGGGCCGAACTTTTCCAGCAGATGGGTAATGGCGGCATCCAGCTCGCCAAGCGGGGCCCCGGCCGCGCGTTCAAAAATATGCTGACGGGCTTCATCCAGCAGGGCGCGGCTGGCGCGTTCATCCAGCACGTTAAAGCCCACCGGCACCCGCGCTTCCAGCGGAAAGCGGGCCAGCAGCGACTGACAAAAACCGTGAATGGTCTGAAACTGCATGCCGCCCGGCGTATCCAGCGAGCGGGCAAACAGGCGGCGCGCATTGAGCAGCGTCTCGTCATCCGGCGCTTGGCCGGTCAGCTTGTGCAAGGCCGGGGCCAACGCGGCATCTTCCATCACGGCCCAGCGCGCCAGCGTGGCGGTCAGGCGGTTGGCCATGTTGGCGGCGGCGGCTTTGGTATAGGTCAGACACAGCAGGCGGTGCGGCGCGGTGCCCGCCAGCAGCAGGCGCAGCACGCGGTTGATGAGAACGGTGGTCTTACCACTGCCGGCCGAGGCATCCACCCATGCGGTATGGCGCGGGTCAGCGGCTTTGAATTGTTGGTGGCTGGCCAGCGCGACCGGATCAGCCGACCCGGCAGGCAAGGACGAGAGCGGCGCTGAGGGACGGGGCTGGCTCATTCGTCATCCTCGGTGTTGCTGGCCCATTCCTTCACGCGGGCCAGATGGCGATAATCGCTAAAGCGCACGGGCATATCGCCATGCGGTTCGGACAGATAGGGCGTGTCTTCGTTATTGAACTGCGCCACCATCTCTTCCAGCCGCTCGACCGCATGGTCGATCAGGTCTTGTACCGGCACCTTCTCGCGGAAGGCTTCAGATTCACCAGCCGGGCTGCCACCCGTCAGCCGCCAGAAGGTCAGCTCGTTGACGGGGGTGCGGGTCACGTCGTTGAAGTTGCCATATTGGGCAATCGCGCCTTCCAGTGGCAGCTGCACGCTAAAGCCGCGATCGCGCCGGGCGGCGCTGGGCAGGGTGCCGGTCTTGTAATCGAGAATAGCCAGCTGGCCATCGCTCAGTTTATCAATGCGGTCAGCGCGGGCTTTGACGGTAAAGCCGTTATCCATGCGCCAGCTGCCTTCCACTTCAAGGCCCAGCGGGCGCGCCCAATGGCGGCGCTGCTGTTCGCTGTCAAAGAACCAGCCGATCATGCGTTCAAAGCGTGGCCACCATAGGCTGCGCTGCGCAGTCAGGTTTTGTGCCTTCAGTTCATCTTCCCCCAGCTGGCGCAATTGTGCCAAGGCAGCGTCACGCGGTGGCAGCTGGTCCAGATGCTCGCGTAAAAACTGGTGCAGCACGGCATGAAAGAAGCTGCCGCGCTCAGCTGCCCCCGGTGCGGGTTCCAGCTCTTCCAGCTTGTAGAGGTTCAGGATCTTTTTGGCGTAGATGGCATAGGGGTCGCTGATCCAGTCTTCAATCTGCGTGACTGACAGGCTTTGCGGACGCGCGCTCACCGGCGGGCGCGGGGCGGGTGCGCTGGCGGGGGTAATGGTGGCGGGTTGGTCCATCTGGCGGACCAGCGCCAGCCAGTCCTGCTCGGGCGCTGCATAGCGGCCCCCCAGGACGGCATCAAGGCGGCTGAGCCAGCGCGCGGGAACGGTGGGCGTATTCTCCTGCCGGATGGCGCGCGTCATCAGCACGCGCGGGGCGCTGGCCAATGTATAAAAGTCATGCGCTTCCTGGCCCAAGCGCTCTTCCGGCGTTTTCAGGCCCAGCTTCTGGCGCATCGGGCGGCTCAGCCACGGGTCAGGCTCGGGCGGGGCGGGCCAGCTGCCTTCGTTCAGGCCGCCCAGAATAAGCAGATCCGCCTGCTGCAAGCGTGCTTCCAGCGGGCCGAGGATGAACAGGCGCGGATGCTCGCCATAGCGCGGGCGCACCACCACATCGCTCATCAGGCTTAAAACGGTTTCATCAAAATCATCGGCGGCGACGGGGATAAAATCACTGCCCGCCTGTATCAGCTCGGCCACCCAGTCACTCAGGGCCTGCCCGCTTTCCGCCCGCCAGAAGCGCTGATCGCCCGCCATCGTATCGGTGGTGGCTAGTTGCTCGGCCACTTTCAGATGGGCGGTGAGGGCATCAATCAGGTTCAGGTGTTTAAGGCGGCGCAGGTGTGTCAGCGGCTCCAGCAGGTCTAGCGCGCTCAGCAGCCAGGGCAGATGCTCATGGCTTTGCGCGCGCAGTGCGGCAAGGTTGTGTACCGGACGTTTGAGTTTGCTGTTGCGGCTGCGCAGCAGCTCCAGCTCAATGGCGCGCAGGCGCTGGCGGCATTCGCTCATGCTCACGCCATGTGCCGCCATGGGATGTTTCATCAGCGCCAGCAAATGCACCAGTGAGGGGGTGCGGGTAAAGGTCAGCAGCGCGCGCAGAAAGGTGGCGCTTTCGGTTTTGTGCAGCGGGGTGCCGGCTGAATCGTCAATACCAATGCCCCAGCGCTGCAAGGTGCTGGCCACGCGCCGGCCCAGATTACGGTCAGGCGTCACCAGCATGGCGGTTTGCCCCGGCACAATCAGCGCATGGCGCATGGCCAGTGCAATCACGCCGGCTTCTTCCTGCTCGTTCGCGCAATCAAGGCGGGCCAGTCCGTGTGGTTGCCAGCTTGGGTTATCTGCACTGGGCGGGGCGGCCCAGGCATCGGTCAGGCTGGCCGGCAGCAGGGCATGATGCAGTAAGGCGCGCTTGGGCGCTTGCGCATCACGCAGGCCCGGCCAGTCCTGCACCTGTGTGGGCTTGATGTTGAGCGTGTGCAGTAATTGCTTAAGCTCGTAGAGCGGGTGCGTGAGGTCCAGCGCGTCCCAAAACGCGGCGCTCTCGCTGGCGGGTGGCAGGCCCGGCAGCACAATCTCGCCTTGGGGCAGGCCTGCAATCACGCGCAGCAAGGCTGCTGTTGCCGGGATCGAGCCGGTACTGCCTGCCGCAATCACCGGAAAAGTGGGCGGGTTGTCCTGCCAGGCCTGCGCTTGCGCCATGAGCAAGCGGCCCCGCCGCTCGGCCGGGTCCAACGCTTGCTCAGCTGCTAGAATATGCGGCCAGCCTTGCACCACCGGCTTCAGGAAGCCCAAGGTGGTTTGCCAATGCTCGGAGAGGTCATCGGGCACCAGCGTATCAAGCTGCGTGGTGTCAATCGCCTCTAAGGTAAAATCATCCAGCAGGCGGCCCAGCGCGCGCGCCAGCGTCAGCAATTGGGTGACGGGCAGGTCCGGCTGCAGGCGGGCAATCAGGCGGGCCAGCAGCAATTGGCGGCGGCGGCTGGAGATGGCCGGGGGCAGGGCCACGCCAGCGGTCAGCATCAATTCATCGGCATCCAGATCGCCCAGCGGCATCAGCCGGGGCAGCAACAGCGGCTTGCCTGCGCTTTGCCGCAAAAAGGCCTGGCGCAGGGTGCGGCAGGCGCGGCGGGTGGGCAGCAGTACCAGCATGTCGGACAGCGCCAGCGGGTTATCTTGTGCGCGGGCCAGTAAGCCACGCGCCAGTTCATCCGCAAAGGGCAGACCTGCCGGAATGCGGAAGACGCGCTGGCTCATGCCACTTCCATGGCAAAGCGCTGCAGGGATTGCGGCGTGCTGAAGTGATACCAGCCGCCCTCATGCACTACGCCATAGAGGCGGCCATTCTTTTGCGCGGCGTCAAAGATCTCCAGATTGGAGAAGCGGTCACCGGGCTGATAGCCGTCATACAATTCAGGCCGCGTGATCTGCACACCGGCAAAGATATAATCGGCGGTCGGGTTGGACAGGCGGGTGAGCTGGCCTTGCGCGTTCATGCTGTAGTCGCGGTTGGCGCTGTCATGGCCCCAGGCTTTGTCAGCCGGGGTGAGCAGCAGCAGCACATCTACCGCATCGGCCAGTTCGTTCCAGCGGGCAATCAGGCGGTCAATCGCGGTGCCGTGGGCGGCGTGGGGCTGATCGGTCCACAGAATATCGGCATTGGCAGCAATGAACGGCGCGCGGGTAGCCAGCAGGTTTTTGCTCAAGGCCAGTTTAACGCCGCCGCCGGTTTCCAGCAGGTCTGTCTCGGGAGAGAGGATCAGGTTGCGCGGCGTGCTGCGGGTGGGCAGGTAATTGGCAATCGCATCCGGCAGATGATGAGCGTTGACCACCACATTCTCAATGCCGGCTTGCGCCAGCCGGTTGAGGGTATGGCCCAGCAGCGGCTCGCCCGCTACCTCCAGCATGGGCTTGGGCGTGTGCAGCGTCAGCGGCATCATGCGCGTGCCTTTACCGGCAGCAAAGACCATAGCCCATGTTGGGGCTAAAGATGGAGGCACGGATTGAGAGGATGTTGGCTGGCTCATGCGGTCACCTGCTGCGGGGCGCGCTGATGGGTGGGGGCGTAATGGGCAAACCAGCGGCGCAGCTCCGACAGGGCCGGGTCGGCCAGACACAAATCAGCTGCGCGCCAGATCCCCGGAATATTGGCGAGGAATTGCGGGCGGCCATCGCGCGCATATTTGGCGCAGGAGCTCAGCCAGCTCACCCAGCGCACCGCGCCAAAGGCCATACAGCCGCTCATGATCATCTCATCGGAAAATTCAGGGCGAGCCTGACCATAGCGGCGCAGCACCTCTTGCGTGAGCTCCGGCGCAATCACGCGCTGCCAGCTTTGCGTGAGTTCCACCAGATCGTAAAGCGGTGAGCCCAGCCCGGCATCCTGAATATCAATCAGCCCCACTTGCTGCAGGCCGCTGCGTCCATCAATGCGCATGAGGTTGGCGGGTTTGAAGTCACGCATCAGCAGCGTGTTGGGCAGGGCTTCAAACGGGGCTAGCAGCTTTTGCCACAGGCCCAGATATTCAGCCTGCTCGGCTGCACTCAGTGTAGGCGCGCCCACGCAGGGCAGATAATGCAGGAAGAAGTTGGACAGCCCCGTCTTCCACAAATTAAAGTCATAGCGCAGCAGCTTGTGCTCCCACGCGGCGGCATCGGTAAAGCGGGCTTGAATGGCCAACAGCACATCTACCGCCTGCCCATGCAGCTCACTGGCGCTGTGGCCAGCAGCAATCAGGCGCGAGAAGCTGGCATCGCCAAAGTCTTCCTGCAGCAGCAGCTTGGCGTCCATGTCATGGCCGTACACCTCTGGCGCGCTCAGCTCCATGCCGCGCAGCAGGGCCGCCACTTCCATGAAGCGCTCAATCTCCATCTTGGGGTCAGCCACAAAAGTGAGGATGGCGGTTTGCCCCTGCGCATTATGCACGCGCTGATAGCGGCGCAGCGAGGCGCCCGCTTCATCAAGGTTGGACAGCTGGGCATCGCCCCAACCATGGCGCGCCAGAAATGCCTGCGTGCTGGCGTCTGGCCGTGTCAGCGTGTGGTTCATGTCCATTGCCCCCTGATTTTTTTTATGATCTCGTCTGGCCCGCTAAGCAGAGCCGTGCGCGCTTCTTCAGCTGCGCCATAGTTCAAGGTCAGGTCATAACGCTGGGCGGGGAGCAGGCGCCCCAGCCGCTGCGGCCATTCCAGCAGGATGATGCCTTGCCGCGCATCATCCCAGCCCAGCTCGTAAATGTCTTCAGGGCTGCTCATGCGGTAGAGGTCAAAGTGATAGAGCGGGCCATGCGGTGTGCTGTAGCTTTGCACTAGCGTGAAGGTGGGGCTGGGTACTTCTGTTTCAGCCGGATTGAGTTGCTGGATCAGCGCACGGGCAAAGCAGGTCTTGCCAGCGCCTAGATCACCATGCAGGGCTAAAACGTCATGCGGGCGCAGCTGCGCGCCGACCAGTGCGGCCAGGCGCTGCGTAGCGTCTTGATTCGGCAATAAAAACTCGGCTTCCATTCCTGCCATTTATGGGCAATAAAAGCCCTTATGACAATATCCGATTCAGGGCTTATTTCGTCCGCTCCGCCCGGCGGCACGCATCAGACCGACGTCGCCATTATTGGTGCCGGGCCGGTGGGTCTTTTCGCCATTTTTGAGTGTGGGATGCTCAAGATGAAGGCGCATGTCATTGACGCGCTGGACTTTGTGGGCGGCCAGTGCACCGCGCTCTATCCCGAGAAGCCGATTTACGACATTCCCGGCCATCCTGCGATTGAGGCAGCTGAGCTGATTAACCGACTCGCCACGCAGGCCGCGCCCTTCAGCCCCACTTATCATCTGGGGCAGCAGGTAGTGGCTATGGCCCGGCAGGACAGTGGCCGCTGGCTGCTCACCACCTCGGCCGGCACCAAGGTTGACGCTGGTGCGGTCATCATTGCCGCCGGGTGCGGTGCTTTTGGCCCCAACCGTCCGCCGCTTGATAACCTTGAGCAGTATGAAGGCAAGTCGGTATTCTATCTCGTGCGCAGCAAGCAGGACTTTGCGGGCAAGCGCGTGGTCATCGCCGGTGGTGGTGACAGTGCGGTGGATTGGGCCATTGCCTTACAAGGTGTGGCCAAGTCGATTGCGGTGGTGCATCGCCGGCCCAAGTTCCGCGCCGCGCCGGAGAGTGTCGACCGCATGGATGCCCTCATCAAGGAAGGCAAGATCGAGCTGGTCACCCCCTATCAGCTCAGCGCGCTGGAAGGGGCCAATGGCCAGCTGTCAGCCGTGGTGGTTGAGGATATGGACGGCGGCAAGAAGAGCGTTGAGGCCGATGTGCTGCTGCCCTTCTTCGGTCTGGCCATGGAGCTGGGGCCGATTGCAAACTGGGGCCTGAACCTTGAGAAAAACCTGATCGCAGTAGAGCCATCCACCGCCGCCACCTCGGCGCCGGGTGTGTTTGCCATTGGCGATATCTCAACCTACACCAATAAGCTCAAGCTCATCCTGTGTGGCTTTAGCGAGGCCGCCTTTGCCGCGCACGCCGCCCTTAAGGTGGTGCGTCCGGGTGAGGTGATGCACTTTGAGTATTCAACCTCCAAGGGTGTGCCCTCGGGCGCTGCTGCTTAAGTCTGATAGTAATTGAATAGAAAAGGCCCGAGACGGTTAGCGTCCCGGGCCTTTTGTTTTGATGGGCGGTGAGCCGGTTGGGCAGCTGGTTAGGCGTTAGCGGCCTGCTCCAGCAGGGACGGGGCCGGGGCGCGGACAACCAGCGGCAGATAACAGCGAATGGTGCTGCCACGGTTGGGGGCGCTGTCAATTTCAATACGGCCGCCATGCATTTCAATAATGCTCTTCACTACCGACAGGCCAAGGCCCGCGCCCGCCTGACCGGTGCGGATGTTGGCGCGTTCAAAGCGTTTGAAGATACGGGCCTGATCGGTCGCCGAGATCCCAATGCCGTTATCGGCCACGGTCAGGACTAGCTCGTCATCCGTGCGCTCGGCCTGCAGGCGCACGCGCCCGCCCGCCGGGGTAAACTTGATGGCGTTGCTCAGCAGGTTGAACATGGCCTGGCGGATGCGGCGCTCATCAAGCGGGGCGGTGCCAATATCGTCCGGGCAGGTCACATCCAGCTCCAGATCTTCCTGACGTGCCCACTGTGCCACCACATCGGCCACGGTCTGCATCATGTGGGCAATGTTGACAGTCTCACGGTCGAGATTCATGTAACCGGCTTCAATCGTGGCCAGCTCCAGAATGTCGTTGATCAGGGTAATCAGGCGCTGACCGGCTTCAAGGATATTGCTGCAATATTCCTGCTGGCGATCATTGAGCGGGCCGAAATACTGGTTCTGCAGGATTTCGGTAAAGCCCATGATGGCGGTCAGCGGTGTGCGCAGCTGATAGGTAATGTTGGCAATGAACTCGCTCTTCAGGCGGTCGGCGGCTTCCAGCGCATCGTTGCTTTCGCGCAGGGCCTGCTCCACGCGGACGGAATCCGTAATGTCGAGGAACGAGTGCAGCACCGCACCGTCGGGTAGCGGCAGGCCCAGATAATCCAGCACCGAGCCATCGGCGCGTTCCAGACGGCCGCTGCGCGGGTTGCGGTCCAGCGCAATGGCCACCATGTCACGCAGCAGGTTGGGCCATTCTGCATCCGACACGGCAAAGAAGCCGCGCATGCGGGCCAGCACATCGCTGGCATGCGGCTCATCGCTCAGGCTTTCCAGATCCAGCTGCCAGATGCGGCCAAAGGCCGGGTTATACAGCTTGAGCTTGCCGTCCGAGCCATAGACGCAGATGCCTTCGGCCAGATTGTTCAGGGTTTCCTGCTGCACGGCCTGCAGGGTGTTGTAGCTGGTTTCCAGCTCAAAGCGGCGCGAGACGTCTTCATACAGGAACAGCAGGCCGCCCAGCGGATGCGGGGCGGTGACCACGCGCAGCATGCGGCCATCGGGCAGGTGCTGCAGTTCTTCCTGCGGTTCGATCAGGGAGGTGAACAGGATTTGCTGCTCTTCGCGGTAGCGGCGGAAGTCGGCCTGTTCGGTCAGCTTGCGGCCGGCGCGCAGTTCTTCCAGCACTTCCAGATAGCTGGGCTGACTGCGCAGGAACGGCTCGCTCAAGCCCCACAAATCCACATAGGCCTGATTGTGGAAGTTCAAACGCTGGTCCGGCCCGAAGATGGCAATGGCCGCGCCCAGACGTTCCAGCACGGCGGCAGTGCCCGCCATGTGGCGCTTGAGCTCGCCTTCCTTTTCTTCCATGCGGGTAAGGTCGATGGCAAAGCCGATATAGGCGGCGCCTTTCTGGCCGAGCGGAATTTCAGTCGCGCTGAGCAGGCGGCGCTGCCCGCCTACAATCAGATGGCCGGTTTCGCTGCGGGGCGTGGCGTCGAGCTGAGCCTGCTCGGCCAGCCAGCGGCCATCTTCACCAAACACGCCTGCGAACATTTCCTTCTGCTGGGCCAGGGCGGTAGCGGCATCGGTCTCGGCCATCTCGGCGGCGGCCTGATTGAGCCACGCCAGCGACAGGTCTTCATGGCGCAGCCAGATCGGCAGCGGCAGGCGGTCCAGCCGCAGGCGCCAGGCTTGTACTTCTGCCAGTGTCTCTTCGCGCAGCTGTTGCTCGCGGCGGGTGGCGTCACGCTCCAGCGTCACATCACGCGCACGCAGAACAAACAGGGCCGGCTGGCCCTTGCGCACAATGGCGCGGTGGCCGGAGATCTCGATCATGCGGCCATGGCTGGTGCTGACGGTGCGGGTAAACTGCTCGCCCGCGTCACCCAGCCCGGTAATGGCAGCAGTAAAGCCCTCGCGCTGGGGGTCAATCAGCGCCTGTGCCAGCTCTTCCGGTTTGCTGATGCGGGTATTCAGGCCAAACAGCGCCAGAAAGCCCGGCGAGGTAAAGGCAATGCCGTCATCGCTGAAGGCCAGCACATGGTCGGTCACCGTGGTGTTGATGGCTTCCAGATTGATCAGCTCGCTACCCAGATGGTCGGCCAGTGCTTTCCACGCCAGATCCTGCAGGCGAAAGCTGCTGATGCCCACAGCAATCAGCAGACCGGCAATCACCACAATCACCAGCGCGCCCGCTTCCAGCGGGATGGTGTCCGGGGCAAAGGCCAGGGCCAGCGCCATGGCAGCAATAGCCAGCGAACCGGCAATAATCAGGCGAAGGGCAGAGGTAGCAGACAGGGTTCGCACGGGGGGCCTTTACGCAGCAGAATTTCGTGGCACAAGATATAGCAGCTGATTATAGTCATACCAGACTGATTCGGGAGAGAATGATGGCTGCACAGAAAGTTGTACCAAGCTGGGCCCTGTGGGTGCTGGTGCTGGGGTTCCTGCTGCCGGGAATCGGCTATTTCTGGCTGGATAGTTTTAACCCGGCCCTCGGCTTTTGGGTTAACGTCAGCACGCAGGATGTGGCGGTGCCGTTTCTCTATGGCCAGAATCCGATCGACTGCTTTAGCGAAGCTGCCCGTAATATGACCAGCGCCATCTTCAGCGAGCGCCCGGTGCGCACGCTGGCCTGTCAGACTGAAACGCTGATTCCTTACCGCTATTTCCTCATGCTGTCGGTTTTTTTCATCGTGCTGGGCATTTATGGCTATATCAATCCCGAGGAACTTGCCAACAAATGGCCAACCGACTGGAATGTGTTCAATCCGGATAACGCCAAGCCGACTGAGAAGAAGGCGTCCAAGTACGACCCCTCCAAGGAAGAGCCGATCAAGCCGAATGAAGGTGGGTTTTAAAAGTTATCGGCTGTTGATAGCGGGAGTATAAGTCAGCTACTAGCGTCAGCGGTTAATCCATCTGGTTCTTTTGTTCTTTGCGTAGCTGATAGCGCTGTTTACATTTCGTTTTGTTGTAATCAGCCATGCGGGAGAGGGCCGGGCGTGGCGGGCCGGGCAGATCCAGCAGTTTGAACAGATCGGTTGAATAGCGGCCAACCGATTGCGCGGTAAAGATATCGCTGATCTGCGTCCATGTCAGGGTCGGGTGAGCTGGGCTGGGGCCCGACGCTTGGGGATTGGCGCTGGCCGCTTGCTGAAACAAGACGCTCATGCGGCTAAGCAAGCCGGTTTGTCCATTATCTTTCAGAAACGTATTGGCGCTTCCCAGAAGACGGTTCTGTTGCTCAGTCAGCCGCGGGTTACGGGCAGTGGGCAGCTTGCCATCGGCCAGTGTGCTGTAGATTAACTGATCAACATAGTTCAGCCTCTTCTCGGGTGTCATGATGACGCGTTTGGGCTCCAGCTTTCTTTTCTTATGTGGCTTGGGGCCGTGGAGATTGAGTATGTCAAACAGATCGGCTCGGTGTCTTTCACCCGTCTGTGTTTTAAAAATTTGGTCAACTTGCGCCCATGTCAGCGTTGGGTGTGCCGGGCTGGGGCCGTTGGCAAGGAGATACCTCTGCGCTGCTTGCCGGAGCAGCGTTTTAGTCTGCTCAATCAGTGTGGTGCCAACATGCCGGATCATAAAATTATTGGCGTTGACGATCTCTTTCTTTTCGGCGGGCGACAGGCCGGGCAGGAAGCGGGAGGGGAGCTTGTCGCGGCTTAAATAATCGAGCGCCAGCCTGTTTGCGTTCTGTAGTCTGTAGGCGTGTTCTTCCGGCGTCATGTATTTATCGACGCGCTTGAAAACGGGTGCTTTCGTAGCGCTGGCTGGCGCATCAGCTGCTAGCTCTTCAGGCTGGGGTGTATGATGAGGGGCTGAAACAGGTTGTGCTGTGCTGTTCGCTGGTGCCGCTACTTTTTGTTGTGATGGCGCATGCGTTTTCATCGCCTCGACGATGGATTCATCAATCATCCGGCGCAGCGATATGGGTGGTGATTGGGTGCGCTGCGGGTTTAAATCTGCATGCGGGGCCAGCGAGGCAGGGCTCAGCATGGCAGGGCGCGCCAGATGGGGCGGCTGCTGGGATGGCTGCGCCAGCTGAGGGGGAAGCGCTTTCTTTTTGCGTAATGGCTGGCGCGGCAGAACCGGCGGGTGGGCCTGCAAGGTTGCGGCCATTGACTCATCAATGATGGCGCGCAGGGAGAAGCGCGCGGCCGTGCCTTCAGGTACGGCTGTGGGCGGGGGTGGGTTGGTTGGCGCCGGCTCGGCTGGCGTTTCCAAAAAGGCATTAAGCGCCCGTGTCCAGCCTTGGGCTGTCAGGTGAGCGGGAATGGTGGGCAGTTCATCAAACGTCTTGATCTGGCCTTGTGCGGCTTGCTGCCACCAGGTGTAGTCCCGCAGGGTGCGATTGACATAGGTTGGCGCATCTACGCGCTCGCAGATGGCCAGCTGAATCTTCAGATCCGGCGCGCTGATCACAATATACTTGTCTTTATGGCCGCTGAGCGGGTCTTTGCTTTTCTTGTCGGTCAGGATGTAGTGCAGATGCTGGTCCGCACTCATGCCGTTTTCATAGAGCGCGGACAGGGCGAGTGCGATTTTGGGGATATAACGCGTTGTGCCCGCTGCGGCCGTACCTTGCTTGTTATCGGCGGTCTGTTGGCTGAGATCGCGCGCGAGTGGCAGGTTTGAAATAGTCATATGCGCAGGATCAATATCCAGCTGATGGATCAGCGGCATGATCTGGCTGGGTTCGTTGCGGTGACCGATGAAGGTTTCATGCGCAGCGTCGAGCATGTCTGACAAGGTGAGTGGCGGGCGGCTGTTGGGGTGGGCTTGCCGCGCCAGATCCTCCATCACCGCGTCCAGCTTTTCGCCATTTTTCTGATAGGGGCGGGCAAAGGCTTCCAGCCTTTCGCTGGCGGTGATGATGGCCTCTTCACTGGCCTGAGTGCAGTCAAAATAACTGATGCTCTTTTTGGCTTGAACCAGCAGTGCATAAAACGCGTTGCGCTCAGTTAGGCGCAGCTGATGATGTTCAGGAATGAGGTGGGTGGAATAGTCTTTTTTCATGCTGCGTTTTTTGAATTTGCCCTGTTCTCGCTCGGCTTCCATGATAGCGGCGGCAAGTGCCGAAATTCAACGTTAAAAGCGCTTTGCCGCTGACGCCGGGATATACGGATTGTAGCCGATTAGGGGCAAACTGGTTGCGCATTTCCCCGGATTTCCGGGCGTTTACTAGGTCAATGAAAAGGGCCCCGGTGAAGGGGCCCTGATCAACTATTTATGGTTAACAGGTCGCTGCTGCCAGAGCCGTAAGCCCCGGCAGCAGGACGTGTTCCTTAGTAGCGGTACAGTTCCGGCTTGTACGGACCTTCAACCGCGATACCCAGATACTTGGCCTGTTCAGCGGTCAGCGTGGTGAGCTGAACACCGAGCTTGCCCAGATGCAGGCGGGCAACCTTTTCGTCGAGCGCCTTGGGCAGAACGTAAACCTGGTTCTGGTAGTTCTTGTGGTTGGTCCACAGCTCGATCTGCGCGAGGGTCTGGTTGCTGAACGAGGAGGACATCACAAAGCTGGGGTGGCCGGTGCCACAGCCCAGATTGACCAGGCGGCCTTCAGCCAGCACCAGCAGGCGCTTGCCATCCGGGAACTCAACTTCGTCAACCTGCGGCTTGATGTTGTGCCACTTGTAGTTGCGCAGCGACGCGATCTGAATTTCGCTGTCGAAGTGACCGATGTTGCACACAATGGCGCGGTCCTTCATGGCGCGCATATGCTCGATCGTGATCACGTCGATGTTGCCGGTCGCGGTCACGAAAATGTCACCGATGGGGGCGGCATTTTCCATGGTGTTGACTTCGTAGCCTTCGAGCGCGGCCTGCAGAGCGCAGATCGGGTCGATTTCGGTCACGATTACGCGGGCGCCAGCGCTGCGCAGCGAAGCTGCCGAGCCCTTGCCCACGTCGCCATAGCCAGCCACAACGGCAACCTTACCAGCAACCATGACGTCGGTGGCGCGGCGGATGCCGTCGATCAGGCTTTCGCGGCAACCATAGAGGTTGTCGAACTTGCTCTTGGTCACGCTGTCATTGACGTTGATGGCCGGCACCAGCAGCTTGCCCTGCTTGGCCATTTCCACCAGACGATGCACGCCGGTGGTGGTTTCTTCGGAGATGCCCTTCACGTCCTTGAGCAGCTCGGGATACTTTTCGTGCATGACGAGGGTGAGGTCGCCACCGTCGTCCAGAATCATGTTCGGGCGCCAGTTGTTGGGGCCGAAAATGGTCTGCTCGATGCACCACCAGGCTTCTTCCTCAGTCTCACCCTTCCAGGCGAAAACCGGAATGCCCGCAGCGGCGATGGCGGCAGCGGCCTGATCCTGGGTCGAGAAGATGTTGCACGACGACCAGCGCACTTCCGCGCCCAGAGCCACGAGGGTCTCGATCAGCACGGCGGTCTGAATGGTCATGTGCAGGCAGCCAGCGATGCGGGCGCCCTTGAGCGGCTGCTTGTCCTTGTATTCGGCGCGAATGGACATCAGGCCCGGCATTTCAATTTCGGCCAGCGTGATTTCCTTGCGGCCCCAGGCAGCGAGGGAAATGTCTTTGACCTTGTAATCGTTCTCTACGGCTTTGGGTGCAGCGCTCATGTGCTGGCTTCCTTTCAGAGGTTAATAACCCGGCTGATATAGGCGAATTCGCGGGTCTGTTCAACTTTTTCCCTCGCGCGCGGAGAATGAGGGACCCTAACCTCTCTCCCCCTCCGGCTCAGCTCCGCTGACCCTTCGGGGATAGAGAGGGTTAGGGTATGGGAAAGGGAGAGGAAGGGGGAGCGGCAACCTCTCACACCCGGGCATTATCTTATGGATCTGGCCAGAAAAAAGGCATGGCTCCGCCGGGGCCTGTATTCACTCGTTTAATTTTATCCTGCGTACGCATGCTCCTGTTTAATTGAGCCCTGCTGATCAGGCAGGAGGGGATGTTATTTATACTTAGCCACCCCAGCGCAGGCTGGGGTCTTAAGATGCCAGCCTGCGCTGGCATGACGTTTTTTGTAAGGTAATACCAAACAAAAACCGCCGGTCTTGAAAGGCCAGCGGTTGAGTGCGGACATAGCTGTCCGTAGCAAAGTCAATGCCACATTTTTAGGCAAAAGTCAAGTCTTTTGTGCGGCCTCAGGCCAGCTTGCAGGCGGCAAAACGCTGCGGCGCAATGCGGTAGGCTGCGCCCAGCACCATCTCGGCCAGCTCGTGGCTGTGTGGATATTTATAGGGCTCGCGCTTGTGCCGCCCGGCGAGGGTGAGGATTTTTCTCTCGGCGTCACCTTTTGAAGAATACTTGAACTCGGCCGAGACCGGGGACCACCCGCCATGATTGCTTAGCTGGCGCATAATCGATTGAGGATTTTTAGGGAGTTGGATCTGCAGACCTGTCGCGCGGGCTTTCACTTCTAGATAGGCTGCGGTTTCGGCATGACCCAAAGGCTCGGGACGTAGTACTGACAGGCTGTTCCAATATATAAGGTGATTAACAGACGTGTCTGAGAGAAAAGTGCTGAGGACGCGCCAGTCGAGATTATATTGTGCGGCAACAGGATCGCCCGCTAACAGGCTGCCTTTATGAGCCAGTGTGTCGGCGTTGCGCTCGTTCAGGCGTATGGAGAGTGCTGCGTGGGCTTTGTCCTGCTGATGCAGATGGCCAAGCTCATGCCACAATACGGGACGGTGATAATTGACCTCTCGCACCGGGCTGGCTGTGTCGCGCAGATCAATGCCGGTTGTTAGAAACAGGTCGCGTAGTGGCTGGCGGGATTGTCCCGGTAGGATGATGATGGCATGTGTTGGGCGTTGCAGGATGCTGGTGTGATTGCTAACAGAGCCTAAGACATTATCGCGGACAAAATTATCCTGTTGGATTGCGTTCGTCTCTATTTCACCATGATATGTATTAGCAAGGCCAGACTGTATGCCGAGTTCTGTTGGGGGAGCACCAAAGACTGTATTGCATAACCGAGTTAGTTCCGCGTCACGCGCCTCTACAATAGGCTTGGCATGAGCTCGTCCATCGATTTGGTTGTAATCCGGCAGGTCATCACCAAAGAGTACCAGCGTTTGCACAGTGGGGATTTTTTGTGCGGCCAGGGCCAGATCGGCTTTCAGCCACGCGGGTGCACTGGCCAGCGTGTGAAAATTGCCGTTGGGGCCGAGCTTTTCAAAATCGCGCATGCGCATTTTTAACAGAAAAGGCAGGGCTAACTCAAGCGGCGCTGTGCCTATGCCTGCGCGGTTATGGTTAATGCGCGCTGCCGGGCACGGGGTAGGGGCACGGGGTGGGGCGAGATGGTTAAAGCGCGCGGATGGCCTTTTTAACGGTCAGCAGCGCGCTGGGGGTCATCGACAGCTCCCGCAGCCCGAGCTTGAGCAGCTGTGCGGTCTGACGGGCATCGCCCGCCATCTCCCCGCACACGCATACCGGAATGCCGGCTTTCTCCGCCGCCTTGACCGTGAGCTTGATGAGCTGCAGCACGGCCGGATGCATGGTGTGGAACAGATGCGCCACCTTCTCATCGGCCCGGTCGACCGCCAGCGTATATTGGGTGAGGTCGTTCGTGCCCAGCGCAAAGAACGCGCTGACCTTGGCCAGCTCAGCCGCGCACAGGGCGGCGGCTGGTGTTTCAATCATCACGCCCAGCGGCGGCAGCTTGCCCTTGAGCTTGAGGGCCGTGGCGGCCTGCTTGAGCAAGGCGCGGGCGGCCTGCACTTCGGCCACATCATTGACCATGGGCAGCAGAATGCGGATAGGGCCATGCTTGCTGGCACGCAGACAGGCCTTGAACTGGGTGAGTAGCAGCTCCGGCTCGGCCAGCGACAGGCGAATGGCGCGCAGGCCCAGCGCCGGGTTGGGCGATTTCTCATAATGGCGGGAGAGGGCCGGGGCAATCTTCTCGCCGCCAATATCAAGCGTGCGGATGGTCACCGGCTTGCCCTTCATGCCCTCGACCACTTTTTTGAGGGCGGCATATTGCTCATTCTCGCTGGGCAGGGTCTTGCGGTTCATGAACATGAACTCGCTGCGCAGCAGGCCAATGCCGTCGGCCCCGGCGGCCACTGCACTCTCGACCTCGCTGGGCAGCTCCAGATTGGCCAGCAGCTTGACCTTGATGCCGCCTGTGGTGCGCGCGCTCTGGCGGGCCAGCTGGGCCAGCTCTGCGCGCTGCTTGTGAATACGCGTGCGCAGCTGCTGGTAGTAGCGCAGCGTGTCGGCCGTGGGGTGGAGAATGACCAGCCCCTCGCGCCCATCGAGAATGACGGTATCACCATCATTGACCTGATCGAGCAGTGTGCTGATGCCGGTGACAGCTGGCAGGCGCAGCGAGCGCGCCATGATGGCGGTATGACCTTCAGCCCCGCCCGCCAGCGTGGCCAGACCGGCAATACGCTTGGGGTTGAGGGCGGCGGTATCGCTCGGGGTGAGGTCATCCCCTAAAATGACCGAGCCCTTGGGTGCTTCGGCCAGCGTGCGGGCCGGGTTTTGCAGCAGGAAGCTGAGCAGCATGGCACCAACGGCGCGGACATCTGCCCCGCGCGCGGCCATGTAGCTGTCTTCCATCACGGCGAAGGAATGGCACAGCGCATCAACCTCGGCTTCCAGCGCGGCTTCGGCATTAATCAGGTTCTTTTCAATGCGGGCTTCAACGCCACGGATCAGGCGGGTGCCCTCCAGCATGGCCTTGTGCGCTTCCAGCAGGCGGTTGATTTCTTCCGCCGCATTGGCGGGCAGGCCCACCGTGTTGCGCATGGACGCGTCCAGCTCGGCATGGGCCAGCATCATGGCGTTATGGAAACGGTCCAGCTCGGCGCGCAGCTCATGTGGCATCAACCGGCGGGTGGCCGTGCCGGGATGAATGGACGCCAGCAGAAACACCGTGCCAATGGCAATGCCGGGGGCAACGCCCAGACCGGTCAAACGCAGCTCGGCCTTGGTGTTGGCGCTAGGGGGTGTGGGGTTTGCCATCGACGTCCTCATCAAAGCCACGTTCAATTAGTGCAACCAGCTCGGCCATGGCGTCCGGCGCATCAGGGCCGCGCACCCACAGCTCAATCTCGGTGCCGGGCCCGGCGCCCAGCATCATCAGCCCCATGATGGAATCTGCTGACACCACCATGTCGGCGCGCATGATCCAGATCTCGGATTCAAACTGCCCGGCGCTGCGCACCAGTTTGCCCGCCGCGCGCGCATGAAGGCCGCGCGTATTGCGGATGGTGACGGTGCGGCGCACCTCTGGCTCGGCCAGCGGGTTCATCATTTCCCAGCGTTGCCCATGAAGGCTGAGGCCACGTTGATGTATTTCTGCCCGGCCTCACGCGCGCCCGCCACTGCTACCGGCAGGGTCTGGGTTTTGCGCAGTTCAGCAAGCTTGATGAGCAGTGGCAGGTTGACGCCGGCAATGACCTCGGCCTTGGTTTCGCCCATCACCGAAATGGCCAGGTTGGACGGGGTGCCGCCGAACAGGTCAGTCAGCACCACCACGCCATCGCCCTGATTAACGGCCTTGATGGCGTTGAGCACATCGGTGCGGCGGGCGGACATATCATCACTCGGGCCCACGCAGACGGTGGCGACCTGCTCCTGCTTGCCCATCACGTGATTGAGCGCGGCGACAAATTCATCCGCCAGATGCCCGTGTGAGACAACAACCATTCCAATCATGTTAAAAACTCCACTGACTACTGAAATTGCAGCGCAGCATAGACTGATTTGCGCCGCCCGGCGAGGCCCTTCCTGTGCCAAATCTGCTAACGGTAAACCGGGCGCTTGCCGTTGTAATGGCAGGACTTTTAGGCGTGCGCGGACGGCTGCACCAGCCCCAGTCGCTCCAACTCGCGGTGGCGGACTTGCGCGGCTACGCCGTGGGCCTTGAGCCAGCTCGCCATCTGCTCGGCCAGATAGACCGAGCGGTGCTTGCCGCCCGTACAGCCAAAGGCAATGGTCAGATAGGTGCGGTCACTGCGCTGCAGGCCGGGCAGCATGGTGCTGATCATGCCGGTGAGCTGGGTGAAGAAGGGGGTATAGGCCTCGTCCTTGGCGATATAGGCGCCCACCTCAGCCTGCTGGCCGGTATGCGGGCGCAGCGCGTCGTCATAATGCGGGTTGCGCAGAAAGCGCGCGTCAAACACCAGATCAGCCTCACGCGGCACGCCCTGCCGATATGAGAACGACATCACCTGTACCAGCAAACCGCGCCCCGGCTCGGCCGGATAATGCCCGCCAATAATATGGCGCAGCTCGGTGCTGCTCAGGCGCGAGGTGTCAATCAGATGGTCGGCGCGCTGTTTGAGCGGCAAGAGTTGTGCGCGCTCTTTGGACAGACCATCGCGCACCGGGCGGTCAGCCGCGAGGGGGTGACGGCGGCGGGTTTCGGAAAAACGCTGGAGCAGTGAATCATCCCCGCATTCCAGAAACAGCAGGCTGGCTTTTGTATTGGGCCGGGCGTTGAGCTCATCAAGCAGGGCGCGCACCCGCGCAGCCGAAAAACCGCGCGTGCGAACATCAATGCCCAGCGCAATGGCCGGATGCTGGCTGTGCGCGAGCAGGGGGTCGACAAAATCGAGCGGGAGATTATCCACCACCTCAAAACCCAGATCCTGAAAGGTGGTGCGGGCCGTGTTCAGCCCGGCCCCGGACATGCCCGTGATGATGACAATGCGGCGCGGGCCTAGCCCGTGATGTTCTTCAGCCATAAACGCACCTTAGCAGGTGTTGACGCGTGCAGATAGGGTAGGCGCAGCAGCGGGCGGGGCAGGCCGAGCAGCGTGGTCTGGGCGGGCTGAGGGATGCGCTCAAGCGTGGCAGGCTCGCCCGGCTCCAGCACCGCGGCGATGAGAGCGCTGCCCACATGCGGCACTTGCAGCACACCAATATGGCGGGCCTCGATCAAGCCGATGATGTTATCCGGGCAGCGGGCGATGAGATGATTGTTGCGGGTGAGCAGCTCCACCTGATCGTCGGCCACCAGCAGCGCGCCGCCATCGATCAGCCGCAGGGCCAGATCGCTCTTGCCGCTGCCTGACGCGCCAGTGATGAGTAGGCCAGTACCAGCGAGCGAGACACAGGTGGCGTGCAGACGTTGCATCAGCCCTCCATCTTATGGGCTGAGGGCGCACAGACAAACGGCGCGGCCAGATCATCCAGCTGCGGTGGGCAGAAATTGGGCCCCTTGAGGATTTTGCCGCTGGCATCGGTCAGCGGTTTGCCATCGACCAGCTTGCTCATATTGGCTTGATGCACGCGGGCAAATGCGTCTTCCAGCGGCAGGCCAAAGGCCACCGCAAAACCGGTGACTACATACAGCACATCGGCCAGTTCACGCATCATCATGGCGGTGGTGGCGGGGGTGGGGTTGGCGCTCATCTCGGCCACGGCTTGTTTCAGCTCGGCCACTTCTTCATCGATAAAGCGCAGGCGCGCGGCGAGCAGGGCCTGATCGCTCAGCCGGCGGTCGCTGGCCGCACCAAAGACGGTATGAAACTCACGCACCGCCTGCGTATAGGGATTTGTGGACATGAATGCCTCCGCCCCGCAGGCTAAAGCAATTCCTGGCTGGATGGAACGGTAGAATGTACGGATGCGGCGGAGATCAGGCCTTGATGTCGAGCAGGGCTTTGTCCATGTCCGACTGGGTCTGGATGACCGACAGGTTGGCCTTGTAGCTGGCCTTGGCGGTGATCATGGTCACCATCTCGTTCTCAAGGCTGACATTGGGCAGCGCCACCAGGCCGTCGGCATTGGCGTTGGCATCGGTCGGCACATAAGCGGGAATGGTGGCAGGGTCGGTATTGCGGATGCTGACCGTGACGCCGCCGCTCTCACCAGCGGATTGCTGCACCACTTCTTGCGGCTGATACGCGCTGGACGGATTATCGGCCGTGCCGGTGGTCTGCGCATTGGCAATATTGTTGGCCGCCACACCCAGACGGGTGGAGCTGGCGTTAAGACCGGACAGGGCAATGCTATAGCTGCTGATCATGATTCCACCATTATCCGCCCGGTGCGGTTAAGGAAATGTCAAGAATTGCCGCAATTGGAGGGAATGGCCATCACTCATAACCAGAGCTGATTTATGATGTGATTTTAGGGTGTTGGATCTAGCTAATCATCTTGCCGGGGCAGGGTGACGATGAAGCGGGCGCCGCAGATATTGCCTTTGTCATCCAGCCGGTTTTCGGCGCGGATGCGGCCGCCATGGCCTTCAATGATCTGCCGGCAGATAGACAGGCCCAGACCGGAATGGTTGCCGCTGACCGCATCGCCGCGCCGCTCGGAGTAGAAGCGGTCGAAGATCTTTTCTTCCTTGCCGGGGGCAATGCCGGGGCCGGAATCTTCCACCAGAAACAGCACCTGATGCGCTTGCCCGGACAGACGCAGAATGACCGGTGCATCCGGCGGCGAGAAGGAGCGGGCATTGGCTATCAAATTCTCGGCCACCTGAATGAGGCGGCTGGGGCTGCCCAACACCATCAGGCCGGTTTCCCGCACATGGAATTGCAAGCGGGCGCCGCTCTTGAGACAATTGCCCACCAGATTGCTCAGCACGGCTGACAGGTCAAACAGCTCGGGCGGGGTGCGGGTGAGTTCAGCCTCCAGCCGCGACGCGCCGGAAATATCGGTAATCAGGCGCTGCATGCGGGTGATGTCTTCCGCGACGATGGCCAGCAGCTTGTCGCGCTGGGCGGGCTCTTGCACGCGCTGCAGGGTTTCCAATGCGCTCTTCATGGAGGTGAGCGGGTTTTTAAGTTCATGCGCGACGTCAGCGGCAAAGTGCTCAATGGCGCCCAGACGCTCCCACAAGGTGCGGGTCATGCCCTGCAGGGCGGCGGACAACTCGCCAATCTCGTCGCCGCGCTGGCTGTATTGCGGGATTTGCGGCGCGCCCCCCGCAATCGCCTGCGCGCGCTGGGCGGCCTGTGCCAGACGGCGCAGCGGCGCTGCAATGGTCTGCGCCATGTAGATGGAAATGAGCGTGCTGATACCCAGCATCAGGCCAAAGGTCTGCAGCAGCTCCACGCGCAGGCTGCGCATGGTATTTGCAACCGTCTGACTGTCGCTGACAATGTGGACGACCCCCACCACCTGATCATTGTGCATGATGGGGGCGGCGGCCGTAATCACAATGCTCTTGCGTGGATTTTTCCATAAAGACCAATGGGGCTGGCCTTGGTGCGCCATATCAAAATCAGTTTGCTGGGCCTGCTTTGCCGTTTGCTCATTATACAGCGGCAGGTCGCTGCCATAGGGCACGACCATGGCCAGCCAATCGACCAGATTGGATAGGCGCGTGATGGCAGACGTATCTTCCGGCGTAGGGGTGGGCGGGGGAGGCAACGGGGGGACCAGCTCAAAAACCACGTGGCCATCCGCTGCAATCACGCGGGTCTGCACTTCCAGATCCATGCTCTGGCGGGTGACAATACCGCGGGTTTTATCAAGATCAAAAGACTGGCTGAGATAAGCATCGGCCGCAAGGCGGCTGGCCACCAACCGGGCCTGCCGCAATTGCAGCCCTACTTCATTGCCAACCAGACGGTCAAGATAGCCGCCGAAATAGATGAGGCCCGAGACCATGAGCAGCATAGCGGCGGTATTGATGAGAATGATGCGCGTGGCCAGACTGATGCCGGTAGCTGTTTGCGCGCGCGAAAAGAGGGGCTGTAATGTTTGCGGCATGAAGCTCAGGTGCCTGCCATGCGATAGCGATAGCCCGCGCCGTAGAGGGTTTCGATCTGGTCGAAGTCGGGATCAATCTCGCGGAACTTCTTGCGTAGCCGCTTGATGTGGCTGTCCACCGTGCGGTCATCCACCTCTTCATGCTCGCCATAGGCGGCTGCCATCAGTTGTTCGCGCGTGCGGACCAGACCCGGTTGGCTGACCAGCGTAAACAGCAGCATGAACTCGGTCACGGTGAGGGAGAGCGGCTTGCCGTGCCAGGTACATTCATGGCGGGATTCATCCAGCCGCAGGGCGCCGCGCTCAATGGCCTGATCGGTGCTGGCCTCGGCCAGGCGCGGGCTGGCGCGCAGCACCTGCTCACGCCGCAAAATGGCCTTGATGCGCTCGATCAGCAGTTTTTGCGAGAAGGGTTTTTTGATGTAATCATCCGCGCCCAGCTGCAGGCCCGTCATCTCGTCTTCCTCATGGTCTTTGGAGGTGAGGAAGATCACCGGAATGGTGCTGACCTTGCGCAGGCGCTGCAACAGCTCAAAACCATCGAGCTTGGGCATTTTCACATCCAGCACGGCCAGATCAGCCGGCTTGGCCATCAGCCCGCGCAGCGCTTCATCCCCATCATTATAGGTGGTGACGGCAAAGCCTTCGGCCTCCAGCGCCATGCTGACAGAGGTCAGGATATTGCGGTCGTCATCGACCAGAGCGATCTGTGCGGTCATTGTATAGGTCCCCGCCTCACTATGCGCGGGAGTGGTTAAGGTTTTCTTCACCGCTGCGTCAGGGCTTTTTTAGCTTTAAATTCAAAAGGATTGCCGCCGCCGCGCAGCTGGCCTAATTTGAGCTGTGGAGGATTGAGCAATGACCGCGCGCACGCTTTACGACAAAATCTGGGACAGCCATGTGGTGCATCAGGCGCCGGGTAGTGCGGCTATTTTGTATGTCGACCGCCATCTGGTGCATGAGGTGACCTCGCCGCAGGCGTTTGAAGGTCTGCGCGCGGCTGGCCGCAAAGTGCGCCGGGTGGAGGCCACGCTGGCAGTAGCCGATCATAACGTGCCCACTACCGATCGCCGCACGGGCATTAAAGACCCGGAATCCCGTCAGCAGGTCGAAACCCTGAGCGCTAATTGCCGGGAATTTGGCGTTGAGCTGTATGACATGAACGATCAGCGGCAGGGCATTGTCCATATCATCGGGCCAGAGCAGGGCTTTACCCTGCCGGGCACTATTATTGTGTGCGGGGACAGCCACACCAGCACGCACGGCGCCTTTGGTGCGCTGGCTTTTGGTATTGGCACTTCTGAGGTCGAGCATGTGCTGGCCACGCAAACGCTGCAGCAGGCTCGTGCCAAGAATATGCGCATTACCGTGAATGGTCAGCTGCCGCTGGGCGTAACCGCCAAGGACATGATTTTGGCCATCATCGGCACCATTGGCACCGCTGGCGGCACCGGTTATGTGATTGAGTATGCAGGGCAGGCCGTACAGGCCCTGTCCATGGAAGGGCGCATGACCATGTGCAATATGAGCATTGAGGCTGGCGCGCGCGCTGGCCTGATCGCGCCGGACGAGACCACCTTTGCCTATCTCAAAGGCCGCCCCAAAGCCCCTACGGGTGAGGCGTGGGATAAAGCGGTAGCCTATTGGCGCACGCTGCCCAGTGATGCAGGCGCGCGCTACGATAAAGAAGTGGTGCTCGATGCCGCCAGCATCGCCCCGCAGGTCACCTGGGGTACCAGCCCGGAAGCGGTATTGCCCATTACCGCCAATGTGCCCAACCCGGCCGAGGTAAAGGATGAGGCGCAAAAAGCCGCCATGATCCGCGCGCTGGAGTATATGGGCCTGACAGCCGGTGCGCCGCTGACCAGTGCGAAGATTGATAAGGTTTTTATCGGCTCGTGCACCAATGGCCGCATTGAGGATTTGCGGGAGGTGGCCAAGATCGCGCAGGGCCGTAAGGTGGCCGCGCATGTGCAAGCGCTGATTGTGCCCGGCTCTGGCCTTGTAAAGGCGCAGGCCGAAGCCGAAGGGCTAGATCAGATATTTCTGACCGCCGGATTTGAGTGGCGCGAGCCAGGCTGCTCCATGTGTCTGGCCATGAATGCTGATAAATTGCAGGAAGGCGAGCGCTGCGCGTCAACCTCCAACCGCAATTTTGAAGGGCGGCAGGGGCGCGGTGGCCGCACCCATCTGATGAGCCCGGCCATGGCCGCCGCCGCCGCCGTCACCGGCTATCTGACCGATGTGCGCAAGCTGGTTTAGTTACTAAAGGATGTTGACTGGTTAACGCCCAGTGCTTCCTGCTTTACAGGCGGGCGGTAAAGGCCTAGCCTTGCTGTTAATAAAGATAAGCAGGGTGTCAAATGGGCAAGCATCCGGATGAGCAATTATCAGTGCAGGTGCGCGTGTTCCGCCAGCAGGCCGGGCAGGTGCAGCGCGTTTATCGCCAGATCTGGTCAGGTCAGGTGATGGCGCAGTTCAACCTGCAAGCGGCGCGTGCCACGGGCCATATAACTGGGCCGGGTGCAGTGTTGCCTGACTTGTTTTTGCTGCGTGCGCGTGAAGAGCGCAGCTATATCGCTGTGCGGCTGGATGATCGTACCGGTGATTTCAGCATCGACCAGTTTACGCATGAATGGCCGCTGACCCGCTATCTGCTACGGGCCGGCGTGCCAGTGCGCGCGCTGGAGGCGCTCAAGCTGCCGGTGCCGTTGGATGTGATGGCGCCAGTTCATCAAACATCAGTTCAGCAAACACCAGTCCATCAGGCCAAAGCGCAGGAAAAGAAGCGCCGTCTGCTGGTGCAGCAACAGATCCGGCGCAAGCTGTCCGGCCCGTCGCGGCTGGTGGCCCCGTTCTTTACCGGCGATGCCCGCTGCATTGCCATGCCCAAAGGCGATGATTTCCGGCTGGAGCTGCAGGTGCTGCGTGTGCGCAAAGACGGCCTGCAGAATATTTTCAACCATGAGCTGCGCACGTCTTCTTTTCTGGCGCTGCCAGTGACAGGTATGAAGTTTGCCAATTTTGATGTGCAATATCTGCTCAATGACGGGGCGGCGGCTGATGGCGGCGCGCGCCAGATCATCCATTCGGCCTGCCATGATGGTTATACCTCATTCGGTCTGACCAGTTGCGCCAGCGACCGCCACGCCAGCCTGTTGCTGGCCCGGCGCGGGGTGAGTGCGCAAATGGGCCACAGTGTAGGCCTGCCGGTTTCACCGGTTCGGGTGGCGGTGGAGCAGGCGGTGCGCGAGACGCTCACCCGTATTGCGGGCGTGCCGACGCTGCGTTGATGCACTTATTTAGAGGGCGCTTCCCTCGGGTGCGGAAACGCTTTAAAGTGGCGGCATGCAACCGTTTCGTACTCTTAAGGGCATTGCTGCCCCACTGCCGCTGCTCAATGTCGATACCGACATGATCATCCCCAAGCAGTTTCTTAAAACCATCAAGCGCACGGGCTTGGGCCAACATCTGTTTCATGAGCTGCGCACCGCTGCCGATGGCAGCGCCGTGCCGGACTTTGTGTTGAACAAGCCGGAGTTTAAAGGCGCGCAGGTTCTGGTCACGCGTGATAATTTTGGTTGTGGCAGCTCACGCGAGCATGCGCCGTGGGCGCTGCTCGATTTTGGCATTCGCTGCGTGATCGCGCCCAGCTTTGCCGATATTTTTTATAATAACTGCTTCAAGAACGGTATTTTGCCGGTGGTGGTGCCAGCCGAGCAGATTGATACTTTGCTGGGCGATGCCGCGACCGGGCAGGACTTTGTGATTGATCTGGCCGCGCAGACCATTACCCGTCCCAATGGCGGCGTGACCCCGTTTGAGATCGACCCGTTCCGCAAAAAGTGCCTGCTGGAAGGGCTGGACGATATCGGCCTGACGCTGGAACATGCCAGCGCGATTGATACCTATGAAGCCCAGCTGCGCGCTGACAAGCCGTGGCTGCTGGGGACTAAATAACGAGTGATGGGGATTTCCATGCGTAAGAAGATTCTGGTTCTGCCCGGTGATGGTATTGGCCCTGAAGTGATGCGCGAAGCGCTGCGTGTGCTGGATTGGCTGCAGATGGAAGGCACGCTGGCCTTTGAGATTGAAGAGGCGCTGGTCGGCGGTTGCTCGATCGACGCACATGGCGTGCCGCTCACCCCGCAGGTGCTGGATAAAGCCAGAGCGGCCGATGCCGTGTTGCTGGGGGCAGTAGGCGGGCCGAAATGGGATACGGTGCCTTACAATATCCGCCCGGAAGCGGGCCTGCTGCAACTGCGCAAAGAGCTGGGGCTGTTTGCCAATCTGCGCCCGGCGCTGGTGTTTGCACCGCTGGTGCGCGCCTCTACCCTCAAGCCGGATGTAGTCAACGGCCTTGACCTGATGATTGTGCGGGAGCTGACTGGCGGTGTGTATTTTGGCCAGCCGCGCGGTATTACCACGCTGCCCAACGGCGAGCGTCAGGGCGTGAATACGCAGGTTTATACCACCAGCGAAATTGTGCGTGTGGCGCGGGTGGCGTTTGATCTGGCCCGGCTACGTGGCCGCAAGCTGTGCTCGGTTGATAAGGCCAATGTCATGGAAAGCGGCAAGCTGTGGCGCGAGGAAGTAACACGCCTGCAGGCAGCCGACTATCCGGATGTTGAGCTTTCGCACATGTATGCCGATAATTGCGCGATGCAGCTGCTGAAGAATCCGCGCCAGTTTGACGTGATTGTGACCGATAATCTGTTTGGCGATATTCTGTCGGATGAAGCGTCGATGCTCACCGGCTCGCTGGGCATGCTGCCCTCGGCCTCGCTCGGCGCCAAGGACGGCAGCCGCCAGCCCGCCATGTATGAGCCGATCCATGGCAGCGCGCCGGATATTGCCGGTCGCGGTCTGGCCAATCCGCTCGCCACCATTTTGAGCGTGGCGATGATGCTGCGTTACTCCTTTGGCGCGCCAGAGCAGGCCCAGCGTATTGAAAGCGCGGTGGATCAGGTGCTGGCTGAAGGCATCCGCACCGCCGACATTATGGGCGTGGGCAGCGTGCAGGTGGATACGCGTGGCATGGGCGACGCGGTGTTGCAGCGGCTATCAACGCGCCCATCTGGGTGAGGTTATTTTCCTGTTTTACCAATAGGTTAGGTGTTTTGTTTGGCGTTTGTAAACCAAACCCGCTATACAGTGCCTATTGAGGTACAACATGGATTTTTCAAAACCGCTGTCAGCGCGTGAGCTGGCCGACGCCACCGGTCTGCGCAGCAATGATCTGTCAGATCTGAAACCGGGCATGCCGCGCAAGTCGCCGCCGCTGACCGTCTCGCTTGATGGCAAGACCGGCGTGATCAGCATTGTCTCGACCGATGCTGACGGGAACAAGCTGACCGTCAATGCGGTTAAAGAGGGCGCCAATTTCAAACCCACTGAAGCAATCTATGGCCCCAAGAGCGGTAAGCCGCTGACCCTGCATGAGCCAGCAGATATGGTGCATGTGGCCAGCGGCATGAGCCGCATGAAAACCCATGGGGTGACCAATGCCGTTGCCGCCATGACCGAGGTATTGCGCAGCAATGGCCAGCTGCATAGCGGCCAGTTCGCTGGCGATTGGAGCCACCGCAAGCAGATAGAGCAGTTCCATGCGGTCAAAGACCAGCCCATGCAGTTTGCCAAGCCCGCGCATATGCCGAATGCAACGCCGCATGATGCGCTGAAATATCATCTGGGCAACAATTTCAAACCGTCGATGCCGGCGGCTGATGGAAGCCGCACTTTTACCCTGACCACCGACACGCAGACACCGGAAAAGCTGGTGCTCAAGGCGGACAAAGCGGGGCAGGTGATTGGCGTTGAGCTTAATGGCAAGCCGCTGCCCGCCACGCGTGAAGTGCAGCATACGGTAGTGGAAGCTGCCCGTGAGGCGGCTTCGCTCGGCCGCCCCGGTGATAAGCGCAATAATCCCACCATCAGCGCCCAGTTGCATTCCCGTCTGGGCAATGAGCTGCGCCACCATGATCTGCCCGGTGCCAAAACCGGCGCGTTTGATTATCTGCACAAGCTGACCGAGCGCATGGCACCTGTTGTGCCTGCAGCCGCACCGCCCGCCAAACCGGCGGTGCCAGTGGGCGGCAAGATGCGCGGCTTTGCAACCGTGGGCGCCATGGTAACAACGGCGGCGCTCAGTCTGGCCGCTACGCATTTGATGAAGCCCTCTGCACCGGCCAGTGGTGGCGGCGAGGGGGTTGATACCAGCGCCCTGTCGGCCAGCTTGCAAAATAGCGGGTTTAAAGCCGCGCCGTCGCTGCCTGCCCATCAGCCCGGTGTGAGCAAGCCACCCAAGCCGGGAATGTAAGCCAGTAGCGGCTGATTAGCGGATCAGCTGCTGGTCTTTGGCGCTGGGGAGCAGCTGATTGACGCTGTTTTCCAGCATGCGGATATAGTCGGCACTATCAGCGTTCTGCTTGAGCGCTTCTTCCAGACACAGGATATGCAATTGGGCATTGCGCCGCGCGCGTGTCCGGCAGTCCAGAATGATCTGCTGGCTGCTTGCCGGCTTGGCCGGTGCGGCGCGACCTTCATTGGCGGCCTGCGCGCCAACATCGCTATCCAGCGCGGCAACCAATGCGGGGCCCAGCGGTGGCGGCGCCTTGGTGAGAACCCAGCGTTCGAGCATGCGCAGGTCATCGCTGCGCGCAATCTCGCCCTGAATGCCGACATTGTTGAACAGGCGGATATCCTGATTACTGTCCGTGTCCTGACGGCGCAGTAGCAGGCCGCTGTAATTATTGTCTGCGCTTAAGGGCACCATGCGGTCACTGCGCGGCAGGCGGCCCCAGCGCTGCAGGAAGGTGCGGGTGTCTTCATCCGACAGGCTGAATTGCAACGGCGTATTGCCTGCAGCCATCAAGAGCGTGACCTGCAGGCCTTCGGCATAAGCGAGGCGCGGGAGTAAAAGCGTGAGCAGAACAGCCAGCCCTATATGGCGCATAAGATGGCGCACAGGACGGCGCATATGGGGGCGCAAAAACAAGCCCGTCATGTTTGCTGGCTTTCTTCAAACTTCTTGCCGAGTTTGGCTAGGCGATGCAGCTCTTTCACACTCTCGGCCATGGCGCAGAAGGTCATGGCATGTTCCATCGCATCATCAATCGCTTTATGGGTGTGGGGCAGCTTGTGCGCCTTCCATTCCGGCAGATAGGCGCCTTTGCCGCTGCCCCTGAACGATTTGCCGAGCGCCGCCATGGAATAGCTGTGCATATCAAGGGCGTTGAGGCTGAGCGGGCTTTTCTCGCTGATGCTATGCACAAAGCCGGTAAAGGTGTGCAGGTAATAATGCATATACACCCAGTCATAACTGATGGGGTTGGCGGTAAACACCACCGGCTGATGCGGCAGCTGCCACAACCAGTCCAGAAATTCGGTCATGGCCTGCGCGGGCGGCAGGGGGTTAGTGCGGCAGGCTGCCCACGCCTCGGGAAAGCCTTCCCACCATTTCATGGTCGGGGCATAGGTGGTGGCCCCTTCCAGCTGCTCCAGATTGCGCTCAAACGTGCCGATGATGGTGCGATCCAGCTTGAAGGCTACCGCCGCAAAGCTGAGCATGGAATGGCGACCTGGCACCGGGCCATCGGCTTCGATATCGACCAGCAGGTAGGTTTCATTGCTCATCAGTGTTGATCCAGTAACGCAGGATGTTGGTGCCGTCTTTGTAAGGATGCGGGCCACGGCTGGCCAGCTCGCCATTGCAGATCTCGATAATGCGGCGCGACCCGATATTGGTTTCGTCCACCGTGAGCAGGACCTTGGCGATATCCAGATTGTCCTTGCAGTATTTAAGCGCCAGCTTGAGCGACTTGACGCCATAGCCTTTGCCGCGCTGGCTGGGCGTAATGCCATAGCCGATATGCCCGCCCATATTTTCAAGGTGCTTGCTGAGCTGGTGGCGAATGCTGATCTCGCCGATGAAGGTCTTGCCTTCTACCAGCCAGAGCAGGGTGGAGGGCACGCGCGGCACCGTCTGCCCGTCCGGCAGGATCTGGGTGAGTGATTTGGGGCCAAGCAGCTTGTCGAGATAGCGCTGGGGGTCTTCCTCAATGGCGGCAATTTCATCCGCACTCATGGGCAGGCCAATGCCGCGCACAAAGCCCTCCTTGAGGGCGTCGATGTAGCTGGGCATGTACATGAGCGCCGGCACATCCAGCATGGGCGGGAACGCAACGAGGTGGGTGGTAGCGCCAGTCATGAGAAATTCCGGGCATTGGCCACAAGCAGACGGTACAGCTCGCGGATGAGGTCTTCAGGCTTCATGCGGCCAAATGGCATGTTATCGACCGCAAACTCAATGAGCTTGTCCGACGCTTCCTGCGGGACAATGGTCATTTTCTGGCCACGCAGCGCGGTTTGCACCGCCAGCGCCTGCTTGGTGTAGTCTTCGTTGATCCACGATTTGTCGGCATCGCGGATGGCTTTTGCAATTAAAGTTGTCAGATCAGCCATGCTTTACAGCTCCAGACGGGTACTCTACATTACAACGCATTGATTTGACTATAGGAGATAAGCATGAGCTGGCGTGTCGCAGTGGTGGGTGCAACCGGTGCCGTAGGGCGTGAAATGCTGCAGACCCTGCATGAGCGCCATTTTCCGGTCAAGGACGTGGTGGCCATTGCCAGCGCCCGCTCGGCCGGCAACCCGGTCTCGTTCGGAGATGAGACGCTGACCGTGCAGGATCTCGCCAAGTTTGACTTCAAGGGCATTGATATCGTGCTGGCCTCGCCGGGCGCCAAGGTGTCGGCCGAGTTTGCGCCGCGCGCAGCCGCCGCCGGCGCGGTGGTGATTGATAACAGCTCGCATTTCCGTATGGACCCGGACGTGCCGCTGGTGGTGCCGGAAGTCAACCCGGAAGCGATTGCCGGTTACAAGAAGAAGGGCATTATCGCCAATCCCAATTGCTCGACCATTCAGCTGGTGGTGGCGCTTCACCCGCTGCACCGCGCCGCCAAGGTCAAGCGCGTGGTGGTGGCGACCTATCAGTCGGTCAGCGGCAAGGGCAAGCAGGGCATGGACGAGCTGTTCAACCAGACCAAGGGTGTCTATGTGAACAGCATTCCCGATAAAGAGGTGTTCACCAAGCAGATCGCGTTTAACGTGATCCCGCATATCGATGTGTTTATGGATGATGGCTACACCAAGGAAGAGTGGAAGATGGTGGTGGAGACCAAGAAAATCCTCGACCCGTCGATCAAGCTCACCGCTACCTGTGTGCGCGTGCCGGTGTTTGTTGGCCATAGCGAGGCTGTGAATGTTGAGCTGGAGAACGAGCTGAGCGCCGATGAGGCCCGCAATCTGTTCAAGCAGCAGCGCGGCATCTCGGTGGTCGATCACCGGGCGGATGAGGGCTATGTCACCCCGATCGAAATTGCGGGCGAGGATAATGTCTATATCAGCCGCGTGCGCGAGGATTATACCGTAGAGAACGGCCTGTCCTTCTGGGTGGTGGCAGACAATCTGCGTAAAGGTGCCGCACTCAACGCTGTCCAGATCGCTGAGAAACTGGCCAAGGATTATCTGGCGCGCTGAGATATCAGCCACTTGCCAGAACGTATCCTGACGGCAGGCCCGGATATGCACGGGCTTGATTGATAAGGACCGCTTTTGTTCCTTAACGCCTTCTTAACAGGCGCGCGGCACTCTTAAGGCCCAGAGCTGTATAAAGCGGCAATACTTGTCGGCACTACGGGGCGGCGCGATGCGAATTTCCTGCAAGATTCTGGTTCACGGTCTGGCCAATGTCGTGGTGGCTACCGGCCTGATGGCGGTGGTGGTGCTCACGGTCGTCTATGATGGCTCGGCCAAACAGCAAGCGCGCGTTGACGGCGCGGCTGCCAGTTTTTATCTGGATGAATTGTCGGAGCAGAAGGATCTGGCCACAATCATCGCCCGCGATAAAGTGGGCCTGTTCATTCAAAAAGATGGTGCGCCAGTGTTTGACGGGCTGGATGATGCCCGTGAGCAGGCTGAGGTCAAGGCCTTGCTAGCCGACCCTGAGGTGCAGGCAGCTTTGGTTCAAAATGGTTCTTATGTGCCCTATCCGCTCTGGCATTGGCCGTTGGTGGATAGCCGTACAGTGACGCTGCTGAAAAGCCCGGACAATCCGGCCATGCTGGTAGTGCTGACCCGCGCCGCTGATGAAGTGATGGGTGTTTTCATCAACCTGCTGATTGCGTTCTGTGCGCTGGGGTTGGGCGGTGCGCTGCTTTCTGGCGTGGGGCTGTATTGCTCGGTGCGCATGTCACTCGCGCCCATGAACCAGCTGGCGCAGGGTATGGCCGCGCTGGCCGATGGCCAGTTGCATACGCCGGTGCCAGCTTTGGGCCGGGCTGATGAAGTGGGCGAGATGGCGTCTGCCGTGCAGGTATTTAAAGAAAATGCGCTGGAGCGTGAGAAACTGGAAGCTGACCAGCAGCGCCTGCGTCAGCAGGCGGAAGGCGAGCGCCGCCAGTCCCGCCTGCAGCTGGCCAGCCAGCTGGAAGAGGGGCTGCACTCGGTTATTGCCCGCCTTGAAACAGCGGCTGATGATCTGGCTGGTAATGCGGGCGCGCTTGGGCAGTCGGCGCAGACCTCGGCCCGGGATGCTGGCGCAGCGCAGCAGGCTTCGGCCCGCTCGGCACAAAGTGCGCAGAGCCTGAGTCAGACCGCCGATCAGCTGAGTGACGCGATTGCCGCCATTACCCGCCATGTGGAAGAAAGCCAGCGCCGCATGAGCAATGCGGTTGATGTGGCCGACCGTACCGGTGCGCTGGTCAATTCGCTGCAGGAAGCGGCGGGCAGCATTGGCGCGGTTGTTACCCTGATTACGGATATTGCGCATAAAACCAATTTACTGGCGCTTAATGCCACTATTGAAGCTGCGCGCGCGGGTGAAGCCGGTAAAGGCTTTGCCGTGGTCGCGAATGAGGTCAAGCATCTGGCCGATCAAACCGCCACCGCCACCAAAGATATCAGCCGCCATATTGCCGAGATCCGCCAGACCTCGCAGGCCAGCGTGCAGGCCATTACCGATATTACCTCCAGTGTGCGGGAGACCAGCGCCGCTGCGGTTGAAATTTCAGCCGCTGTTGAGCAGCAAAGCCACGCCACCCGCGCCATGGCTGATTCCATCCGTCACGTGGTGCAGAGCAGTGAACATGTAAACCAGAATATCGGCAGCGTGCAGAGCAGTGTCGATAAAACCTCGGACATGGCGGTAGGCCTGCGGGATCTGGCCGTGGTGCTGAAGGGGCAGGTTGATGAGCTCAATAGCGCCATGAGCAGCGTGCTGGGCGAACTGCGCGCCTGAGGATCAGTTTTTAAGTGCGGCAGCTCTGAGACTTGCAGACACTTTGCATTTTTAAGCAAGCGGGCTTAAAGTACGCCCCATGCTGAAGGATTTCCGTCCCCGCCGTTCTGTTTTGTATGTGCCCGGCAATAATGCCCGTGCGCTGGACAAAGCCCGCACGCTGCCGTGCGATGCGCTGATCCTGGATCTGGAAGATGCCGTCGCGCCAGACGCCAAGGAAGCTGCGCGCCTAGCGGTGAGCGAGGCCGTACGCAGTGGGGCTTATGGCGCGCGTGACCTGATTGTACGCATCAACGGGCTGGACAGCCCGTGGGGCGAGGCTGACCTGCGCGCCATGGTGATGCTGCGCCCGGATGGCGTGTTGCTGCCCAAAGTCAATCACGGCGCGGATATGCTGCGGGCCGAGGCTGTTTTGCCGAATGACATTCCGCTGTGGGCGATGATCGAAACCGCCAAGGGTGTCCTCAATGCCCGCGAGATTGCCGCCTGCACCCCGCAGATGGCCGGGCTGGTGCTGGGCCTGAATGATCTGAGCAAGGATTTGCGGGTGGAACAGACGCCTGACCGCATGGCGCTGATCTACGCTTTGAGCGCCTGCGTGCTGGCCGCGCGTGCGGCGGGGCTGGTGGTGCTTGATGGCGTGTATCCCAACATCAAGGATCTGGATGGTCTGGCCGCGCAATGCGCACAGGGCCGCGCCTTGGGCTTTGACGGTAAAACCCTTATTCATCCCGCCAGCATCGAGATTGCCAACAAGGCCTTTTCACCCTCAATCGACGCGGTAGAAAAGGCGCGGGCGATTGTGGCCGCCTGGCAGGCCAGCGGCAGCGCGGGTGTGACCACGCTGGACGGCGAGCTGATTGAAGCGCTACATGTGCAGCAGGCGCAGGAACTCCTCGCCATTGACCAGAAGATAAGAGAGCAGGGCTAATTATGGGTGTAGGACATTCTCATCATCACGATCATACCCACAGCCTGACCAAGGGGCTGATTGTGGGCGGCAAGCGTGAGCTGACCTTATGGCTGGCGGTGGGCTTTACCTCGCTGTTCATGGTAGTGGAGTTTGTGGCGGGCCTGTGGTCTGGCTCGCTGGCGCTGATTGCCGATGCCATTCACATGCTGGCCGATGCTGGTGCCTTGGGCCTGGCGCTGTTTGCGGTGCGCCTGTCACGCCGCCATGCGGATGATCACCGCACCTTTGGCTATGGCCGTATGCAGGTGCTGGCGGCTTTCATCAACGGGTTGCTGGTGCTCGCGCTGTCGGTGGTGATCTGGAAAGAGGCGTTCAAACGCGTCTGGGCGCCGGAGCCGGTTGAAGATGGTGTCATGTTCTGGGTGGCGGTGCTGGGCTTGCTGGTCAACCTCATCATCATGGCGGTGCTGCACCGGGGCGGCAGCCGTAGTGTGAATATCCGCGCTGCGCTCGCGCATGTGGCGGGTGATGCGCTAAGCTCGGTCGGCGTGATTGTCTCGGCGCTGGCGATTGGCTATTTCAATGCGCCGATCCTTGACCCCATTGCCTCGCTCGGCGTGTCGCTGCTGATTGCCTATAGCGCCAAGAACATTCTGGCCGATAGCGGCCACATTCTGCTGGAAGGCCGCCCGCCGGAGCTGAAGCTGGATGATGTCTCCACCGCCATTCGTGAGGCGGTGCCGGAAGTGCAGGGCATTCACCATCTACATGCATGGTCGCTCTCGGGGGAAGATCTGCTGGCCACCATGCATGTCGCCGTGGCGGCTGAGTGTACCCGCAGCAATGATGACATTCTGCGCGAGATCAAGGATGTGCTGCGCAAGTTTGACGTGCAGCACAGCACCGTGCAGATTGAACGCGCGGGCTGTGCTGACGCTGCGCCTGTCTCTGCCGCCGCTGTGCCCGATCATCAAGGTCATCATCATGACCATGATCACGACCATCATCCCCATGATGGCCATACCCACTGATTTATGACGGCTTGAAGATGGAGCCTGTGGGCCGCTTCTTTGAGGATTTTCAGCTGGGGCAGGTGCTGCGCCATCAAAGCCATGGCCCCGTCACAATAGCGCAGGCGCAGGGTAATACAACGCTGACAGGCGGTATGTGGCCCGGTGGCCAGCTTGATGATGTGCTGACCTTTAATCTGGTGTTCGGGCTGAGTGTGGCAGATATCTCGCTGCATGCGGTGGCTAATCTGGGCTATGCGCAGGGCCGCTTTGGTGTACCGCTTGAGGTGGGGGATGTGCTGGCTGTCCACTCGCAGGTGATTGGCCTGCGCGAGGTTAGCTCCCGCAAGGCTGGCGTGGTTTATGTGCACACCCGCGCGCACAACCAGCATGGCCATGAGGTCTTGCAATATAAGCGCTGGGTGCTGGTGAATAAACGCCAGCCTGGTGACCCGGCCACGCCGTTACCGCCTGCGCAAGTGCCAGAGTTGCCTGCTTTGGGCGCCGGGCGCATTTACCTGCCAGACGCGCCGCCACTAACGCTGTGCGCGGGCAGCGCCATGCTTGCTGAGGATCAGCACCAGCAGCTTACCCGGCTGTTTCATAATCCTGCCCGTCTGCATTTTGAGCCTGCCGCCAGCCCTTATGGCCGCTGTCTGGTTTATGGCGGGGTGGTCATTGCGTTGGCGCACCGATTGGCCCTGCCTGACCTTTATAATGGGCGGCCCGGCCGCATCTCAGCCATTTTTGGGGGTGCGCATCATCATCCGGTTTTTGCCGGGGATGTTATTTACGCCGCGCTCACCCGGCTGGCTGACGGGCGCGTGGTGCTGTGGGCGCGCAAAAACGCCCCGTTTGAGGTGGGCGCGCAGCCTGACCCGGCTGACCCGGATCTGGTGCTGGAGTGGGATATCTCGGTTACCCCGGTCTGAACCGGGCGCGGGAGGGGATGGTTTTGTCCAATTTTCATGGGGTTTTTCCTGGCCCGTTTCCTGGCCTTGACCCATGGCCAAATCCGGTTAAATTAGCCAACAAATTGATTTAGCGAGGGATTTTCCATGAGCGAGACGGCTACTACGACCAGCCCGGCGCCGACCAAGCGTGAGCGCCCGCTGTCGCCCCACCTGCAGATTTACAAGCCGCAGATTTCCTCGGTCATGTCGATCCTGCATCGCATTACCGGCATTGGTCTGGCCCTCGGCGCAGTGGCGCTGACCCTGTGTCTGGCAAGTGCCGCGGCTGGCCCGCTGGAATATGAACAGATGCAGCGCGTGATGGGCTCGCCGGTCGGCATTGTGTTGCTGATGGGCTGGAGCTGGGCACTGTTCTATCACCTGACCAATGGTATTCGTCACCTGCTGTGGGATGCCGGCTATGGCTGGGATCTGGAGAGTGTGCATACCAGTGCTTTTGTGTCGATTGGCGCAACCACATTCCTGACGCTGCTGGCCTGGATTTTTGGCCTCGCGTTGATGGCTTAAGGAGAACGACATGGGCCCTTACGGTTTGAACAAATCATCGCTGCGGGCGCCAGTGGCGCGCGTGCGCGGTCTGGGCAGTGCCAAGGACGGCACCGGCCATTTTATTACCCAGCGTGTAACCGCGCTGGCGCTGGTGCCGCTGTTGCTGTGGTTTGTTATCGGCGTGATCAGCCATATTGGTGTGCCGCATTACACCTTCAAGGCCTGGCTGGGCGGCATTGTGCCCGCTACGCTGATGGTGCTGACGCTGGTCACCACCTTCTGGCATGCCGCACTGGGGCTGGCCGTGGTGGTAGAAGATTACGTGCATCACGAAATGCTCAAGCTGGCGCTGCTGGTGCTGGTGCGTCTGGGCTGCGTGGGGTTTGCCGTTCTGGGCGTTGTGTCCGTTATCAAGATTGCTGTTTCTAACTGAGGTTCATGATGCCTGCTGCTTATCCGATTATTGATCATACCTACGACGTGGTGGTGGTAGGTGCAGGCGGCGCCGGGTTGCGCGCCACCTTTGGCATGGCGCAAAAGGGCCTGCGCACCGCGTGTATTACCAAGGTATTCCCCACACGCTCGCACACGGTAGCGGCGCAGGGCGGTATCTCCGCCGCGCTGGGCAATATGGGTGAGGATGACTGGCGCTTTCACATGTACGACACCGTCAAGGGGTCGGACTGGCTGGGCGATCAGGACGCCATTGAATATATGTGCAAGGAGGCCATTCCGGCCATCATCGAGCTGGAGCATTACGGCGTGCCGTTCTCGCGCACCGCTGAAGGCAAGATCTATCAGCGCGCCTTTGGCGGCATGACCGCCCATTACGGCAAGCAGCAGGCCTACCGCACCTGCGCGGCGGCTGACCGCACGGGCCACGCCATTTTGCATACGCTGTATACGCAG
>Ga0255168_1000094_pt1 | contig 38544 bp, 48 predicted proteins | sample Atl_Miss_RepB_8d_FD_183629 | JGI IMG/M metagenome (GOLD analysis project Ga0255168, IMG submission 183629) | Freshwater microbial communities from Altamaha River, Georgia, United States - Atl_Miss_RepB_8d | ecosystem: Environmental > Aquatic > Freshwater > River | place: USA: Georgia | collected... | reverse complement strand
GGCGAGGGAAGCGAGGCCCGACATGATCACGACACCAGCGATACCGACAGCACCACAGCTCTGGCAGCCTTACAGCTCCTGCTGGACCAGCTGGCCGCCCGCAAGGCAGGCGGCCTTGCGTCAGCGCCTGAGCTGGCTGGCGGCAGCGCGGCCCAATCAGCTCCCCCCGGTCAGTGACTGGCATACCTGGTTGCTGCTGGCCGGGCGCGGCTTTGGCAAAACCCGGGCCGGGGCCGAGGCCTTTGCCTGGCAGCTGTTGCGGCATGATCAGTGGCGTGGGGCCATCGTTGCCCCCACCATGAACGATGCGCGTGACACCTGTGTAGAAGGCGAGAGCGGCCTGCTCAGTATTCTGCCACCTGCCTGTGTGCAGACCTGGAACCGCTCGCAAGGGGAGCTGTGGCTGTTTAATGGCAGCCGCATCAAGCTGTTTTCGGCTGACGCGCCCGAGCGTTTGCGCGGGCCGCAGCATCATGTGGCGTGGGGTGATGAGCTGGCCGCCTGGTCAAGCCCGGACGCGCTTGACCAGCTGCGCTTTGGCCTGCGCCTGGGGCAGCATCCGCAATTCATTGCTACCACCACGCCCAAGCCGCTGCCGTGGCTGCGTGCGCTACTTGCGCAAGAGGGGCAGGGCGTGGCCATCACGCGCGGCCATACCTTTGAGAACGCCGCCAATCTGGCGCCATCAGCGGTGGCCGAACTGCGCAGCCGCTATGACGGCACCCGTCTGGGCCGTCAGGAATTATATGCCGATGTGATCGACGAGGTGGCGGGCGCGCTCTGGCAGCCTGACCAGCTTGATGCCTTGCGGGTAAGCCATGCGGGCGACTTGCAGCGACTGGTCATTGCGGTTGATCCGGCGGTGACAAGCGGCGCCAGTGCCGATGCTACCGGCATTGTAGCCGCCGGGCTGGGGCAGGACGGACATGTCTATGTGCTGGCTGATGTCAGTTGCCGCACCACGCCCGACAGCTGGGCGCGCAAGGTGGTGGCGCTGTTTGATCAATTACAGGCCGATCTGGTGATCGGTGAAGTGAACCAAGGAGGCGATCTTGTTGAAACACTGTTACGCACGGTGGCGCCGCATCTGCCGTATCGCGCGGTGCATGCCAATCGTGGCAAGGTGCTGCGCGCCGAGCCGGTGGCCGCTTTATATGAGCAGGGTCTGGTCCATCATGTTGGCCGCCTGCCAGCGCTTGAAGATGAAATGTGCCGCTTTGCGCCCGGTGCGCTGGCTCTCTCGCCTGATCGCGTGGATGCGCTCGTCTGGGCCATCACCGAGCTGAAGCTCAACCAGAGCCAGCCGCGTCTGCGCCATCTGTAACAACAGCGTGCCGCATCATGCATGACCTGCCCCCAATCAGTTGAAAGGAAAAACATGTTCAATCTCTGGAAAGCCAAACTGCACAGCCGGCCTGTGGCCAAGGCCAGCCGCAGCGGGCCGGTGCTCAGCATCAGCTCGCCGGGTCAGCCGCGCTGGACGCCGCGCCGCTATGACCGTCTGGCGGAGGAGGGCTATCGCCGCAATGTCATAGCCTTTCGCTGCATTCGCGCCGTTGCGCAGGCCGCCGCCGCTATGCCGGTGCTGCTGTATGAGGGCACGCGTGAGCTGCAGCAGCATCCGCTGCTCGCGCTGTTGCAGCAGCCTAATCCGCAGCAGGGCAAGGCCCAGTTGCTGGAGGCGCTCTATGCCTATTATCTCATTACCGGCAATGCCTATGTGGAGGCTGTGCGGGTTGATGCCAGCAGCGCCCCGCGTGAGCTGTGGGTGTTGCGCCCTGACCGCGTGAAGGTGGTGCCCGGCGCGCAGGGCGTGCCGGCGGCGTATGAATATAGCGCAGGCGGGCGGCAGGTGCGCTGGCTGGCCGATGCGCTGACCGGCCAGAGTGATGTGCTGCACTTCAAAGGCTTTCATCCGCTGGATGATTGGTACGGTCAGGGCCCGCTGGAAGCGGCGCTGCAATCGATCGATCAGCATAATCAGGCTAGCAGCTGGAACCAGTCATTGCTGCAAAACGCGGCGCGTCCGTCGGGCGCGCTGGTCTATGCGCCCAAGGAAGGCCCGGCCCTGCTCAGTGAGGAGCAGTTTGCCCGCCTCAAGCAGGAGCTGGAGGAACAGATCGAAGGCGCGCTCAATGCCGGGCGGCCCTTGTTGTTGGAAGGCGGGCTGGACTGGCGCGCCATGTCGCTCAGCCCCACCGATATGGACTGGCGGCAGGGGCGTGATGGCGTGGCGCGTGAGATTGCGCTGGCCTTTGGTGTGCCCGCGCAGCTCATAGGTCTGCCAGACAGCCAGACCTACGCCAATTACCGTGAGGCGCGCATGGCCTTTTATGAGGATACGGTGTTGCCGCTGGCCTTTGCCTTGCGTGATGCCCTCAATAACTGGCTGACGCCGTTATTCGGCCCTACGCTCCGGCTGGATTATGATCTGGATGCCGTCTCGGCGCTCAGCCCGCAGCGCGAGGCGCTGTGGGCGCGCATCAGCGCGGCCGACTTTTTGACCTCAGAAGAAAAGCGTCAGGCGGTAGGCTATAGCGCCAGCAAGCAGGTTTAGATCGCCAATTAGATCGCAGGCTTGGCCGGATTCAGCGCCGCGCGGCAGCGGGCAAACTGGGCCAGCTCGGCTTCGGTAATGCGGCGGCGGGTGATATTCGCATCATCCCGCTCACAGAAATAGCCGCGCACGGTGCCATCCGGGCGCACCTGACCTTCAATTGCAAGCTCTTGCTGCTTGTAGGCGCTGCTGTTGTCGATGGGGGTGCTGTTGCTGACAAAAGCAGTGAAACGGCCATTGTTACCAGCCGGCCAGGAGATATGCAGGTGGGCTGGCACCGCTTTGCCTTGCGTATGCGGCAGAACGGCTTCGGTTGAGCGCGTATAATCGTAGCGACTGCCGGCTGCAAAGCTCAGCGGCTTACCGGTCAGGAAGGTAAACACATCCTGCATCGGCAGGTCTGTCTGCACGCGCGGGCCGTAAATAAAACGCTCGGCGGCACGATTGGCCAAATTGCTCAGGGCGGTGAGGGGACGGGTAATCAGGCTCATGAACAGGCTCCTTTAGATCGCCGGGTTAGAATACTGGGCGGGTCGGATTGATGGCGGCACGGCAGCGGGCAAACTGGGCCAGACCGGCTTCGGTCAGCGGCTGTTTCTTGCTGTCATCGCTGCTTTGGATGAACCCGCGGATTGAGCCATCCGGGCTGACCTGGCCCATAATGCGGATCGTGGCTCTGGCTCTGTTATCGGTGAGCTCAGACGTTTCCATCAGCTTGGCAATGAATGTGCCGTCATTATTGCGCGGCCAGCTAAAATACATGCCGGCAGCTACAGGTTGGCCGTGGTTATGCGGCAGCTTGGCCGCCGTATTGATGAAGGTCTGCTGGATATTATTCTGTGTATCGGCGGTAGCCAGATCACGGCCGGTCAGGAAGGTGAATACGCTTTGCATCGGCAGTTCATCACGATCAACCTTGGGGCCAAAGGCGATGCGATCGGGCAATCTGTTGAGCAGGCGTTCGGCTGCTTTGAGCGGGGCGAGAATAATGTTTTTGTTCATGTTGTCTCTCTTCAGGTTAGAGCTTGCAGCCCAGCAGCACACGCATCCGGCGGATGCCGTTCAGATCTTCGCGCGTGAGCGGATGGGTGTTGATAGCGCCGGTGCTGGTCACACGCGTGCTGCATTCGGCATAGACGCGGCCATTAGGGCCAACCTGGCCACGCACGCGCATCAGGTCAACCATCGGCTTATCTTCAGAGGCCTGCGGGTTTTTTGGGTCAATCCGGTGGGCGGCGACATGAAAGGCAAAGCGGCTGGCGTCATTGCCCATCCAGTGAATGTTCAGTTCAAACTGGCGGGCAGCGGGCACCAGCGGGGCCATGCCCACATGCTCAAAACCCTGGTTGCAATAAACACGGCGGCCCAGATCGAGATAGGTGTTGGTTATGTCGCGCGGGCTGAGCAAGCCGTAATTACGGCCGGTCAGCGCGCTGAACACTTCATACGGGCCCACTAAGGTCTGCTGCAAGCCATCAAGAGTCGGGATGGATGATGGGGTTTGAGCGGCCGACCCAAAGCGGGCGGCAAAGCGGTTTAAAAACGACATTTCGAAAATCTCCGGTCTCCTTGCTAGCAAATTAGGCAGGGGGTGTTCAACACAAACTGTCTAAAATTGGAGGGATTATGAAGCAGAACAGGGGCCTTGCGGCCTGTCAGCATAAAGCGCCCAGCGCCTTTTTATTGAAAGCAATCAACGACGAGAAAGGCATCATCGAGGGCTATGCCTCTCTTTACCATATTGAAGATAGCGACGGCGACGTGGTGATGCCCGGCGCGTTTGACGCCAGTGTGCGCGCGCTGGGCAAGGCCGACCGTCCGCTGCCGCTGCTCTGGCAGCATGACATTGCCCAGCCCATCGGCATCTGGCAGCTGGTCAAGAGTGACAGCACCGGTTTGTTTGTGCGCGGGCAGCTGTTCATTCATGACGTGGCGCGCGCGGCCGAGGCCTATGCCCTGCTCAAGCGCAAGGCGCTGTCGGGCCTGTCGATCGGGTACAAGGTGGTGGACGCCCTGCGTGACCGCCAGCGCGGCGTGCAGCTGCTCAAGAGCATTGCCCTTTACGAGATTTCATTAGTCACCTTTCCCGCGCTGGAAGCGGCGCGGGTCAGTGGTGTGAAGGCCCGCTTGCCGGGCGCAGCGCTGCTCAGTCAGCCACCATTGGTGGGGGCGTTGCAGGACTTAACCTGCAGCATCCGTGCGGCCATGCCCGCATCCGCTTCCCGTTCAACCAGCAAGGAGTAGAGAATGGATTCATATACCGAAACCCGTACCGCGATTGATGACATGCAGCGCCAGTTTCAGGCGTTCAAGTCAGCCCATGAGGATGAGCTGACGCAGCTGCGCACCAAAGGCGCGGTCGATGCCGTCACCACCGACAAGCTCAATCGCCTCAACAGCCTGATCGATGGCCTGCAGGACAAGATCACCCGTCAGGGCATTGCCGCCAAGCGTAGCGGCAAGTCAATGGAGAGTGCTGCGTACGATCCCATGGCCGATGAGCATGGCAAGGCGTTTAATGCCTTCCTGCGCAAAGGTGTGGATGGCGAGCTGCTGGCGCTTGAGCGCAAGGCCATGACGGTCGGCTCTGACCCGGAAGGTGGCTATATGGTGCCAGCTGACCTGAGCGGCCGCATTGCCACGCGCCTGCGTGATTTTACCCCGCTGCGCCAGTTGGCCAGTGTCATCGAGATTTCGAGCGATGCGCTGGAAATGCTGTCCGATCGTAACGAGGCCGAAGCCAGCTGGGTGTCCGAAACCGCCAGCCGCGCTGAAACCGCCACGCCCGCGCTGGGCAAGGTGCGTATTCCCGTGCATGAAATTGCCGCGCAGCCCAAGGTCAGCCAGAAGCTGCTGGATGATGCCGCTATCAATGTCGAGGAATATCTGGGCCAGAAGGTGGCCGACCGCATGGCCCGCCGCGAGGCGGACGCCTTTATCAATGGGGATGGGGTGAGCCGCCCGCGTGGTCTGCTCAGCTACACCACCTCCACCGCTGATGATGATACGCGCAGCTGGGGCCAGCTGCAGTATGTAGCGTCAGGTCTGGCGGGCGGCTTTGCCTCCACCAACCCGGCCGACAAGCTGCTTGATCTTGTTTACAAGCTCAAGGCGGCGCATCTGCCCAAGGCCAGCTGGCTGATGCCGCGCTCGGTCTCGGCGGCCATTCGCAAGCTCAAGGGCGGGGATGGCAATTACATCTGGCAGGTCAGCCTGCAGGGCGGTCAGCCGCCCACGCTGCTGGGCTTTCCGGTGTTCTTTGCCGAGGACATGCCGGCGCTGGCCGCCAATTCGCTCTCGCTGGCGTTTGGCGATTTTGGCGAAGGCTATACCATTGTCGACCGCACCGGCATTCGCATGCTGCGTGACCCCTATACCGACAAGCCCAATGTGAAGTTCTACACCACCAAGCGTGTCGGCGGTGATGTGGTCAACTTTGACGCCATCAAGCTGATGAAGTTCAGCGCATCCTGATTGAGGAGACAATCCATGACCGTTCGTGATCTGAAAAACAATATCGACGCGGCCCATAGCCTGGAGCCAGCCGTGCGTCCCACCGGCACCTATAACGGCACGTCCGTTGATCTGGCCGGGTATCATGCCGCGCTGCTGCTGCTGTATGTGGGCGCTTATACCAATGGCACCCACACCCCCACGCTGGAGCATTCGGACGATAATGTCAGCTTCACCACCGCCAGCGCGGCTGAGCTGGATGGCAGCTTTACGCCCATCAATTCGGCTGGCAGTGCCAACAGCGTGCAGCGCGTGGGCTACCGTGGCAGCAAGCGCTATGTGCGTGCGGTGATGACTGTGGCCAGCGGCGCAACGGGCGCCGCTTCAGCCGCGCTTATTGTGCGCGGTATGCCGGTGACGCAGCCGGTCTAACCGGCGCGTAGGGGAATGGCGCGGCGGATGGTGTTAGGCCGCCTGCAGGTGTCCTTGTTCCAGAACCCGATGGATCACCCGGCGCAACATGCGCAGGGAGAATTGAAAACTGACCGGATCCGGCACCACGCTGATGCGCGGCGCTGGCTGCCAGACGGGGCGGGGCTGGACCTGTTCCAGCTCGATCATGCGGCGCACCACGCGCCGGGTCAGGTTCAAACTGATGCGGAAGGAATGCTGGATGGAATTATCCTGCTGCGCGGGCCGTCCGGCCGCGCCATTTTCAAAAGTGCTGCTCATGTCTGAACTCCCGCGACTTATCGTCGTACCGTTCAGTCTAGGCGATGGGTAGTTAAGGTCCGCTTAACTTTGATCGGGCCTTCCAACATTTAACATGCAAACAGGAGAGATTATGGCGGATTTTTTCGCAACGCACAGTGCTGGCCTTGATAGTCCGGCGCAAAAGGCCTTCGCCATTACGGCGGATGACAATAACGATCTGGCCGTGACCACGCGCGCCGTTTATAGCGGCGCTGGCGGTACGCTGGTGGCCATTCTGGCGGATGATGCCAGCGCTGTGACCTTTAGCAATCTGCCCGCCGGGCAGGTGCTGCCCATTCGCGTGCGCCGGGTGCTGGCCACAGGCACCAGCGCGGGCATCAACCTCATCGGGCTGGCGTAATCATGTTTTTGGGCCTGTCCACGCGCATCACCCGGCCCGGCGGCAGTGATGCGCCAACCCTGACGCTGGAGTTGCTGAAAAGCTCGCTCGACAGCCGCCTGACATTTTCACGCGCCTCAAGCGCCACCGATATTGTAAGCGGCGTGCTGACAACATATGCCGCCGATGTGCCGCGCATCACACTGGCCGAGGGGCTGCTGCTGGAGGAAAGCCGCACCAATCTCAGCCAGCAATCCACCCGCAATGCCGGGGGCAGTGTGTGGACGGGCGCCACCGTGATCGGGCCGGATGCCAGCGCAGCGTCGGCGGGCACCCTGGTGTGTGATACCAGCACAGGCGGGCATTATATGTCGGCCAATACTGTAACCTTCAGCGCGGCGGTTTATACCATTTCTGCCTTTGTCAAAGCGGGTAGCGGGGCAGGGCTGGTGCAGCTGGTGGTGGGCAGTAGCGCATCGGGTGCTTATGCCAATTTCAATATCAGTACCGGTCAGCTGGGCAGTTATACGGCTAGTGCAGCAGGCCTGCAGGCACTGGCGGGTGGTTGGTTGCGCATCTGGATGACGATCAATGCAGCCGCAGCCTCGGCGGCCAGTGCGGCGCTCTTCATGATCCAGAACCTGACAGATACCCGCGCCCCCGGCTTTACCGGCAATGGCACGGATAGCTGCCATGTTTACGGGCTGCAATGTGAGCTGGGTGCGTTTGTGACCAGCTATATTCCCACCACCAGCAGTGCGGCCACGCGTGCGGCTGACAGCTGCAGCATGAATGTAGCCGCGCTGCTCAACATGAGTGAGGGCACCTTGTGGGTAGAGGCCAAGTCCGGCAGCGGGGCCGATGCTGCCGCCGTCACCAGCCCGCGTTTGCTGCGCCTTGATGATGGCAGCAGCACCAATCTGCATGAGATCCGCCGCAATGCGGCAGATAACGTGCTGCGCGGGGTGACCACCACCGGCGGGGCCGATCAGGCGGTGATTGTGGGCGCGGCCTTTGCCGTGAGCACGCAGCTGCGCGCGGCTTATGCCTACCGCGCGAATGACATGGCCTTCTGTCAGGCGGCTGCCAGTGTCGGTGCGGACGTAACCGGCACCATGCCGTCCGGCATCACCACCTTGCGTCTGGGCGCAGCGGCGGCGGGCAGCGGCCTGTTCAATGGCTATATCCGGGGCGTGAAATACTGGAACAAGCGCCTGACCAACACCCAGCTTCAGGGAGTAACCGCATGACCCACTATTATGATGCGGCGTTTGATGCACCGGATGTCAGCCTGTTTTTGCCGCTTCTGGCCAGCGAGGCCAATATCATCGGCCCGCGCAGCGGTAGTGCCGATGTGGCGGGAAGTGACCCCGCGCGTTGTTATATCGCGGTACGGGCTTTAGCGCCGGTTGACGTGCCAGCAGGCGCGCAGATCACCGATCCGGCATTGGCCACGCAATTACTGGGGGTGTGGGCATGAGCGCACTGCAGATCATCACGCCGCCGGCGCTTGAGCCGGTCAGCTTGAGCGAGGTTAAAGCCCAGTGCCGCATCGACGGCACGCAGGACGATGCCTTGCTCACCAGCCTGATAACAGCAGCACGTCAGCTGGCCGAGATTTATCTGGGCCGGGCGCTGCTCACGCAAACCCTGCGCGTGCTGTATGACCGTGTGCCCACCGGCACAGCGCTGGAGCTGCCGCGCGCGCCGCTGCAATCCATCACCTCAGTCAAAGTGTATGACGAGGCGGATGCAGCCACCACGCTCAGCGCCGCGCAATATATGGCTGATAGCGCCAGTCAGCCGGGGCGGCTGGTGTTGCGGCCGGGTTATGGCTGGCCGTCCGGCTTGCGCCGCGCCAACGGCTTTGAGGTGCAATATGTGGCAGGCTATGGCGCGCTGGCCAGTGATGTGCCCGCCGCCATCCGTCAGAGTATTCTGGCGCATGTGGCTTATCTGTACAGCCAGCGCGGCGATAGCCAGACCCGTGACGGCAAAACCGCCAGCCTGCTGATGAGCGTGCCGGAACTGGCGCTGCAATTATACGCGCCCTACCGTCTGCTGCGGAGGGTGGCATGATCGGCACATTGTTGCTGGCGCGGCTGCGCGCGGCTCTGCCGCTGGCTGTTCAAGCCGCTGGGCAAGCGGTGCTGCAGCAGGCACAGCAGAATGTGGCCAGTGACAGCGGCACATTAGCGCGCTCATTAGTGCTCGACGTGCAGGAGAAAACATCTGCCGATGGTGCCGCCGCGCATATCAGCACGCCGCTGCCTTATGCGCAGCTCGTAGAGCTGGGCAGTGCCCGCCGGGCGCCGCAGCCGTTCTTGCGTCCGGCGCTGCTGGACCAGCGCAGCCAGATGGCCGGGCATATCCGTACGGCCTTGGCGCAAACCCCGTCCCAGGAGAGTGAGCATGACTGACCTTGTTGCCCCGGCGCTTGACGCACTAGAAGCGGTGCTGACCGCAGCACCAACTGTGCAAGCGGTGCTGGGCGTGCCCGCCCGGCTGTATGACCAGCGCCCGGTTATGGCGACTTTTCCGTTTGCCGTGATCGATGGTGTAGAAGCGCGTGATGCCAGCACCAAAGGCCTGCAGGCCACGCAGCTGGTACTGCAGCTGCAGGTGTTCTCACGCCAGCGTAGCGGGCAGGAGGTGCGGCATATTCTGGCGGTGCTGCGCGATGTGCTGCAGGATATCAGCGTGACGCTCAGCACCGGCGCGATTGTGCGCTGTCAGGAAGAGCTGGCCCACACCGCTTTTGATGCCGACAGCAGCGGCACACGCGGCCTGGCCCGCTACCGCCTGTTGGTGTCTGGGTGAGGTTAGCCCTTGCCGCCCAAGCCCAAATTCATGAGCTTGCGCACGCTTGAGCCGTGCGGCTGAATAGGCAGTTGGCGGGTGGCGACTTTGCCAAAGCGGGCTTTGGGGCCCATGACAATGTCATGCAGCAATTTGCGCTGGGCTGGCGTGGCCAGCAGAATGAGCGGGGCATGATCGCCCTGTTCGCGTTTGATTTCAAACTGCGGTAACGGGCGGCTGGTGGGCTCGGCATCCACCAGCGTGATGATGGGTTGCTTCTTCTCCACCAGACGCTCAACCGTAAACAGCGCCTTCAGGCGGTCAGCCACCAGAAAGGTGAAGAAGGGGTCGTACAAATCTTCATCGCTCTCGGCTTCGTTGACCTCAACAATGTTGGGCGCAAAGGCAGACGTGGCAAATCGGCTGAGTGGCAGCTTGCCCGCCAGATTGCGGCCGGTGTTATCTGAATCAAGATAGGCATCAAAGCCGATCTTCTTGCCGGTATTGATCGCGGCGGTGAAGCTGGTCAGGCCCGCGCGCTCGTCATTGCTCAGCGCGCGGTAGCCGGTCATGCCGGCCGCAACCGAGCGCAGCAACAGCTGCTCAATCGCACGCTCACCAACGGTGGGATAAAACTGCGAGCCGAGCCGATTGGCGTCAAACAGCAGGCGCCCGGCCAGACCATCGGCCACGCGGAACTCAGGCGGATTGAAGGCTCCGCTAATACTGGGGGCTGCTTGTGCCACAAAATCACTCCTCGGCATGCTCCCATCTTACGGATGCATGCTTAACAAAGCCCTGATCGGGCTGGTTTTTGTCGTTAAATCAACAACTTGAAAGGAAAGATCATGCCCATCAGCAAAGGCAGAACCCTGTTACTCAAGCTCGGCACCGGCGGCAGCGCGACTTTGGTGGCGGCTATGCGCACCACCAAATTCACCGTTAATGGCGAGCTGGTGGACGCCACCCATAAGGACAGCAACGGCATGCGCACCCTGCTCGACGGGGCGGGGGTGGCCAAGGTGACCATCAGCGCGTCCGGTCTGCTCAGTGGTAGTGCGCAGGCAACGGACTTTATCAACCGCACGCTGGCGCGCTCGCTCGATAATTACCGGCTGGAGTTTGATAATAGCGACATTCTGGAAGGCAGCTTCCAGTGTGTGAGCTTTGAAGCCAGCGGCGATTATAACGGCGAGCAGACCTATGCGCTCACGCTGGAATCCTCCGGCGCGCTCACGCTGACGGCGGTGTAACATGAGCGGCGGGTTGACGATCATGCTGGGCGGGGTGAGCTACCGCCTGCTGCCCACCTTCGCGGCGCTGCTGGCGCTTGAAGAGCAGAGCGGCCTGGGCCTGCTCACGCTAGCGAGGCGCTTTGCGGGCGGCGAGTTTACGCTGGCCGAGCTGGTGGCGCTCATTCGCGCCGGGCTGATTGGCGCGGGCGAGAAAGTGCCGGACAATCTGGGCGCGCTGGTGCTGGCGCAGGGGCTGAGTGCGCTCACCCCGGTGCTGACCCGCTTTCTGGAAGCGGCGCTCAACGGAGATTCAAGCGCGGGAAAAGCATAAGCGGCCAGCGGTTTGGCTGGGGGGCGTGGCTGGGCTTTGCCGTGTGCGAGCTGGGCTGGCGCCCGTGTGATTTCTGGCAGTCCAGCCCGGCCGAACTGGCCGCCATCGCCACCTATCTGCGTGACAAGGCCAGCGGGCTGGATGCCAGCACGGTGGCGCAGCTACGCGCTCAACTCGGAGAACAGCATGGAACTTGAACAACTCATTGTCCGCATTGAGGCGGATGCCCGCCCGCTGCAATCAGCGCTGGAGGGGGTGAATGCACAGGCCAATCGCTCACTGGCTAGCGTGGCCAGCTGGGGTGATCGCCTGAGTACGTCCTTTGTCAGCGCCGCTGTGCATGGCAAAAATCTGGGACAGGCCATTCGCGGCATTGCGCAGGAGCTGGCCAATTCCGCCTTGCGGCAAACAGTCATCAATCCGCTCGGTGATCTGCTTAGCTCGGCGCTGGGCGGCCTGTTTGGCCGCGCCAGTGGTGGCAGCGTGAGCAGCCATCAGCCTTATCTGGTGGGCGAGCGCGGGCCTGAATTGTTTGTGCCCAGCAGTGCGGGCCGCATTGAAAATGGTAGCGCAGGTACTAGCAGCAGCGCAGGCGGCATTAGTGTGGGTATTAATATCGATGCGCGCGGGGCCGACGCGCAGGCCGCCGCCCGCCTGCAAGCGGTAGCGAGTGAAATTCAAAGCCGCACCTTTGACGCCGTCTTTGCCGCCATGGAGCGCGGCGGGCGCTATGCACGCATCAGCGGGAGACGCTCATGACCATTCTATCCTTGCCGGGCAGCCCGGCCTTTGCGTCCAGCCAGTTCGGGCTGGTCAGCAATACTCAAACCTTCATATCGCCGCTCAGTGGCCAGAGCCAAAGCATCGAGCGGCCGGGCGCCCGCTGGCGGGCAGATTATACCTTGCCGCCGATGAAACGCGCGCAGGCCGCCGCCTGGCAGACGCTGCTGCTGCAATTGCGCGGTGGGGCCGGGCGCTTTTATGGCTATGACCCGGACGCCCGCACCCCGCGTGGCACCGCGTTGGCCAGCAGCACCAGCAGCCGTAACGAGATCCGCAATGGTGATGCAGTGGGGGCAGTGGCTGGCGTGGTGGGCAGCGGTGGTAGCGCGCCTACCAATTGGAGTTTTGGCCCGGCCAACGGCCTCACGCGCGAAGTGGTGGGCAGCGGCACTGAAGCGGGCATCAGTTATGTAGAGGTGCGCTTTTACGGTACGCCCACGGCCGCTTATGCCTCGCTCAGTTTTGAAAGCGTGAGCCAGATCGCGGTGGCCGAGGGCGAGAGCTGGACGGGCTCCTTCTCTTACCGCTTGAGCGCAGGCAGTATCAGCAACATTGTCGCTGTGCAGCAGCGCGTCGAGCAGAACCAGAGCAACGGCACCTTCATCAGCAACGCGTATAATAGCGTTGGCACGGTAGATGCCACCTGGCGGCGCACCAGCTTTACCCGCACTATTACTGACACCACGCCAGATACGGCGCGTCTGCGCCCGGCGCTCTATCTCAGCCTGACCATTGGTCAGCCGATTGATATCACCTTGCGGGTAGGAGCGGTGCAGTTTGAAAAGCTCAGTGCCTCCAGTATCTATATGCCCACCACCGGCACGGCACGCAGCCGCAGCAGCGGCGCGCGGATAGATGGCGCGGTGCAGGGAAATGCGCAGGGCGGTACGCAGCTGGCCAGCTGGAACTGGCAGCCCGCGCAAAGCGCATTGCTGCGTGCGGGAGATTATATTGCCTATGACACCAGCAGCGGGCGTAGCCTGCATCTGCTCACCGCTGATGCCGCGAGCGATATTAATGGCCGCGCGCTCTTGCAGGTCGAGCCGCCGCTGCGCAGTGCGCCCGCCGATAATGCGCAGCTTATTCTCACGCCAGCCAGCTGCATCATGGCGCTGGTGGAGGACAGCATCAGCTGGCAGAGCGATGCGCAAGGTATTGTGAAACTCAGTTTTGCCGCCGAGGAGAGGTTCTGATGGCACGCGATATTGCCTCCCTGACCCTTGCTGCTGGCAAAGCCGGGGTGGTGCGCCCCATTGTGCTCGCGCGGCTGGATTTTGCCGCCGGCCCGGTGCGCGCCACCTCGGCCCCGTTTGATGTCACCCATAACGATGAGGTCTATACCGGGGTGGGCCATCTGGGCGCGCTCTCGGCAGTGCCGGAAGGGGCCGAGCTGCAAGGCTATGCCGTGCAGCTCACCCTGAGCGGTGTGCCGGTAGAGATGATCTCGCTCGCGCTGCTCGACGCCTATCAAGGCCGGGATGCCCGCCTGTATGTAGGCCTGCTGGATGAGCAGCACCGCCTGATCGGCACGCCCTTGCTGATCTATCGCGGCCGCATGGACACGCTGGATATCGAGATGGGCAGCACCGCTACGCTTACGCTCACGGTGCAAAGCCGCCTGTCCGACTGGGAGCGGCCGCGCCTGCTGCGCTACACCAACGAGCAGCAACAGGCCGACTGGCCCGGCGATAAGGGTTTTGAGTTCATCGCGCAGATGGCCGAAAAAACCATCTATTGGGGGCGCACATGAGCCGCCATCCGGACTGGCCGGAGCGGCTGCATCAGGTCATTGCGCATTGGCAGCACCGCCCGTTCATTTGGGGACAGTCGGATTGCGCGCATTTTGCGCTGGCCTGTCTGCAGGCAGTCTCGGTCCGTGATTGGGGGCAGGTGGCGCTCACGCCTTATGCCAGTGCGCGCGGTGCCCGCCGTTTGCTGGCGCGCTGGCAGTTGCGCCATGTGGGTGAGCTGGCCACGCGGCTGCTCGGCCCGCCGGGCTTGCCGCCCGCCCAGCTGGGGCGCGGGGATCTGGTGGAGCTCGCCGCGCCGGATGGCCCGGCTTTGGGGGTCTGTCTGGGTGCGCAGCTGGCGGCCATGAGTGAACACGGATTGATATTTTTACCGCGCGCCAGTGGGCGCGCAGGCTGGAGGATCTGATGCCTGCTGTACTCGCATCGGCCGTGGTGGCGGCTGTAGGATTAACCGGCGTAGCTGCAACTGTGGTGAGTGCTGCGGTTGGCTTTGCCGGCTCAATGGCGATCAATGCGCTTACCAGTAATGGCCGGCGCAAAAGCACGGCGGTCAGCGCCAGTGAGCGTATGGAGATGGTGCGCAGTGCCACCGCCGCGCGGCGCGTCATTTACGGGCAGGCGCGGGTGAGCGGCCCTGTGGCTTTTGCCTACACCACCAACTCGGCCACGGGGCTGCGCAATCATCTGCTGCACTTTGTCATTCCGGTGGCAGCGCATGAGGTGACCGAGATCAGCGCGCTCTATGTCAATGACGAGCTGTTTGCCGATACCGCTGGCGCGCAAGGCTGGCGGGTACCGCCGGTGGGCAGCAAATACATCAATGGCAAATTCAATGATGGCGTGACGGCCAGCCCCAATCTGCTGCAATGGCGCTACGCTAGCGGCGCGGCTGATCAGGCGGCTGATCCGTTCCTGCTGCGTGATGTGCCGGTGTGGAGCGTGGCGCACCGCCTGCGCGGCGTGGCCTATGTTTATGCCCGGCTCTATTGGGATAACAGCGTGTGGGCGGCGGGCCTGCCGAATTTGAGTGTGGTGGCCAAGGGCCGCAAGGTCTATGACCCGCGCAGCCAGCAAACGGTGTGGAGTGATAATCCGGCCCTGTGCATCCGTGACTATCTGCTGGCCAGCTTTGGCATGAATTGTTTAAGTGAAGAGATTGATGATGACAGCTTCATTGCCGCCGCCAATCTGTGTGACGAGCTGGTGCGCGTGGCCGATGGCAGCGAGCAGAAGCGCTATACCTGCAACGGCGTGCTGGCGCTTGACCAAAAGCCCATCAATATCATGGAGCAGCTCTTGTCCTGCTGCGCGGGCTCGCTGGTTTATACGCAAGGCCGCTACAAGCTTTATCCGGCGGCGTATCGCACGCCGCAACTCTCGCTTGACGCCAGCGTGCTGCGCGGCGCGGTGAAAGTGCGGCCGCAGCCGCCCCGGCGCGAGCGGGCCAATGTGGTGCAGGGCACCTTTGTTGACCCCGCGCGCGGCTGGCTGGGCACCGAGTTTCCGCCTGTGACCAGTGCGACCTATCGCGCGCAGGATGGCGGCGAGCGCATCGGCAAAGACCTGGAGCTGGCCTTTACCAACAACAGCTATATGGCGCAGCGTCTGGCGCAATTGCAGCTGGAGCGCGGGCGGCGCGCTTTGGTGGTGGAGCTGCCCTGCAGTATGGCCGCGCTGGATGTGGCCGTGATGGAGCCGGTGCGCCTCACGCTGCCGCAGCTGGGCTGGGTGGATAAAGTGTTTTTGCCAACCGAATGGACGTTAGCGTCTGACGGCGGCATTGATCTGGTGCTGCAGGAGGAGGACGCGCAGCTTTATAGCTGGAGCGGCGGGGTGGAAGAGGAGGCGGTGCCGGATGTGGTGCTGCCTGACCTCATTCCGCAAGCACCGCTGCTGACCCTGAGTGATGATGAGGTGGGCGGGGTGGCGCGTCTGCTGGCCAGCATCTCGCCGCTGGCTGATGCGCTGCATAGCCGCTTTGAGGTGGAATATCGCCGCGCCGATGAAAGCAGCTTTACCAGCGCGGGCAGTGGTGAGCTGGTCGCCATCAGTGGCGTGGTGGCCGGTGAGATCTATGAGGTGCGGGCGCGGGCGGTCAATGCATTAGGGGCGACCTCGCTATGGACCAGCAAGAGCTGGCAGGTGCAGGGCAGCGCCCAGCCGCCCGGCGATTTGGCCAGCCTGATCGCCAGCTTGATCGACAGTACGCTCTATCTGGAATGGGCCGCGCCCAGCGGCAGCGTGCATCATTACCGCCTGCGCTGGTCCATGCTGACCAGTGGCGCGGAATGGGCCAGCGCGATTGATATTGCCAGCGAGATTACCAATCTGCGCGCGGCTGTGCCCGCGCGGCAGGGCAGCTATCTCATCAAGGCTGTGGATGCGCTGGGGCGTGAAAGCGCCAATGCCGCGCTCTATATCAACCGCACGGCTGATGCGCTGGGGCGCAATGTGGTGGCCAGCGTGAGCGAGCATCCCGCCTTTAGTGGCAGCAAGAGCAATTGCATGGTCAATGCCAGCAATCAGCTCATCATCAGCTCGCTCAGTGCGTTTGATGCGCAAAGCGGCGCGTTTGATAGTGCCACCGGCAATTTTGATACAGCCGGCGGCGGCAGTGCGGCTGAAGGCGTGTATGAGTTTTTCGCCCCGTTTGATCTGGGTGCGCGTTATGTGGTGCGCCTGTCAGCCAGTGTGAAGGTGAGCGTGATTGATCTGGTCGCTGATTTTGACGGCGTTGCGGAAGAGTTTGACGCGCGCGAAGGTAATTTTGACGGCAGCGCCCCCAGCGCGGTGGATGTGCTGATTGAAGTCGCGATGACAGATGCTGACCCACTCGGCACGTCCCCCACCTGGAGCAGCTGGCAGCCGCTCGGCGTGGGTGATTTTATCGGGCGCGGGTTTAAACTGCGGGCGCGGCTGGTGACCAGCAATCCCATGGCAACCCCCGCGCTGGAGCAGCTCACCGTGCAGCTTGATATGCCAGACCGTGTGGCCGCCGCCAGCAGCCTGACCAGCGCCAGTGGCGGCGATACTATCAGCTTCAGCCCGGCGTTTAAGGCGGTGCCGGCGATCAGCGTGACTTCGGCCAATCTGGCCAGCGGAGATTATGCGGTGATCAGCGGCAAGAGCCGCAGCGGCTTTACCGTGCAGTTTAAAAACAGCGCGGGCACTGGCGTTTCCCGCACGTATGATTGGGTCGTACGCGGGTATGGCCGCGAACAGTAATCCATGCAATTTCAATTGATTATATAAATCTAGCTGTTTTTGTTTGTGTGTGCTCTACTGGCACATCTGTTGCATATCGAAAATGTGAGTATAAGTTCTTTTTCTTGGAGGGTGCTATGCCAAAGCTTCGTTTAGTTGTTTTTCAGGAAGATAAAGTCTGGATTGCTCAGTGCTTAGAACATGATATCTCCGTTTTTGCCGATAGCATGGAAGAATTGCAGGAGAATTTACTTGTCGTGCTTGATGCCGAAGCGAATGAGAGCATGAAGCGTACTGGTGAGGTTTTTGGGGGTATTCCGCCAGCTCCTCGGGAGTTTTTTGATAAGTGGGATAAGACAAAAGTGACTGGAAAATCTATTCCAGAACTGACCTTGCCAAATGGTCGGAAGCTAGTTGATTTTACCGAAGACTATAAAATCTGCGCATAGGGGGGGTTAGCATGTCCTTTCCAATGACTAAGTTCCCTCTTATTTGTGAATACTTAGCTTGGGCACAAAGCCAAGGCTGTTCTGTTCAAACTGGAGTTAACCAGAAAGTTGGCAGGCGTATGAGAACTATCACTAAAATTATTAGTGCTGACGGCTTAAGGTTTGTCATACTTTCAAATGGTCAGCATGAAGCATTGAATACCCATACAATTCAACATCTTGATCGTAGATTGGGCGTTCAGTCTCCTTGGCTCAAGTTTGATTCTGTGGTTGAGGGTGCATCCAGCTAACGCGTAATATCTGTTGGATATTAAGCCCCGCTTCGGCGGGGTTTTTTATTATCTACTTATTAGCAGGCAAGCCATTGGCAATCTTGCGGGTATGGTAAGCAAGGCCGGTGGCAACGCCGCCCTGACCCATGCCAATAACCGAAAAGAGCGGATTGGCCAGCGGGCCGATCAGCCCGTCAGCGGCGATGAGGAACAGCGGCTGCGCATAGTTCCACAGTACATGGCTTTGCGTGAACAGATAGGGCGCGTCCTGCCGTTGCGGGCGGCTGCGGGCCAGCGCATAGAGGCGGCGCTGGGCGTTAAACTGGCGGCGCAGGCTGGCACCATAGAGCAGAACTGCAGCGCCATTGATCAGACCATGCTGGTTCCATTGATCCTGACTGAAAGTGTGATAGCCGCCAATGCCAAGAGTGCTGGCCAGTAAAAACGCGCCTGCCACTTTGGCGCAGGCCAGCTCTGATGTGATCTCGCTCATCTGGTGTCCCTATCCCTGTGTTTTTTATGCGTCGTTGTTGGGCGAGGTTAGACCTCTGCGCGCGCGCCCACAATACCTATCTGCAATGCCGAATTGAGTTGTTCAACCTGATCTGTCCCAAAGGAGTTAACAGATGTCGCAACATGATATGAATATTGCCAATCAAGGCTTTCCCGCATTTCGGACTGACCTCAACAATGCGCTAAGTGCGCTGGCCAGTTTAAGCGCGGGCAGCACCGCGCCCGCTACGCCCACGCAATACCAGCTCTGGCTGGATAGCTCGGCCAGCCCGCTGGTGTTGAAATTCTATGACGGGGTGGACTGGATTGCGCTGTCCTCCATCAATGCTAGTACCAATGCGGCGGCGCCCGTGCTGGCTAATGATGCGCTGTCGGGCGATAAAGTGCATAGCGGCACCATCTCCGACTTTGCCTCACTGGGTATTGATGATAACGCCACCGCTTTGCGCCTCACGCTGGGCGATAGCGAAACCGTGATCAATGACAGCGGCGCCGTGCATGATACCCGCATTGAAGGCGATACCGACGCCTACCTGCTCTTTGTCAAAGCCAGTACCGATAAAGTAGGGATCGGCACCGCCAGCCCGGCCGAAAAGCTGCAGGTGAGCGGCGTGGTGCGGGCCAATGCCTTTACCTCTTACACCTTCACGCTGGCGGATGATGCCGCCACCAGTATTGACCTCGGCGCCGCCGCAGCTGGCTGGTGTTTCATCAGCTCGCTGAGCAGCAGCACCGCCAAGGGCGCGTTCTTCTTTAAGGTGGGCGCATCACCAGCGGCGGATAGCGCCATTGCCAGCCCCGGTACGCTGGGCACCGGCACTTTGGCAGGCGCCACTGGGGTGGATGGTGAGTTTACCATCCGCGCTCATACCGATAACAAACTCTACTTTGAAAACCGCACCGGCGCAGCGCTGCCGTTTACCCTTGCGCTGGTGGCGCGCCATGTCTGAGCTGGGTGAGCGCATCAGCTTTGCCCGCCAGCTGGGCCATGTGGAAGGGCGCATCAACGCGCTGGAACGCAAGGTGGATGTGTTTGAACAGCGCATCGAAAGCAAGCTCGGCGCCATTGAAGGCAAGATTGACCAGCTCACCACCATCCTCAATCTCGGGCGTGGGGGCTGGAAAGCGCTGGTCATGCTCGGCACCTTCATCGGCGCGCTGATGGCGGTGCTGAAATGGCTGATTGACCACGCGGTGCTGCGCCTGTCAGGTGGGCCATGAGCAAGCCGCGTGATTTGCGCGCCGGCGCGCGCAAGATCAATCAGGCGGGGCTGGAGCTGATCAAGATGTATGAGGGGTTCTCGCCGGTGGCTTATCGCTGCCCGGCGGGCCGCTGGACCATCGGCTATGGCCATACCGCCACCGCGCAACCCGGCCAGAGCCTGACCGAATGGCAGGCCCATGCCTTGCTGCGCGCTGACCTGCGAATGGCCGAGCGCTGCGTGGCGCAGGCCGTGCACGTGCCGCTGAATGACAACCAGTTCGCTGCGCTGGTGTCACTGGTGTTTAATATCGGGCCGGGCGCTTTCTCGCGTTCGGCTTTGCTCAAAAAACTGAATGAGGGCGAGCTGGCCGCCGTGCCGGGCGAGTTCATGCGCTGGACCAAAGTCGGCGCGCTGGAGCTGCCCGGTCTGGTGCGCCGCCGCACGGCCGAAACCAATTTATGGAGGCAGACAACATGAGCATCACCGCATTGATCCCGTTACTCTCGCCGCTGATTGATAAACTCATCAGCCATATTCCAGACCCGCAAGGGCGCGAGAAAGCGCGGGCCGAAGCCGAGGCCACTTTACTCACGCTGCTGGGCGAGCAGCAGCAAGGGCAGGTGGAGATCAACAAGGCCGAGGCCACCAGCGCCCATCTGTTTGTAGCGGGCTGGCGGCCTTTCATCGGTTGGGTGTGCGGAGTGGCGCTGCTCTATACCTATATCGTTGCGCCGTTCTGGGCCTGGTGGCTAACCATCTACCACCCGGACCGGCCACTGCCGGTGCTGCCAGCCGATAATCTGTACGAGCTGGTGCTGGCCATGCTGGGCCTGGGCGGCCTGCGCACCTTTGAGAAACTGCGTGGCGTGACGCGCTGATCCTCTGCTATAGTGCGGGCATGAGTGATGTTCTGACCACCCGCATCGGCAAGGCCGGTGTCATTACGTTAAACCGGCCGGCGGCGCTGAATGCGCTGACGCTGGACATGGTGCAGGCGCTGCGCACCGCGCTTGACGCTTTCATGGCTGATGATGTGGTGCAGCATGTGGTCATCACCAGCAGCAGTGAAAAAGCCTTTTGTGCGGGCGGGGATGTGCGGGCGGCGACTGCCGCGCGCGATCAGATTGAGCTGGGCGCGGCGTTCTTCCGCGCCGAGTATGAGTTGAATTATGCCATTGCCCACGCGCCCAAGGCTGTGGTGGCTTTGGTGGATGGCTTGTGCATGGGCGGCGGGCTAGGCCTGTCGGTGCTGGCGTCGCATTGCGTGACGAGTGAGCGCGCCAGCTTTGCCATGCCGGAAATGGCCATTGGCCTGTTTCCTGACGTCGGCGGCGGTTACTTCCTCAACAAATGCCCGGGGGATGTGGGGCTGTGGCTGGCCCTGACCGGTGCGCGCCTGTCTGGTGTTGAGGCGGTGCAGGCCCGGTTGGCGCGTTACCTTATCCCGGCTGAGAAAATGACCGAGCTGAAGCAGGCCCTCAGCCGTATGGATTGCGATGAGGCGATAGAAGGGCTGGCGCGGTTTGTCCCGGCCGACCAGTTCAGCGCGCAGCTGCCCGCCATTAATGACGCCTTCAGCCGTGATAGTGTTGAGGGCATCATCCGTGCGTTGGAAACCCAGAATTCAGAGTGGGCGCAGGCCCAGCTCGCGGCGCTGCAGCGCGGCTCGCCCACCAGTTTAAAGGCCACCTTCACCCATCTACGCCGCATGCGCGGGCAGAGTTTGCGCACTGTGTTGCAGGCCGAATATCGCATGGCGTGCGCCTGTCTGCGCGGGCTGGATTTTTATGAAGGGGTGCGCGCCCAGCTGATTGATAAGGATAAATCCCCGCGCTGGCAGCCCGCCACGCTGGACGGCGTGAATGAGGCCCAATTGGCCGCTTTTGTGGCTGCGCCAGTAGGGGCGGATTTATTTGTTGAATGAATTGACAAATAAAGCCCGATAAATCAGACTGTTGCGTTATTCGGGAGAATGTCGTGGCCAAGATTGCCGTCATCGGTCTGGGAAATATGGGCTTGCCGCTAACCAGCTCGCTGCTGGCGGTGGGGCATCAGGTCTCGGGCTATGACCTGCGCGAGATTGCGCGCTCGCGTCTGGGCAATGCTGGCGGGCGCCCCTGTTCCGACGTGCCGACCTGCGTGGCCGAAGCTGATTTTGTCATCACTTGCCTGCCGGATGCGGCGGCTGTGCGCTCTATCTGGCTGGACGATCCGCGCAATCTGACCGCGCTCAAGCGCAGCGCCGTGCTGATTGATTGCTCCACTGTGGGCATTGAAGAATGCCGCGCCATCACGGCATCGGTTGAAGCGGCTGGCTTTGCCATGCTCGACGCCCCGCTGCTGGGCGATGTGCGTGATGCGCGCGCGCGGCTGCTGACCTTCTGTGTGGGCGGTTCGCTCGCGGCCTTCTCGGAAGCCAAGCCGGTGCTGGAAGATATGGGCGAGCGCGTAATCTATGTCGGCAAGACCGGCATGGGGCAGGCGGCGGTGCTGTGCACGCAGCTGATGACCGTCATCAACCTGATGGGCGCGGCTGAATCCTTCGCGCTGGCCGAGCGGCTGGGCCTGCCGGCTGAAAAACTGTTTGAAGTGGCGGCGCTGTCCTCTGGCGCGTCATGGTCGCTGGCCGAGCGCTGCCCGCAATCGGGCCTGGTGCCGGATAGCCCGAGCAACAACATGTATCAGGGCGGCATGGCGGCCGAATATGTGCTGCGTAAAATGCGCCTGACTGAAAGCGCCGCCCAAAAGGTGGACGCCCGCACGCCGCTGACCGGCCTGGCGGTTGACCTCTATGCCGAGTTTTGCGATACGCGCGACCCCCGGCTGGATTTCTCAGCCATCATACAATTATTGCGTCGTCGCTGATCCGTTATTATTGCGTCGTCGCTGATCCGTTATTATTGCGTCGTCGCTGATCCGTTATTATTACGGCGTCGCTGATCCGTTGTTACGCCGCCGCTGATCGGCTGCGGATCCTGTGCCGGGCAGGGGGAATGGCCGCCCGTTTATTAAGCAATAGCGCGGCGATTGAGCTGTGGCGAAATTGCCGCCCCAATAGTTACAACGAGATAGCGTTAACTGTTTATACTGCATTCAATGTTAAAAAGACCTCAGGCCGGTTGGCGATTCGTTGAGGGTTTTTCGCCAACATTCTGTTGCACAATGTTTTTTTATGGTTAATATCGGCCTGACAGTGCTTCCGTGAGGAGAGTCTTTTATGAAGTCCGCCTATTTTGATACCGTTGGCCTGATTGAGCGTTTGCATCGTTACTTCCTCGAAGTACTGAAGACCGCGCTGGACCGCCGCGCCATTCTCGACATCAACAACGTGCAGGCCCTGATCCTGTACAATATCGGCAACGATGAGCTGACCGTGGGTGAGTTGACCGCCCGTGGCTATTATCTGGGCTCTAACGTGTCGTATAACCTCAAGAAAATGGTGGAAGCCGGTTACCTCACGCAGGAACGCTCCACTCACGACCGCCGCTCGGTGCGCGTGCGCCTGACCGAAAAGGGCGCCAAGTTGCATGAGCTGTGCGCCAAGCTGTTTGAACAGCATGTCAAGAATCTGGGCCGCGCCAATCTGGACGAAACCAGCCTGGCCAGCGCCAATGAGACGCTCAAGCGTCTGGAGCGCTTCTGGCTGAACGCCACCCAGTACGACCTGACCTAAGAATTTGTAAATCCAGTTAAAAAGGGCTGCCCGTGGGGCGGCCCTTTTGCTTGACGTTTGTCCCGCTTTCGCGCACTTATAGCCCCTTATTAGCGCTTTGGAGATTCGTATGCGTCTGCTCAAACTGGTGCCGGAAAATACCAATATCGATTTCATCAGCAAGCGGGTGATCGCCTTTGTGGTCACCGTGCTGCTGCTGGTTGTGGGCATGGGCGCGTTATTCACCAAAGGCCTGAATATGGGCATCGACTTCAAGGGTGGCATTCTGGTGGACGCCACCTATACCAGCCCGGTGGATGTGCATGCGCTGCGCACCCAGCTGGAGCCGCTGGGGCTGGGCGAAGTATCTATTCAGTCCTTCGGGACAGCTGAGAATGTGCTGATCCGCGTGCAGGAGCAGGCGGGCGGCGATACCGCCAACGCCAAGGCAGTTGAAAGCATCAAGGCCAATCTGGGCACCGGCTGGACCTATAACCGCGCCGAAGCGGTGGGCCCCACCGTGGGCGCCGAGCTGCTCAAGAGCGGCATTCTGGCTACCGTTATCGCGCTGGCGCTGATTACCGCTTATGTGGCGTTCCGCTTTGAATGGCAGTTTGGTGTGGCTGCGCTGGTCTCGACCTTCCATGACGTGCTGGTCTCGCTCGGTCTGGTAGCCGTGCTGGGCTGGGAGTTTAACCTCACCACCGTGGCGGCGCTGCTGCTGCTGGCGGGTTACTCGGTCAATGATACAGTCATCATCTTCGACCGCCTGCGTGAAAACCTGCGCAAGTACAAGAGCAAGCCGCTGACCGAGCTCATTAACATGACCACCAACGCCACGCTCTCGCGCACCATGCTGACCTCGGGCACCACGGCGCTGGCCATTCTGCCCATGTTCTTTCTGGGCGGAGAGGCGCTGATCAATTTCACCGGCGTGATCTTGTGGGGCATCTTCATCGGCACCTTCTCGTCCACTTATGTGGCGTCGGCGCTGCTGCTGTATCTCCCGCCGCTGCGCATGGGCAAGGGCGATGTTGCCACCGGTCTGCCGGCGGCCAGCAAGACCGCCGCTTAAACTTCTGTGACTGTATCCGTCCGGCCCCGTGTCTGCGCTTTGTTGCAGGCCGCAGGCTGCTTTGCCGCGTTGTGGGCAGGCAGCGCGGCTGCGTGGGGCGCTACTGATGACCTGCAGGTGCGGTTTACCCCGCCCGGCCAGATGCAGAATCCGCAGGACTTTACGCGGGAAGGTGATGAATTCACCGCGCCAGAACTGATAGATGGCGATACGCCTATCAACCTGCTCTGGTCGCAAACGCCGGTGCGTGTGCGCTGGCGGCAGATTTATCAGGGCGCGGTCAGCGATGATGGCGGCTGGATGGATGTGTCCGGCGCACAGGCCGCTGGCGCCTGGCAGAATTTGACACCCGCCCGCCAGATGTCCGTCACGCTTGATCAGGATACACCAGCCCCGGCCTTGCCGTGGCCCGCCCAGATGAGCTGTGCACAAGAGCCGCTCAAGGGCGATAACGCTAGCTGCGCGCGCTGGCAGGCGCTCTATGCCACCTGTCAGGGCGGTGACCATTCGCCCTGCTACAGCTATCCGGCGCGCCTGGCGCTGGAGGTCAAGTTGGCGGCAGATACACCGGTGCAGACTTATTACCTGTTGTTTCCCGGCGGCTGTTAGCGCATCTTCTACTGGTGTCGGTTCCAGAAGGAGAAAGTCGCATGACCTCATCAGCCTCTCGCCAATTTGCCATTCTGGTGCAGCATCAGGACACGCCGGATGATAAGGTCTATTTCGCAGGCCTGTCGATGAAGGCGGGGTACGCTCATCTGCGCCGCCCCGGCGATAGCGCAATTGTGACCTATCCCGCGCTGTGGATGGCTAAGCTCGATGCCTGGTTTAACCGTGCGGCCATATTGAAGGCAGCACCCGATACGTTTTATACGACCGACCGCAGCAAGATTGTGATTGCGGCCGCGCCTGCGCCGTAAGCTTTTGCCGCGCCTATGCTGCTTGTATTGCCGCGCTTGTATTTCACTAGCGCCGTTTGCTAGAACAGGGCTGCATTTTGAAATTGGAGATTTTAAATGGCCAAAGGCATGTTCAATGCGCTGGGGGAAATTGCGGGCGGTTTGGTGGCGCTGGGCTGCTATAGCGGGTTGGCGATTGATGCCTATGACACCGTGATGGCGGGCGGCGTTGTGCGTTCGGGCCACGCTGCGCAGGTGATGGTGCCCATGTGCATGACACCGGTGGGCGGCTTTTTGCCTAATGCCGGCAAACTGTTGGCCTGCCCGATTGCAGCAGGCGCGGTGCTGGGCTCAACTGTGACGGCTCCGCTGACCGGCTGGCGCATCCCGCGTCCTTAATCCGTTCCCTTAAAAAATAAGCTTAAAAGAAAACGGCCTGCCGGTGAGGGCAGGCCGTTTGACATCTGCAATTTCAGGGCATCTGCAGCACGTCAGGCAATTTGTTGGCTGGAATGCCTTGGGCGGTGGGCTTATCGGTGGCGGGCGGCGCCGAGGCTGCAGCTGGCGGCGTCACTTCCTGACAGACAAACAGTTTCTTGCTGCCTGTAACCGGGGATACGCTTTCCGTATTTGCGGGATCAGCTGGCGCTTCCGGTGACTTGCCGCCAAACGGGCTGTTGAGCGGGGCGTTCAGTCTTTCAACTTTGGTGACAATATCATTGCTGCCCTGCGCGCAAGACCATGGATTCCATATATCCTTAAACTCAATACGTACGGGATATTGGTTGTTCATGGCATCTTCCAGTTCAGCGGCGATGTTCTTGTCCTTTGCGGTAAAGTGCATGGTGCTGCCCGACCCGGTGCGGCCGCGCATGTTAATGGCAGCAATCTCACCTTCCCATGTCTTGCACATATCAAAGATACCATCGGTCTGGATGCGTGAGACGGTGCCAACATAATTCCCCGTGCCATTGTTGACGCTGCAACCAGGCAGGGTGAGGGCTGTAAAAGCGGCAGTGGCCGTTGTGGCAATGAGACGATTAAACTGATGACGATTCATGTTGTTCTCCGTTTGGTTCAGTATTGTAGCTGGCAGAAGAAGAGCAGTTTTTATGAGGTATGTGCGTGATACTTGGGTGACGTTTTTGTGACAGATTTATGACAGCAGAAAAACAGCTATTTCAAGCGTCCATAAACAAAACGGCCTGCCGGTAAGGGCAGGCCGTTGGTGTTTAGGGTGTGGGGGAGGTGCTTAGTGCACGTCGCTCCACAGCTTGCGCTTGGCGGCGTACATGATACCGGCAAACACGATCAGGAAGATCAGGGTAGCCAGACCCGTCCGTTTGCGGTCCTCCATGTGCGGATCACCCGCCCAGGTCAGGAACTGCACAACGTCCTGCGCCATCTGGTCAACCGAGGCCTTGGTGCCGTCAGCATAGGTCACGCCGTCCGCCATGAGCGGGGCCGGCATGGCAATCTGATGACCGGTGAACGCCACGTTGTAGTTCATGCCGTCATTCAGCTTGAAGTCCGACGGGGCAGTGCGATAGCCGGTGAGGAGCGAGTAGATATAGTCCTCATGACCTTCGCGGGCCTTGACGATCAGCGACAGGTCCGGCGGCAGCGCGCCGTTATTGGCAGCGCGGGCGGCCTTGTCGTTGGCAAACGGGCTCTTGAAACGATCGCTCGGCAGGGCCGGGCGTTCGAACATGTCGCCGTCATCGTTGGGGCCGTCTGTCACCTGATACTGGCTGGCAATCGCCTTCACTTCGTCAGCCGAGAAGCCGAGCGCTGTGAGGTTGCGATAGCTGAGCAGACGCATGCTGTGACAAGCCGAGCAGACTTCCTTATACACCTGGAACCCACGCTGCAGGGCAGCGCGGTCATAGGTGCCGGTTACGCCCTGATGCGGCCAGACGCGGTGCACCAGCTCCTGACCACCTTCGGCGGCCTGAGCGGCCGGGGCGAAGCTGACCAGCGCCAGCAGCAGCGCGGCACAGCAGGCACCCTTCTTGAGCACGGCGTCAGCAATGCTGGCCGGCAGCGGGCGTACCTTCTCGATCTTGCTCAGCAGCGGCACGATCACCAGGAAGAAGGCAAAGTAATACACCGTGCCAATCTGGCCGATGATTACGTTGATGCCTTCCGGCGGATGCGCACCGGCATAGCCCAGCGCGAAGCAGGCCAGCACCAGCAGCCAGAAGGCTGCGCGGTACATCGGGCGGAAGCGGGCCGAGCGTACCGGGTGGCGGTCAAGCCACGGCAGCACGAACAGCAGCGCAATCGCACCGAACATGGCAATCACACCACCGAGCTTGGCCGGAACCAGCACCACAGAGGTGAAGGGAATGGCCACGTCAAAGGTGATGGCGCGCAAGATGGCGTAGAACGGCAGGAAGTACCATTCCGGCACAATGTGCGGCGGAGTCACCATCGGGTTGGCGGGGATGTAGTTGTCCGGGTGGCCCAGCGTGTCAGGCAGCCAGAACACGAAGATCGCATAGATGGCGAGGAACACAACCACGCCCACCAGATCTTTCACCACAAAGTAGGGGCTGAACGGCAGCGTGTCCTGCGGGCCCTTGGTGTCGATACCCAGCGGGTTGTTCGAACCATGGATGTGCAGGGCCGCTACGTGCAGCAACACCACCGCAAAGATCACGAACGGTAGCAGGAAGTGCAGCGCAAAGAAGCGGTTGAGCGTGGGATTGTCCACGGCAAAACCACCCCACAGCCATGTGGTGATGGAATCCCCCACCAGCGGAATGGCGGTGAAGAAGTTGGTGATAACGGTGGCACCCCAGAAGCTCATCTGGCCCCACGGCAGCACATAGCCCATGAAGGCGGTGGCCATCATCAGCAGCAGGATCACCACACCGATCATCCACAGCAGCTCACGCGGCTGCTTGTACGACCCGTAATACAGGCCGCGCAGGATGTGGATGTAAACAGCGATGAAGAAGAAGCTGGCACCGTTGGCATGCAGCGTACGGATCAGCCAGCCGCTGTTGACGTCACGCACAATGCGCTCAACGCTGTCAAAAGCCAGCGTGGCATGGGGCGTGTAGTTCATGGCCAGGAACAGGCCGGTGAGGATCATGGTCACCAGCATCACCAGCGCAATCGCGCCGAAGCTCCAGAAATAGTTCAGGTTCTTCGGGGTGGGGAAGCTGCCATATTCCTTCTGCATCATCGTGAAGATGGGCAGGCGGTAGTCGATCCAGTTGATCACCGGATTCTTGAAGTCGGGGGCGGGACGGGGTCCAGACATGTTATCTCCTGAAATCTCGGGTTAGCCGATGCGTACGAGCGTGTCGGACACGAAGGTGTAAGGCGGAACCGCCAGGTTCTGCGGCGCCGGGCCAGCCATGATGCGGCCGGAGGTGTCGTACTGCGAACCGTGACACGGGCAGAACCAGCCGCCCCATTCACCGCGCGCTTCCGTGGCCTTCTGGCCCTGCGGCACGCAACCCAGATGGGTGCACACGCCTACGACGATCATCCATTCCGGCTTCTGGGCGCGGTCGGCGTCCAGCTGCTTGTCGCGCAGGGTGGCAACCTGAGCATCGATATCCTTGGCCTTGGTGATTTCCTCAGCCGTGCGATGACGGATGAATACCGGCTTGCCGCGCCACATGACGGTAATGGCCTGACCGACTTCAACCTTGCTGATGTCGATTTCAACCGATGCCAGCGCCAGTGTATCGGCGGCCGGGTTCATGCTGTTGATCAGCGGCCAGACAACGGCGGCCGTGCCAACCGCGCCCATGCCAGCTGTGGCCAGATAGATAAAGTCACGCCGTGTGGTTTCGCAGGCTTCTTCCTTGGGTGCGCCACCGCTGCACCCACATCCACCACAGCATCCGGTATTGTTATCGCCCATCATTGGCTCCTGAAAATGCAGACAGATCATCGCGTTTCGCGATTCAGATGGGCATGGGTATAGCGCAGCCCGCCCCGTCCGACAATGGCTGGCGTTGATAAAAAACGCCAATAAATGCATATGCTTAGTGTGTGTGACCGGGCTGCGAGTCGGACTGAAATTGGTCTTATTTCAGCGCGTAGCAGGAAGCTGCATACGCGGTGCTGCCAATGGTACTGCCAGTGGTGTTAGTTGCTGCGGCGCGGCGAATGCGCTAACTCATGCGCGCCCCCTCGTGGCGGTTATTTTATAACATACTGAAAAGAAAAGGGTTTTGCATGAGATTGGCGCTGTACGAGCCGGATATTCCGCAAAATGTCGGGGCGATGATGCGCCTGTGCGCCTGCTTGAATGTGGGGATGGATATCATCGAGCCGTGCGGCTTTATATGGGATGAGGGCAAAATCCGCCGCGCCGGGATGGATTATATCGACCAGCTGCAGCTGACCCGTCATGCCAGCTGGCCGGCGTTTGAGCCGGCCGGGCGGCTGGTGCTGCTCACCACCAAAGCCGCGCAGCCCTATACCCGCTTTGCCTTTCAGCCCGATGATGTGCTGATGGTGGGCCGCGAGAGTGCCGGGGTGCCCGACGCCGTGCATCAGGCAGTAGGGGCGCGGGTGATCATTCCGATGAACCCGGCCTGCCGCTCGCTCAATGTGGCGACTGCCGCCGCCATGGTGCTGGGTGAGGCATTGCGGCAAACTAGGGGGCAAACCGGGTGGCAAACTGGGGACTGACCGGCAATAACGTGGTTAACCATAATTAAGAATTGATTTTAACGCTGCGTAACGTTTAGCATCAGCTGAGTGCAAAATGTTCTGAAGCTGCGTTGTATAAGGAGTTTTGAAATGACCAATCTGAAAGACCAAAAGCGTCCGGCCATTACAAGCTTCAACACAATGGCGCCAACGCCCGCCCCGCGCAGCGAGAGCGATATGCGCGCTGATCGCGAGCTGGATTATCAGCGGGAAAAAGCCGAAAAGGGGCTCGCTGCTATAAAGGCGCGCGCGCCACGCCCAGTCAGCCATAACTAATTCAGCCAAAACTAATTCAGCCAAAACTAATTCAGCCGTGGTCTTAGGCATAGCCGGGGGTTGACCCGGTTAGGCGCTCTTGTGGCTGTGCGGGTGAATTTCGTCATGCCGTAATTTGGGCACCAGCAGGGCCGTGACTGCCACCACCAGCAAGGTGGCACAGCCGCCAACGATGATGGAGGGCACCAGCCCCAGCAGCCGCGCGGCCAGACCGGATTCAAACGCGCCAATCTCATTCGATGAAATGATGAACATGCTGTTGACGGCAGATACCCGGCCGCGCATGTCATCAGGCGTCAGCCATTGTGCCACCGTGCCGCGAATGATGACGCTGACACTATCAAACGCGCCGCTCAGCGCTAAAAAAAGCGCTGCTGTTATAAAGCTGGTGGACAGGCCAAAGCCGATCATCGACAGGCCATAGAGCGCCACCACATAAAGCAGCCAGCGCAGGCGAATGGTCTTCATGGGCCGCACCGCCAGAACCAGCGCCATCAGGATGGAGCCCATGGCGGGAGATGCGCGCAGCAGGCCCAATCCTTCCGAGCCGACATGCAAAACCTGATCGGCAAAGGCGGGCAGCATGGCAATGGCGCCGCCAAATAAAACCGCAAACATGTCCAGCGCCATGACGCCCATTAATACCTGATGGCGCAGGATAAAGCGCCAGCCCGCTTTCATGCTCTGCCAGGCTTTTTCCGGCCGGGGCGGGTTGCGGAAATGCCGGGTGGAGTGCGCCATGAGCGCCAAAGTGATGAACGCGCCGCTGATCAAACATACCGGCATGATCCATGCAATGCCCGGCCCATAACCGCCATAGATCAGCCCGGCCAGAGCCGGGCCGGCAATATGCGAGAACTGGATGACCGAGATGCGCCAGCCGCCTGCGGCAGACATCTGCGGGCGGGGGATGATCTGCCCGATCAGGGCAAATGCCGCCGGCATGGAAAAGCTGCGTGACAGACCCGAGATAAATACCGCGCCAAACAGATAGGGCAAAATATTGCCGCCCGGTACCTGCACCAGCCCGCCGCCAATAAGCAGCAGCGCCAATGTGTTGAGCATCAATACGCCCAGACAGGCCAGATAGATGCGGTGCGGCCGTCCCACATCAACAAAATGGCCGGAAAACAGCGCGCCAATCAGCGCGGGCACCGCTTCGGTCAGGCCAATCAGGCCCAGCAGCAGCGGGCTGTGGGTGAGGGAGTAAACCTGCCAGCCCACAATCACGGCCTGCGCCTGATTACCCATATTGAGCATGCCCTGCGTGCCCAGCAGCAGGCGAAAGTCACGATTGCGCAAAATGGCGTAAGAGTCTGTCATCCATCTGGCTATAGGCCGAATTGTGCTATAGGTCTATCCGCCGCGTTGTTGTTGAAAGTCTGTCGCTGATGAAGCGTAATCTGGTTACCCTGATCATGTGTGGTCTGCTGGGGGGCACCAACTTTACCCTGTTGCTGCCGCTGGGCGGCTTGCTGCTGGCCGAGCGCGGCGTGCCCGCCTGGCAGATCGGGCTGGTGGGGGCGGTGCCGTGGGGCTTTGTGGTGCTGGCGCTGCCGTTTATTCCGGTGCTGGTGCAGCGCTATAATCCGCTCCACGCGTTTCATGCGGTGGGGTGGCTGGGGGTGCTGGGCAGTCTGCTGTTTCTGCTCTCTGACAATATCTGGCTGTGGGGCGTGGCCTATGCGCTGATCGGTATTAAAGTGGCCGGGCGCTGGGTGATTACCGATACCCTCATGACAACCTTGCCGCCGCCCGAGCAACGCGCCCGCTGGATGGGCCTGCACTTGTTTACCATCAGCTTCATGCTGGTGATCGGCCCCCTGGTGGTGGCGTTTTTGGGCGCTGTGCATTCTACCTTCTGGGTGGCGTTGGCCTTGCTGCTGATCTCAACTTTGCTGGGGCATAGTGTGCGTATTCCGGCAGCTAATCTGCAGCATGCGCATAGTGAGGCGCGCGGCTTCTCGTTGCTGTGGCAACATGCCAGCCTCATGGCCGGGCAATTAGTGGCGGCACTGGCGGTGGGCTGTGTGGAAGGGTCGGTCGGCAAGATGCTGCCGGTACAGGCTTATGAACTAGGCTATAGTGAGCAGATCTCCGCTCTGGCTGCCGGGGTGAGCGGGGCGGGTAATATCTTCAGTCAGCTGCTGATTGCGTGGCTGCTGGCGCGTAGTTCCAGCCTGTGTCTGGTGCGCGGCCTGCTGGTGGTGCTGCTGCTGGCCAGCGGGCTGAGTGCGGTGCTGGCCCACTTGCTGCCCGGTTATCTGGCCGCTGTTTTTGTGATGGGCGGCTGCGCTGGCGCTATTTATACCCTCATCATTCTGGTGGCGACTGACCGTTGCAGCCCGTCAGACGGGGTGCACCGCATTTCGGCCTTGGCGCTGTGCTATACCTGCGGCGGCATGATCGGCCCGCTGCTGGCCGGTTTTGCCATGAATATGGATGTACGCTGGGGCTTTGCCGGTGTGATGAGCCTGTTCGCATTGGCCGCACTCTGGGCTATACACAGGCTGCCAATTATTAAAGGAGATTGTGCATGACGTCCGATCCAAGCCTCAGCCCGCTGCAGCAGCAAGCCAAGGACTGGTTTACCCGTCTGCGCGATGATATTTGCACGGCGTTTGAACAGCTGGAGGATGAGCTGGCCAGTGGCCCGCATGCCGATCTGCCCGCCGGGCGCTTTGTGCGTAAGCCCTGGCAGCGCAATGCCAATCTGCAGCCGCCGCAATGGAACGAGAAGTTGCCGCCCGCCCAGCAGGTGGCGCAGGCCGGGCCGTTCAAGGATGGCGGCGGCGGTGAAGTCAGCCTGATGCATGGCCGCGTGTTTGAGAAGGTGGGGGTGAATATCTCGACCGTCCATGGCGTTTTTGCGCCGGAGCTGCGCGCGCGTATTCCCGGCGCGGCGGCAGATGGCCGCTTCTGGGCGTCGGGCATTTCGCTGGTGGCGCATCTGCGCTCGCCCAAGGTGCCAGCGGTGCATATGAATACGCGCATGCTGATGACGAGCGAGAGCTGGTTTGGCGGCGGCGCTGACCTGACCCCCATGCTGCCCAATGAGCAGGACACACAGGACTTTCACGCCGCGCTCAAAGCCGCGTGTGATGAAAGCGACCCCGCTTATTATCCGCGCTTCAAGGAATGGTGCGATAATTACTTTTTCCTGCCGCACCGGGCCGAGCCGCGCGGTGTGGGCGGCATTTTCTTTGACCAGCTCAATACCGGCGACGTGGAGAAGGACTTTGCCTTTACCCGCCGCGTTGGGCAGGCGTTTTTGGACATTTATCCGCAGCTGGTGCGCCGCCACATGCAGGAGAGCTGGACGGCGGAAGAGCGCGAGATCCAGCTGGTTAAACGGGGCCGCTATGTGGAGTTCAATCTGCTCTATGATCGCGGCACCATGTTTGGCCTTAAAACCGGCGGTAATGTGGACGGCATCCTCATGAGCATGCCGCCTGAGGTGAAGTGGCCGTAAGCCAGAAGTGAAATGACCGTCAGCGGGGAGGGCTGCGAGTCGGCATTTACTTTTAAGCTGTGGATTAACCATAGATTCGGGTTTCGCTTGTATGCGCCGTTTGCTACCACTGTGCCAACAACAGCTGGAGGCAAACAATGGGCACTCATCAGCAACAGGGACAGCCAGCGCCGCAGGCGCAGAAATCTCAGCCCGCGCCGCAGGCGCAGCAAACTCAGATGACGCCGCAGGCCGGTAAGCCGCGCATTGTGATTGATACCAATGTGATGGTGGGCGCCATGGTAGCCATGCTTGCCCCTGACGATGCCAAGCCCTGCCAGCATGTTGATCGCCGCCTGTTTGAATATGCCTGCAAGAATTTTGAGGTGGTGTTCTCGCGCGCAACCATGACCGAGCTGCGCAATGTTGCGGTTGATGTGAATGATAAAACCCGTGATCTGGGGCCCACCCGCCTGTTCAACAGGTTGCAGTTTGTAGATTCGCTGCAAACCCAGTTTAAGCCCAGCGAGCCGGGACGTTCGTCCTCCATCTGCCGTGATAAAAATGACCAGATGTTTCTGGATCTGGCCGCCGGTACCAAGGCGCAGTTCATTGTCACGCGTGATCATGACCTGCTGGTGTTAGGGCGGGACGGGCCGTGCCGGATTTTGCATTCCAAAGATTTTCAGCGCGAGATCATGCAGCCGCGCATTGAAGCCGCGCACGCGGCCGCCAAAGCAGCCAAGCCCGCAGATAAAGTAGCCGACAAAGTGGCCGATAAAGCAGCGCGTAAACCATGGCGCGCCAATCAGGGCGGCAAGGCCAAGTCAGCGCAGGCCGGGTTCATGATGATTGCGGCTGGCGAGTCGGGCTCGGCCCGGCCCCATAAATCCCGCCGTCAGGATAAGCAAAACCTGATGCAGCAAGGGCAGGCCGCGCTCAAGCTCATCAAAAAATGGGGTATGTGATGCATGCATGGCTCGCGCCATGTTTTGCATCCAGATCACGAATAGTTGTAATTTTATTACAATTTTAAAAAGACGGTTAAGGAAGTTTGAATCTATGCTTGCACGAGGTGCGACAAATTAGTACCTCTTGGACATACAAGAATAATCAAAAAGGCCAGTTGAACAGGGTGCAAAGAAATATCTGGGACAGCCGCCGAGGAGAAAAATGCCAGGCCGGTTGAACAGGGAGGTAAATCGGGCGGTTCGCTGCAGATGACACATACTCCCCGCCTGGGGTAGTCCTCCTGCAACACGCACCTGCATTGTCCACATTCAATCCCCGTTACACAGCCAGATCGTCACGTTATGGGGCATTCTCCATGCAGGTGACGGAGTCTGCATTATCTGGTACGATATATGCATGTCTGTGTCCCAAAGCCTTCAGCTCAAGCAGGGTCAAAGCCTTGTCATGACGCCGCAATTGCAGCAAGCCATCAAGCTGCTGCAATTGAGCAATCTGGAGCTGGCCGAATATATCGACCGCGAGATCGAGCAGAACCCGCTGCTCGACCGGGGCGATGGCGCGCGTGAGGAGCCAGCTGAACCGACCAAAAGCAATGACGAAGCCCCCCAAACCAGCGAAAACTGGGAGCAGGGGAACGAGCAGTTTGCCGATTGGGGCAAGAGCGGCGGCTCGTTCAACGATGACGCCTACAGTCTTGAAAATGTCCTGACCAAAGAGACCACGCTGCGCGAGCATCTGATTGAGCAGCTCAATGTGGAAGTGGAGGACGAAACCGCCCGTTTGATCGGCCTGTTCCTGATCGATCATCTGGATGAAGCGGGTTATCTGAAAGAAGACAGCGAGACAGTGGCCACCCTGCTGGGCTGTGAGGTGTGGCAGGTGGAAGAAGTACGCCTGCTGCTGCTGCGCTTTGACCCGATCGGCATTGGCGCGCGCAATCTGGCCGATTGTCTGGCCGCGCAGCTGCGTGAGAAAGACCGGTTGGATCCGGCCATGCAGAAGCTGCTGCAAAATCTGGAGCTGCTGGGCGCGCGTGACTACAAGCAGCTGATGAAGATCTGCGAGGTGGATGCCGAAGACCTCAAGGACATGGTGGGGGAAATTCAGGCGCTCAATCCGCGCCCGTCCACCGGCTTTGGCACCGGCCCGTCTGTGACGGTGCTGCCGGATGTGCTGATGCGCCCCAATCCCGCTGGCGGTTTTATTGTCGAGCTGAACCCGGCCACGCTGCCGCGCGTGCTGGTGAACGAGAGCTATTATTCAAAGGTGATCAGCGAGGCCAAGGTTAAGCTCGATAAGGAGTATCTGGCCGATCGTTTCAATCAGGCCAATTGGCTGGTCAAGGCGCTGCACCAGCGCGCGCAGACCATCTTAAAGGTGGCGACCGAAATTGTGCGCCGCCAGCATGACTTTTTCACCAAAGGCATTCATCACCTCAAGCCGCTGATCCTCAAGGATATCGCCGAAGCGATCGAGATGCATGAATCCACCGTCAGCCGCGTGACCGCCAACAAGTTCATTGCCACGCCGCGCGGTTTGTTTGAGCTGAAATACTTCTTCACCACAGCGGTGGGCGGCGAGGGCGGCGAGGGTGCGCATTCGGCCGAAGCTGTGCGCCACCGTATTAAAGAGCTGATCGCGGCGGAAGATCCCAAGGCCATCCTGTCGGATGATACGCTGGTCGACATCCTGCAAAAGGATGGCATCAACATTGCCCGCCGTACGGTGGCCAAATACCGCGAGGCCATGAATATCCCGTCCTCCGTGCAGCGCCGCCGCGAAAAAGCCGGGATTGTTTAGGTAGTAATTCACCTTTTTAGTGCCTGATCTATTGTGAAAAGTGCTGAATTCTGGCGCTTTTCCCGTCAATTTTAACAAAAAAATTAACGGTGGATATTAGCCGTTTGTTAGCACGAACAACGGTTTAATATAAAAAAGGGGCCTGCCTTATCAAAAATTATTAAAATCAACGCGTTAGCACGATTGACAGATGGGCCGACACATCTCTATTTTCCCCGCCACAAGGAGAACACCATGAACGTCACCGTTAAAGGTAAGCAAATTGATGTGGGCGATGCCCTGCGCGCGTATGTGAACGAGAATCTCGGCCAGACCGTGCAGAAGTATTTTGCCAACCCGGTTGATGGTCAGGTGGTTTTTGCCAAGGACGCGCATCTGTTTACCGCTGACGTGCAGCTGCATGTAGGGCGCGGTATGGTGGTGCAGTGCCATGGCCAGGCGGGTGAGCCCTATCCGGCCTTTGATGATTGCATGCAAAAGCTGGCGCGCCAGCTGCAGCGCCACAAGAAGCGCCTGCAGGACGAGCATCACCGCAAGGATGCGCTGGACGAGGCGATGGCCGTCTCCAGCTTCGTGCTCGACGCGCAGGATGACGAGGGCGTGGCCAACGACCAGCCGCTGGTTGTGGCTGAAATGACCACGCACATTGCCACACTCACCGTGAGCGAAGCGGTGATGCGTCTGGATCTGGGTGACTTGCCGGCGCTGATGTTCAAGAACAGCGCGCATGGCGGCCTGAACATGATTTACCGCCGTGCAGACGGCAATATCGGCTGGGTTGACCCGGCTAATCCCGCCAAGATCAAGGGTTAATCACATGACTGACACACACAACACCGTAACACTGGCCCATCCTGACCGCGTGGTGGCTAATCTGCGCGTTGGCAGCAAGAAGCAGGCGCTCGCTGACCTGTCCAAGCTGGTGGCCGAGATGGCGGGCCTGCATGAGCGTCAGGTGTTTGACGTGCTGGTGGAGCGTGAGCGTCTGGGCAGCACCGGCATTGGCAATGGCATTGCTATTCCGCATGGCCGTATCACCGGGCTGGACCGTGTCTATGAAGTGTTTGCCCGCCTTGAAAAGCCAGTTGATTTTGAATCGCTGGACAGCAAGCCGGTCGATCTCATTTATCTGCTGCTGGCCCCGGCTGATGCTGGCGCTGACCATCTCAAGGCGTTGGCGCGCGTGTCGCGTCTGCTGCGTGATGCGCCGACCTGCGCCAAGCTGCGCGGTTCGGATAGCGATGCAGCTCTGATGTCGGTTCTGACAGCTCCTTATCCGGCTTCGCACGCAGCTTAATCCCCTCATTTGATGGGGGCTTTGCGCGGGCATATGCGGGTAGGCTGGCACTTAAGGCGTCAGTAAAGCGGCATCGGCACACTATTTACACTCTGCAGGGGTGTGTTCAGTGCATTTATGGCCAATCGTCGCGTTTGATCTGCTCTACATGAACACAGACTGGCTGTGGGAAGTGGATGCGCACGGCAATCTGAGCAAGTGGATTTCAACCCGCGATATTAAAAATGGCATGAAGTCACGTCTGCAGGGGGATCCTAAACCCTGGCGCAGTTATTTGCGCTGCGATCAAACCTGCCGTGAGGGGTTGGCCAGTCTGCTGCGCGCCGTTAAAAACTCCACCCCGTTTGAATGTCTGCGGATAGCGTGCCATCTTCCGCATGCCAATGTGCATGGCTGGCTGCAGCTGACCGGTGTACCGTTTGCTGACGAGCATGGCACCTTTATGGGCTATCGCGGCGCGGCTAAGAACATTACCGGCCAGCTGATGACCGAGCGCAAGCTGGCCCGTATTGACCATATCTATAAAGGCCTGATGACGGCGATTGATTGCAGCGCCAGCATGATCTTTCTGGCGGATCCGGACGATCAGCCGGATATGCGCATTCAGTATGCCAACCCGGCTTTTGCCAAGGTGTCGGGTTATGCCAAGGAAGATGTGGTGGGCAAACCCACCATGTTCCTGTTTGGCGAGAAGACTGACAAGAATGCTGCCACCCTGCTGCGCGAAAATGTACGGCGCAACGGGCAGGCCAGCGCCAAGCTGCAATTGCATCGGCGGGATGGGTCTACTTTCTGGG
>Ga0255168_1000085_pt1 | contig 41078 bp, 42 predicted proteins | sample Atl_Miss_RepB_8d_FD_183629 | JGI IMG/M metagenome (GOLD analysis project Ga0255168, IMG submission 183629) | Freshwater microbial communities from Altamaha River, Georgia, United States - Atl_Miss_RepB_8d | ecosystem: Environmental > Aquatic > Freshwater > River | place: USA: Georgia | collected... | reverse complement strand
AACTCCGGGCCGCGCTTCTTTCAAGTGTTACCAACCTGACTTATGAGGGAACGCCGGGTGGCACCTATAATATTCTCGGGGCGGACGCTGGTACCTATGATTTCTCTACCAAGACCATTACCGGCAAGATGGTGTTTACCGGCTCTAGTGGCACTGATATTATCACAGGTACTCTTGGTAATGATGACCTGCGCGGTGGTTATGCGGGCTCGGATATCATTCATGGTGGTGGCGGCAATGATCTGATTACAGCCAGCACCTATGGAACTTGCACACTATACGGTGATGCCGGTGATGATACGCTGACCGGCGGCCTGTATGTAGATGCCATGTATGGCGGTGACGGCAACGACACCATCATGGCTACAAATATGGCCTCAGGCGAAATTGCTGATGGTGGTGCTGGGTATGACAAGCTAGTTATTGGCAATAATAATCTGACTGGTGTAACCCTTTCGAATATTGAGGAACTCTCAATTACTGGTGCTGGCGCAGCCTTCACTATGAGTGGCTCACAACTCGCCATGTTCAGTACCCTCGTTCATGCTGGTGGGGCCAGCAGTCTCTTTACAATTAACGCTAGCGCTGCAGGTACTTTTGACATCTCTGGTAAGAGTGTTACCGGCGTAGTGACAATTAGCGGCAATAATGGCGGTGTAGACACGCTGATTGGTGGGGCTGGCAACGATACGCTTAAGGGAAATGGGGGTGACGATATCCTGATCGGCAATGCCGGAAATGATATCCTCAATGGTGGCACTAATATTGATACAGCCTCTTACAGCGCTTCAACCTCAAATGTGCTTTTGAATATGAGCACGTCTAGCCAAACACTGAATGGCGTAGCGATTGCTGCCGGAACGGCAGCAGATGGACTTGGTGGTACCGATACGCTCACTGCTATTGAGAAAATTATCGGCTCCGCACAGGCTGACTGGTTCTATGGTGGATCAGCTGATGAGACCTTCATAGGCGGTGCCGGTAATGACACAATCACCGGCGCTGCTGGCAACGACACGGTTGACTACAGCACATCAACATCCGGTGTTCTGGTTAACAACAGCTCGACAGCTCACACCCTTAATGGCGTGTCAGTTGGTATTAATCAAGCGCGCGATGGTTTTGGCGGTACTGATACCCTTTCGGGTATTGAATATGTAACAGGCTCTAACTACGCAGATTATATCTACAATAGCACGGGTGCTAACATCGTAGACGCTGGCGGCGGCAATGACTGGATATTTGGCGCAGCCGGGGCTGACCAGTACATCTGGCGTACGGGTGGCGGCAATGACACCGTTGCAGACTTTGAAAACGGCTCTGATAAGTTCCGCCTGTTGGGGACAGGTGCGAGTTACGGCAGCTTAACATTTGCTGATACCGCAGCTGGCGCGACCATTAGTTTGGGCGGCAATGTCATATTTACCCTGACCGGGATCAACAAGACAGCGTTAGACAGCACAGATTTCCTGTTTAGCTAAACACTAAGAGTCGGGGCAGTTAGAGCTGCCCCGGCCATATTATGATGTGTGTTAAGAGCAGTTAAGTCTGCGCTGCGCGTGATTTAAACGGCTCATCTTCATAATAGAGAATTCTTGTGATTTCGACCGGCCTTATCGGATCCAGAAATACCAATGCTTTTCCGGTTTCTCTGGCATAGTTGCGGCTGACCTCGTCAGGGTTAAGCAGCAACCGGGCGTGCTGGTTAAGACTTTGACCGGTTGTCTGCCCGCTGCTGCCATGAATGGATTGCCCCATAGTGGTAACGGTCGTTGTTCCTAGATGCTTGGAAATATATTCAGCTGTATCATGGTCGTGAGCTGCAAATGCTATTCTCACGCCTGCATTATTCCAGAATGTTGGTGCACGCTCTTTGTATAGGTCGCGAATTTGCCCAATATCTTGGAATATCGCCCATATCTGTACACCATATCCTGCTGCTAATCCGAATGATGCTTCTACGACTGGTAACCGGCCTAAGAATGCAAGCTCGTCCAGAATGAACTGAACCGGCAAAGCTGGGGGTTTTAGCTCCCTGATCATACTGTCAACAGCAGATGTGATCACGACGCGTAACCAGCGTGCATATCTTTCTATATATGGCGCGGGAACGCATAGATAGCAGGACATAGTGCCAGTTTTCCAATCAAGAAAATCAACCTGATTTTCTGCATCTTTTAAGGATGCCGCTAAATGCGGCTCGTCTAGAAATTGGGTTTGTTTGCGAGCGGAAGAGATAATCCCGCCACGCTCATTCTCAGGTGTATTCCAAATTGCTTCAGCTTCTGCCGCAATCTTTCGATTGCAGGCTTCATTGGCCATCATTTGTTCTAGTGTACTGGTACCATTGCCTTCATTGGTCTCTGGGTCAATTTCAGGGAAGAAATTGTGCATCAACAGTTCGCGAACTTTAACGAGATCACGTTGCTCAATATTCGGGGCCGTGCAGACATGAGCCAAGATTGCTGTTAGTAATTGCTCAGCGCTCTGATTCCAATGGTCATTGCGCTGATCGCCAGACGCAACGATCATGGCACCTGCTAAGGCTTGCACATCCGCATATATTTTACTCTCGCCGCGCTGAATAATTGATCTGAGTGGGTTGTAGCTAACCAAGTAGTTTTTGGCCTTACCCTCAGAAATTCCCCATGGATCAATAACACATACCTTTCCAAGAGTAGACCGATATTGAGCTGTTATATTCGCGTTTTCACCTTTAGGGTCGGTCACAAATACTGAGCCTTGATAGCTCAACAGGGACGGCAGGATGTAGCTAACACCTTTGCCGCTACGATTTGCGACAATCATCAGGACATGCTTGTCGCTCTTATAGGTCTGAATTTTGCCATTTTCCTTACCCAATACAACACTGCCGTTACCGCGAGCTGTTTTTTGGGCGTCACTTAGCTCCTTAATCGTTGCGAATCCAGCTGAGCCAAGAACGTATGTATCGGGCTGTTTTTTCTTCCTATAGAATTTTCGAACCAAACTAATCCAGAGAAGATTTAAGAATAGTGCAATGATGATTGCGGCACTGATGTCAGACTGCTGTTTAGGTGGTGCATCAATGTACTTAGTGCAGGCAGCCTGCAGAAAGCCCCTGCAGTACCAAGGCAAGGCCGGTTCCGGCGGCTGATTTTGCATGCTATTGCGAAATTCTTCCCGCGTGCGCTCCATTAGCGCGTGGAATTCGGGATCAGTACGTTCGCGTTCAATGTAACGCGCCCGCTGCTCTATAAATATCTGGCTTTCCTGAGGTACCGATTGATTGAAACGAAATTGCTGAGGCAGCAGTTCTGAATAGGACCAGTACCAAATGCCCCCAGTGCCCAGCACTAGGCAGAACCAGAACGACAATGTACGCCACCGCAGTTGCATGATGGCCACACATACATATTCAGGATGGGCAATTTCCAGAAGAAAATAGGCTTGCTCGCCAGATTCGTGCTTCTAATAATCGTTAAGACGAGCGTTTTTTAGTTTTTAACTATAGCAGTATGCATGAGGGAAGTTATGTCAGATCCTTACACAATCCAGATATTTGTTCCTGACGGCGATCCCGAAGGCGTTAAGATTATTGAACGCCGCAATTGGACTGGTAAAGGCATAGTTTTTCCTAGGGAAAAATGGTCAGAAACCAAAGGAAGAAAGGAATTTTATCTCCCCGGTGTTTACATCCTACGTGGTTACGAAAGCGGAGAGGATGACATCCCGACGATTTATATCGGTGAAGGCGACGGTATTGGTAACCGGATTGATAGTCACAGTAAGGCTAAGGATTTTTGGGATTGGGGTATTTGCTTTGTTTCCCCGAATGGCTCCCTCAATAAAGCGCATGTCCAATGGCTGGAGTATGCTTTAGTTGAGCAGGCCAAGTTGGCTGGACGGTGCCGTCTAGCTAACGGCAACGCTCCGCAGGAACCAGCTCTGAGTGAAAGTGATAAGGCTGATACTAAAGCCTTCTTACATCAGATGCTGCAAATCATGCCCTTAGCAGGACTGCAGGTCTTTGAAAAACCTAGGGCCGTTGTTAGCGTAGCCAAGAATATTACGCCAATTACCTCAGCTCATGGAAATGAACCAGATACGGTCATCGTGCCCGCAAGAGAAGATGGCTTTGCAGAAGTATTTCTGGGTCAACACTGCTGGTACGCTATACGCATTTCTGGAGGAATGCTGGACAAGATTAAGTGGATCGCTGCTTATCAGTCTTCACCCATTTCTGCGATTACGCATCTTGCTCCTGTTTCAAGAATAGAGCCGTATGGCGAGAGCGGTAAGTATAAAGTAATTTTCTCAGAGCCTGCTAAGCCTGTTGGCCCCATTGTATTTGGGGACGCTCCATCTGGATCGATGCAAGGTATTCGTTACGTCCGGCATGATCAGCTTGTAGCTGCAAAGACTATCAGTGAGTTATTTAGAAAGGCCAGCTAAATAACCTTATTTATAGTTGCGCAGGTAATAAGTATGGAAATACGCATTCAGCTACCACAAGATTTCCCCATGCATAGTCTTATGCAAATCTCTGACTATCTACGGAAAAATGATGTACTGGTAGCCGATCAACCTGACCCTAACTCAGAAGTCTATTCGCCAGAGAATTACTTTGCCCGAGACGCCTTAGGTATAGAGACCATCCTACTACCTGATCGAAATGTAGTATCTAGAATGGCACAAGCTGCTAGAGGACAACCAATTGATGAGCATTGTAGAAAGGCAGCGGCGATCATGGCGTTCGCCATGTGTTTGGATGTTGAAATTGAGCCATCAATCTCTTTTCATGAAATGGCGTTCAATGAATCTAATGAAGCCGCCATTGAAGAGCTTGGATGGTTCCGGGTTGCAGATAACAACATAAATATTAATGAGTGGATAGCAGCTGCTCTAGGGCAGTCTGAAAGGATTAGCACAGTTAGGACTCCATCGGTTGTTGAGCATATGAATCTTGCTAAGCCGATTTCGCGTTGGCGAAAAAATTATGTCGTTGCTTTAAAAGTGGCCGAACTTGAGTTAAACGATAGACTCACCGCAATTGAACGAGTTTCAATGCTTCTTCATTGGATGCGTGATGACTTTATTTTGGCAGGGCCATCAATCACATTGCCATGTCTTTATTTTGCGCCCAATTCACCACCCCGTAAACGACTACTCAAAGGCCTGAGGTCTGCAGATAGACGAGAAGCAGTTAAAGGCTCAAAAAATGCAGCTTGGGATATTACTTATCTTAGTGATCTTACTCGTCGAATTGATGGCGCATATCCACAAAAGAAGCGATATATACTAGCAACATTCGATCAACAGCTCAAACGAATGGCTCGTTTGGTGGTTGGTGAATACTCAGACCTAGATCCTCTTGAAAGTTTTGCAAAGTCTATAGCACAGTGGTGGCCCGCAAAAGATGCTAATTTCATTGCAGATTTATTGAATAGTTGTTTGGCGCGGACACGCGATGCAGATTGGTGGGGCAAATACGAAGGGCGGTCAGACCCTGTAGGTGATTTTATCAGTCAGGGTGAGGAGATTCTTTTAACGTGGCAACCCTAAATCATAAAATTTAAAGTCAACTCGTTTGGCTTTTGATATTAGACTGCAAGCCTTTGGCGGCTACAAGGCCTTAATCAGGCCATATCAGCGCCACCCCAGCGGGGACGCCTTGCATAAAAACCGCCGTCACCATTCTCTCCACTGGCAGTTGTGAGGTTAAACATGGCTCTGGCGAGCAGGTCAGCGCTGCCTGTTGCGCTGACTCTGTTTGGAGTTATTACGTGTCTGTGCCGCTTTAGACGCTTGAGCCTGCGCGTCTGTTTCATCATCTTGCGGCACTTCCCACCCGGCCATGCCCTGCAGCACGCGATCTGCATGCTTGATGGTATTCACATGGCCGTAATGATCCTCGATCATCTTGACCGAGGTTCCCATTTGCTCAGCAAGGAAATAAACGTCCACGCCCTCTTGCAAGCGGAGCGTGGCATAGGTGTGGCGGAAACAATAGGTGGAGCGCGGAATCCCTTGTGTACCTTCGCGCAAATCAGCCTCTGCGAGGAGATCAGCAATCAGGGCTTTATAAAGGCTCTTGGCAGGTTCGCCTGTAGTGGTGGTAAAGACGCAGTCATTAGGTTCTGTGGCTTTTGATATTGCTTTTATACGCTCTAAATAGTCGCCAACACTCTTGGGGGCGACCAGTTTGCGGGATTTGCCCTTGCCCTGCACGAATAACACGACGATTTCCCGCCCCTCGCGGTCTTTGGCGGGGGAGATGTCGCGCCAGCGCAGGTTCTTCATCTCCGATGGCCTCATGCCTGTATTACAAGCAATCAGGATCATGTTGTAGGTGACAGTGCGATACCAGATGCTGGATGGTTTGCTGGATTGGCCAATCCACTTCCGGCCAACGGTATGCAGCTTGCGATATTCCTCCAAGGTAAACTCATCACGGCGCATAGTCTTGAGCTTCGGTCTCTCGTCGAAACGCTGGCTAGGCGGAACATAGCGCTTCTTGATCGCGAAGTTCATGATCGCGCCAAAAATAGAGAGCTCGAAGCGGATGGTCGAATCGCTGATGAAGGGGACTACAGTTTCCTCTGACGTTTCAACCTCAATCGGCTTGGCCAGCCGGATCCCTCTGGTCTGCTGAGCCTTGGCACGACGCTTGGCTTCCTCGTCTGCGAACCCCTTCAGCATAGCGGCAGACACCTCGCGCACACCGTTGCGGCGGTTGCGTCCTGCGCCGTTTTCACGTCGCCATGCCGGGTAGCTACCCCACAGCTCGTCACCAATCAGATTAACTTGGGTTGATCCCACATAGCGATTGAGCGGGCCTTGGATGACGGCCCGCAGCTTTTTGGGGCGGGCAGCACTGATCTCACCCCTCAATGCCCGTGCTTCTTGGGTTTTAAGGTATTCTTCCGCTACTTCCGAGAAGGGGCGGTTAAAGATGGGGACATCGTGTTTGATGCGGAACCGCACATCGGCATCGACATCAAACGCCTTGTTTCGGGCTTCCTCAAGGATGGCCGTTTTGAGGGAGACCGTCTTGTAGCGGTCGGCCTTGGGGAGTTTGATACGGCAATAGTAGTTTCGGTGATCGACATCCCCGCGCCGGAAGATAATCAATCCCGGTTTGATCTCTTCCTTATCGATGATGAAGCTCATATGTTCCCCGCTCATGCTGCGCCCCAAGGGGGCGCTCTGTTCTGTGCAGAATCTGTGCAGATTTTTTGGCTAAGTCATTGATCTGCCGTATCTGTGCACAGTCTGTGCGGATGATAATAACAAAAAAGATATAATACTTACAGATATATATTATATATATGTCATTCCCGCGCAGGCGGGAATCTAGCTTTTGCGAGCATTCAGCGAGCATAAGATTCGTAAACGCGCAGACGCGCTATGGTCTGGATCCCCGCCTGCGCGGGGATGACACATTGGTCGTTGATATGCCTTGCTTCAAATGAGTACAGATCCTAGATGGCCGTAAATAGATGCTGGCTCCTGGTATTTACTGCGGAGCTTCGCCGCCTTCAGGAGTTTTCCAGTCTTCCGGCGCGCCGAGGATTTTAACGGCGGTGCCAAAGGCATGGGTCTCATAGGCGGCCATATAGCCACCATCCTGCAGCGGGACTTCGTAGCGCAGAATGTGGAACTGCGCGTGAATCACGGCATCGGCATTATGCTTGAGTGCTTCGCGCTGCAGATTGTAAATAGCCACATCAGTGGCTTGGTGCGGGTCAGCCGCGCGGCCGGGCGGGCAGGGGATATAGGCCCAGGCGCGCACCGTGTTGATAATGGCGTATTTGTAGCGGATATCGCCGGTGATGATGCGGATGGCGGCAATACGCGCCTTCATGGCTTCGTCCATGCGGCGGCGTTCTTCATCCTGCCGGGCGCGCTGCTCATCACGCGCTTTGCGCTCGGCTTCGTAGGAGGCGAAATTCTTGGCGAAATTACGGAATTGCTCGAACATGGGCCGCAGAATATCAGAGTCCGCCAGACACGCTACAAAAATTCAAACGACTCGGGTACAAGAACGACGTGACTTTATTGGCCAGCTATCAGGCCCGCATTGCGGCGGGCGAGATCCGTGACGACCCGGCCCAGCGCCATGCGCTGGAGCGGCTGGGCGCGCTTGAGCAGCAGCTGGCCGCCTATCGCCCGCATACGGCTAACTGGTTGCAGCGCTGGTGGGGCAATGCCAGCGCGCCGCCGCTGGGCCTTTATATCTGGGGGCCGGTGGGGCGCGGCAAGTCCATGTTGATGGACAGCTTCTTTGCAGCGACCGGGTTTAATCCGCGCCGGCGCGTGCATTTCCATGCCTTCATGCTGGAAGTGCATGACCGCATCCATCATTGGCGGCAGGCGCATAGCGGCGATCCGATCCCGGATATTGCCCGCGCGCTGGCCGAGAGTGCCAAACTGCTCTGCTTTGATGAGTTTCAGGTGACCGATGTGGCCGACGCCATGATCCTGGCCCGCCTGTTCAGCGCGCTGTTTGAACTGGGCGTGGTGGTGGTGGCAACCTCCAATACGCCGCCCGCCCGGCTGTATGAAAACGGCTTGCAGCGCCAGCTGTTCCTCCCCTTTATTGATCTGCTGCAGCGGCATTGCGCAGTGATCAGTGTGGCTGGCGAGCATGATTACCGGCGCCTGCGCCTGAAAGGGGCGGCGTCCTATCTGGTGCCGGAAGACCCCGCCGCTTTGGAGCGTGACTTTGCCGCGCTGACCGATGGTGCAGCCGGTGAGCCTGACACGCTGGATGTTAAAGGACGCAGCCTGCACGTGCCGCGCGCCGCGCATGGGGTGGCGTGGTTCAGTTTCCATGAGCTGTGCGAGCAGCCGCTGGGCAGTATTGATTTTCAGGCGCTGGCCCAGCGTTATCCCACCCTGATCGTCAGTGGCCTGCATGCCATTGCGCCTGAGGCGCGTGATATTGCCCGCCGCTTCATTACCCTGATTGATGTGCTGTATGACCATCGCTGCAAGCTGATCATCAGCGCGGCGGTGCCACCGGAGGGGATCTATCCCAGCGGGCTGCAGGTGGGTGAGTTTGAGCGCACCCTCTCGCGCCTGAATGAGATGCAATCGCAGGAATATTGGGATTTGCCGCATCTGCCCGGCTGAGTGAGGGTTGCTCTTTTTGCATGGCTCGGCTGCGCTTGATGAAGATCAAAGCTGATTTTTTGTTGCTTTACAATGGGGTGTTTGGCGGGCAGCCGGAAAACCGCCCCTCAGCCCTGTGCTGATTAAGTGTGCATTAAGCCTGTCCCGCTAGCCTGAAGGTGAGGCCAGCTTGAACAGGAGATCCATAACATGAGCGCACAACCGGCATTGACCGCGACCGAACGACAATCCTTGCAGAACTATGCCAACAACCGCAGTGTGGATGTGACTCATCGCCGTATCGCGGCCCTGCGTCTGCGCCGCGAGAAGGAGCAGAACCTGGTTCTGCGCGGCATCAAGACCCTGCATGATGCGTGAGTAACTGAACCGATTGACGCTGGTGTCCTTACGCCAGCTTGACGCACCGCGCCCAAAGCCCCACTTTGGGCGCGATGTCTTTTGAAGCCCTGACTCCTGACCAGTACAAACAGCGCGCCGCTGCGCCCGAGGCAGCAACGCGCGCCTTGGTAGCGGCTGACCCGGCCGCGCCGCCGGAGCTGCTGTATTATCTGGCGGCTGACCGCGATGAAACCGTGCGGCTGGCCATTGCCAACAATAACGCAACGCCCATGCAAGCCACACCGGTGCAGGCCAAGGATGCCAGCGCGGCGGTGCGGGCGGCGGTCGCGCGCAAGGTCTGCCGGATCCTGCCGCAACTGGGCGAGGGCATGACCCGCACACTGGCCATGCAGACGATTGAGCTGCTTTGTGCTGACGTATCAGTCGATGTGCGGCGCATGGTAGCGGTGACGCTGCAGGACACCGCTTTTCTGCCGGAGAAACTGGCGCTGCAGCTGGCTGAAGATGCCGAACGCAGTGTGGCCAGCCCGGTCTTGCGTTTTTGCCTGTCATTGACGGATGCTGATTTGGTGCAACTCATCCGGCGGCAGCGGCAGGATTGGGTGCCGGTGGAAATTGCCCAGCGCCGTACGCTGTCCAATGATGTAGCGGTAGCCATCTGGGAAAGTGGCAATACTGAAGCGGCCACATTGCTGCTGGGCAATAACGGCGCGCAGACCAATCCGGCGGTGCTGGACGAGGCCACGGAAGAAGCGGCCGTTGTAACAAGCTATCAGGCACCTTTGGTCAATCACCCGGCATTACAGCCCGCCCAGCTGGAGCGGCTGGCAACTTTTGTCGATGGTGAATTGCTGGGCGTGCTGGACCAGCGCGCACGCCTGATGCGCGGTGAGCTGTCTGATGTGTCGGAAGTGGTGCGCCGCCGTCTGGAATGGACCAACTGGCGCAAGCAGCATGGACAAGGGCTGGAGAAGGAACGCGCGCGCGCCAAAGCCCTGTTCGACCGCAGCCAGCTGGATGATGCCGCGCTGGCCGATGCCATTGCCTGCGGGGAGAAGCAGTTTGTCATTACCGCGCTGGCGCTGCGCGCCCGTACTGATGAGGCGCTGGTGGCCAAGGTACTGGCCCATCAATCTCCCAAGGGCATTACCGCTTTGTGCTGGAAAGCGGCGGTGAGTATGCGCGTGTGCCGCCAGATCCAGATCCGCACGGCCAAGGTGCCGCTGTTCAAGGCGCTCAATGCGCGCGGCGGGTTTGACTATCCGCTGCCGGATACGGATATGATCTGGCAGCTGGAATTCTATGGGGTTTTATAATTAAAACTGGAATGCCGTGTCGGATGAAAGACGCGCGTTGAGTATGCCTGTTTCTGCATTCTTTCTTACATCGTGACTGTGTATGACAATGAAAAATTGTTTCTAATATGTCTTAAAATGGAGTTGATTGATGGCTCCACCTTAACTTCATATTTTGACTTTCATGTCATGAGTCACCATATAAGTTACGTTAGTAACGTACGATAAAAAGAAAAATAAGGGGGCCGTATGTGTGCATTTTTTTTCTCGGATATTCGTGACCAAAAAGCGAAATTTGCCGCGCTTAGTCGTGTGCAGGCAGTCATTGAGTTTGATCTTGACGGGATCATTCTTGACGCCAATGAGAACTTCCTCAACACATTAGGATACACACTGGCTGAAATAAAAGGTCAGCATCACCGCATGTTTGTTGAGCCAGAGTTTGCGCGCAGTATCGAATATGCGCAGTTTTGGCAAAGTCTGCGCAGTGGCCAGTTTTTGGCTGCTCAGTATAAACGTATCGGTAAGGGGGGGAAGGAGGTCTGGATTCAGGCTTCCTATAATCCCATGCTGGATTCCAACGGAAAGCCCTATCGTGTTGTTAAATTCGCTACCGATATTACTGCGGATAAGCTGAAGAATGCCGATTATGAAGGGCAGATCGCTGCCATTGGAGAGTCGCAGGCTGTTATCGAATTCAATCTCGATGGAACCATCATTACGGCTAATCCCAACTTCTTGAATGCGATGGGATACGCGCTTGATGAGATCAAGGGTAAGCATCACCGCATGTTTGTCGATCCGGACTATGCGCGTAGTAGTGAATATGAAAAATTCTGGCAGAGCCTGCGCAGCGGTCAGTTTTTTACGAATGAATACAAACGCCTTGGCAAAGGCGGTAAAGAGGTTTGGATTCAGGCCTCTTACAATCCAATTTTTGACCCCTCGGGCCGCCCGTTCAAGGTCGTGAAATATGCGGCTGATATCACCGCGCAATATAAATTGCGTTTGGAAAGTGCACGCGTGGGTCAGCTCGTAGACGATAATCTGGGCCGGATTGTTTCAGAGATCACTCGAGTGGTGCAGCGAACTTCCTCGGCTTCTTCTGCATCTACGCAGACATCTGCTAATGTTCAGTCCGTTGCCGCTGGTGCTGAGGAGCTGAGTAGCTCGATTAATGAAATCTCCCGCAGCATCACGACGTCAAAGGATGCTGTTGATCAGGCAATGGCTCAGTTGGAGACAGCTGGGCATAATACGGCTGACCTGAGTAAGGGGGCAGCTGCCATGAGCAGCATCATTGAGTTCATTCAGGATATCGCCAGCAATATTAATCTGCTGGCGCTGAATGCGACGATTGAATCTGCGCGCGCGGGCGAGGCCGGCAAGGGCTTTGCTGTTGTGGCAAGTGAGGTGAAGAATCTTGCCAATCAGGTTGCGCAGGCAACTGACAAAATTTCTTCTGAAATCTCCAATATTCAGACAGTTTCGAGTAAAGTCGTCGATGTTTTGGGGCTGATCAAGGATTCGATGAATCAGGTTCATGCCAGCGTAACAGGGGTGGCCGGTGCTGTTGAGGAGCAAACCGCTGTCACCAATGACATTTCCTCTAGCATGCAAGAGACTTCAGGCGCTGTTCGTAGTGTGGATATGGGGCTGAAAGAAATTCTTACTTCAGTTGAGTCGGCCAGCAATACAGCCCAAGAAAGTCAGCAGCTTTATGCAGAGCTACGCAAATTGTCTGCTTAATCCTGAACTGATCTAGCAGCTAGAATTGTATGGGATTATCAGGACTTAGGCCGCCTTTGGTTGGTAGAGTCTGCTGAATAAATACACAGGTAAACTTGAGATTCCCCGCCTAAATCATTAATATGGACTAGGGGGGTCCAATTTATGTTACATCATGTGGTTTATGCCAGCACTGCGCTGGTGCCGTTCAGCACAAACATGCTCTATCAATTACTATGGCAGGCCCGCAAAGCCAACCATGCGCGGGAGATTACCGGCATTCTGCTCTACCATAACAATAGTTTCCTGCAGTTGCTGGAAGGGCCGGAGGAGGCGATCCAGCCTTTGTTTGAACGCATCTATTCTGACCCGCGCCACAAGCCGCATGTGCTCAACAATTGGGGAATTACCCACCGCAATTATGATGAATGGCTGATGTCGTTTGTGGACCCGAACCTGAATGACCGCATGCGTCAGCCGGACGGCTATGTGCCGTATAATACCATTCTTCAGGACGATACCATTTTACGCGGGATTGATCTGAAACTGTTTCAGCGCTTTCATGCCGGTGAATGGAGCCGGGGAGATACAGGCGGCAATGGTGCCATTCACGCCTAGGCCCCGCATTGGTCTTGCTCAGCAAAAAAGGCCCGGGGATAACCCGGGCCTTTCTCTTGAATTTAATAGACGGATTGGCTGAATTAGGCAGCTTTGGCGCCGCCCAGCAGGTCCTTCACGCCGTCCTGCTCTTCTTGCAGTTCCTTGAGCGTGATGTTGATTTTTTCCTGCGAGAAGGCGTCGATTTCAAGGCCCTGAACGATCTTGTACTCGCCGTTTTCACAGGTGACCGGATAGCCGAACATGACGCCCGCCGGAATGCCATATTCGCCATTGCTGGCCACGCCCATGGTCACCCACTTGCCGCCCGTGCCCAGCGCCCAGTCGCGCATATGGTCAATCGCCGCGTTAGCTGCCGACGCCGCCGAGGACAGGCCGCGCGCTGCAATAATCGCCGCGCCGCGCTTGCCAACGGTGGGCAGGAACACGTCATTGTTCCAGACCTGATCATTGATCATGTCCTTGACCGACGCGCCGCCAATGGTGGCATAGCGGTAATCAGCATACATGGTGGGCGAGTGGTTGCCCCAGACGCACAGCTTTTCGATCTCGGCAACGGTCTTGCCGGTCTTGAGCGCAACCTGCGAAAGCGCACGGTTATGGTCAAGGCGCAGCATGGCGGTAAAGTTCTTGGCCGGCAGGCTGGGCGCGCTCTTCATGGCGATCCAGGCATTGGTATTGGCCGGGTTGCCCACCACCAGTACCTTCACATTGCGGCTGGCAACAGCGTCCAGCGCCTTGCCCTGAACCGTGAAGATCTGGGCGTTAGCGGCCAGCAGGTCCTTGCGTTCCATGCCCGGGCCACGCGGACGCGCGCCAACCAGCAGGGCGTAATCGGTATCCTTGAAGGCAGTCATGGGGTCGCTGTGGGCTTCCATACCGGCGAGCAGCGGGAAGGCACAATCTTCCAGCTCCATCATCACGCCCTTGAGCGCGTTCTGGGCTTTTTCGTCAGGAATTTCGAGCAGTTGCAGAATAACCGGCTGGTCCTTGCCCAGCATGTCGCCATTGGCAATACGGAACAGCAGGGAATAGCCAATCTGGCCAGCGGCACCGGTAACGGCCACGCGAACGGGTTTCTTGCTCATGAATTTCTCCCAAGGGTTGTAACTGCGCGACTTTAGAACAGTGATCCAAGCCGTCAATGATGAAAATGCCTAAGGGTTGCGCACATAGATTACCCAAGCTTCATCTTCGCCAGCGCGGTGGTAGTTATGCTGCGTGAAGTCTTTAAGTTCGGTAAAGTCGTCAAAGATTTTGTCGCTGCTGATCGGCATGAGCTGGATCGGGTCTTTTTTGGCAAGCGCGATCAGCGCCGGTGGGTCGGCCTGCAGGTCAGCCAGTAATTGCGCGCGCGTGGCGGCAATCTGGGGGCCGCGATTTAAGGGGTAGCTGAAAAAATAGCGGGTAGGGGCCCTCCGGTGGGCCAGCTGATACGCGCCGGGATTAAAGCCGAAGATGTAGACCTTGCTGTTTGGCGGTGTGAGCTGATCGATCTGCTGCGCCAGAGCGCGCGTTTGCGTGAGATTGAATTCGGCAAAGGCGAAATGGGATTCATATGTCGGGCGGTCGATCTGGCCGCACAGATACTGCCAGCTCTCTAGCGGATAGTTGCTGCCGCCACCTATGATAAACAGCAGGCGTGGCAGAAAAAGAATGAAGAGCCAATTCCAGCGGACGATGAGCGGTGCCACCAGCAGGCTGGCGGGCAGATAAATCGGCAGTTTGTGATTGTTCATATAGAGGCCCTGTATGTAATACGCTAACAGGGCAGCGCCGACGAGGCTGGCAATTGTGTCTGCGGCGTGGCGGTTGGTACGTCGCCACTGCCACCAGCCAAAACCAGCGAGAGGCAGAAACAGGCTTTGGCTCAGGCCGACAATTGCGGGGGGCTTCAGGCTGCCGAGGAGCAGGAGCTTATCCCAGCTGATACTTTCCGGTTCATGGGCATCAAGATTAAAACAGATATAGGCCTGCCAGAAGGCGTCGAGCGCGCCGTGCTGGGCCAGCCAGATCAGACAGAGCGCGGGAGTGACGCTACAGCCCGCCGCGATAACGGCCAATGACCGCCAGGGCCGCGGCTCATGCCGGATCCGCCAAAGCAGAGCCAGACCAAAGAGTGCTGTTGTGGGCTTGAGCATCAAGAGCGCCCCCTGAATGAGCCCGGCCATCAACAGGCGTGTGCTGGTGCAGGGCTTTAACAATACCCATAGCAGGAGAATGAGGAGGTAGGCGGTCAGGCTGTCTGTCTGGGCCATGGTGGACGGCGCGAGGCCGCCATACAGCAATGCCAGAATGACGGCGATCGGGCCTGCCAGCGGCGCTATTTGCTGGCTGGCAATCCGGTATAGGAGGCCTAAGGACAGCAGGGCCCCTGCCGTGTCCAGCAGGCGCACGCCGCCATCTGCCTTCAGCCATAATCCGCCTGCATAGAATAGGTGGGTGAGAGGCCCTTTATGCTCCCATGCATCCAGATAGGGGGCGCCGCCCGCCAAAATGGTCTGCCCCACATAGCTGTAGATGCTTTGATCCAGCAAAAGCGGGGCTAACAGCCACATAGGCAGGACAAGGGCGAGCAGGCTCAGCGCCGCAAGCTGGCTGGCAAACAGGAGGCTGGGCGGCGGGGCTGGACGCGTCATCCGGGCAAGACTAACCCAGAATATTTATAAATTACACGGAATTAACCGTATTTTGACCGACACAGTGTAAAAACAAGGAGGGAGAGTTTGTCACTGTTGCTGGGAAAGTTTCACAAAAGTGTCACAATACATGCTGACCCCTTCGCGCCATAATACGCCAACGAGGCAAAGCAGGTCGCGTCGCATGAGTTCGCCCATTACGTCCAGCTGGCTGAAAGCAGCCGAAGGAAAAGATACCGTCGTGGCGGTGGCCAGCGGCGCTGTGCATTTATTGCAAGCGATTGGCGAACCAACCGAGAAATTTGAACAGGCCAAGCAAGGCGGCACACTGGTTGAGGTTGTGGTGGACAGTCTGAACCGGCTGGTGGCGCGGGGCAGCAGCTCCAGCAATGCCGGTGCGCAGGATGATGCCGAAGTCGCCCGCTTCATGCTGGATGAAATTGTGCGGGCTGCCGGTCGCAAGATGGAGGTTGGCTGATGGCTGCCTTCGGTCTGGCTGCGCCCAAGCAATCTTATCCCGAGCTGGATGCTGAGGCGAGCGCCCGCCTGTCCGGTGTGGCGCAGCAGGGCCGCGATGTGCTGCGGGACTTCTTGCGCGACAAGGATATGCAGCGCTTATATGGCAACCGGGCTGACTGGAAAACGGCGGTATCGGTGGCGCAAGGCAGCCTGTTTGGCAGTAATCAGCATCCGCTGACGCAGATCAACCGGGTGTCGCATTATCTGGTGCAGACCGCGCAGTGGATTGCCTACCAATCCTCGGCCAGTGCGCCAGCCGACGCCCGCCGTGAGATGGAGCGGGTGGAGCTGGCCAAGGCCGGGCAGCGTTACAATCTCTACAGTGCGGCTATTCATCTGCTGGAAGCGCATCCGGAATTGCCCGCCAAGGAACGCTTTAACCTGGGCAATTACCGCGAAGCCCAGCGCCGCACCCTCGATAAAGTGGTGGAACTGCGTGACGCCAGTCATGCGGCTAGTCATGCAGGCCATGGGGCCAAGCCGATGGCGGGCCAGCAGAAGCTGAATTTCTGAGCGGCGAGGGCCCTATGGACGCAACACTTGCCGAGACCTTCACAGGACTGACCCATTGGCAGATCGACCCCGCACAGGCGGTGTCTGCGCCGCTGCTGACAACGGCACAGGCGCTGGACAAGGCGGTGCTGCGCGAGATGCACTCGCCCACCAGTGCGTGGAGCGAGCAGCTGCGCGAGGATATTACCGAGCTGGCCGGGGAGCTGAAAACGTTTGAGGTCAGCGGCCAGTCTGCCGGCAAGCCGCTCAGCCCCGCCGTGCAGATGAGTTTGGTGGTGGCGGCCATCAATAACCGGACCGGCTTTACCGGCCGCTTTGCCCTGGGCCAGCGCCCGCGTGATATAGCCAAGCCGCTGCGTCCAGCCCATCTGGCGGTGTTGCCCGCTCAAGTGCGCAGCGCCATATTGCATACCGAAACGGCGTTAGACCGTCTGGCTGCCGATTTTGTGACCTTGCGTAGCGGCATTCCCGGTGATGCACCAACAGCAAAAACGCCGGAAAAGGCGAAATTGAGGCCGGTTTAGGCTTGCTGGTTAACCTCTTCGTGCTAAGTTGCATCGCAACGATTAAACCTTACAAGGTGTAACTCCCTATGAATATTCATGAATATCAAGCCAAAGGCCTGCTGGCCAAGTATGCGGTGCCGGTGCCCAAGGGCAAGCCCGCTTATACCGTAGACGAAGCCACTGCCGGTGCGCGTGAACTGGGCGGCCCGGTGTGGGTGGTCAAGGCGCAGATCCATGCGGGCGGTCGCGGCAAGGGCGGCGGCGTAAAGGTCGTCAAGTCGCTGGACGATGTGGCGGCAGAGGCCAAGCGCATGCTGGGCATGACGCTGGTCACCCATCAGACCGGTCCGGCTGGCAAGCAGGTGAACCGCCTGTATGTGGAAGAGGGCTGTGACATCAAGCGCGAGCTTTATCTTTCGCTGCTGATCGACCGCGCTACCAGCCGCGTCACCATCATGGCCTCCACCGAAGGTGGCATGGACATTGAGGAAGTCGCGCACAACACTCCTGAGAAGATCCTGACCGTGTCGGTTGACCCGGCCGCTGGTTATCAGGCGTTTCATGGCCGCAAGGTTGCCTTTGCACTGGGCCTGAGCGGTGCGCAGGTGGGCCAGATGGTCACCATGCTGGGCAACATCTACAAGGCGTTCACCGAGCTGGATGCCTCGCTGCTGGAAATCAATCCGCTGGTGGTCAATGGTGCAGGCAACCTCGTTTGCCTTGATGCCAAGATGGGCTTTGACGAGAACGCACTGTTCCGCCATGCCGACATCGAAGCCTTGCGCGATGAAACCGAAGAAGACCCGATGGAACGTGAAGCCGGCAAGAACGCGCTGAACTATGTGAAGCTCGATGGCAACATCGGCTGCATGGTCAATGGTGCCGGTCTGGCCATGGCCACCATGGACATCATCAAGCTGGCGGGCGGTGAGCCGGCCAACTTCCTCGATGTGGGCGGCGGCGCCACCAAGGAACGCGTGACGGCAGCTTTCAAGCTGATCCTGTCCGATCCGAACGTGGAAGGCATCCTGGTCAACATTTTCGGTGGTATCATGCGCTGTGACGTCATTGCCGACGGCATCATCGCCGCCGCCAAGGAAGTCAGCCTGTCGGTTCCGCTTGTTGTGCGTCTGGAAGGCACCAACGTTGATCTGGGTAAGAGCATTCTCGCCCAGTCCGGCCTCAAGATCACCTCGGCCGACAATCTCGGCGATGCCGCTACCAAGATCGTTAAAGCAGTAAAGGAGGCCGCATAACATGGCCGTTCTCGTCAATAAAGATACCAAGGTCATCTGTCAGGGCTTTACCGGCTCGCAGGGCACGTTCCACTCCGAGCAGGCAATTGCCTACGGCACCAAGATGGTCGGCGGTGTGACGCCGGGCAAAGGTGGCGGTAAGCATCTTGACCTGCCGATTTTTGACACGGTGGACGAAGCTGTGCAGAAGACCGGCGCCAACGCCTCGGTTATTTATGTACCGCCGCCCTTCGCCGCTGATGCGATCCTTGAAGCGATCGACGCCAAGCTGCCGCTGGTTGTGTGCATCACCGAAGGTATCCCGGTTCTGGACATGGTGCGCGTCAAGCGTGCGCTCTCCTCCAGCAAGACCCGCCTGATCGGCCCCAATTGCCCGGGTGTGATTACCCCGGGTGAGTGCAAGATCGGCATTATGCCGGGCCACATCCACAAGCGTGGCCGCATCGGCATCGTCTCGCGCTCCGGCACGCTGACCTATGAAGCCGTGGCCCAGACCACTGCGGCTGGCCTTGGCCAGTCCACCTGTATCGGTATTGGTGGTGATCCGGTTAACGGCACCAACTTCATCGATGCGATTGAGATGTTCCTGGCCGATGATGAAACCCAGGGCATCATCATGATTGGTGAAATCGGTGGGAGCGCTGAAGAAGCCGCTGCCGAGTTCGTCAAGCAGAGCAAGATCAAGAAGCCGATGGCTGGCTTCATCGCTGGTGTGACCGCCCCGCCGGGCCGTCGCATGGGCCATGCGGGTGCCATCATCTCCGGTGGTGAAGGCAAGGCGTCCGATAAGATGGAAGCCATGCTCAGCGCCGGTATGCTGGTGTCTGACAGCCCGGCTGCGCTGGGTCAGACCATGGTCAAGGCACTGGAAAAGGCCGGCTTTAAAGCTGCCTGATCTGGACCGAGTGGTTGACGGCATCTGGGGTGGCAAATGGAACTTTTACAGCTTGCCGCCCTGATCGCCTTTTTAGGAATGGTTGCACAATGGAGCGCCTGGAAGCTACGCATTCCGGCGCTCCTTATTCTTTTGGCTATCGGTATTGTGATTGGGCCGGGCCTGCAATTAATTACATTTTCCGGCGGGATCCACGAAGCCGCGCAGCCCTTTATCTCGTTGGCGGTGGCCATCATCCTGTTTGAAGGCGGCCTCACACTCCGCTGGCATGATTTGCAAGGGGTGAACCGGGTGATCTGGCGGCTGGTGATCCTCGCTGGCCCGGTTGCCGGGTTGCTGGGGACATTGGCGGCTCATTATATCGGTCATTTAAGCTTGAGTGCGTCGATCATTTTGGGAGGCCTGTTTATTGTAACAGGGCCAACGGTTGTTATTCCGCTGCTGCGCCAGGCCAATCTGAACAGTAAAATTTCCCGCATCATGCGGTGGGAAGGGATTGTCAACGATCCTTGCGGCGCGTTGCTGGCTGTTCTGGCTTTTGAAATTGTCATGCATGCGCGTTTGGATATTAGCCCATTTGATATTATGTCGAGTGTTGTGCTAGGGGCAATTATTGCGGCTCTGCTTGGCTTTGTTGTTGCGCGTCTGTTTATTTGGCTGATTGAGCGGCATGCTGTCGCTGAATATTTGAGTATTCCTGTATTGATGGCGCTGGTGCTGAGTGTGTTCGCACTATCACATCATATTCAGTCTGACAGCGGGCTAGTGGCTGTTACTGTGATGGGGATTACGCTGGCGAATAGCCGTCTAAGCATTCTGGACGAAATCCTGCGATTCAAGGAAAGCTTGGCTATATTTTTGACATCTGTACTGTTCGTTTATATATCGGCCAGTATTCCCCGCAGCTTTTTTACGCAGTTTGATATACCGCTGATCCTGTTTGTGGTGGTGATGATTGTTTTTGTGCGGCCGCTGGCTGTTTGGTTGGGGTTGATCGGGACGGGTCTCCATACGCGCGAGAAGCTGTATATCGGTCTTATTGCGCCGCGTGGTATTGTTGCTTTGTCTGTCGCAGGTTATTTTTCCGGCCAGCTGGTAGCGCGGCATATTCCGGATGGCGATCAGGTGCTGAATGCTACCTTTGTAATGGTCATTCTGACGGTGGCGCTCTCCAGTTTGGTAGCGCAGCCTTTGGCGCGCCGCTTGCAGTTGAACCGCGCTCGGTCCAATGGTGTGGTTCTCGTCGGGGCTTATCCATGGAGCGCTCAATTTGCTGCGCAGTTGAATGGCCAGAATATTCCGGTTCTGATCGTTGATGAAAACTGGCGCCGCTTGAAAGAGGCGCGCATGGTCAATGTCAGCAGCTATTATGGGTCTGTCTTGTCTGAATATGCGGATATCGATCTTGATTTGACTGATTACAGATATTTTATCGCAGCCTCTGATAATGATGCATATAACACGCTGCTTTGCTCGCAGATGCGTGGGCGTTTTATCTCCAAGAACGTATTGCAGATAAAAACAGGTGCGGATGAAACGCTGGCGGCACAATCGCCACATGCACTGCGCGGTGGGTCGGCGTTTGCGCCGCCAGTGACCTGGGATATGCTGACGATCAATACTTATATGGGGTGGGTGTTTCGTAAAACTCAGCTGACAGCTGAATATACATATGAATCCTTTCGGCGTGATATGCCACCTGATGGTGTGGTTATGGCGTGGATTGATCAGGATGGGATGCTTTTGCTCGGTGCGGATATGAATGATAAGCAGAAGACACGCCTGGCTGCGGTCATCAGCTTTTCACCAGCCAAGAAGTTGCTCGCCTGATCTTGTGTTGTTATGCTCTGATGGAGTGAGGCTCAGGGGGATCTCGTCCTTTTTCAGCTTTGGGCTGTAAAAGGTTATCTGTTAGTATCAGGCTCTGGCGTGAGGGGTCATTATTCTATCCATGATGCATGGTGGAGCCGGGGTGGTTGATTTAATGCTGACAGGGTCATTTTTATTCAAACCAGCGCCGACGATTGCTGAAATGCTGGATCGGCATCAGGGAAATACGAGCGGGTTTGACTATCTGCGGATTATCCTCGCATCACTGGTCTTGTTCTTTCACTGCTTTGATGTGGTGGACGGCAAAGCTGTCAGCTTCTGGTTGCATGCACGCCCGCTGATGGTGTGGGTGGTGCCGGTTTTCTTTTCTCTCAGCGGATTTCTGTTGGCGCAAAGCCTGGAGCGTAATCACTCGCTGCGGGTTTATGCGCTCAATCGAGGGATCCGTATTATGCCCGCGCTAGCAGTTGAGGTTTTGCTGTCAGCGTTGCTGCTGGGGCCGTTGTTCACAACCTTGCCACTGGCCAGCTATTTCAGTGATCCGAAATTTTGGAGTTATTGGGCGAATATCATCGGGTGGGTTCATTTTGAGCTTCCCGGCGTGTTTGAAAACCTGCCGTGGCCGGGCATTGTAAATCGCTCGATCTGGACAGTGCCGTATGAGATGTCGGCCTATGCTGCGCTTGGATTGCTCGTCTATTTTGGTCTCTGGCGGCAGCGCTGGCTGGTGATTTTGATGCTGGCGTATACTGCCGTTGCTGCCACGGCCTTTATGATTGAACGTTGGGACTATTACATTGTTCGGCCCGCACCGCCCATGCAGTTGATTGTCTGTTTCATGTGTGGGGCTTTGCTCTATCAGTTTCGCGCGCATATACGCATTTCGGTGCCGCTGGTGGGCATGGCGCTGATCTGGTTCCTGACATTCCTGCCTTATTATCAGACGGCTTTTGTGTGGGCGCCTGCCGGGGCCTATCTGACGGTGGCGTTCGGTTTGCTCAATCCGCCGCGCGTTGCGCCCGTCAGCTGGGGGGATTACTCATACGGCATCTATCTGTTTGCCTATCCCATTCAGCAGGCTGTTGTAGCGCTCTGGCCGGGCGTTAATGCCTGGCAGCTGTTTGCCTTGGCGATGCCTGTGTGTTTTATTTATGCCATGTTCTCGTGGCACTGCGTTGAAAAACCACTGATTTCTCGCCGCCATTTGATTGCCAAACGTTTGTTTGGCGCGCGCTGACAGTTGTCAGATGAGGCGGGCCGGTTGGTAGGCCCCAACATCATCCATGGCTAAGCTGGTCGCGCTCAAGGGCTTGGAAAAACGGGGAATCTTGGTAGATTGGGCCAAGGAGTTAACATGTTTACCCAGACTGATGAATTGTCGGCCTTGCGTGAATCGCCGTTTGGCCGCGCCCTTGGACAGGACCTAATCGCCCGCTTGTTGGCGGTTGGCAGCGTGCGTGATTTTTCCAAGGGGCATATCTTCTTCAATCAGGGGGAGAAGGTTGGGCATGTCGTCATCATGTTGCAGGGCCGCGTCAGCCTGACCGCTAGCCGCAGTGACGGTGAGCAGGCGGTGGTGGATATCATCAGCGAAGGCGAAGTGTTCCCGCTCGCCGCTGTGGTACTGGGCCAGCCCGCACCGGTTGGCGCCGAGGCGCTGACCAATGGCCGCGCAGTTTGGGTGGAGGACGGTGTCTTGCAGCAGATGCTCAAGGACGTTCCGGCGTTCAAGACCGCCATCATGAGCCAGCTAGGCCGCCAGTATCATGACATGGTGCTGCAAAACAAGGCGCTGAAGTTGCAGAACACCAATCAACGGCTGGCGCATTTCCTGCTGATGCATACCGATATGGATGATGGCGCAGTTGAAGTGCGCCTGCTCGATGAGCGCCGGATGCTGGCCCGCCGTCTGGGCATGACGCCGGAAAGTCTGTCGCGCGCGATTGCCCAGCTGGTTGGGTGTGGTGTTGAATTTTCGCAGCAGCGCGTGCTGATCCGTGATGTGGATCGGTTGCGTCAATTCTGTGGTCTGGAGCGTGTGTGATGAAGAAGCTGCCTGTTCTTACTCTTCTGGCGGCTTTGCTGGCTCCGTTGGCCGCACAGGCCGAGCTTAAACTGACCAGTAACACCTTTGCAAACGGCGCAACGCTGGCCCAGAGCATGGAGTTTAATGGCTTTGGCTGCACGGGGGATAATATCTCGCCGCAGCTGAGCTGGACCGGTGTGCCGGCCGGCACCAAGGCGCTGGCGCTGAACATGTATGATCCGGATGCGCCTACGGGCAGCGGCTGGTGGCATTGGGTGGTGTTCAACCTGCCGCCGACGCTGGAAAGCCTGCCCTCGGGCGCGGGTGAGGCGAGTGGTACGCTGTTGCCTGCCGGTAGCGTGCAGAGCGTGACTGATTACGGCAAGCCCGGCTATGGCGGCATGTGCCCGCCCGCAGGGGATAAGCCGCACCGCTATATCATTACGCTGTTTGCGCTTAAGGATGTGGTGCCGCTCGATGCCAAGGCCAGCGGCGCGCTGGTGGGCTATTACCTGAACAGTCTGGCGCTTGAGAAGGCGCAGATCACGGGCCTGTTCGGTCGGCCTGCGCAGTAAGTGCGCATGAATATATGGCTAGAAGCCAGTATGTAAAAAGGGCGCTTAAACGGCGCCCTTTTTCATGTCTGTCTTTTGAGGTCACTTAGCGGGTGGTGAAGGTGCCCACGCGCACGATATTGTCCGGCTGGGGTTGCAGCCATGGGCGGTCGGCGCTGGGCTGGCCGAGCAGATAGCCCTGCACATAACGCACGCCCATCTGCTGCAAAAGCTGCAGCTCGCGCAGATCTTCAATGCCTTCGGCCACAGTCTGCACATTGTAGTCATTGGCAATACGGATCAGCTGCTGAATCGCACCGTAATTGACCGGATTGTTATGCAGGCCGCGCACCAGCATGGCGTCGATCTTGACCAGATTGACGGCCAGTGCCCGCAACTCACGATAAGTGATGTTGGCGACGCCAAAGTCATCCAGCGCAACGAGGCAGCCCAGATCCTTGGCGGCATCAATGGTGCGGGCGCATTCGGTAATGTTACGCAGCACGGCAGTTTCGGTAATTTCAACGGTCAGGCGCTGCGCCACATCCGGCGCATAACGCAGCAGCGCTTCAGCGCGGCGCACCCAGTCCGGCTCGCAGGCGGTGAGACCGGAAATGTTGATGGCCAGACGGACGGTGGGGTTGGCCTTCAGCTCTTCTACTGCCATTTCCAGAATGCGCTGGTCCAGCACCATCATGCGGCCGCCGCGCTCAATGTCCGGTACAAATTCACCCGCCCCTGCCAGCGTACCATCCGGGCGGCGTACGCGCAGCAGGCTCTCGTAAAAGACCGGGGCGCAGGTCAGTGCATCGCAGATCGGCTGGAAAGCAAAGACGATATTGTCATTGCGTACGGCATTGATGATGACTTGGCCCACTTCGTCGGCGCGCATCATGGCAACGCGTTCATCTTCGCTGGGCTGGTGAGCCACAAAGCGGTCGCGCCCGGCGGCTTTGGCCCGGCGCATGGCGTCTTCAGCAACGCGAATGGCATCCGGCACTGTGCGGACATAATCCGGGAAGTTGCAGCCGCCAATGGAAATGGTCATCTGCAGGTCGCCAATATCCGGCAGACGGAACGGCGTGTTGCGTACGATCTTGAGCAGGCGGTCAGCCGCCATCGACATTTCAGTTGCCGTGCAGTTGGACAGCACAATGCCAAAGCGGTCGCCATGAATGCGGCCCATGACATCGCCGCCGCGCAGCGCGCGCTGCAGACGCTCACCCACTTCAAACAGCACGCGGTCAGCCACCTGCTGGCCATAGCGGCTGTTGACCTCGTTCATATGGTCAATACCGGCATAGAGGAAAGCGCCGCTCATCTTGCTACGCTGGGAGGTGGCAATCTTGTTGCCCAGCAGATCCTGCAGGGTCTCCACGCTGCGCTGGCCCGAGACGAGATCGTAGCTGGCGCTCATGCCCACTTTCATGTCGCGGGCTTTGCGCTGGTCGACAACGCGCAGAATGCCGGTGATCTTGACCGGGCGGCCGTTATCAAACTGCGCCGCGCCACGATCATGCACCCAGCTGAACTGACCATCGCCGCGGCGCAGGCCATATTCGCAATCCATCGGGTCCTTGGTGGAGAAGTGCGCTTCCAGTGCTTGCTGGCGCAGCATGAGATCATCCGCTGTCATACGCGCCGACAGGCTGGAACCACTTACGATGTTGATGATATCGCCAAAGCGGGCGAGCGAAGCGGGGTGGCCCTGCCAGCGCAGGCGATCGGTGCGCAGATCCCACTCATACGCCACGTCTCCAGCCGCCATGAGGGCGGAGATAAGAAAATCATGCAGAGAGGGGTCGTTGGCGTCGCTCACTTTGTGCAGTCTGCTAAAGAATTTGATAGGCGGAATATCCCGCCAATTTCCATCAAATGCAAGATATCACAGAAAAGGCCGTAAAAGCTCGAAAAAAGTGCAAATCCTGATCGCCTATGGTTAATTTTAAATTGAAAAAATCCTGTTGCGCGGGCGGGGGAATATCTGCCATCATCCCCTCATGACTAAGCAGATTACTCTTCTTTCGTGGCGAAGCTGGCGTTGGCGCTAATCACGCGCAAGTAACGTTTGTTTTCGTTTTCACGAGTTGAAGAGGTTATCATGATCAAGGTCGATCCATCCATTTCGGTTCCGTCTGCAGTTTTTGAAAAACTGTCGGCAGGTCAAAAAGCCGTAGTGACTCTGGATGCGCAGCAAGCCGCCGATCTGAAGGTGGGCGGGGATGTGCGTGTCAATCGTCAGGACGAGCAGGGCCGCCCGACCATGCAATTCTCGCTGATGAAGGTCATGGGCGTTGACGCCAACACGGCAACCAGCTGCAAGGTTCAGCTGCAAAAGGCCGGGACACGTCTGGGCTGGGCTTAAAGCTGTCCCTGTCTGGTCGTTGCTGTCTCTGCCTGTTTAAAAAGAACCTTGCGATGTTTCTATCCATTCTTCCGCACAAATGCCTGATGTGGCGTCACATGGCGCGATGGCGTTAATCCGTCATCCGTTATCTGTCCACGTCTGTTGTGTATTGGCTTTTGTGAGTGCTGAAGATGAATGCTGTTTCTGTTCCGTCCAATGAAACATTGGACTATCCCGTTTCTGCCTGCCGCTTGCCGGTTTTTGTAATCCGCGCCGCTGATCTGATCGAGCCGGATCATGCGTGCAAAATGGCAGCCCGCTTGTTTGCCCGTTATCCCCATGCGCAAGAGAGTGTAAGCGCGCTCAAGCCTGAGAACACGCTGCTGGCGTTTCGTGGCGGTGACTTGCTCGGCGCTGCCTTGATGGCGACCTTCACGCAGGCTGCCGCGACCGGACGGCGCTTGAACAAGGTGGCGCTAGCTCCGCAGGTTCACCGTAAAGAAGTAACGGGCGCCTTGCTGCGTTATACGGCCTAAGCTTTTGAGCGGCTGTTTTTTCTGCGGGGTGGGGTGAACTCGCACAGCTCATGCGCCTTCACTTCAAACGCATCGCGGGTGGAGAGCGCGCGGGCCTGTGCGGGGGTGAGTAGCTGATAATGGCGGCTGCCGTCAATGGCTAGTGCAACATCCCAGCATTGATCAGGATTGGTGATCCATTGCGCGGCCTGTAGGCGGCGCAGATCATAGGGGCGTGAATAAGTGCGCAAGGTGCGGCGCACGCCATCACCATATTCATGAAAGTAGGACATGGCCAATTCGCGCAGGTTTTTATAAACCGGATCGCGATAGCGCAGCCACACATGATTGCTCTTGGAAATTGCGCCCCAGCAGCCCTGACGCTTGAACAGCGCCACCACATGATCGCTGTCGTTATGCGATTGCATGTCCATGAGGAGCGGGGGCTCGCCATTGAGCCAAAGCGCATAAGCGGCAATCATGGCGCCTTCAATGCAGTGACAGCGGTTCTCTGTCAGCGCCCGCTGGACGGAGAGGACAGTATCGCCATCTGGCTCAAAATTCGGCGGCATGGCGGTAATGAACGCCTGAATCTGCAGCGGCGTTTTCAGGCGCTGGAGCGGGCGGGCGAGGGCAGGCGGGAGATGGTCAGGGCGCGTTTTCATTGTCATACACGTTAACGGATATACGGTATTTTATCAAATTGCGCTTGCTGCATCGCAAAGTTTCTGACTTAATACGCTCATGTCAACCGCTCGTACCTTCTACGGCTTTTACTTTACCGGCGCCTTCTGGCGCTGAACCCATTTGTGCGCGGCTTTTGCCGCTGGTGTGTAAAGTAATAGGTCGATAGGTAACAAGATGACGGTTCAAATCTCTCTCATGCTGGTGCTGTTTGGTTGTTGGTATTTTGCCGTCTGGCAAACATACATTCTCTCCCCACGCCCCATCGCTATTCATTCAAATTCCAAGAGAAACCGAGATTAACATGACAACGCCCACCACCACCCAATCCCACCAGTCCACCCGTAGCGCTGCTGATGCAGCGCTGGTTTTGCACGGGGCGCTGAATACGCCACGGCCGCTTGAAGTAACGGCTGTGCATGATGTGAGCAGCCGCATTTTCAACCGTCTGGCCGCCGGTGAGCTCAGCGCCTGCGTGATGCCGCAGGAGGTGCCGACCAAGCCGGGTGCTGCTATCGTTATCAATAACGCGCAGGATGGCCGCCAACTGCTGATGCAGACCGGCCAGCACCTAAGCAGTGAGCGTGAAGTGAGTCTGGAGAAGGGCTATAAGGCAGTTGAAGTGAGCCTGCCTGGTACGCTGCCGCAAGTTGGTATACGCGATGAGCGCCCGGCGCTGGCCTTTGCCCAGTCGATGATGGCCAAGAGCAATACCGCCATTATTCCGCAAGGCGCGGGGCATTACCTGCTGTCGGATAACCGTCATTACCGCCCGCTGCTTGACCGCGATACCATTCTGATCGACGGCAAGCCCCTGCAGGCCGCGGTTGTGGTGCCCAGTGAAATGCCCGGCATTGCCCGTGGCTATATGCTGGTTACGCCGCCGCAGCGCCGCCTGCCGGGACTGGGTGGCTAAGTTAGCTCGCTAAACGGATTGCTTACTCGATTGCCGGGTCCAGTGCGCAAAGTAATCCGCACTGGCGGTAATATCGCAGTGCGCGGCTGGATGGCGCGTGCGGTAACGTACCAGCCCTTCAGCCGGATTGCCGTGCGCGAGTTCAATAGAGAGCTGAGGCAGATGGCGGGCGAAGCGCGCCGCCAGATCCGGAATGCCTAAGGCGACAGATCCGCCCAGCACAAGCGCCTGTGGCTGCGGGTCCTGCACATACTCGGTTAGCAGATGAAGGTAGCGGACGGCATCAGCCACGCAGCGCTCGACCAACTCATCCACCACAGGTAAATGCAGCAGGGCCGGGATGCTTTGCGCCAATTCCAGCCGCCGCCCGCGGCCAATGCGGGTGCGTTGCTGCGCCAGATAATGATAGAGCGACTGGCTTGGCGTGCGGGCGCCCAAGACCTGCTCAATTGTTTGTGAGAGCAGGCCGGGCGTAGCCGCCAGCTGCTCGTCGACATAGAGGTCAAGCAGGCCGTTGGATAAGCCGCCAGCTGACAGCAGATTGCCACTGGTTGAAATCTCCCAATGCGGCTCCGGCGGGGTGCGGTAATTGAACTGCGCATCAACATAAGCGGTAATAACGCCCGAGCCAGCGCCAATCACAAAGGCGCGGTCCGGCATACTGGACAGGCCGTAATGCCCCAGCGCATCCGTACAGCTGTCAATTTTCTGTAAGGTGCAATTGTGCTGGGCAAGGGCGGCGGTGAGTGCGGTGCCATCGGCCGGAATGTTCCCGGCAAAGACAATATGAACCGCCTGACCGCTGATATGCGCGGCTGCCTGCGCCAGCAAATGCTGCAGGCGCTGGGTGTAGCGGGCGCTACGCGCAGCCGCATCTTCCTTGCCGGTGAGCTGCGCATAGGAACAGCGCTGCGCCGCTGCAAACAGCACGTGGCCAGCGCCATCCGCTACCGCCATGGCGGTTTTGGTGTAACCCTGATCAATGCCGATGATCAGGGGCTCAGTCATTACGCGCTCTTGAGCTTTTTGGCGAGGATCTCGTTGACCATGCCGGGGTTAGCTTTGCCCTGCGACTTCTTCATGACCTGACCCACGATAAAGCCTAGCGCGCGTTCCTTACCTGCCTTGAATTCTTCAATGGCGGCGGGGTTGGCGGCGATGGCTTCTTCCACCAGCTTTTCAATCGCGCCGGTATCGGTCACCTGCTTCATGCCTTTTTCTTCGATCACGGCATCGGCGGTTTTGCCTTCGTCCCACATATGGCCGAACACGGTCTTGGCCAGCGAGTTGCTGATGGTCTTGTCGCTGATACGGGCCACAAGGCCGCCGAGATTTTCAGCAGAGACCGGGCTATCGGCCAGGTCCTTGCCGTCCTTGTTCAAGCGGCCCAGCAGCTCGGTGATGACCCAGTTGGCGGCCAGCTTGCCATCGCGGCCTTTGGCCACGGCCTCGTAAAACGCGGCGCGCTCCTGCTCCATTACCAGCACATCGGCGTCATACGGCGTCAGGCCATATTCGCTGATGAAGCGGGCCTTCTTGGCGTCCGGCAGCTCGGGCAGGGTGTCACGCAGGCTGTTGACCCAGGCTTCGTCCAACTCCAGCGGCAGCAGGTCCGGATCCGGGAAATAGCGGTAATCGTGCGCGTCTTCCTTGCTGCGCATGGAGCGGGTCTCGCCCTTGACGCTGTCAAACAGGCGGGTTTCCTGCGTGATGGTGCCACCATCTTCAATGATCTCGATCTGGCGGCGGGCTTCATACTCGATCGCGGCAAACAGGAAGCGCACCGAGTTGACGTTCTTGATCTCGCAGCGCGTGCCCAGCTCAGCCCCTACCTTGCGGACAGATACGTTGGCATCGCAGCGCAGCGAGCCTTCTTCCATGTTGCCATCGCAGCTGCCGATATAACGCAGGATGGAGCGCAGCTTCTTGACATACAGCGCCGCTTCTTCGGCCGAGCGCATATCCGGGCGGCTGACGATTTCCATCAACGCCACGCCGGCGCGGTTGAGGTCGATATAGCTCTTCGACGGGTGCTGGTCGTGCATCGACTTGCCGGCGTCCTGCTCCAGATGCAAACGCTCAATGCCCACGCGCTTGGTGGTGCCGTCTGGCATATCAATCAGCAAGAAACCTTCGCCCACGATTGGCTGCTTGTACTGGCTGATCTGGTAGCCATTGGGCAGGTCGGCGTAAAAGTAGTTCTTGCGGTCGAACACCGAGTTGAGATTGATGACCGAGTTGAGGCCAAAGCCGGTCTTGACGGCCTGCTCAACGCAATACTGGTTGATGACGGGCAGCATGCCCGGAAAGCCTGCGTCAACAAAGCTGACCTGCGCGTTGGGTGCCGCGCCAAAGGTGGCCGAGGCGCCAGAGAACAGCTTGGCTTTGGAGCTGACCTGCGCGTGTACCTCAAGGCCAATCACAATTTCCCATGCGCCGGTGCGGCCTTCGATTAGATTTGCAGTCATTTTACTTTCTCCTCATTTCGTTTTGTCATCCCCGTGAAAACGGGGATCCATCATTCAGCTTGCGTGGGCTTTGACATGGATTCCCGCCTGCGCGGGAATGACGGGTTGTCGGACGGGCCAAGCCAGCTCGGCCATGTAAGCGGGGTAGGCGCGCGGCAGCGCGGCCAGTTGTTCAGGCGTGTGGAATGCGCACTTGTCGACATGGCCGTCGGAGCCAATGTCTGTCCAGCCGTCCGGCAGCTGATCATGCGCCAGATGGCAACGCGTATACAGGTTGATCTGGTGCAGGCCGTAAGTCGGGCTGTAGAATTCATCGACCGCAATCACATCGCCAGCTTGTGCGGGCAGGCCGGTTTCTTCCATCACTTCGCGCGTGGCGCAGGCGTGCAGGTCTTCGCCAAACTCAATCTGCCCGCCGGGGCCGTACCAGAAATCGCCCTTGCGGTTATACACCATCAGGATGCGGTCATCATGCGTAGTGACAACGCGGGTGGAGATATAAAAGCGCTCGATATTCTCAATCGCGGTTTTACCGTCTTCCAGCTTGGTGCCGTAATAGGCCTTGGGCCGCGCAGCCAGCAGGGCCGGCCAGTTGCGGATGCAGGCGGGGTAGACGTTGGGCGTGGCTTGCAGCTCGTCCAGGGTGAACCAGCGCATCTTGCTGACCTTGCCGGGATGGTCAGGGTCGGTATCAAAATGGTCGCGCTCGATAAAGTCAGGCGCCTGATCTGGCGTGGCAGCAAAGATGAAGTGGAAGATATGCTTGTTGGCATTCTTGCCGCTATCGGACAGCACAACATCAAAGAAACCTACCAGATCGCCAAGCTGCGTCTGTAAGGCAGTTTCTTCCTCAATCTCGCGGGCAAGGCCACTGAGCATATTCTCACCCGGTTTGATACGCCCACCGGGCAGCCACCAGCTATCCAGATGGCCTTCATAGACTAGCAGCACCTTGTCCTCGTGCGTAATGAGCGCGCGCGTGGCTACCTCGTTGAAGGTTGTTTTATAACCTTCACGCAGTGGCTTGAGCCATTCCTGCCGGCCGAGGTAGAGGGTGCTGGCCATCGCGTTCAATCCTCCGTCGTCATCCCCGCGCAGGCGGGGATCCATGCAAAGGCCTGAGCGCTTGATGGGCAGTGGATTCCCGCTTGCGCGGGAATGACACAAAGAAGATTGGAGAAAGAAGGCATCACGCCGCCATGAACTTGGGCAGGGCGTTGAACGCGGCGGCTTCTTCAACCGCCATGCTCACGTCCAGCACGGTCTGCTCATCAAACGGCTTACCGATGATGTGCAGGCCAAGGGGCAGGCCGTCAGAACCCAGACCGCCCGGCACGCTCATGCAGGGCAGACCGGCGAGTGAGGCTGGAATGGTGAAGATGTCGTTGAGGTACATCTTGACCGGGTCATCCTCATTGGTGCCAATCACAAAGGCAGTGGAGGGGGCTGTGGGAGTGAGCAGCGCATCGACCTTTTCAAAGGCCTTGGCGAAGTCTTCCGCAATCTTGGCGCGCACCTTCAGGGCCTTGGTGTAATAGGCATCGTAATAACCGGCTGACAGCACATAGGTGCCCACCAGAATGCGGCGGCGGGTTTCCTTGCCAAAGCCAGCGCCACGGGTGGCCTTGTACATGTCGGCCAGTGAGCCGCCGTTATCCACGCGCAGGCCAAACTTCACACCGTCATAACGGGCGAGGTTTGACGAGGCTTCGGCCGGAGCCAACACGTAATAGGTCGGCACCGCATATTTGGTGTGCGGCAGTGAGACATCGACAATTTCAGCGCCAGCGGCCTTGAGCCACGCGGCGGCTTTGTCCCACAGCGCGAGGATTTCAGCTGGGGTACCTTCAACCCGATATTCCTTGGGGATGCCGATGCGCTTGCCCTTTACATTGGGCGAGAGCGCCTTGACCCAGTCCGGCACCGGCATGTCGACGCTGGTGCTGTCCTTGGGGTCATGCCCGGCCATGGCCTGCAGCATGAGCGCGCAATCTTTGACCGAGCGGGCCATGGGGCCAGCCTGATCGAGCGAGGAGGCAAACGCAATGATGCCCCAGCGCGAGCAGCGGCCATAAGTGGGCTTGATGCCGCTGATGCCGGTAAAGCTGGCCGGCTGACGGATGGAGCCGCCGGTATCTGTGCCGGTGGCGCCCATAGCCGCGCGGGCTGCAACAGCTGCCGAGCTACCGCCTGAGCTGCCGCCCGGTACCAGCTTGCTGGTAAATTCCTTACCATCAAACGGCGACCACGGATTGATGATGTGGCCATAATAATTCGTGGTGGTGGAGCTGCCCATGGCAAACTCATCCAGGCCCACCTTGCCGAGCATGACCGCACCCGCGTTCCACAGATTCTGCGTCACGGTGCTTTCATATTTGGGCTTGAAGCCGTCAAGAATGTGGCTGCTGGCGGTGGTCAGCACGTCCTTGGTGCAATAGAGGTCTTTAATGGCCAGCGGAATGCCGTCGAGCAAACCGTTGGTGCCAGCGGCATAGCGGGCGTCGGCGGCTTTGGCCTGCGCGCGGGCAATGTCCGGCGTTTTGGTGATGTAGGCGTTAAGCAGGGGATCGGTCTGCTCAACCGCCTTGATGTGGGCCTCGGTCAGCTCGGCGGCGCTGAACTTCTTGGTCTTGAGACCGTCAAGCGCGTCGGCAATGGTCAGATGGGTCAGGCTGGTCATGATTATTCAATCACCTTCGGAACAACAAAGAAATCACCGGTGGCTTCAGGCGCGTTGGCCAGCAGGTCGGCCGCGTAGCCGCCATCATTCACCACGTCGGTACGGCGGGGCAGCTTCATCTTGGCGGCGGTGGTCATGGGTTGAACACCGTCAGTATTCACCTCGTTAAGCTGCTCAACCAGACTGAGAATGCCGGAGAGCTGCTTGGCCAGCTGCTCTTCTTCGTCAGCCGGAACCGAGATACGGGCCAGATTGGCTATTTTTTGCACAGTTGCGCGATCGATGGACATGGGAGAAACCTACCTTTAGGATGCAGTCCGGAAACTAGCACTCACTATGCCTATCTGCAACCTCGCTGACCTGCCCAAAATGCTGACCAAGAATCAGTGCCTGCTTGGCATTGATTATGGCAGCAAACATATTGGCCTAGCCATTTGTGACCCCGGCCTGCGGCTGGCCAGCCCGCTGACCACCATCGCGCGCGGCAAATTTGCCGAGGTGCTGAAGGAGCTGCAAAAAATCATGCAGAATCGGGAGGTTGGTGCGCTGGTGCTGGGCCTGCCGCTGCAGCTGGACGGCGGCACCGGCCCGGCTGCCCAAGCCGTACGCACCTTTGCTGTTAATCTTGATAAAGCCTGCGCCCCGGCCATGGCCTTTTGGGATGAGCGCTTCTCCACCGCCGTCATCCAGCGTCAGCTGACGGAGGTGGCTGATTTATCTCGCGCTCGCCGCGCCGAAGTCGTAGACAAATTAGCGGCTGCCTACATTTTGCAAGGCGCGCTGGATTATATTCAAAACCACAGGGATTAATAAGAGGGCAATATCATGAGCAATGAACAGACCAAGCCAGCCACCGCTTTTGGCCGCCTGATGGCGCGGGCTGACAGCGTGCTTGAACGTGCTTTTGAAAGTCGTGTGACGGCCTATGTGGGGGCGCCGGTTGTGATGACCGCACTTTTGTTTGGCACTACCTCTGCGATGATGGCAGGGGCCCCGTTTGATACGCCGGAGCAGAATCTGAGTGAACAGCGCGCGCGCATTGCAGCGGATCAGGTTAAGCAAATGGCGCAAGTGGTAGATTCCATGCCGTTGCCGTTGGCTCTGGCGTTTAGGCCTAAAATGTTAGGCGCGCGCGCCGAAAATATTATGGGCCGCTGCCTTGATAGCAGCAATGTAAGCACCCGCGCCGATGACGATGTGATTGACCCCAAGCGCCTGAGCACCTGCCTGACCGATGCGGCGCAACACATCATGACAGCGCCAAGCCCGCAGAAGCTCAATGATTTTATGTTGTATCGCATGGTGCCGGCTTTGGGGACGTTAGGGGGCTTAGCGATGGGCTTTGCCATGCGCCGGGGCCGCAAATCAGAATCGCCGCGCAATTCTTAACATGGTGCGGCTTTCATAAATCAAGGGTTGGCGGCACGCCTGTTCTGCCCTAGATAGGCGGGCATGGAACTGCTGCACTTCTTTATCGACTTCATCCTGCATCTTGACCAGCACCTGCCGGAGCTGGTGGCCCAGTATGGCCCGTGGATTTACGCTATTCTCTTCGCCATTGTGTTCTGCGAGACCGGGCTGGTGGTCACGCCATTCCTGCCCGGTGATTCCCTGCTGTTTGTGGCAGGCACTGTGGCCGCCACGGGTGACATGAATATGGTTTATCTCACGCTGGCGCTTTATGGCGCTGCGGTGCTGGGCGATAACCTCAATTACTGGATTGGCCGTTTTGTGGGGCCGCGCGTATTTGCGTGGGAAAATTCGCGCTTCTTCAACCGCAAGGGTTTTGAGAAGGCGCATGGCTTCTTCGAAAAATATGGGGCCAAGGCGCTGGTGATGGCGCGTTTCATGCCGCTGGTGCGTACCTTCATGCCGTTTACGGCGGGCGTTGCCAAAATGAGCTATGGCCGCTTCCTGATGGCCAGCGTAGCGGGCGGGGCGCTGTGGGTCATTGGCCTGACGCAGGCGGGTTATCACCTCGCGCAGTTTGACTTTATTAAAAAGAACCTGAGCGCGGTAATCCTGCTCATCATCTTTGTTTCGCTGCTGCCCGGCATTATTGCCTATTTCCGGGCGCGTGCTACTAAGTCAGTGTAACATTTCGTCATCCCCGCGCGCCAATGCTGTCTTTGGCAAAGACGAGCGGGGATCCATTTATACACAAGCGCTATCTGGGGTATGGATTCCCGCTTGCGCGGGAATGACGATCGGTGAAATCGAGCGGGGTGGAATGGTCATGAGCAGCACAAACAATAAAAAACGCATCCTTTCCGGCATCAAACCCACGGGCACCCCGCATATCGGCAATTATGCCGGCATGTTGCTGCCCATGTTGCAGCTGGCGGCCAATCATGCCGATCAGGATGTGTTCATGTTCGTGGCTGATTACCACGCGCTCAATAATGCTGACGCGCGCAAAAATCTCGGCCCGCTGGGGCGGGAGCTGACCGCCACATTGCTCGCGCTGGGCTTTGACCCCAAGACCTGCACTTTCTATCGCCAGAGCGACGTGCCGGAAGTGTTTGAGCTGGCCTCGTTCCTCACCAATTTCACCCCAAAAGGGCTGATGAACCGTTCGCATGCGTATAAGGCGGCGGTTGCTGCATATGGCACATCATTTACTCCTTCAGATGATCTAAAGAAGATGATGCTTTCTGAAGGTGATAAATGGTCGCCAGAAACGTTAGGGCGGCTTTCTGTCGAGATGCAGCAGCATGAAGCAAATGCTGACTCTGGCATCAACATGGGCCTGTACAATTATCCCATCCTGATGGCGGCAGATATTCTGCTGTATGATATTGACCGCGTGCCGGTGGGCCGCGACCAGCGCCAGCATATTGAGTTTGCGCGCGACATTGCCGGTTATGTCAATAATGCCTATGGTCAGGACCTGCTCAAGCTGCCGGAAGGCGTCTATCAGGCCGACACGCAGGAAGTGCCGGGCATCGACGGCCGCAAGATGAGCAAGAGCTACGGCAATGTCCTGCCGATTTTTGCTGAAGCCGCCGAGGTTGAGAAGATCGTTAAAAAGATCAAGACCGACAGCACATTGCCGGCTGAACCCAAGGATAAGGATAACCTGCTGGTCAAATTCCATCAGGCCATGAGCACGCCAGAACAGCATGCCGATTTTCTGGCGCGCTTCCTGCCCGGCGGCATGGGCTATGGCGACGCCAAGAAGGAAGTGATGGCCGCGCACGAGGCCAAATTCGGCAAGGCGCGCGATGAATATAAGCGCTTGATGGCCGCGCCCGGCGAACTAGATAGCATCCTGAAAATGGGGGCCGAGAAGGCCCGTGATGTGGCAGGGCCGGTGCTGCGGCGCATTCGTAAAGCCGCCGGTTTTTCTGCCTGAGTTTAGTAGTCGCAGATTTTATCCAAGGAGCGATCATGACCGTTGTTCACGCTTATGCAGCCAAGGCCCCCGGCGCTCCGCTGGAGCCGTTTACTTATGAGCTGGGCCCGCTTGGCCCCGATCAGGTGGACATCAAGGTTGAGTATTGCGGCGTTTGCCATTCCGACCTGTCGATGCGCAACAACGAATGGGGCATGACCAGCTACCCGTTTGTGCCGGGGCATGAGGCGGTGGGCACCATTATGGCGCTGGGCAGCAATGCCAAGGGCCTCAAGATTGGCCAGCGCGTTGGCCTGGGCTGGAACTCCGGCAGCTGCCTGCATTGCCGCCCGTGCCGTAATGGCGATCTCAATATGTGCGACACCGCCGAGCAGACCATCGTCGCCCGCCATGGCGGCTTTGCCGATGTGGTGCGCTGCAATTGGGAGTGGGCGCTGCCCCTGCCGGACGGGCTGGATGCCAAGATTGCCGGGCCGCTGTTTTGCGGCGGCATTACCGTGTTTAACCCCATTGTGCAGCTGGGCATCAAGCCCACGCATAAGGTGGGTGTGATCGGCATTGGCGGCTTGGGCCATATGGCGCTGATGTTTTTAAGCCATTGGGGCTGTGAGGTGACGGCCTTTACCTCGTCCCCCGGCAAGGAAGACGAAGCCAAGGCTATGGGCGCGCATCATGTGGTCAATTCGCGTGACAGTGCGGCTATGGCCAAGCTGGCCGGCAAGTTTGATTTTATCATCAACACCGTCAATGTCTCGCTCAACTGGAATGATTATATCAACGCGCTTGGCCCCAAAGGCCGCCTGCATATGGTGGGCGCGGTGCTGGAGCCGATGAAGATTGGCGCGTTCAGCCTGATCGGCAAACAGCGCAGCGTCTCCGGCTCACCGGTAGGCGCCCCTGCCACCATGCTCGATATGCTGGATTTCTGTGCGCTGCATCACATTGCGCCCAAGGTGGAAGTGTTCAAGATGGCCGACGTCAATGCGGCTCTTGCGCATCTTGAAGCCGGCAAGGCCCGCTACCGCATCGTGCTGGAAGCGTAATTAGATATAGTTGCCGTAGATAACATTGCCCATCAGGGTCTTGACCTGCTCGGTCTTGCCTTGAGCTATCGCGACCACGGGCGCGCTGCCTAGGTATGTGGAATATCCCGTCATGAAGAGGGCGCTGCCCTTGTTACCCAAGGCCTCCTTCAGCTCGCTATGCATGTCCGGGTGGGTTTTGCTCATCAGCTGCATGGCGGCGCGGCCGAGGCGTAGCCGTGTGGCTTTTAGGTCCCGCTCGATTTGTGCGAGTTGATTGAAGCTTTTATTCATGTTGTCCCCCTGTGTGAGGGCAAGATAGCAATTGTAGTTGCGGTAGAGCAATAAAAAAGCCCCGTACAAGGCTGGCTCGTACGGGGCTTTTCTGAAAAGCGCTGGATTAGACCAGGTTGCTGGCAACCTTGTAGAAGGTTGAGCGCAGCTTCTTGCCGATGGTGCTAACGGCAGCGATAATCACAACAGCGATCAGCGCGGCGATCAGGCCGTATTCGATAGCGGTGGCGCCGGAATCATCGGTCAGAATTTTGGCAATCGTGTTCATGTCTTACTCCACTGTTAAGGCCGGTTGCGTTTTTAACTGTTCAGACGCCATTATATTGCCCAATTGATTAACAGCAAGTTTAAAGTGCATGTCATTGTTTTAAATGCAAAAAGCAACAAGGCCCCGGGCAGGGGCCTTGCGCTTGAGACAAGATTAGGGGGGTTAAGCCGCCTTCTTGAGACCTTCGGCTTCCATCGCCTTCTGCACGGCCGGGCGGGCGGCAATGCGGGCCTGATAGGCGGTGAGAACCGGCCACTTGGACAGGTCAATGCCTACCCAGTTGGTCCAGCCCAGCACGGTGAACAGGTAGGCATCAGCCACGGTGAACTGCTTGCCCATCAGGTAGTCGCGGCCATCAAGCTGCTGGCTCAGCCAGTCAAAGCGCTTGCCGACCATCTCCTTGACCACGACCTTGTAATCGTCCGGCATCTTGGGGTTGAACAGCTGGCCAATGCCCTTGTGCATTTCGCTGGTGATATAGTTGAGCCATTCCTGCAGGCGCACGCGCTCGAAGGTGCCATTGGCCGGGGCCAGCTGGCTGGCGGGGGCAAGGTCGGCCAGATATTGCACAATGGCCGAGCCCTCGGTGAGCAGCTGACCATCATCCAGCTCCAGACAGGGCACAAAGCCTTTGCTGTTGATCTGGTTGAAGTCCTTGCCGGTGGCGGTCTTCTTGGTCTTGAGGTCAACCGCTTCAAGCGTGAGCGGCAGGCCAGCTTCTACAGCAACAATGTGCGGCGACATGGAACAGACACCGGCAGAATAATACAACTTCATTGGATACTCCTTGAGGTTAAGCCGTCATGGCCTTCCGCAAGGTAGGGCATGCAGCGGGGCTGCCAAGTAGTTACATGTCTGTAAGTCAGTCTGCGTCCGGTAACAGATGGGCGTATTTGCCCAAGATACCGTGCATGTAGGCGCTAAAATCAGGGTCTTCACCTTGCAGCACTTTGGGAGCGGCAGCGCGGAAGTCGCTGCGCTGGCACCAGAAGTCGATATAGTCAGCCCAGCTGGCCCAGAGGCGCTTTTGCTGGGCGTTCATATCATCCTCATACACAAGAATGTAGGCGCGTTCAAACAGTGAAATCAGCAATTCAAAGATGATCTGTTTGCGCTCATGCTGCTCGGGGCTGAGGGCTTCATCAGGCACGCCGCCAGTAATCAGGCGCAGGTCAGCATTATCAAGCAGCAGTTTGGAAAAGTCGGCATATTCATCGGACAGGCGCTGGTAGATTTCTTCTTCTTCGGTCTGGCGCTCGCGCCGCTGCTCATACCAGAACAGGACAATGGCATACGGCAAACCAAAAACGGTGATGACGTAGCTGCCCAGCTCCCACCATTCCAGCGGTGTCAGATCTTGTCCCCAGAAGGTCATAGCTTGAGCTCCACCAGAATAGGCGTGTGGTCCGATGCCTTGTCCTGCCCGCGCGGATTGCGGTCAATCTGGCAGCTCACCAACTTGTCGGCCAGTTGCGGGCTGAGCAAAACATGATCGATGCGAATGCCGTTATCCCGCTGCCAGGCGCCAGCCTGATAATCCCAGAAGGTATAGGCATTGGCCTGTGTGGGGTGCAGGGCGCGGAAGGCATCCGTCAGGCCGAGATTGCATAGCGTGCGCCACTTGGCCCGGCTTTCCGGGCGGAAGAGGGCGTCCCCCTCCCACGCTTTGGGATCGTGGCAGTCCTGCGGCTGCGGGATGATGTTGTAATCGCCGGTGATGAGAAACGGAGTTTCAGCCGCCAGCAAGTGCCGGGCGCGCGCTATGAGGCGGTCCAGCCAGTCCAGCTTGTAGGGGAATTTCTCGCTCTCCACCGGATTGCCGTTGGGCGCATAGATATTGATGATGGTGATACCGTTGACCTGCGCTTCAAGATAGCGGGCCTGCGGATCATCCGGGTTCAGGCTGTGGCTGATCTCGGTGAGTGGGGCGCGCGCCAGCATGGCTACGCCGTTATAGCTTTTCTGGCCATGCACCAGCAGGTGATAATGTGCTGCGCTGAACTCATCGCGCGGGAAGCTGTCGGTCTCAACCTTGATTTCCTGCAGGCAGACAACATCCGGCTGGGCTGCCTCAAGCCAGCTCAGGACATTGGGCAGACGCGCCCGAACAGAATTGACGTTGAAGCTGGCGATTTTCATGCCCGCAGCTTAGGACGGTTAGCCCGTGCTGCCAAGGTTTGTAATAGGGCTTATTGATAGAGTTTCAGCCCCTTGGGCGGGGTAATGCGGATCCCCTCAATGGTCGGGGGCGTGCTTTGTATGGTCTTGTTGAAGGCGGTGCGGGTGACTTTGCGCAGTGCGTTTGTGCGCAGCTCATCTTCCCGCATGGCCAGCAGGTCATTCATGATGGCGAGCAGTGGATGCTCGGCGTGTTTGCTTTTAGCCAAATCATGTCTCCGGAATTATTCCGTGCCGCGACCATGCCAAAAAGGCGCGCCCAGTTCAAGCGCGCCTTTCCTGGCTCATTCCGGTTAAACGCTCGGCTGCAGCCCTTTGCGCGGGCGGTAAACGCGGTATTCTGGCCCTTTTTGGTCGGGTGCCGGACTGTATGTTGCCACGAGCTTATCGGCAGCTTTGGAAATTTCCTTTAGAATAGTGGGGTTAATAAGGCGCAGGTTCATCATGTCGCCGTAACTGACAAGGTCAACTACTGTTAAAGGCATCTTTTTGCTCTGGTCATGGATGAACAAGACA
>Ga0255168_1000081_pt1 | contig 42036 bp, 46 predicted proteins | sample Atl_Miss_RepB_8d_FD_183629 | JGI IMG/M metagenome (GOLD analysis project Ga0255168, IMG submission 183629) | Freshwater microbial communities from Altamaha River, Georgia, United States - Atl_Miss_RepB_8d | ecosystem: Environmental > Aquatic > Freshwater > River | place: USA: Georgia | collected... | reverse complement strand
TTGCTCGGCCCCGCCGCCGCGTTGCTCGGCCCCGCCGCCGCGTTGCTCGGCCCCGCCGCCGCGTTGCTCGGCCCCGCCGCCGCGTTGCTCGGCCCCGCCGCCGCGTTGCTCGGCCCCGCCGCCGCGTTGCTCGGCCCCGCCGCCGCGTTGCTCGGCCCCGCCGCCGCGTTGCTCGGCCCCGCCGCCGCGTTGCTCGGCCCCGCCGCCGCGTCGGTACGGCGCGCCTGTGAAGGGGTAAAAGGGGTGAAGGGGCAGTTTAGTGTGGGAATCGACGCGCGAATCGGCGATGATGCGCAACGGCGACCGTGCGCGGCCACGAAAAGCGGAAATCGCGAGCACCTTCCACTTCTCGTATTCAGCGTCCGTTTCCTGGATGATATAAAGGGGGTGGAAGAGGCAAGTTCGATTGAGTTGTTGAGAGCAAGGCAAAAAACAAACGTGCGTGGCAGGCAATGATTGCCTGATTGCGCGCACCAGCCGACGCTTCTGCTCGGTCTTGGACTTCTTCGAGTGCGCCTTCTCGAAGTCCTTCCACTCCTCCGTCGACCACGTGGCGGCGAGCACGGCCGCCAGCGGGCGCTCATCGCCCTCGCCTGTCGTCGGCAGCAGCACGCCGCCTTTGCCGGTGCCGGCGCTCAAATCCATCTGCATCTTGGGCGTGAAGAAGAACGAGTCGCGCATGCTCTTGGTGAAAGCGCCCACAAACTGGGGCATGAACTCGCTGGCGTTCTTGCCCAGAAGGCGCGCCAGCAGGTCGCGCGTGTTCACTTGGCGCGCCGGGTGTTCGCTGTGCTCGATGAGCGGGAAGTCCTTCATCTTGATAGTGTCGTTCTTCTTGAGCCCGTCGACCAGCTTCGACATGCTCACGGGCGCCGAGCGCGGCGCGGCGCGCGTAGCCGCGCTGCTCGAAGGCCCCGCGCTGCTCGAGGGCGCCGCGGCGTTGCTCGGCTCGGCGTTGCTCGGCTCCGGCGCGGCGCGCGCGCCCTCACCGCCCTCGTCGGCGTCCATGGCGGTCGGCGGCTCCGGCGCGGTGGTCGGCGGCTCCGGTGCGGCGTTGCTCGGCTCCGGCGCGGCGTTGCCCGGCTCCGGCGCGGCGCGCGCGCCCTCACCGCCCTCGTCGGCGTCCATGGCGGTCTGGTGGTCACCGGTGGTGCTTGGCGTGGCGGCCGTGGTGCGCGGCTCGGGCGCGGTGCTGCCCGGCGCGGCCGCCTCGAGCTCCGGCGTGCTGATGCAGCGCCCTGCGCTGTCCATGTCGCTCTCGTCGCCTGGGCAGGCGGAGGACATATTTGTGCGCGCTGCCGGCGTGCTGGCAGACAGCGCTTTGAGCGCGGGGAGCGGCCGGGGCGCGCGGGAATAGGCAGGGTTGGCGGCGAGGGCGGTGAGGGCGCGCGCTCGAGAACCTGAACGGAAAGTCAGGCAAGACCGCAAGCGCTCTTTGGTGACGGAAAATAAGGAAAGCATGTTTACATATCGTTCTCATTGTCCGGAAGAACATACAGACCAATATCCGGCGGTAGCTGGCTGAACTGGCCCACCCCCCAATCAACGAGCACCCGCGCACCTTCCAACGTGCGTACAAGCGCGACACGGTGCTTCATGCCGAAAGCGTTCATGACCCCGTGGCTGCACGCGTCGTCTGCAGGCTCCCAGATGCAGGCGCCGCTCTGCAGGCCGCGCAGCACGTAGCGCCTCATGAGGGGGGTGATGCCACAGGTGGCCTCGGGCGGTCGCCCCGTCTTGCCCATCACGGGCTGGCCGCTGCGCGCATACAGCACTCCCTGCACGAGCTTGGGGCGCATTAGTTTGTGCGTGTTGTAGAAAAAGGCCCATGCCTCCGCAGCGGCCAGCTCACAGTCACCGCCCTCCGCGTACAGCGCGCGCCGATCGTTCTCCGCAAAGTCCGCTTCGATCTCTGCCAAGGACATTAGTGTGCTGCTGTGATTCCTGCGAGCAGCACCGGCAGGTAAGTGCCCATGTGCGTGAGCGTGCGCGTAAATGCGAGCGCGAGCGCGAGCTTGTTGCCATTGTTCTGACGGTTCCTTCGCTGCGCACCCGAGCAGTGTGGCGTGCTCCTTCAGAGTGAGTCGAATGTCCTGCACGACGGCTTGGACACTCCTCATTTCCGTGTTAAGCTGGGTGATGGCCTGTACCATGTCTCGCCGGAAGCTGTCCTCGACCACGCCATGCCCGGGGTCAACCGTTGCCTGCGGAGAGTCCGCCATGCTGTAAAAGACACGTGGAAAAAAAGGACTATGAAGAGCGCGCGCTGGAGTAGTACTAACATATCGAACCGCGGCACGGCTCGTTCCGTGAACCGCTTATCCGGGTCACCGCTTGGAGAAGCCGTTCCCTCTACTTAAGGCCGTACCAAGTATACATGCTGTGGCGCTACGCGCGCCATTGAGGTGAGAAGCAGATACAACGCTTTAAACCTGAGACACCGAGACACCGCGGCCAGTGTCTCAGGAGCTGCTTATAGCGGGATTCGTGCCCTGAGACACCCACCTTAACGAGGGCAATCGAGACCACGAGACACTGAGACACCCAGCTGAGACACTCACCCGAAGCTTCAATTGTTTTTTCGTTCCGCCCAGTGTCTCGCGCGCACGCTCGAGAACCTGAACGGAAAGTCGGGCGAGAACAGCCCCTCGCCCCGGCAGCGCTGATCGCCGGCGCCCGCGCCACGTCAAAACACGGCACGGCGTGCTTTGGACGACAAAAGGAAGGAAAGGATGGGAGCTGTTGGCCGCCAGGCCGCTGGGTCATGGCTGCAGCGACTTGGCACGCACGCGCCCTGCTGCCTCGGTAAGACCGCGACGCCCCGGCAGCGCTAATCGCCCGCGCCGGCCGCTCGCCGTGGTCCCAAACCACGTATTTTGGCTGTCACTGCCAGTCGCTCTTACTACTGCTCTTCCCGCGTTATCCTCCGTGCTCCCCGGGCGCTCTCTCGGTGCAGGCCAAGGCGGACACCGTGGACACACCCAACCGAGCCGCACCGGGCATCCCCTTCCTTTTCTGCCATCCTGCTTTCAGGTTCGGCTGCTGCCCACCGGTGCGCGCCACTGTAGGCTGCCGCACGCGCTCCACAGCCGCACTGGCTCGACATGGTCGCCGCTGCCCAAATGATCGCCCCCCTCACGTACCCAGGGCTCCCCATGGAGGACCAGAAGAAGTACCACATCTATGCCAAGGACAAGTCAAGCCCCCTCAGCATGCCTGTCCGCTTTAATAACGAGGTTTACAAGGATGCAGATGTTGCCAGAGGCCGTGCTGACCAGCTCTCCGTACAATACCCAGACAAGGTCTTCAGCGTCTACGTTGTCAATGCGCGGTCAGGCTGATCTGCTGTTGCGGGCTGCGGTTTTGCTCTTTCACCGTGTAGTGTAAATAATCTGTTCCGGGATTGACCTATCCACCTCTTGTAGCTTCCCTTCATACTCCCCTTCCGAACTAGGCTCGTGCTCCAAATACAGCCACGGTGCCGTCTCTCTCGCTGCCATCGGTGCACTCCAGCTTGACAGCTCTCCCCACTGTCTGTCCGTCATGTACAACGTCACTTTCCACACTCTTTCGCCTCTTTCTGTCATTCTAGGAAGTGTCCTCTCTATCACCCTCCAACAATGTTATTGTCACCATCTAAACGCTCTCATCGCTCAGCTCGATGCTATTTGCGCGCGCTGCCGGCGTGCTGGCAGACAGCGCTTTGAGCGCGGAGGGCAGGCCGAGGCGCGCGGGAAAGCGCGCGGGGGAATAGACAGGGTTGGTGCAAAGGGCGCTGATTACAGCCAGCTAAACGTCACTTTTTGCGTGCAAATTGGCTCAAAGCTTAACAGCAAGCAAAAGAAAATGACTGCCCGGGCAACAGGCCTTGGCGAGGGGCGCGGGCACACGGGCGCCGCTCGCCCGCTGGGCAACGCCGCGCTGGGCAACGCCGCGCCGGGCAACGCCGCGCCGGGCAACGCCGCGCCGGGCAACGCCGCGATGCAGCTCCTGCACGGCGTTTGGACATATACGGGTAGCAGCACCGCTTGCATGCACATGGAGGACGCCGTCGTTGGCGGGAACGTTTCCGTGGCGCTGCCGGCGCTGACGCGGCCGCCGCCGACTGCATAGCGACCGCCGCCGGGGCGCGACGATGGACAAAAGTGGCGCTCACGCATCTCTGAGTGTCGCTAGCGAGCACCGAGTCTTTGGAGCGGGCGGGTGGGGCGGGGCGGCGCAGCGGGCGCGAGGCGACCGGCGCAGAACCGGCATCGCGGACTGGAGCATTTCTAGGCGCTTTACGCATCATCATTCTTTTTGCAATGTAAACATGCTTGACAAGGCCGCTCGCCCGCAGATAGGCGCCGGAATCGGCGGCGGATTCTGGGTCACAGTCGCGCCCTTTCCTGCCTCAGGCCAATTTGCCTGTGGCACAAGCCTTTTTGGTTGTGCGCAGAAGGGCTGTATGCTCTGTCGGTTTCAGTGATTTCAATGACAGGTGCGACGATCCTCGGCCACAATTCCGTGCTGCGACGACAAACCGACCGCGTCCGACCGCGTCCGACCGCGCTCACTGCCGCATGGCCGACGCGGAGGGGAACGCGCGCCGGGGCGCAACGGAGGCACCGGCACAGGCGGCTGTTCCGGGAGCCGCGCCGCGCCGCATCCGGCCTCCCAGCAGCGCGGACTGGGCGGCGGAAATTGCGGCGGCGGAGGAGAAGCAGAAGCAGCTGGGCAAGAGCGCGGGGCGCGGCTCCGACTTCCTGGTGCTGAACGAGCCGCTCGCGCGCACCGGCAACACGGGCGCGCAGCTCCTGCCCGACTTCGACCGCTCGCCAGGTGCGCTCGCCCGCCGTTATTAGCGACGCACGCAGACGATGTGATGTCGCGCGCTGCGGCGCAAAAAGGCGCTGCCGGTGACGCGTGCTCAGAAACGCACCGCGGCTTTTTTTTGAAACGCCCGCGCCGGCCGCGCCCCGCAACAACAGGCGCCGCCGCGGCCGGCGCTGACACACACGTCCGCGCGCCAGGCGACACGGCGCACAAGAACATGGCCGACAACGTTTGGCACACGCGCTTCGGCGCAACGAGCCCGAGCGGCGCGCCCGCGGCCGGCTCTGCGCCCGGTGGCTCGCGCGCCCCCGCCGCGCGCCCGCCCCTGCCCCCTGGCGGCGGGCTGGTGGGCGCGCACTACAACGCCACGGAGGCGCGGGCGGCGGCGGGCGCGGAGCCGGCCGCGTGCGCGGCGCGTGGCCTGGTGCACACCGGCCCCTCGCCGGCCGGCGCCGGCGACGCGCAGCTGCTGCCGGCGGTCGACCGCTCGGAGGGTGCGTATAGACGCAGTAGCTGTGCGCTTGCTGGCGCGCACCGGGCGACGAGGGCAGGGCAGGGTGGGAGTGAGACCGCGCGCTGAATGCTGACGCCCGCGCTATTCCTTTTTTGAACGCAGGCACCATGGCGCCGCCGCCGGCGCCGGAGGCCAACCCGGCGTCGCTGGAGTCCGACAAGCCTCCCTTCCGCATTACGAGCGGCCAGCTGCCGGACTCTCTGATGGGGGACATCGCCGGCGGCGCCGACGCTTCCCCGCCGGTGCAGAGCGCCGACCCGCGCGTGGCCGCCGCCGGCCCGTCCGCGCCCCCCGCGGCGGCCGCGCACGCCGCCACGGGTCCGTCTTCGCCCAACAAGCCGCGCACCGCGCCCGCCACCCCGGCGGCGGAGGCGAAGCTCTACTTCCGCGACGAGCACGGTGCGCGCGCTTTGCCACGCGTTTTGCCCGCCTTTCCATTGTAGTTTTCGTTAGAGTTTATTTACTGACGCTATTGATGCGCATCACGCCCCTCTCTCTGCCGTTGCCCGAACACAGGCAACGAGAAGCGCATCACCGAAATTTACAACATCATCGGCGGGAAGGTCATCGGCGCCTGCCGCGACCGCACGCCGCCGCCGCCGAAGGAGGACGCCATCATCGAGCCGCTCACGGCGGACTTCGCGAAGGAGCTGCTGGCGCGGCCGGGTCTGTTCCTGAAAAAGGACGCCTACAAGCAGTTCCAGGAGTCCTACACCGCCACCAAGTACCCGCCCACGCCGGCGCCGGCCAAGGCGCTGGGCGTGCAGGCCGAGGCGCTGGAGGCGTCGCAGGCCGCGGCCGCGCAGACCAAGACGCAGAAGGAGCAGGTGGCGGCGGCCGCGCAGGCCGCGCAGGCCAAGACGCCATCGGCCATGGAGGCCACACTGCCGCAGGCGGCGGCCGCCGCCGGGCGCAAGTCGGCGCAGGAGGCGCCGCAGCGCCCCGGCAAGCGCCCGGCGGCGTCGCCGTTCGACAAGACCGTCGCCGAGACCGACGACGACGAGCCGGCGCCGCCCAAGAAAAAGAAGGTCGAGAAACCGAAGGTGGAGGAGCCGGAGAGCAGCACCGACGAGGAGAGCACCGACGAGGAGAGCAACGACGAGGACAGCAACGACGAGGAGAGCAAAAAGGAGGAGTATCTGATCAGCGACGAGATCGCGGAGGCCTGGATCGTGGAGAAGGGGCACATGTCCCAGGAGGTGCTCAACGGCGTCCTCGACAAGCTGTATGAGAACAAGCACAACGACGTCAGCGCGCGCATCATCGCCAAGATGTGCGCGATGGGCTTGGTCACAAAGACGAAGGGCCGCATGCCGAAGAACGTGGTGGACCGCATCAAGAAGAAATACGACGAGGTTCTGGCTGGCTGGGATGACATGAAGAACGAGCACCCGGACATCGTGACGAAGGTGTTCGGCATCACGCTGTTCTACAAGCCGAAGAAGGCCGGCTGAGAGCCGTCCAGCAGCTGAAAGAGGGCGTGTGGGGTGAATGCGCTGGTGCGGAACGCAGGGAGTGGGAAGGGAGGCTTGGGGCTTGGAAGGGGGGCGTGTGTTTTGCGTGGGTGGGCGTGTGTTTTGCGTACGTGGGTGCTGTTGCGCGCCGGGGATGCGCTGTAACGACAACAAAGCTCAAATAGTTGGCGCTGTTCGCGTTGCAGGCGGCAGGAGGGGGCGGGAGTGGGCAGAGCCGATTGGCCCTGTGCGCAAGGCATTTAGCCTGTGTCAGAGGCCTTTTTGCTTGTGGCGGGCGGGGAGGCAAGTCGCAGTTGAGGGAGCGGGCAGAGCCGATTGGTGTTGTTCACAAGGCATTTGGCCTGTGGCGGGCGGGGAGGCAAGTCGCAGTTGAGGGAGCGGGCAGAGCCGATTGGTGCTGTGCACAAGGCATTTGGCCTGTGGCAGAAGCCTTTTTGGTTGTGCACCTCAGGGCTTGTGTGCCGGTTTGAATGACCCAGCGCGCGCGCCGGCGGCGAGCACCATTCGCCTTCTGAGCCGTCCCGCAACAAAAATGTCGCCGAAGAAGCAGCCCGAAATCAAGTACGTGCCGCCGCCGCCGTTCCTCGCGCCGGAGGGCACGTTCGCCAACGACAAGAACGGTGCGCGCGCCCGCTATTCCCGGCGGCCGTTTCCCGCCGCGCGCGCCGCCCCGCCCGCCCGCTGGCCGCGCCATGTGCGTGCTTTGAATTCGCACAACTGCATGTCGGCGGCCGCGCGCCGGGGGAGCGGCGGGATGAGCGCCGCGCAGGGAGGCTCTGTTCGCCTTCCGCGCGCCCGCTTTTCCCGGCGGCCGTTTCCCGTCGCGCGCGCCGCCCCGCCCGCCCGCTGGCCGCGCCATGTGCGTGCTTTGAATTCGCACAACTGCATGTCGGCGGCCGCGCGCCGGGGGAGCGGCAGGATGAGCGGCGCGCAGGGAGCACCACCGTCCTGTTTGCTTGAATCGAGGATTGCATCTATTTGTCTCTATATCTTACACATGCTCTACGTGGCTGTTTCTTCACACCAACGGCGCGTACAGGCTTCCTCTCCGGCGTCGCGTGGATTTGCGGCTGGGACAAGACGTCGAACAACCCGATCATCCAGTGGGCGCCCAGCGTGGGCGAAATCGACGGCGACATCGTCTACGACCGGCGCCTGTGGCACCCCAACGCCGAGATTCCGCCGGAAATCAAGGTCAAGATGGACCAGTATGTACGATTGTCGCCTATACATGCTTTGCCATTGAGCGCATTTCCTAATTTTATTTTCAAATGCCTGACACAACTTCCCTACCACACTTATTCCCATACGCCATGGCGTCAACTGCCCAGGACGAGCTGGTGAAGCATGTCGCGAAGCTGGGGAAGAAGAGCGCGGCCGGCGAGGCGGGTACGAACCTAATTTGCTGGACAACACAGATTTTGATAAGTGACACTGGGTAAATCGTACTAACTTACTTTCCTCCCACCTCCTCGACAGGCCCGTCCAAGGCGGCGGCCGCGGCGGCGGGTGCGAACCAGAATATTTTGCGCGGCGCAAGCAATTTCGTTGATCTAGGACAACTGAGCCTCACTAACACAATTATCTCCGCACCCCCTCTTTTCACAGAGTCCCCCAAGAAGCGCGGCCGCCCGCCCAAGAAGGGTGCGCTTCATGTTGTTTGCGCGTTTACCCGCGCACTGTGTGAGCCGCACCCTTCTAGACTGACTGACTTACGCCCTCATCTATCTCACCTATCTTGCACACCTTAATCGCAGCCGAGGAGGCCAAGGAGGCCGACTCCGACTCCGACGAGGACACCGACGTCGACGCCGACGCCAAGGCCGACGCCGCCGAGGAGACCAAGCAGTCGCCCAAGAAGCGCGGCCGCCCGCCCAAGAAGGGTGCGTTTCTTGTTTACGTGCGCGGTTGCCATTGCGTTGCGAGCCGCCTACTTTCAGACGGATTTCACAACCTACCTATCACACGCACCTTATCGCAGTCGCCAAGGAGGCCAAGGAGGCGAGCGACGGCGAGCAGACCGAGCCGGAGCCGGCCAAGCGCATCACGCGCAACCGCGCGTAGATGGTCACAAAAAGAGGCGAGTGGGGACGGAGGCCGGGGCGGGCTGGGGTGGGGTGGGGTGGGTAGCGTGGCGCCGGGTTGGCGACAACGGGCATCTGGGGCACTTTGCGTCGAGTAAAACGCCTTACACCATGTCTGTGGGACGAACGACCTTAATCGGAATAGTAATCCGTTTCACCGTCACCAACGTGATAAACGTCAGTAGGCACCGTGATCGGGAGTTCCGAGTCTTTTTCGTCCATGAGCTGGATAATTTTCTTCACGCACCCCGTATAAACGTGCTGGGCACACCCCCACTCATTGAGCAGCCGGTATAAGCGCTCTTTACGTTCCATGTAATACCCGTTTTCGTTGTCGCGCGGTGTATTTTTGTCAAATTTGATAATCACGCGATTATCCACTGTTAGAAACACAACGGAATATCGGTGCCCTAGAACTGGCGTTAGCAGACGATCAAACTCAACTTCAGACACTTGCTCTTCTGGTCTCCAGAAAATTCGATTGAGGCGTTCGGAATTGGCTGCAATTGCGAAGCAAGGTCGCTTTAGACGGACTGTCGCCATTGTGCAGCGGGCTCGCGCCCATGTTCTATGACGGAAACTCACACGCATCATTGATAGAGTTACTTCGGTTTTCCCTTAACACGCATGCACAAAAAGGATTTAAACATAACCTGATTCTAGTACTTAGGTCAGTCGAAGACCTCAATTTGTTTTCTGCTTCCATAGCTCAGTTGGTTAGAGCGTGCGTCTGTTAAACGCGAGGTCGTCAGTTCGAGCCTGACTGGGAGCGTATTAATTGCTTTTCTGCGAAACGTACGGTGCACCACGGTACGCTTTCTCGAAATTCACCACAACATCCAAATAGAGCGAAACCGTGCGCTTATCAACACCAAACGCCACGTAGCATTCGTCTTGCTTGTCATCAGGCAGATCACAACAAGTTTCAAACGCCTCAATGGCCTCTTGGGTGGTGATGTTGTACGGCAGGCGAGTGTTCAGATTGAAAATGGGCTTGGGACTGCGCGACCCTGGCTCGGGCGAGCGCCGATACGGCCGGGGCCGGCGTGGCCGGTTCGCGTTGCAGGCGACGTTGCGATGCATATCTCAATTTCAATTTCCGATAAGTAAGACACTACTCGTGAATTTACTCTATGCATATCAATTTTTGTTCCTTGGGCCCAACACGATGATTGGAGCTACTCGCCAAACGTACTAGAACCAATCCACATCCACTCATAACACCATTAACCGTACTGAATTTAAGATTTCGCCCCTAAAATGCTGTATGGACACGGACGGCACCTGCAAAACCCTGGTCGTACCCTCTCGGAAACGCCGCCGGATTGAAAAAGAAGACGCTGAAATCGATGACAATGATGTGTGTGAAGACGTCCATGCGCCGGAGCCGTTCAGTGGCGGCTGCCACTCCCCCACCATGGTAGGCAAGACGGTCGATATGTTTCGGGGTAAGGATGTCCTGTACCTGCTCACGTTTCGCAATTATGACGACAAATTTTACATCAAGTTTGGGCGCACACAAGACGTCGAGCGCCGCATGCGAACACACTTGCTTGTCTATTCAGACGCCCAAATATGGTGCATCCACGAGTGTGTTTGCTCCATGTTCGAGCTCGAGAACCGATTCAAAACACGAATGCGGTACATGGGGCATTTGGTCGAGCTCACGATCCAGGGCAAGCGCAAGCTCGAAATTCTGCAGGGGATCTCGCCAGAAGATGCAGAGCAAATTCTGCTAGGCATGAAAGACGAGCTCGAGAGCACCGACGAACGCAAGCTGACGATGCAGACGCTTGCTTACAAATCCTCTGTGCTACGCTGCCTCATGAACATGCTGGCAGCGCCAGTCAGCATTTCAGAGTTGAAGAGCATTTTGGAGACCATATTCAAATAGTAAGAGCGCCTTTCGTGCAAATCTCCCTAAATCCTGTGATAAATTTGGTACTTAGGAAAAAACCGAAATTGACAACCATAAAGCATGCGTGCTTTTACAATCGCAACGAAATCGTTTGGGCCAGGTCTGAACCACAACCCTTCCGCTCCACAGTTTCGTATTTGTCAGACGTGTGAATTCTACCGCGAGCACGAGAGCACGGGTCTAAAGAACAAGGGTCTGGGAACATGCATGCTCTTCGGACTTGTGGATTTGGTCACCGGCGAGAAGGAGTTCGAGCGAGCTGCCGTTGCGAGAAGTATTGTACGTATGTGCGGGCCTGACGGTAGGCACTATGCACCGCGTGCGCATTGGGAGCATCGCCATGAGAAAGATGTAACAGAATAGCCTAGAACGTCACCAATAGTCGTCGATGGAGAGCTCATCCAGCTTCCTTTTTGTATGTTTTTTCCAAGTGCGCCCAGCCGTTCCGCGCGTTGTTGCAGACACTAAATATGGATTAAATGGATTACGAGACCCATAACACCATATTCCAATCAGCCTACTAAGAACATCCTCTTAGCAGCGATCGTTTCACGGACACGTGTCAATGTCCGAACGTGGAACACGTTTTAAGGAGGATGTTCCGTGCGCCATGCACGTCCCGATCCATGGTGTATCCACATGCGGGGCAGTCGTAAACGGTCTCTCCTTTGATGTTACTAAGCCGCCCACACCCTCCACATGCCTTGGTCGTGTACTCCTCACCAACCAGATACAGGGAGCACCCGTGCTTTCGGCACTGGTGGATCATCTTTTGTTGAAACCGGTAGTGCGCGAGCCCCTGCATTCGACGCTTCGTGGCCGAAGCGAGACCATCCCGCCCGAGCATCTCCGAGGTGCCAAAGGTGGGCAGTAGGATGGTTTCAAAGTTGCGTGTCAGGGCAGCGGTCGTCTGGTTGTGCAGGTCATCTACTATGCCAAACAGTGCGCGCTCGAGGGTCTCCAGACGTTGCTTGACGCGCCATCGGGTGCGTCGTTTGGTGGCCTTGGCACGCACGCTGCGCATTTGGTCGATCCGTTCGTGTAATTGTTTCATTCGAGCGATTTGGCGTTCGCCGACCTTGAATGCCACCCCTGTCGGGCTGTAGCCGGTCATGAACGTGCGCACGCCTGGATCCAACGCAACGATGGGCTGCCGGCGCTGTCGGACAGTGTCGGGGTGCTCTTCGTGCAACGAAAGTACCAGATAATACGCACCCCGATCAAAGAGCACCTTGGCGTCATGTTTGTTTTTTGCGGGTAGCCGTTTCCTGTCCTTGGCTCGGAAGCGCAGGATCGAGTGCTCTTTCAGCCGCTGCTGGAACAAGTGCCACCGTCCGTTTTTGTTTATCAGCGCACTGTCATTGATCCAAAAGATGCGCCTCGATGAGCGGCACTGGAAGCGCATCTGGAACGTTTCGATGAGCCCCCGTGCTTTGCTGGTGACGCAAGCTTTGTACGCGCTGACAGCGTCTTTGATGGCCAACTGACGCGTGTCGTACGGCACCTCGGCCTGCCAGGCCATTTCGGATTGCTTGGCTTCTGCGTCCGAGGACATGACCGCCGCACGGATGGAAGGGAGGCTCACCGACAGCTTCCAGGGCAAGGGCTTCTCTTTGTGGATACGGCACGTCCAAGAGCCCTCTTCCTTGGGATGGTTGCAAAGCACACACGACTGTGCACTCTCAAACTCTTGCCGTCGTGCCTGGTAACGGCGCTGGATCTCCGCGACCGCCCGGTTGTAGAAGAAACGATGCGCCCCGAAGCATTTATGGAACAGCTTCTTCTGGTGGCTGTTCGGGTAGATCCTGATTTTCTGGCTGCGGATGGTACTTTCTTCGTCCGTAGTAGCGCGCACTAAAGACGGTAAAAACCTCCATGATGTCTGCGACCATGTCGGCTCCCGAGGCGGCACTGGGCTGCTCCACACTTTCCAGTACCGCCCCAAATCGCTCGAAGAGCCATTGAAAAAAGTCAAATCCGAAACGGGAGAACCGGTCTTGGTGGGCAACCACCACGCGTCGGACATGGCCTTGGAAGAGCCGTTCCAGTATGGAGCGAAAGCCGGGGCGTTGGTAGTTGATTCCACTGCCGATGTCCTTGACGAGGGTGAAACCGGGGTACTTTGCGAGCAGACTTGTTGCCTGCCGCCGCAGGTCGTCGGACTGCTTACGCGAGGAGACCCTGGCGTACACAATATTTTCTGTCCATCGGTCGTCGTCTGGCACGTCCGGTTCGGGGTCGGGCAACACGTACCGGAAGTGGCCACCGGGCGTGCGGTCGACAGGGATGGCTCCTTCTCTTGCCCATTTCCGGACGTTTGAAATGGAGGTTCCGTAGTAACTGGCGGCATCGTGAGCCTTAACGTGAACCGGCATTTAGGCTATTCATTCCGATGTGGCTATATTAGGGTAGGTTGTAATCCTTAAGTAGTTTCAAAATTAACAGCAATCCATTTAATCCATTTTATTGAACAGTCAGTGAAGAAACGCGTGGCGACACTGCCAGGCTTGCTCGGTGCGGGTCCACGATGCTTTTTGATGACGCCCATGTGGAACATCACCCACAACTTGCGCGCAGTCAGACCCGTCTCTTCGATGATGTTCTCGAGTACTTGAAGGGACATGTAGACGTTGCGCTTGATCAGGTAGTGTGTCGATTTCTGCTCAGTCATTCTAGAAATGGGCGGCGGCGGGTGCCCGGCAGCCCCGGCAGCCCTGGCGGCGGTAGTAGGATGCGTGTAAACCCTGTGGCCGCTCGACGCTGCCCGACCCCCGACGCTGGCCGACCGCCGACGCATCTACTCACACGCAGCTGCGTCCTCCCCACTATCGGCTGGCTAGCTACTCAGGAGCAGGCGCGGCGCGCGCTCAGCAGGCATGCCGCTGCACGTGCGGCCGCTGGCCGAGCCGCCCTACGGCATGGTGCCGGTCTTTCGCCGCATCTCGTCCGAGCACGTCGCTCGAGTGCGCGCACAGTGCTCTGATGAGTTCGGCGCACAGGAAGCCGCGCGCGTCCTCATTGCCCATGTGCTTCTGTCCGACGTGGTCGAGTGGGATATCTGTGTCGCGCACGACATCTCGTGGGCCGACTTGATCGCCGGCATCATGGACTTCATGAAGAAGCTGCCGGGGATGCCAGACGGCTGGGCGGACAATATTATGAGCGTCGCCCTCAGCTCGCGTGGCACCCTGCGGCCGGCTGCCCCCGGTCGCGCGCCCCGGTGCTGCCTTCAGCGGGTCATCGACACGCGCCCCACCGCCCCTCCTCCCGCCGTCGTACTGCCGTCCGGCGCTAAGATTTTTGTGGTGCTTTTCCACCGCCGCTCGATCGGCTGGCTTCCGCCGCAGGCACTCACCTTCTCGTGCCACACATGCAAACTTCCTGAGGCGAGTGAACGCATCCTGCGGGTATGCGGCGGCTGCAAGGTGACGTTGTATTGCAGTCCCGAGTGCCAGCGCGTGGACTGGCCGAGGCACAAGCGTACGTGCCCGGCTCTGGCCGTGTTTATGTCGTGTGCTCGTCAGGTCAAAAAAGAGTAAAATAAAACACTGTTCAAATCAGGTGACACCAATGCAGATCCCTCTCTACCATCTTGCCAAACACCGTGGCGGCCGTCTTCAAAACGTAGCGACGTTTAGCTCTGCATGTACGTCCAAGAGACCAAAGGATGCCTCTTGGGATGTATTGCGCACAATCCAAGCCGCCAACGATGCCGCTGATGCATTTGCGCACGTGGGTATTGCAAAGCTGCTCGAGCAAGACGTTGTGGTAAAAATCATGCTCTATGGAAGAATGTCCGCACAAGAACAAAAAGTCGCACAGTTATTCCGCGAACGCCCCCACAGAAATATTGTGCAGACGATTTGCACGCTCAAATGCGAAGACAATCCGGTAAGATGGCTTCGAAGAGTCGAAGCGCCTCAGCCAATGTGCGTCGGAAAGGGCAATACATTCGTGATGGTCGTCCAAGAGTACATCCCCAATGGGGACCTGCACATAATGAAAACAAAATGGACGATGGAGTTCTGGAGTAGCATGGTTCAACAACTTACGTATGCCTGCTTGGAATGGTTCGAATCCTACGGGTTCTTACATGGTGATTGGCACTTTGGCAATGTACTGATGGACCCAGATGAAAACATATACGCCACCTACGCCGCCTTTGGAAAACGATGGCGAGTGCAAACGCATGGCATAGCTCCCGTTCTTACCGATTTCTCACGTAGTGTGATTGTCCCGCCAAAGAGCAGACAACTCTGGCAATTGACGGATCAAATCGGTATTCTGTGGGATATGTTTCAACACAAATGTCCAGAAAAAGAAATGCAAAGAAAGCTCCAGACGGCGTCCATTCAAGTTGGAAGTTGTGAAAAAATCAATGACCTTCTTGCCATGACTTCCGACTTATTCTGATCGGCGCCAACGTCTACGCCACATGCAAAAGTCCAGCAGCACTTCCGTCGCTGGCGCCAAGAGCCTGCGACCCGCATGGAAACCAATACCGTGGTCTCCGAAATATCGGTAGCAACTCCGCAATATCTCGGTCGACCGAATTGTCGTACTCTATAAGGATTACGTCGCGCATGCCGTATCGCAGCAAAAAGTTATCCATTACCGACCCAGTACCACAGTGTTGAAGCGATTCGAGCTCCACCACACGCACGCCACTACTGTCATCAAACGAGACCTTGGACACCTCCGAACGTTTGACAAGAATCCATATCATGGCTTCCGGATATGCAAACCGAATTTGCTCGATGTATGAATGTATCGTATTGCGCAAGTCGGCGCCCGTATAGAAAAGGACGAAATTCATGCGATTGCAATTATTTTGTCGCGACGCTATGTTTTTACTACTACTTTTAACAATTTAATTTGCCGAAATACGGATATAAAGCAGTGCACGTACTGTTATACGCAGGGTCTTGAACGTAGACGGAGGAGCGTGATGACCCCCTGTGCCTTTCTTATCCTCCAACCGCCCTTCGGGCGTAAGGAAGGCAACTTTTCGCCACTTGGGGCGACCCGAAATACCAAGTACACAGATTGCTCACCAATTTTACGGCAGCGTACGGCTGTCCGAACAAGGGTTCAGACTCTTCTGACGGTCGAACTTGGCTGCACCCACGCCCTTAATCGGGGTGCTAAGACCGGAGCGATGAGAAACAGTCGCCACAGGACTGACTTCTTATACAGCTGCTAACAAATCGCGACACGGGCGTTGCCGCTGGTTTTGAGTTTCCTATCGGAAAATTAAAATGTTAAATGCTGTAAGCGCACCCTCAAGAAAATAATCCACGAATATATCAAAATGCCGTCGACTTTGCGCCTAATCCTTGTGATCTTCTTTGCTACCAATGCCCTTTTCTGGGGACTCTTCCCACACGCAACACACTGCGCCGTTGCGGCGGCGCTCGGTGCACCATCGTGCCCACCGCATGGCATTCATATTGCGTTTGGATTCCTTTGCTTCGCTGCCGCCGTGGCAACAGCACAATGGTCGCATTTTGCTAAGCAACATTGAAGAAAATCGCGTCAATCGTGCAATCGCCTAGACCATCCACGCAGTGAAACGCCGAAAGTGATGCGTCCCCATTCCAAACGATCATCTCTGCTGGAATGAGTTCACGCTTCACATCCATATTGCGAAATATGGCTCCGCTCCCATTTTCCCGCCCGACGCACAAAATGCCGCGGCCACTACCATTGATGTGTGCTTGCATGTCTTCCATATCTTTCCCACGGCACGAAATGCGCATTGGACGCATATCAAATGCGTCGACACCACTCAATTCGCCAAAATACCATGCACTCATCATGAGCATGTACTCTGAAGGAGAACCCCGCACAATGTGGCCCAAATGTTCCGTGTTCTTTACACGCAATCCTTTTTGTTCAATGGTTACGTTCAACACCATATTTGGTTTCCACCTCGAAAACATTGGCGTAAGCGAATTGCAATTAATGCGCGTACGTAAGTCATAAACACTTGTGCTCGGAAATTGTAGCTTGCTCTGCATTCTTCATCCGTTTAAGGCCTAGCGCCTTAATTCCATCCAAATGGATACCCGACCCGTGTATATCCATCGCGAAGATCTTGCATACAAGTTCTGCAAAGGCCACCTCCAGACAAAGTCCCTCTCCCATTCCATCGAAGTTGGCTTCCATCTCTATCGCGAGCGGTCTCCCTTCTCGAATGCCATTCGTTGGTTTATCTTCAAAGCACAACTATTTGAAGCGAAGCCGATCCTCATGCTCAACGTCGATCTTGCCTCTTACAAAAAACTGGCACGCTATCCCGGTTACCATTGTTGGTCTGCGCAATCCGACGGGCGTAAGTTCCGCATTCTTCATTCCGACGGCGCTTACGACGTTTTTGAAGTGCTCCCCCATAACCCGAAAGCCATCTACTTGGGCACGGCGTCTCATGCGTACCTCCGTAAAAAGAATGCCTTCACAACCTTTCACATCAATCTTGAAGACGAGTTCTTCGATGCCAACGCACACGCTCTGAACTCGGCGCGTTCTGCACAATCTGCGTGTTCCAACGAATCGTTCGTCACAGCGATGACTCATCAAACGCGCGCGTCCTCTCAAACCTCCATCACCAGACTCCCCTGAAAGGCGACTTGATTTGGCCAATCGTTGTTGAACCACTTGGCGGGGAAAATCACCGTTTTTTGTGGGTTTTTGTTTTTGAATGCGCTCCACCAGCTGAAGCTCGAATTGGCACATATGCCTCCGATACGACACTGAGACATGATCAACATGCTTTTGACCTCATCCTTTTCCCGCAAGAAACGGAGGCGGCCTGTTGCCGCTGCGTCTCGGAAAAACGGTTGAGCCTCACACCATGGAATGTCATCGCTACATATAAGGAAATTCACGCCACGGTGGAGCTCCTGCATTCTCGCGATCGCAGATGGGTAATATCGTGTCCATAAGTCGACGTTGTGCAGATGCCACTTCAGGTAATCACCCCTTCGTATATGTATGAAGCATGCGTTCGAATACCAATCTGGATCGTCCACGTCGCATTGCGGGAACTCAAGGAGATCCAAAAATTCGGCTGCACATCCTTCCAAGTACTTTTCGCTTTGAAAATAACCAATCAAGTGTAAATGCTGCGTATCATATTGCGGAATCGTATCGTAACAAATGCAACGACAACCATTTTCCGTGTAGGTGAAGGTTGGCGGAATCGAATGAAACTTGAGAATATTTTTAAAGATTGTCCACTCATACGGCTGTGCGCTATGAGGGCTATGTTCGATCGTATTCATGTAAATCCCGTAGCTAATCCCATGACGCCGCGCATACCCATAGGCTGCTGCCACTATGAACAGCTGGTTCCCTAGCCCACCTAACAATTTGGCACTCACAATTCGTGTTTGCGACATAACAAAATATAATTAAAAGTGCGCTTAAACCGTGATGGATCTCGACCGCCGCCGGGAGCCTTCACCCCGAGGGACGCCAACCTGTCCGGCACACTAAACTTTTCAAAGTTTCTCCCATCTCGACCGCCGCCGGGAGCCTTCACCCCGAGGGACGCCAACCGACCGGCACACTAAACTTTTCAAAGTTTCTCCCATCTCGACCGCCGCCGGGAGCCTTCACCCCGAGGGACGCCAACCGACCGGAAGCCTGAACTTTTCAAAGTTTCTCCCATCCCGACCGCCGCCGGGAGCCTTCACCCCGAGGGACGCCAACCTGTCCGGCACACTAAACTTTTCAAAGTTTCTCCCATCCCGACCGCCGCTTCTTACATCCATTTCCATCGATTTTCCGGCCGATTCATGTGTGCCGCGACCGCGTGGTACACACTGGGAGGGCAGGCGTGCTTGAGCGCCAACATATTGTGCGCAATTCTCGGTTTGATCCATTGCTCGACGATCACCGCAAACTCTAGCCGAAACTGTGCAAGAACTTTCCAAACATCATAACACGAGACTTTGTTTTTCACGCGTGCCGCAGACGCAATCACAGCCGAGTCCTCTATCACAATGTTCTCTTGAAAAATGGATCGCAATAGCTCAGCGGATGCTCGTTCGGTTATGAAAGTTATTTCAAAGGCATTAAAGAAGCCTTTCCGATGCCTGAGCCGGGTCAGAAAGTCTTTAAGGAATCCAACCGGCACAACCGGTAGATACGCCTTTGAGCTCGCAATCGTCCGCATACAGTATTTCCGGTAGAACCAGCTGAAACTCACATCCGGATACTTTTCAAGTACCAGATTCCATATGTGCCGCAATCGCCTACGCCGAATGGCGCGCGAGCCGAATCCATTCTGATAAGGATCTTGGTAGAAATGGAAGAGAAACGTCATGATTTCAGTGAGCGCTCGGTCTGGATGATCTGCTACCTCAAAAATGTCGTTGATGGTGACAAATTGATAACTCGAGCGTACCCAAGACTTCCATAGCCCGTGATTGCTAACAAGATTCAAGAGATACCCTGCCACATCGGGGCGGGTTTCGATGGAGGAGCGCTCGCTTTCATCATCCAACTCAATTTCAGGACGCACCAACAGCCCTTGATACCAGTGGCGCCACGTGATTTTAGGAAAACCGAGTGCCTTTGGCGTTACATAATAAAACACGCTGGCATGAATATGCTGAATGAAGCAATCCGGATGATTGAAAACAATGGATAAGAGCTCCTGGATTTCGGCACTGGCACCGTTTCCCGTCATTGCATAAATACTGGGTACGTCACAAATTTGCATCACATGCTCATGGTAGAAGTCGTTCCAGCGGACATCCCAATCGGGGATGAGCAGCGCCGATACATCTTCGTCATCGACGTGTGCGGCTTGAAGTTGTTGAACAAACGTTCGTATGCCAGGCAGTATCATGGACTCTTTCCATGCACCCTGGCGATTCATGGCCAGAGTGAGAATCATCCCGGACGCGACGGTGAAACCCTTGAAGTCAATCATGTATTCAAGCTCTTCAAAGCTTGCTCCGGTGCCTTCTGCACCCGCGCCAGGCGCGTGAATTGCACGACCGAGATACTTTGGACTGAAGAAGACATGACGACGATCCTTGTTTTCAAAAACAGGACTCGATACCATGACGTACGTTTTAGCGTACCGTTGGAACCATGCGTCAAAGTCTTGAGCCGTTTGAATCATGGACATGCACTGAATCATTTCCCGCAATCCAGGGCGACCCATCACGTAAAAATAGCACGACGCGAGCTCCGAGAAATAGATCGCATCCGTCCATTCTACAGAGCACCACTCCCATTGGCCGTTCGACTCCCACTGGATGTTTCTCGCATGCGTTACAAGCCGCATGATTTTGTCTGGATGGACGATTTCTTCTCTAGGACAAAGCGCCAATGGGATGGGTTGTCTCGCATCCAAATCCAGCCGAATGTACAAATGATTCAAAATTGGCAATTCCATGTACTTCATGGGGGTACTCTAATTGTTCGCATACTTGAATTCTATCTTCAATTGCTTAAGACACTGTGAGCCACAAAACGGCCCCCGGTGGCGACCGTTTGATGGCGTTAGATGGATAGAAAATGACACCTAGCACATACACTTGAACTCATCCTCCTGGGATAGGAAGATCGGCACACCCGCGAAACTCTGCATCATATCACACGAGGCTTGCTGCAGCCCTTCGCAGATCGCCATCACCCTCGCCTTTGCCTCAAGCACTGCACGGCACGCGGCATCGGTATCCTTTGCTGCTTGAACCTTCTCCGCAAGCTCAATGAAAATCGCGTTGACCTCGGTAGAGAGATCCATGTTTGCTCGTGTCACATCAAGTCCAATTACGCGTCCCATCAATTTTTCTGCACGTCTGGCACAAAGTCCTACAAAACCTCGTTACAAGCTTTTCCCGAAAATTGATGACCATATTACACTATTTCTGAGATCAAGGGATCCTCTCACCCATGCCATAAATTCAACTCCATGGACGCGCCCACAAATGCCATCCGCGCTCTGCAGACGTTTCTGTCGCAGCAGGAAACGCCATTTGAGGTGTATGTGAAGCTCAATAATGAAATTACGTACATGGTCACGAAAAAAGAAATAATGCACTGTTTGCATGTTTATCTTCCAGCAACGGTTGACGACATTGCACGTGATATGCAAAGCATCCTGAATGCTTCTCAAGTCGCTGCCCTGGATCTGCGCATTTATGCGTACCACCGACAGTTTCCCAAAATTGTGCCGACATTTGCGGCGTACGTAAAGACCCTCTTCCCAGAGCGCCAAGACCCACCGAATTTCCACGTGCGATTCGTGCACCATCCAGAATACAACTGCTCTTTTGCGATGTAAAAACACATGAACCCAGTAACCACGCACAGAGTTGTGAAGAAGTCTTTTACATGACAAATGCATAAAATACCCCTGTTCCCAGTCCCACCCCGTGCTTATAACCTACGTCAAGCCACGTCTAAACACGCGAGACCTCAACGGTACCAAGTCGTGGCACAGTGCAGTTGTAGATCCCTGCGACCCGGTTGAAGTTGTTGTTTGTGTATTCGCGCAGATTCTGCAGTTGCTTGAGGAGCTCCGTTGCAGTTTCCGAAGAAGCAGGTCCACGGATAAAGTTGCGGAAGATGTCGTTGGCCGCTGCCACGAAGGTCTCCATGATCTGGAAAATATGACGCTGTTTTTCGGTTTTCTTTTCCTTGAGACACACCAGCCGCTTAAAGTTTGCCTCGTCCATTTCGTTGAGCATGTACTGAACACGCAGCTTAGCGTTCTGCGCGATTTCGTTGGGCACACGGAGTCGCGGCACTTCAACGTTCGCACAATGGGTGAGGAGCATGTGAAAATCGATGATTGCAGTACCCATGACTTGGTGTTCGCGCTCAAGGATGTTACGCTGAGCGGTGATCATGCCCCCCACCCGGAACCATGAGAGCAGGTCAGAGTACCGGATCCGATTGCCACACGGCATGTCGCCGGGCTCGCGCGGGATCTCGCCGTTCTGCGCCTGCGAGCGCATCCACTCGTAATAATGCGGGTTGTGCACATGCTTTTCGATGGCGCCCGTCCTCCAGCTGAACGCCGTCCGGCACTGCGTGCACCACATCTGATCGCAGCCATCCACCTTGAAAATCGGCACCGAGCACGTCGGGCACGGCTTGGTGCTGTTGGCAATCAGGCGAGCGCTTTCGATGTTTTCGGGTTTGCACACGTGGCCCTCAGCGCCCTCCTCGGCGCCCTCAGCGACCTCCTCGGCGCCATCGGCATCCCCAGCCTTGCCACCACCAATCACTTCGTGGCACTGCTTGCAAAGTTTCACGTCGCAAACGCCACACTTATAATTTGATCGATCGATGAAACCACGGCACCCGTCGGAAGGGCAGCCGCGAATAATGCTGATAACGCGCGTCTGCGTGTGCATAGTAGCCATACGATCACCATACACAGGAGGGGCAGTGCCGTTCTTGATGGCTGCATCCACCTGGTTGATGTACTCCGTGTTATCGGCAACGTTTCTTTCCAAGGCTTTGCACTCCTTCTGAAGCTCGCTGATGCGCATCGCGAGCTCGCTGTTCATCGCGCGCAGGTGCGACGCGTGCTGGTACGCGTTGGCGATCGGCATGGTACCTGGCAGCAGTGCTTTTTCGCGCTCAAACAGCACATTTTCGCGATGCTTGCGCATCTCACCGTCAACGACGGTTTTCGGCAGAATTGTAAGAAGATACTCGCGATCCCACCGTTTCCTGCACCTCATGCACTGGGGGTCATCCTGGCTCTGAAGGAACTGCCGAACGCACACCATGCAGCTCACAAAGTCGCAGCCAGCACACGTGACCGTGCGCCGCGTCTTCTTGTTGAACGGCGTGCAGCAGATCTGGCAGTCCTTCGTCGCCGTCGCCATTTTACGAAAATCACGTGCACTGGCTGGATAAAGGTCGCTTTTCGATCTTGAAACTTTTTAATTCTACAATTTCGCCACCGAATCAATTTTTCGGGAAATGAATTGGCGGGGGACACAATTCTGAAACCGCTGCAGCTGCGGCAAGCTCCTCTTCCAAATCCCGCACGCGCTTCAGCAATTTGGAAATGGTGTGCTGCGAGCTCTCGAGTTCAGATTTTAGGAATTCGTTCTCTTGCTTTAGTTGCTCGTACGTCACGACGGGACCCAGCCCAAAACCCTTGACGCTCCGCACAAGTTTTCGAACTTGCTCTGATTTTGTTTTCGGGTTTATGGCGCAGCCGGTGACGGGACTTATGTAGGGGTTTTCGAGCCAAGCCACGCACAATTTCTTATCCATTTCTACGCTTGCCCAGCATCGCATCACTCTGCATCGCTTCAATAATTTGGGGCGCTCAATTTTTTCGTCAACTGCATTTATTTGCAGACCACACCCGCCCACCAAACCCTAAAGCCAAGCAAGCCCAATTTTTACCTAAAAAATTGAGAAGGTAACTGTTTCCACGTATGGCGTGCTTTGTGTGAAAACGGAAAATGGGTTTCACACCCGATCAGCAAATTGCCTTTGAGGCGGCCATCCGCGGACAGTCGGTGTTTATATCTGGACCCGCAGGAACAGGAAAATCCTACCTGATCAAAGAACTCGTGCATTGGGCGGCAAAAAATGCGCGCAATTGCGCCATCACTGCGACCACGGGGAATGCGGCATTTCTCATTGGTGGTCGAACATTGCATTCCTTCCTCGGCATTGGTCTTGCGAACGCAACAGCAGAAAGCCTGGCCGCAAGGAATATGAAGACGCATGTGGGCATTCGAGTCCGCAAATTGCATATGCTCATCATTGACGAGATTTCCATGATCTCGGATGAGCTGCTCGACAAAATCAGCGAATACCTCTCCATCCTAAGGAAGCGCCCGATTTCGAAACTCTTCGGTGGAATTCAAATGATCTTTGTCGGTGACCCCTGCCAGCTGCCTCCTGTGAATGGCAAATTCTGCTTTCAGGCGTCCTCGTGGGCGGAGCTCGCCCCGTTCCGTGTGGATCTTACGACGGTCGTCCGCCAGGAAAATGATCCGCAGTTTCGGGATCTACTCAACCGTGTTCGGTGGGGTCAGTGCAGTCCGCAAGATAAAAAGGTACTCAAGGCACGCAAGGATACAACGTTCTCAGAGTGGATTCAGCCTACGCGTCTGTACGCACTGAATACGCTGGTGGATCAGGTCAATCAAATGGAGTTCGATCGCCTGCTGTCGGCAACCCCCAGACCCGAATGCCACACCTATCTTACGAAGTATTCGAATCCACGAGCGGAGAAATGGGCGAAATCGTGCGCAATCCCACACACCCTGCAAATGGCCGTCGGTGCACAAGTCGTCGTGACCTTCAATGTCAATGCAGCAGAGGGCATCGTAAACGGCACACGAGGTGTGGTATGTGGGCTAACGGACACACATGTGGCCATCACAACAAAAGAAGGAAAAACATTTCCAATCGAACACTGCAACCTATCAAACGAAGACGACCCATCCATTATTGTGCAATTCATGCCGCTTAAGCTGGCGTATGCCCTGACCATTCATAAGGCTCAAGGCATGACGCTGGATGCGGTCGAGCTGGATCTAGGGTCATCTATTTTCGAGTACGGCCAGGCTTATACAGCGCTGTCTCGGGCAAGAGACCTGAACAGTGTCAAGATTACTCGCGTTCGGAGCCGATCCTTCCGCACACACCCTGCCGTCCTCGAGTACTACGGCACGGGCACCCCCACCCCTGCACCTCCCGCACCTCCCACCCCCGCACCTCCCACCCCTGCGCCCACCCCCGCACCTCCAACGTCCCCTCCCATTCCCATCTCGTGAGCAAAGCACAAGTTGTGTACCGTCAAGGGCTCGGTGCGTCCGACACGCTGTGCACGCCCGACCGCCTGGGTCTTGTCAAGCCCCATACTGTGCAGGATGACAACATCTGTCGCACAGCTAATGTCGATGCCCGATCCAGCGTAATGTGTATTCAATAGAATTACGGGAACTTCCCCGTTCCTAAATTGTCCCAGTGTCTTCATCATTTCACTGGTGTGTCCTTTCATTAGCGCATATGGAATTCCAGCACTCCGGAGCTCCACACCCACATTGTAAAAAGATGCATCCAATTTCGAAAAGACCAAGAACCGCCCCCCTGGTTTTCGCTTAATGAGGCGCACGAGCAGCTGTTCTTTTGTCCAACGCCCCATGCCGTCCATCGCGCTGTCATCATCGTGCATCGTGCGCTCAGAATCCGCAACCTGCTCATGATCCTTCACAATCGCGACCAGCTTGTCCGTCTGGATGGGTGTACGACATGTAGGGCACACAACTGGCACATGTATGTTTGCGCGCCGCATACGGATGCAATTCATGAGGCAAGTCCCACAGAACACATGTGTGCAACCCACCATGACCGGCTGCTCGAGCACATCCAGACAGATTGAACACGTCTGATTTTCCAGCTGAGACACGCGCTCGCGCAGACCATCCAATTTTGCCTGAATTCGCTTCTTTTCTTCCGTGAGCGTATTAAGACGCGTCGCTCTGCTATCGTCAGGAATATCGAGTGATTGCACAAGGGCGATTTCTTTGTCTTTATTGTCAATACCACGGATCAAATCACGCGTCAAAAGAGCTACCAAATCAGCCTCCGTCTCATTTTTACCTCCAAGCTCACGCACTACGCCACGGAAGTCGTTGGCGTTCATCATCTCTTGCACATGCGGCAGCATGAACGGTTGAATAGCTGCCATGGCGTAAGAAAGCTTACACATGTAATAACGCTCCGTCATGGGTGGCAGGTCGAATGATTGCTTCACAAAATCGGCCTGACTCTTGACGACCATGTACAGCATCTTTTCTCTTGTCAAACATGAGCGCACTGTATTCGAGAGATTACGACTGTAAGACCCTGAGAAGCGCTCAAGCAAAATGTACGTACTTGAAATAAGCCACAAAAACTTGTACCGGAACACGGGTATCCGGATGAGTTCGTCGTGGCACTCGTCTACCATAATGCGCGCCCAACCCACGATCGGGTTGTCACGGTAAGGTACGTCGTAATAATCCATCAGTGTTTTCAGGGTCGTGGTCTTGATAAGCACCAAATCGTAGTCGCGGAAAAAGTCGCATAGCTGTTGAGTCGTTGATGCCGGTCCCGGTAGCTTGTTGCGAATGGTATGGATGTTGTCGACGCACATCGCTTTCAAGGTCGTCTGTGATTCGATCATCAATTTCCATTGCATGTAAACAGGTCCTTTGGGAACCACAACAAGAGTGGTGGGAATGATGGGGTCTCCTCCGTCCGCATTCACACCATCGTCTTCAAGTGGCATGACTGCGTTAAAGTAACCGCTTTTCGTCCCGTAGCACCCAATGAGCCGCTTGTTATCTTGCTTGATGTCCTGGACACCCACAGAGGCTATGATCGAGAGCGCAATGGCCGTCTTGCCATAGCCCACGATGTCCCCCAGGATGCCAATATTCGTGCTTACTTGGAAGCGTCCTCGCAAAATGGGCTTGTACGCGCTGGGAATATAGCGGATTGGATTATCCACGTGATACGAAATTGCACCATCCGTTTCCATGCGTATGGCTTTCATAAGACCCACACGCTGATGGGGTTTTAGAGGAATGGTGATACGAGCAGGTTGTGGTGCATGGGTATCGGACTCGATGAGTTCGGCTCCATACGGATGGTAATCTGGAGTTCGATCTAGATCCATCACACTTGATGTAATTATACAGGCATCTGCTTATATCCACGCCAAATTACAAAACAATTAACACATCTTGTGCGAGCCACACGTGTTACACATCAGTCTTCTTCCTCTTACGAAGCGTGCTGCGCCGATTCACGGGCTCCTCCTGCATAACCTCGTCCATGGGAACGAGGTTCCCAAGCTCAGCCATCAAATGGCTCATAGTGTCCGACTCACGCTCGATCGCCGTTACCGTTACCGTCACGGTATCGGTCGCGGTCTCCGTATCTCCGGCAGCTGCGGCGCCCGCAGCACCTGCAGCCGTAGTGGCACGCTTGGCTGCCTTCTTCCGCTGCGTGGCTGCCATGCCACGACCCGTCGAGATCCAATCTTGAATGGTGATGCTCGTGTTAGCAGAGAATCCCTTGTCCTCCCCCAGCGCCTCCACGAAATCGTCGAGATAGATGAGCTTGCGTCCACGCTTATCTACACGCTCGATGCTCTTGTGCACCAGCCGAAACATCTCTTCCGCGAGAATTTGCTTAATGAGAACAATGGCCTCTGGCTGCACGCTCTTCACCCCATGGCGTCGAACCGCCTTCTTTACAGATTGGCTCGACAGCGGAAAAAGAAACATAGCTGGAGATGCGGTCTCCATAATTTTCGATTTGTCGCACTGTAGTTTACATGACGTACAAAATATTAGATACCGCCGCCGGGTCATTTTTTTAAGATCGTGCGTCAATTTTGAAACAGTCTCAGCAATCCATGCCCATGTCCATAGAGTCACGCCGAAGACGCTGCCGAAGACACTGCCGCTGCCACGGGCTGTTGCCGCGGGCTGCGAATGGAGGGTAATCGTACTCGTAATCAAGCTCCTCAGTCTCGTTGGTTGTATAGAAAACCTTTCGAATTCCCATGTCCTCAATGAATTTGGCACAATGCTTGCAAGGCTTGGACATGCGCACGGCGCACTTGCTGCTGGGAGGGCCGATGCGAACCACATACATTTCGCATTCCTTGAGCTGGCTCTTCGGGAGCTTCTTGAGTTGCATCAGTGCCGCGACTTCCGCGTGGAACGACCACAGATTTGACATGGAATCACAGTGATGATTGTGTCCCATCGAAATGATTTCGTTACCGTGCACGACGACGCTACCGAGCTTATGATCCATAGTGCTCTTGAGAGCCTCCTGGACTGCGCGCTCGACGTAGGGGTTGCCGCGGCACCGACGCATATCTTCTTGATTTTGGCACGACTTAATTGATACTGCACAGCATTTCAATGACTACTGCATCAATTTTTTTGGGCCAATATGCCCTCAAATAAAATGTCCCTGGTGGGTAGATCGCCATGGAGGTTCAAAATATGCGCATGAAGGTTTTTAACGTCATTTTGCAGTCCGCTGATAAGAAAGCGGGAGGTACAAATGTCAATTTCACCGTCAGTTTGCAGGAACCCATCACAAATGTTGTCGCAATTCGTCCGCTCGATATCACGATTCAATCGGATGCGCCAGTGTCGAATTTGCTGATTGCTCTAAACAATTACTCCAAATACCTGCCAGTGAATGATAATAATGTGCGCATTTTCGCCCGCGCGAGCACCGGCACGACCGTGTTCCCCGCGGTGGCGGCGAGCATCATGGATGATCCGTATACTTACATCCTCAATCCAATTGAGCCGCGCCTGCAGCGTTTTGAGGTGGCACTCTATGGCAGCGATTACGTAAAATACACCACCACAAGTACGACAATTTCGATGACCTTGGCCATTTACACGCTCTAAACGCTTTTTAATTTTGTGGGCGCTGCATGTGAGCACATTCAAAAAATGACAAACCACCATCCTTATTTTTCCCAGTCAGCAAACGACCGCCAAGATGCCGCCCAAGTCGGTGCAGGTGATGAAGATGAAGATCACGAATCCGGTGCACATCGAGTTCGTTCAGAATATGCGTCTGTGTGGATATAAGCTCATGTATTACATCTCGGAGGACGGCAGCTATGCAGGTCCTGCCATTGATGCTCGCGCACCGCCGCGTGTGAATATCGATGTCATCCGATCGGTTTACGACAAGGTCAAGCTTATTGATAACGACTCTATGATTGTTCCGTGCTGATTAAATCATACCTAAATCAAACCTTATTTTTGTTCGCTTGCGAGCCATGCCTGCCCATGGGACGGGTTGTAGTTTGTGTAAGAAATAATCAGACACGCGCGCCAATGCACTATAGGGATGACATGCATCCTGGAGTACTGCGCGTGCTGCAAGAGCGCTCGGTACTGCAGCCGCGAGTGCCAGCGCGCGGACTGGCCGGCGCACAAGCAGGAGTGCGTGCCGCCGGGGGACGCGCTGGCGTAAAGCCGCCGGCCCACACACGGCCATCTGTCCGTCCTGTGACCAAGCAAAAAGTACTGTGACCAAGCAAAAAGTACTGTGACCAAGCAAAAAGTCCTGTGACCAAGCCAAAAGTCCTGTGCCACAGCAAAAAACGCCTGCTCGCGCAAGATCGTGCAGCACCCTACACCCCCCTGCCTCCCCTGCTGCCTCCTCTATATCCCACACACGCACAGGCCCCCCATTCCTCCAGCGCCTCCAGCTGATTGTGCGGGAAATAACCAAAAATTGTAAAAACTGAGCGGCCAGCGTGCCAGCGAGCCTTGCGTGGCAGATTTGTCATATCCTACTATTGGCTGGGCCACCTGGCCCAAACGTCAAGCGCCCCTTACCGCCACCGGTGAAAGATGTCGGATCTGCGGTTCTTATTCATAAGACACTTCATACAGGCGCTCGAGAACGGCATCGTGCCGCGCGTGCGCTGGCATCTCGATCGCGGCATGGATCCGAACGTGTCGTGGGACGACGGAATCAGCGGCGAACTGATCCCCCTGGTCGTCGCTACGTTTTACGGCCACATCGACGTCGTCCGCCTTCTTCTGGACCGTGGCGCCGACGTCGATGGCACCGACGGCTCCGGCCACACGGCGCTCACGGTGGCCATGTCGAACGGGAACCTGGCCATCGCGCAGCTGCTTATCTCCCACGGCGCCGACGTCAACAAGGTCGGCGCCGTGACGGACGAGCTGCCCAACGACTCGCTGCCCATCCTCGAGCAGGAGCACGTGGGGATGACGCCGTTGATTATGGCGTCCTTCGTGAACTTCGTGCCCGCGCTGGATTTCCTGCAGGCGCACGGCGTGGTCATCGACAAGCCCAACCCGATAAACGGCAAAACGGCGCTGATCTACGCGGTCGAGTCGGAGGCGGAGATGGCCGTGATCGAGTGGCTGGTGCAGCACGGTGCGGATCCGAATCTGACCGACGACCGCGGCCGCTCCGCGCGCACGTACGCGGAGGCCAATGCACTCCGCACTGGCGACCGCAGCGTCATCGACTACCTCATCGCGCATGGCGGGGCTGCCGGTGGCGCCGCTGGCGGCGGCATGGCGTAGCGCTCCTACGGCCGCATGGCGTAGCGCCGCTCTCTTTCATCGTTTTCTATTTCTTTTGCGCTTGTTGCTGATTGCTCTGAAGGATTCTTGTTCATTTGTAAATTCCTGCTATTTTTTGGCGATCAAGCGAGATAGAAGGCGCGCTTAGAGTGCGTGCCAGCCGAACAGTAAGCGGTAGCGCGTGGCGCCGGACGCGGAAAACCGTTTTAACACACGCACCCACGCACACGCACCCATCAACCCTCGTGCTGCTCCATGGTTGCGGGCAGCGCGGTATGCGGTGCCGGCCGCTCGGGACGGATAGCACCCAACGGCTCGGCAAACGAAACGCCCCGCTGCCTCGCTTGCCTCCGCCACCCGCCGCCTCGCTGTACGCGCGGGCGATGACTCTATGACACGTCGTGCACTCGTCGCGGCACAGGGGTGGGGGCGCGGCTGCGTGTGAAACCCACGAGGGCACCGCACAAGCAATGTTGCGTGTAGCACAAGCCAAATGTCCTGTGCCACAAAACATTTTGCGTTGTTTCGATCGTCTCCAACAAAGAGCAGCTAAGTGACTTACAAAATAACACGCGTACCGCCCCCTACGCGCCGTGCTGGCGCAGCAGCGCCTTGACGGCCTCCGTGGTCGCCAGCTGCAGAGCCGTGCGCCCCTCGTTGTTGGTTTTGTGGATGTCGGCGCCGAATTCGAGAAGCGCCTCCACGCAGCGCTTGTGGCCTGTTTCGGCAGCCATCATCAGCACGGTGTTGCCGTCGACATCGCTTGTAAAGTTCGCATCGGCACCCGCCTCGAGAAGCGCACGCGTCACGATGACGAAATTGAGCCACACGGCAACCCAGAGAGGCGACACAAGGGTACCGTAGTAGGGTGTGTTTTCCTTGGAAACGACCGCATGGTTGACGTCGGCGCCATTGCTTACGAGCAGGCGAAGCATATCGAGAGAGGGGTTGTAGCCGGCGCGGTCGTCGCGATGAATCTCCAAAATGGCGTACATCAGCGGCGTGTCGCCACTTGAGCTGCACTGGTTCACATTGGCACCGCCGGCGATCAGCGCGCGCGCGCCCTCGACGTCGGAGGAGTCGATGGCGTACATGAGGGCATGATCTCCGCTACCGTCGAACTTGTCCGGGTTGGCGCCCGCCTCGAGCAGCAGCCGAATAATCTCGATGCGCTTGGGGAGGTCGGGGCGGGCGGGGTAATCGAAATTGTCGAAAGGAAACAAGTGATCGCTGCTCACGTTGTACATCAGCGGCGTCATGCCCGTCTTCTCGTCGGCTGCGTCCACATTAACGCCGCGCTCCAGAAGCAGCTTCAGCGTCGCCGTGTCGTCGCCCGCTGTCACGTACACGAGCAACTTGTGCTCGATTTTTGTGTCGATCGTGGCCTCGCGCTCGAGAAGTGCCTTGACGCAGTAGTCATTGTCGCCCTTGATCGCGTACTCCAATACGCTGGCGCCCGTGCTCGTCTTCTCGTTGATGGCCGCGCCGCGCTCCAGCAGCAGCCTCGCGGCGCGCACATTCCAGTATTGCTCAGCGGCGAGATGCAGCGCCGTGGCGCCGTCCGGCGTCTTCGCGTCGATTGCCGCGCCACGGTCCAGCAGCAGCGCCATCACTTCGTCGTAGCCTTTCTTGGCGGCGAGCAGCAGGGCGGTAAAGCCGCCCGGCAGCGGCGTGTCCACAGCGACGCCGCTGTCCAGCATCGACTCGATATCTCGCAGGCGAGCCGAGCGCACCGCGCGCGCGAGGCGCACGCCGTCCGGTTCGCGCTCCTCGTCACTGTGCGAGTCCATGTTCGCTTGTGCGCGAGCCGCCAGGCGGCGCGACGCGGTGGAAATGTCGGGGCGCGTTGTAGTAGCAGCGCTCGTAGTAGCTTTGAGTAGCTTCGAGGGTTGCGCCCCCGCCTCGCGACCATCAAATTTCACGCAGCGGCACCAGTTTTCTCCACATTTTTTGTGTGCTCACACAACGCTTGAATGGACGCGCCGGAGTGGGTCGGCGGGACGGCGTGGGCCACAGGCAAAATCTCGTGTACGCTTGTGTTTGGGCACGAGACCCACGCGGGCACCGCACAAGCAATGTTGCGTGTAGCACAAGCCAAATGTCCTGTGCCACAAAACATTTTGCTTCAAACCTTACTCTCTATAAAAACATCCCTCCCCCACGAAACGCTACGCACCGCCGCCGCTGCCACGCGCGGCGCGGCACGCCTCCTTGTGCTCCGGCCAGTGCTGGTGCTGGCACGCGACCGAGCAGTAGCGCACGGTGCGGCAGCTGCACTTCTTGAGCCGTCCCGTCGCGCCACACGCCGCGCACGTTGCGCGCGTCTCCACCGGCGGCGTCGCCTCCTCCGCTGGCGTGTCCTCCGAATTGATCGCGTGCAGAGCCAGCGTCGCGCCATGGCGCAAAGCCGCCGACGAACCGTGCGCCGCCGCGTTGGCCAGCGCGTCCAGGCCGCCCACGCGCGCGCGGATGATCCGCCGCCGCTCCGCCGTCGCTGCATGGCGGCCGCCAGGAAGACCCGGCCGAACCATGTAAGCGAGCGCGAACGCAGCGCACTCGGCGGCACGGTGCCGGTCGTCACTGGCGTGCCTGCGCAAGAGCAAGCAGAGCGTGAAAGAGCGTGAAAGAGCGTCACAGCGTGGCACACATAATGCCTATAAACGTATGCACAAGGCTAGCGTGCACGCGTACCTCTCGAGCGCCGAAAACAGCGCGTCCACGGCGCCGGGCGTCGCGGCGACGGCGGCTGCGCGATCCTGCGCCGCGGCGCTCTTGCCGAACACCAAGTCGGCGATCGCGCGCGTCGCGTTGCCGCAGAGCCCCTCCACGTCGTCGTCACCAATAGCCGTCGCGGCGACGATCACGCGCAGCGCGGCCGGCGAACGGCCGACGGCGACGAAGCGCCGCTCGTCCTCCGCGCTCGTTGCAGAGCTCTCTTGAACTTGAGTGATGTGCTCGTTCAACGGCACCAGCCGCAAAGGCAGGCTCGTCAGCACTGCCGCAATCATCGCGCGCAGCCTGCTCTCGGGTCGATCCGAGAACGCCACCGCCAGGCCATCGACTGGGGTGCGGCCATCGACGGCCTGCCCCCCGTCGATGACCCGCAAGCAGCGCGCAGCCACGCGCTCTCCAGGCACACCCGGCCGCCCGCCGACGACGCCCATAAGCAGTGTGACGAACCACTCGGCGACTTGCGGGTCCAATGAGTAGTAGACGGCGTTCACCAGGCGCGCCACGCGACCGGCATCGCTCACGACCGCGTCCGCCGCGGCCTCGGACATCTGTGTGGAAGTAGGGCGGAAAGGCAAGCTATTTTATTTTTGTTCTGAGAAGCGAGCAAGCGCAGTGTCGGGGCGCGCGCCGTTCGCGCACCTTCACCAGAGTCCCAACGATGAGCATCAGGCGCTGGACGACAGCTTTATGCCACGGGTCATGCGCGCGCTTCGTCATTGCGTCGATGAGCGTGCCCACGGCACCGGCGCGCATGAGCGCGACGACGCCCGTAACGACAACATGCTGGCTGACGTCGCCGTTGGCGAGCCGCTCCAGGAGCTGGTGCAGCGTGTCCGCCAGGTTCTTGGACCACATCAAAGCAGAGCGCGCGCGGGGGTCGGCGGCGGCGTCGAGGACGGCAATAAACGGATCCAGGGCGGCCAGCGCGGCCGAGAGCGCGGCGAACAAATCCGTCGCGCCGTCCGCCGCCAGGATCAAGGCGATCACGTCCGGCGGCAAGACTTCCAGAAAGTTGGCCAGCGAGATGTCCGTAGCCTCGCCGCCGCCGCGCAGCTCCCTTTGTGCCTGCGCGGCGTACGCGCGCACGGCTGTGACCGACATCGTGCTCCGCACCGTGCTAAGAGCTCCGCGCCCGCCCCCAGGGGCGCCGCCTGCGCGCCCGCGAACCCGTGGCGGCATCGCACCGCGCGTCTCGTGCTGTTTTGAGCGGTTGCGCGGCGCGCGGGCGCGGAGTCATTGCGTGCAGCGGGCTATTCCAGAGCCCGCGCCGCGCCCGAACCGCCGGGCGGCGCGCGCACATCACCCATCTTCGCACCGCGACAACTGGCCTATAAAACATCGTGTTGCATTTGCATAACGGAGCACTGGAGCTGCGCGGGGCGGCAGCGCCAGCGGTTGCGCGTGTGCGCCTGTCCTACATACCATGCTGTCCAACGCCAACGCATCTTTACAAACCTACATTGCCAACTGTGTCACTGTTCGGTATTACCCGGCGGATGGCGGCCCGCCCCGCGACGAGCGCGTGAACCTGTGCGACCACTCAACAATCACGGAGCTGCTCCATCTCGCCGAGGGCGAAGGCGTGGTGCAGCAGGCCATTCGCACATGGAGCACGACAGAAGGCAGTGTGTCGCTGTGCGCGGTGTATGCAGAGGCTGGCATGGCACGGAACCGGGGACCCAATTGGTACTCAGGGAGCTATCTGCCCGGTGATGTCATCGTTTTCGCGTACGCCGAGCACGTAGCGCGCGCGTTAGCCGCCATACGCTATTTTACCTTCGATTACATGCTCGCGATGGGCGCTTCTGACACGGACACGATCTTTCACAGCTGGGGGCGGTTGGAGGTACTGCGGGCCGCCGCGCGGCAGCTACCGATCCGCTACGAGCCGCAGGCGTCAAGCTTGCTTAGAATGCAGCAGGCACAGAACTGGTCGCGCATCCAGCAGTTGATGCAGCCGGCTGAGCGGGATTTTCTTGAAGTGCATGTGCCAGATGATCAAGTCGAGAACCTTGTCCTCCGCGCCGCCTCCGAGGGACACACAAACGTTCCTTTCATGTTTAATCCATCGCTATAGCTGTATACGCGTTGATGTGCTTCTACACAGATTTTTCGCGAGAGATCAGTAAAAAAATGATCAAGAAACATGCAACACTATCATCACTCACGCAAGAATGCAGCCGCCACACACTCTGAACGCGACCGGTAAGATCGATGAACTCGTAAGAGTTTTGCAGACACTTATGTCCCATCATACGACCGCACCATGCACAATCCGAGTTCAGCTCGATTTTCAGCTGCAGCCATCCAGTGCCCCTGCATCCCCTACACCTCTTCCAACCCAGCCACCCACTCAACCCGTTGAAACGTCTGCTGATGCGAATGAGAAACCGCCAGAAGAACACGACAAAGGCTTTGGCGTCCGATTTAATTACGTCGAAGTCCCAACCGACTTCCATCTACGGGACTATGGCTACCGCATGTCGGATCCGGACGAGGTTCGCCTTGAAGCACTCGAGCTTGCGATGCACGCTAGCGATTTTGACACGGTCATGAGTCGCATGTATGACATTTATGTAAAGTCGCGGTCAGAAACGCTAGTGGATGATATGAGAATGTTGCGGAGCATTTATAATTAATCGCACTGCTTAAGCGTGGCTAAATTTCGACATCAATTGCCAAAAATGCGGAGCTGCTATTTTCAGCACGAAGCAATAATGATTGCCCAACAGTTCCACCTGTACCGCCAGTTGCCGTCAACCGAACCGTATTTAATGTAGATGACGTTGTATCTAATGCTATCACATATCCTGTAAAAGATGTTCCCGTCATGATGGTAAAAGTACCACCCATTGTCAGTTGCGATGCTTGTGTGGGCTGCGTTCGTAAATATGCTGGTAGCATTAAAGTCATAACCGCGGCACTTGTAGATGAGATATATCCCATAACAGGGAAATGCGAATAAGGCTGCAATGCATTCAGTCTAGAGTAATATCTCTGACACAACTGCAACTCGACCGAATACGGCCGGAACTCAAATGGAGTCGCAATGCTGCCTTTTTCCAATTGCACGCCGGTAAACTCGATATAATTATTCAGAGTTGCCCATATATTTGTGGAAGATGTAGTGCCCAAACGGTTCAGATTTTCCCATGTATTAACGTTGGCAGTAAGACCCGCGGCTTGATAGCCGGCGATTCCAAGATCAAGCATTGTTGTATTATCAATTGCCCATGTGGATCCACTCGGAGGTGCTGGGACTGTTTGTGATACAAACTGCCAAGATCCTGATGCGGCGACTGAAACATTGATGTTGTAGCTATAGTTGTAAGCGCCGTTACGCACGGTTACTGTTACCACACTGTTGGTGGCTATGTTTGTTTTAAGCCAGAATGAAAGCGTCATTGGAACACCATAGGCAGTCCCCCACATCAAATCTATGAGATTATTACCTTCTATTTTTTGATATGGGTAGATGTACGCATAGCTGCTGTTTGCCGTGCTTGCAGTCACACGATAAGAGTACCTGAACCCATATTGATACGGGGTATCCGAACTGGTTAAAGTGATTTGCTCATGTTTCAATCCTCCAGTTGTAATATTATAGGCTACAGCAAATCGATCAATAACATAGCTAACCGCTGTTGACGCGGAAATATTTAAAGTCGTTCCTCTTTGGGCGATTCGCATGTCACCATTGATGATGCGGTTCCGGAACATGCCTAGGTTGCCAGCACTGATGTTGCCCGAAATGTAAGCGTTGCCCTGAACGGAAAGCGCTTGAGTGGGCGTCGTTGTACCTACACCTATGTTCCCAATCACAATTGCATTCCCTCCTTGAACATCTAGCAATTGCCTCGGCACTGTGGTTCCGATTCCCACATTTGAATTGAAATACGATTGACGACCGACATGGAGCGAATGAATTGGCACGGTCGTCCCAACCCCAATATTTCCACTCGCGATCATATCGCCTCCCTGGACATCCAACAGTTGCCTTGGCGCCGTGGTACCTACGCCAATATTCCCTAAGAAAAGGCTCTGGTTCTGCACATGCAGCGCTGCCTTCGGCGTCACCGTCCCTACCCCGACGTTCCCCTTATCGTAAAAGATATTACTCGTCCCATCGTTGGCATTTTCAAACAACCCATTAAATGTTTGGAAGACCACGCCGAAATTGTTTGTGCCATCCAACTGTGCGTACGACGGCCAGAAGACGACCTCAACAAAATCACTATATGCGGGTGCATCCCTCAACGACAGCGTCACATACGTCTTGTCATCCAAATATGAAAAGCTGACGCTATAGTCCCGTATTCCACCTGCTACTGACATGTAGAGCAACTTGACGCCATTCACAAACACATCCGTCTTATCGGCGCTCACCACATAACGGCCGTCTAACACGTACGACCATGAGGACGCCACTGAGCTCACCTCGTGCACAAAGCGGTACGGCGCTACTTGAAGCGTATTGCGCGCCGTTCCAAGCGAGCCGTATCCAACGGGTACCCCATAATTCTTGAGGGTGCCCACAATATTCACGTCGCCCACAACTTCGAGTTTAGACGCTGGCATGGCTGTTCCTATGCCGACGTTTGCGTCCATTTGCACGCAAATACCATCCTTCTCGCTATAATTCGTGTCAGTGACATAAAGCAACCCTCGCCCATCAAGACCATAGCCATGCGCTAAAATCACTTTACTATCACCTCCAATAGTGACTCGCTGTCCGTAGCCAACGGCTTCAACCTCGGTTGGGCTAATCTTGACCATTTCTTGAAAATACGAGGCGTTGTGTGTGAAAATACGCACCTGACCATGAACGTTATCGACCGGGTCACCCACAACCAGCACCAAGTTCGCATCGAGACTCACGCTGGTGCCGAATGATGCTGTCCCCATGGGCGCAGGAATTGTTTGATAGCGACTCCAAACACCCGCTTGCTCCACACCATATTTATAAACGACGACGTTTGCCTGAGCACCGATCGCTACAAAATCCCCACTCACCGACACGCTACGGCCGAACTCCACCATGCCCGCATCTCCCAAAAGCGTCTGCACATTTGAATACCCACGGTACCCTACCCCGACGGACTTGTAGACATACACAGCCCCAACTCCGCTCAGCGCCCCCCGCGCCCCTACAAAAATCCATTCGCCATCTGCTCTCATATCGACCGAATCCCCCAAATAGCAATTTGCCACCAATCCCAGCCCAACCCCAGAAACATTGGATGCAGTCCATGCTCCATCGCTCCAACTGTGCAAATAGAATCCGCCCACAGAGCTGCTCGCCGCTGGTGTGCCAACGACCACATTAGAGCCATCGCTGCTGACAGCGAAATCCATCCCATAAGAAACGTTCCCTCCTCCGCCATCCCCACCTACCCTCTGCAATGCAAGCCCTTGCGCCCACTGAACACCATTCCGATCGAAACGGAACAAGCGCTCGATACCGGTTGCGCTCACCCACAGCGCGTCCCCCGAGTTGCTCACCCTTATTTTTGTTCCAAAAGCACTTCCAGCCATCTGACTTTCAACATTTGGAAGGATCGTGCCCATGGCCATCCATTGGGATGTCAGAGTGGCGCGCCGTATGTAGCTCACCTGAGAAGACCCTGGAATACCTATAAATAAGGACAACCCATCGTCGCTCACAGCGTGACCCTCCCCAAACCTCATACCAGCATGTAATCCATAGGGCGTAAAGTTCGACGAGCTTGCAATATCTAGTACGGGTGCATGGACGGCGTGAAAGGGTGCCACGGGTGCCACAGCGCCGATTCCTACATTTCCGTTGTTGTTGATGACAAATCCAATGCGCTTCTCATCCCCAATTTCCATAATGTTCGCATTCACCCCGGTGTGCGTGATGGTAAACGGCACCGTGTTGCTGTCATTGCGGATATGCACTTCATTGAAGGTGGTCACTTTGTTGATCACATTAATGTTTGAAGCCGTAATGGTACCTGTCGCAATAATTTCGTCATCCGTTATCGTTAACACTTCGCGTGTTGTATTGCGAAACACGTGCGACGTCGTGGGCAGGTACTTGCCCTCTCGCAGCAGCAATGGCGTAGGAGTACTCATGGACAACTCGTTTTCCTGTCCTTTCGCTACTCTCTCGTCATATAAAAACAACTTTGCACCCAGCGCTCTCCCTAAATCACGAGCATCTTCTCGTGCCCCACGCGAATGTCCGTATTCACAAACACCGTGAAGCCCGCCTTGTACAAGCCCTTGCAGAACGCGACATCCTCGCTGCACATGTCCCGCAGAAGCATGCCTTCGGGCGTACGAATTTCTTGGAGTTCCGCCCAGAAATAGGGATAATGCATTTTCTCAATCACACCGCGACGGCATGCAAAGAAACCCATGCCATTGTACACGACCGGCATGAACTTCTGCTGGGTGGTCGCCTTATAGTCTTCAATGTCTTTGGGTGTCAAGAACTTGAACGAGCCGTGTTGAGAGAAATAGACCTCGTCCCACTCTGCAATGCACGGGAAGTGTTGCATGTCCGCCATCATGTACAGCCCGCTCACAACCGGGTGCGTGTCCGTGTTCTCAATGAGTTCGATGAGCTGCTCCGTGGTAAAGATCACATCCGAGTCAATGGTTACCCACACATCGTATTGGAGCTTCCCATCAAAAGGTTCTTGATGCGCACCGCGAAGAACACTCAGCCCCAGCGTTTGCATGCGGCTGAAGCTCACAAAGCTCGAGAAGCGATTCAGAACAATGACCTGATAGTTCTGCTGGTAAAGCCCCGTGATGGCGCGCGTCCATGCTACCAAAAAGTTGCCAGAGTATTCGCGCCCGGGCAATGCGATCACCACCGTCTTCTTCTTAGGCGCACCACCACCACCAGCACCAGCGCCCGCAGCAGGATCGGCACTTGCGCCAGCAATTGCACTTGCACCAGCATTCGGAACTTCAGACATGTTTTACAAACTCGTACTTGATTGTCCTTAAATCGGCACGAGCGAGACCACCTACAAAATATATGCAATAACAAATAGAGTAAGCCCGCAACATGGCGAGTTTTGTGAATTCGGGCGGCTACACGGAAAGTGTCAGCCTCGGCGCAGAGATCCTCGGCGCTCAGCTGCTCGACGTATATTCCTTTCAGCGGCCAGAGACAGCGTCCATCGGCAACTCCAACAATGATTGCTTCATTCGGTTCTACGATAGCGACATCCCCCGAAACGGTTATTTTATGGGCACATCGAACCTTAAGTTCTACCTTAACAAGGCCTCGAATATCGCCGCGACCCAAGTAGGTATTGGAACAAAGACCCCTCTTTCCACTCTCCATGTTCATGGTAAGATCACTACATCCTCCATCGATACATACAATGTCGATGACCGAGTCAATTTCTCGAATAAAACCCTGTCATCTATTTCCAACGTAGAGATCACAGGAGGTGAATTCGTGCGCAATGGTGTGATCATGCGGTCGAGCCCGTGGAGCATATCGCAAGACGGCGGCATTTACATTATGACGGGTGATCCGAATTCACTTACATGCAATGTGGGCATCGGTACGGGAACACCACTTTATGATTTTCAGGTCGAGGGGATCAGTGGATTTAAACAAATCACGACGAGCGACCCTTCAGTCTCGGCCATTAATTGCAGCTATAAAGACTTGTCGAATGTACGAAACCTACAGTTCTACGGTGAGCTGTACCAGGGGGATTCCATTTTCAAGACGACACAATGGACGGATGTCGTCGAAGATGCACCCGGTACCGACATTTATTTTATGCAGAATGTTGGTATTGGAACTTCTTCGCCTTCGAAAAAGCTCCATGTCATCGGCGACTTGCTCGTCACCGGTGATATCTACGGACGCGAATTCAGCCATGTAGATCGCGTCGATGGCCTATTCCGCATTCTCTCTCTCTATGCGCCCAACCAACCCAATAACATAACAAAGCGCATTGTGACAAATGATGCGACCATAGCAAACCGCGTGCTTTATACATTTCAAATTAACTCTGGCCGCTATTTTGTGTCTGGCAATCTTCCCTTCAAGAACGTGTCCAGCTTGCATCCCTTCCCGAACTATAGTTGGGCACGCATCGAACTTTACGAAGGCGCGCCAGGTAATCTCACCGCTCAATCGCGTCCTTCAACCTTTGTTCCCTTGCAGATCTACAATGACTCTACCGAAGTCGTCACCCAACCTTTCACGTTACTGGTAGAGAATATGTTCCCGTCAACTTATTCCGTTGTGCTAAGCGGCAAGGGACACGAGCTGGAAGTGGGGAGTACCTTACCATCGCTGACCCAGAATGCCTATCTCATGCCCATCCGTGGCCTCGGCCAAGACACGAGTTATACAGATCGCTTCAGTCTTCAGTCGCCTCCGATTCAAGGCATTTACACCAACACGACTCAGTCAACGTTCGTCCTCAGCACCGAAGGCAAATACACTGCATACACGAGTAATGTCGAAATCTTTAAGAATGGTCTCAAGCAATCAGATGGTTACACAGTACTGTATTCGCACAACACCTACACCAACATCACCGAATTTACGGTCAGCCTGACAACACCGCCGCTCTTGACAGACACCATCAACATTATCGTTTGGCCAAACATGGAGTCGAGCTCGCTGTATGCGTCCGGTTTTTATTACCAGAACAACAGTATTTACCAATCGCAATGGCTCAACATGGAGGGTGGATCTGGCATTCGCTACGCAGGTGGCAAGGTGGTGATTGACGGCGATATCATCCTATCTGGCAATGTGTATTCCGCGTGCAATTTGGCAGAGTTCCATGCTGGATCGGCTGCACAATATTCACCTATCCTTCATATTGAGTCCAACGTGGTAGGAACATTTAATTTAGTAGACGGCGCAGTAACAATTCCCAAGGTTGACTTTTTCGATAGCAATTTGGGCATTGGCACACGCACAGCGGTTCAGAAACTGCACGTCGTTGGGAATGTATTTACCGACGGTAGCGTCGGAGTGGGCACAGCCGCTCCAAGGCAGCTCCTGGACGTCCAAGGCGGCAGCGCCATTGTGTCAGGCAATATCGGTATCGGCACAACCACCCCCCAGGCCACGCTCCACGTCCAAGGAACCACTTTTGCAACGGGCAACGTCGGTATCGGCACACAAACGACTCGGCAACTTCTGGACGTTCAAGGCGGTAGCGCCATTGTGTCAGGCAACATCGGTATCGGCACAACCACCCCAAAGGCCTCACTTCACGTCCAAGGCACCACCTTCGCAACGGGCAACGTCGGCATCGGCACACAAACCACTCGGCAACTTCTGGACGTCCAAGGCGGCAGCGCCATTGTGTCAGGCAATATCGGTATCGGCACAACCACCCCCCAGGCCACGCTCCACGTCCAAGGAACCACTTTTGCA
>Ga0255168_1000064_pt1 | contig 48818 bp, 43 predicted proteins | sample Atl_Miss_RepB_8d_FD_183629 | JGI IMG/M metagenome (GOLD analysis project Ga0255168, IMG submission 183629) | Freshwater microbial communities from Altamaha River, Georgia, United States - Atl_Miss_RepB_8d | ecosystem: Environmental > Aquatic > Freshwater > River | place: USA: Georgia | collected... | reverse complement strand
CAGCTCAAGCGGCACCATCGTATTGTCAAAGGTTGCCGGGGCCGGGTTGTTTAAAATGGCATCCACCTCGGCGCGGTGTTCCTTCATGGCCTGCTCAAACGCCGGCATGAACATGTCAGCCTTGATCGCCTTGAAATCCGGCAGGGTGCAGGTACGGTTCCAGTCCGAGAAAAACGGATAAGTCGCAGTGGTCATAAAAAAACTCCCGATAATAATAAGATGGGGGCGCAGGCCCGCGCGCGTCAAGGCCGCTACTCAACACCCGCCCGGTTAATATTACCTTAGAACAAGCGGGGCGGTTTTGCGGCGCGCGGTTTAAGCAGGCGGGCGCGCAGCAAACGGGCGGCCTCCATAGCGCCCATCAGATAAACAACCGGGTAGCGGCTGGCGCGGCTTACCATTTTAAAAGCAGCTTGTATGGGCTGGGTTTGGCGGGTGGTGCGTTGACGCATGGTAAAATCTCCACTTCCTGTGCATTAGGCCATGCCGCCCAAAAATAACAAGCCCCAAGGCGCACGAAAGATAAAGGGCGCCAAAGAAAAAGGGCGCCAAAGAAAAAGGGCGCCGGATATATCCAGCGCCCTGATCTGAACAGGTGGTTGGCCTAGTAGGCGAAATTCTCGCCCAGCCCCAGACGCAGCTGATCGCGCAGGCTGTCGATCGGTACCAGCGACTTCTTCTCGTTATAGTGCCAGAACGTCCAGCCATTGCACGAGGGCAGGCCTTGCACCATAGCGCCCACCTTGTGAATGGAGCCGATGAAATTGCCTTCTTTGGTTTCGGCAAACAGGTTGGCATCGGCGCGCACGCGGGCCGCATGCTTCTTGCCCGGGCTGTAGAGTGTAGCGCCCGGCTTGAGCAGGCCATGCTCCAGCACCCAGCCAAAGGGCACGCGCGGCTGCTGTTTCTTGACGCTGACCAGACCTTCCATCATGCCGCCTTCGGCAAACGGCGTGACATTCTCCAGCCGCTCGCGTGAATATTTGGCATAGGTCTCATCGCGTTCCAGGCCGATGTAACGGCGGCCCAGCTTCTTGGCCATGGCGGCGGTGGTGCCGGTGCCGCTGAAGGGGTCGAGCACAACATCGCCCGGTTCGGTGCTGGCCATCAGCACCCTGTAGAGCAGGGCTTCCGGCTTTTGTGTGGGGTGGGCTTTCTTGCCATCGGCGCCCTTGAGACGTTCGCCGCCCGAGCAGATCGGCAGCGTCCAGTCCGAGCGCATCTGCAGATCTTCGTTCAGCGTCTTCATGCCTTCATAGGCAAAATGATACTTGGCCTTGGGGCCTTTGCTGGCCCAGATCATGGTTTCGTGCGCGTTGGTAAAGCGTTTGCCCTTGAAATTGGGCATGGGGTTGCTCTTGCGCCAGACAATGTCGTTGAGTACCCAAAAGCCCAGATCTTGCAGGGCGGTGCCCACGCGGAAAATGTTGTGATAGCTGCCAATCACCCAGATCGCGCCGTCATCCTTGAGCAGGCGGTAGGCGGCGGCCAGCCATTCGCGGGTGAATTTGTCATAGGTGGCAAAGTCGGCGAACTTGTCCCACTCATCGGTCACGCCATCGACCACGCTCTGGTCCGGGCGGGTGAGGCCGCCACCAAGCTGCAGGTTGTAGGGCGGGTCGGCAAAAATCAGATCGACTGACTTGGCCGGCAGCTTGTTCATTTCGGCGATGCAATCGCCCACGATGATTTGGTCGAGATAGCGCATGGCCTTAGACTGCCGAATCAGCCCCAAAAAGGCAATGTGGATAACCATTTCGACTCGTTAAGATTCAAGAGGTTATGGCAAAACTATCATACTTGACATGAAGATTCGTAGCCGCTCCACCCTGCAAATGTCGGCCTTGCTGGCCTCTCGCAGCTGCGTTGGCGATTTAATAAAAACCCCCGGAATCCCGGCATATTTGCCCAAATCTTAACCATGCCGACTCTAGAATGAAGCATGTGCCGCAAGGTGATCCTCGCTCTGGCTCTGCTGCTGCCGTCTCTGACCGTGACGCCGCGCGCGCCAGCATGGGCTGATGTGACCGCGTCTCCTTCAATCCAGACGCACGCGCCCGGCTTTGCCGCTGACTTTCTCATTGCCCGCGCGGCTGAGCGGCGGGGTGACTGGGTGCTGGCCGCACAGGGCTATGGCCAGCTGGCAGCTACCGAGGCCGATAATCAGGATTTTCTGCTGCGCCAATCCATTCTGCTGCTCAATGGCGGGGCTTTTGAACAGGCGCTGGAGATTGCCCGGCAGCTCGACGCGCGGCCGGACAGCCCGCATCTGGCGCGGTTGATGGTGTTTGTCGATGCTGCCCGCCGTCAGGATCTGACTGCTGCCGATGCTGCGCTGTCCCGCATCAGCGATGATGGCCTGGGCCAATATATCAAACCGTTTTTTGCCGCGTGGCTGATGCAGGCCAATGGCAATCAGGCGCAGGCCTATCGGCTGCTGGAGAAGCTGCAATCCAACTCATCGCTCAAGCCGCTGGCTCATTTCCATATTGCCTTGATGGCCGAGCAGGCGGGTGATCTGGCGCGGGCCCGCACCAATTATGCGCAGCTGCTGCTACGCAATCCCACCTACCGGGCGCTGACATTGACCAATGCGTTTTTCTTGCGCCATGGCCTGACTGACCGCCACACGGCCTTGCTGCGCGCCGCGCGGCAGGGCGGCCTTGACCTGACCGAGCTGGACCAGCTCAGCGCGCATACAGGCCAAGAGGCCGCCTTGCAGGTAAGTAGCCTGCGTGAGGGTGCAGCCGAGATCATGTTTGATATTGCCATGTTGCTGCGGGGTGAAGGCGCCAATGATGTCGCGCTGCCCTATCTGCGCTTGGTTCTGGCGCTGCGGCCGGATTTTGCGCAGGCCAATCTAGCGCTCAATGACTTGTTGGTGCGCTTTGGCCAATATGATCAGGCGCAGCAGGGTTATACCGCGCTGGCGGGGGCGTCGGATGTAGCGCGTCAGGCCCGGTTGCGGCTGGTGGAGTTGCAGCGCCAGACCGGCCAGCTGACCGCTGCCCGTACCGCTTTAGGGCAGATGATGAGTGAGGCGCAGAATTGGTCAGCCGCGCGTCAGCAAATGGGTGAGCTTGAAGTGCAGAGCGGCAATCTGGATGCGGCGGTGGAGGCGTTTTCGGCCGGGCTTGATGTGCTGACGGCTGACCCGCCCTCTGCTTTGCAGAGCGACCTGCTGTTTGCCCGCGCGCAAACCTATCATCAACTCAGCCAGTTTGACGCGGCGGTGCTTGACCTGCAGGCGGCGCTCAAGGCCAATCCGAATGATCCGGCGCTGCTCAATTATCTGGGCTATTTATGGGCCGAGCGCGGCGAGCGTTTGCCGGAGGCCGAGCAGCTGGTAAGCTTGGCCCTGCAGCAGCGCGGGGATGACCCCTTTGTCATGGATAGCATGGGGTGGGTTTACTATCGGCAAGGGCAGCTGGATAAAGCCGTTTATTGGCTGGAGAAGGCGAGCGAGCTGAAAGCTTATGATCCTGTCATCAACGATCATCTGGGCGATGTGTATTGGGCGCAAGGCCGGCAGATGGAAGCGCGCTATCAGTGGCAGCGGGCCTTGTTGTATCGGGGAGAAGAAAAGCAGCCCCTCATTTCCATTGAAGAGCTGCGCCAGAAAATCGCTACCGGGCCGCTCTTTCAGCAGCTCTCGGCCGATCGGCATTAAAATAAATGCGTTAGTGCGTGGCCAGATGGCCGAGCCGTTCAATTGCATCAGCCGTGATATCGGCCAGCTGGTTGAGCGAGGCAACATCACCCGTGCCTGCCTTGTGAGGCTGTGACCAATAGGTGCCAATCGCGCCAATCGGGTCATGCTGGCGGATGGGGACCATCAGCAGGCTTTTGACAAAGGTGGGGCGGTAAACGGCGTGCGGCACGCGCGGGTCTTTAAAAATGTCCTCAATCGCCGCCGCTTTCTTGTTGAGCATCACCCAGCCGCTCACACATTCCGACATGGGGAAACGGTGCCCCTTCCACAGCGGGGCTATGGCCAGTTCGTCAACATAATGACATTGATCGCCTGCACGTAGCACAATGGTGGCGCCATCAGACTGCATCAGGCGGCGGGCGGCAACGCGCACAATGGCGGTCACAACTTCCAGATTGGCAGCACGCGCCAGATCTAGTCGGCTGGTCGCCAATATCTGGCTGTTGCTGTAGGCGTCATGTGTTTGCGTTGTGTCGGTCAGGGTTGGGTTAGGCATGGTCACGTTTTCTCCCGCAGTCGTTGTGTTCTAGTGCCAGTTCTATTGCCAGCGTGACAGAAAGCGGATGACACATGCTTATCGGCAAGGGCACACTTGTATGGAATAGGCGCGGGCCTAACTGGTTGGGAGTTGAACCAGCATGCTGCATATTTCAACGCCTGCATCAGCGGATATGCGGCCTGTCTTGGGAAATGCGCGGCAGTATTTATGGGCAGAAAATTGGCCGCGCGCAGGCATAAAGCCGTATCTGACTGGAAAGTCAGCCCGATTTGGAAAAACTGGCGTAAATTTAGGCTATTCTGCCCGTTGATATTTTCTGCCAAAGCCAGTATTCAGGAGCGAGTGTTGGGGCATCGCCAAGCGGTAAGGCAGCGGTTTTTGGTACCGCCATTCCTAGGTTCGAATCCTAGTGCCCCAGCCACTCAGTCACCTATTCCCCGAACTCAGAGAATATACCGGCTCAATGCCCGCCATTGCGGGGCGTTTTGCGCATCCTGCCATTCCGCCGAACCTGGAGAATGGGCTTTGCGGCTCAGGTTCTGCCGCTTTTCTCCAGAGGGGTGTTTTCCAGTTCGGCGGATACTGGGGTATTCCCTTCCATAGTCAGCCAACCCTCGAGAGAATAACTCTCGATATTTCCTCTAATAATGGAGGCAAAAATAGATTCTATAATTTCAAACGGGAGCCGTATAATCACATCAAACAAAGCCGCGCAGGGATTTTATGGCCGACTCGATTAAACCTACTATCTACCTGATGAAATCCGATGTCGCGGATACCGATGCTATTTTTAAGGAAGCAGATAATCTACAAAAAACGACCAATGGCGACTTCTCTCTTTACTATAAGGCTAGCCCTATTCACCCGCCCAAATGGGCAGGTTTTATTCAATCCCATTTCACTACCGTTCCAGACAACATTTTCAAGAACGCATCCGCCTATGCTGTGATTGTACTGAAAGAAAGCGGTCGTTTCTTCGCAATTCCTTTTGGAATGGGATCGCACCTTATTGACATGGCGAAGATCGAATACAACTTCGGTCTTAAGGTTGCAATCAACAGCATCCCAAAGGATGAGTTGCGGCAACTAGACTTGACTACGCCTGAAGCAAACTCTCAAAAAACGAAAAAACAGTCCCCTAAAAATTCTGCGCCAGAAGAATTTGGCATCAACAAAGAAAAAGACATTTTGCGTGGTGTAGTTGGGAAACTCCGTAAGGAGACAGACGCCAGTGGGAAGAAGAAAGATCATCTCTTCGGCGAGAAAATCGAAGGCAAGGACAGTGTGCGCCTGTCTTGCAATATTAAAACTTCTGATGAGTTAAAGCTGATTTGCCGTACGCTATTAACATACTATGCGCAGACAACATATCAGGAGTATTATCCGTGGCTTGATAATATGGCTATTATCAGCGCCCCTGTTTTAGTTGATGCACTCTTTGACGATCTGATTGCAACAATCAAGACCGGCATACTTGATAATATGCAAGTCGCCCCGCCCGAGTTTGTAGATGACCTTCATGCCTATGAGGGGTTTATTTTTACTGGCAATAATAAAAGGAAGAAGAAAAGTTATCCATTTCCAACAATCAAAAATGTTGTTGATGATTTGGGTAACGAACGTATCCAGAGCTTGGACAAGGATGCATTGACAAAATCTTGCAAGGTTCATCTGCAAACTGCCGATGGAGAAAAACGCTTCGGCTGGCCTTTGAGTCGGTGTATCTTCTGGGAAGCGGAAAGGAACGGGTCTAAATACGTTCTCTCGGACGGCACATGGTATAAGATCGCGACAGACTTCCACACTGAAGTTGAACAATTCTTTGCAAATGCGGTTGGCTCCGCCATCAATCTGCCAGATATGCTAGCTACCATGAAAAAGGAATCTGAATACAACGAGCATGTCTGCACGAATGGGCACAATCTTTACCTGTTTGACCTCGGACATGAAAAATCTAAAGACAAACATTTTTGTAAAGACAAGAACGAAATTTGCGATGTTTACGACGTTGCCGGCAAGCGCTTTATCCACGTTAAAATGGGGAAAATCGTCGCCTTCTATCAGCCATTTGCTCCGGCAAGGTGTATTCAGTGCAAAAACCTTAAAGAGAGACGACGACGCTCGAGCAAAATTCCGTCAGCATCTGTTTGGTTACGGTTGCACAGGATCGGGTGCGGACGCTCCTGTGCCTGATCCGTTTACGCCGTCGGACTATACGGTAGTCTTTGTGTGTGTAATTGGCGAAAATTTGGAGAAAGACATCCCCTTTTTCAGTAAAGTGAGTTTCCGCGATGCGGCTAATACCCTTACTGATATGGGGTATAAATACCAATTTGGCTTTGTCAGCAAACAAGCTGCTGCGAATGAAAATGCCGAAGAGGCAGATGATTTGGATGCCGAGACAGGAACTTAATTAAAGCCACTTCAGCATGTTACCTATCAAAATAGCTCGGGGCCAATGCACATGATCATAGTTCGAATGTTCTGAAGATATGCTGACCGAGATAAGGTGCTGTGACTCCTTCTCTGGCGGCAATGTCCTGAATCGTCATTCCGCCAAAATGTTCATCGCGCCAGATGAACCCTTGAACCAGCTTCTTGAGAGCCTCCGGCGGGAGGTCGAACATGTCCTTCTTGATACCCTGCGCCTCAATCACCAATGCCCCCTTTCTGCCACGGCGTGGTTCAAATGGAATATCCAGAATCACAGATTCAATTTCTGGATCGAGTAGTGATAACTGGAGCCTGTCGTTCAGCAGATTCTTCAGCTCACGGCAGCACAGCTCTAGTTTCAGCAGCTGCTCGCCAACAGTGACGCGCTTTATTACGTCCTCCACCAATGCTGCTGCGCTTATCTCGCTCTGGTGCAGTGTAATATGCTCCAGTGCGTTGTGATTCTGTCCATCTCCCAGAAGCTTGGTAAGTTCTTGAATATTCTGGAGTTGGCTGCGAACCGCCTGTTCAATAGTGTGTTCCAGACCCTGTGCGGGCAACCGTGCCATAATACCCTTGGGATGGTTGCGGTACTGGACAAGATTCTGGCTTATATAATAGCGGTACTGCTGTTTGCCCTTGGTTGTGTATGTCGGGCTATATGGCGTGCCGTCACCATCAAAAAGCAGGCCCTTGAGCAGATTGACGTCGCTGGATTTCCTGCTGCCCGCCGCACAGGATGCTTGTGCCTGCAGCCTGCTTTGCACTGCCTGCCACAATTCAACCGGTATAATGGCCTCGTGCTGACCGTCGTAACTGCTGTCCTTGTGGCGGATACGGCCAATATAAACCGGGTTTGAGAGAATGTTTAGAAATTATAGCAACAATATGAGGAAGCCGCTGCATGTCAACACAACGTTATTCGGTAACCCCGCACCCAATAAGTGTTTTGCTGGCATGGGTAGAGTCAGGCGAGATCGCCATTCCCGAAATCCAGCGCCCCTTTGTGTGGGAAGCATCACGGGTTCGCAATCTTCTAGATTCTCTCTACCAAGGCTATCCTGTTGGCTATCTCCAGCAACGAGGTATCCAGGCAAGCAGGGGCATCTGCTGGGTCCAGTTTGCCAACACCTAATCCTTGAGCATCTTGAAAAGTTCAGTGATGACAATATCACTTGTAATTGCACGGCCATCCGTATTCTCTGCGAGGAGATTCTTTCTCCGACTATTGAGGGTACGGATTGGACGTACAGGACCCTAACTTTTAATACAAGGCCAGTAACGCCATCTGCGGTTGAGCAGGTGCGTGACAGAGCCCTTAAGTTACTTGCCAAAATATACATGCTTTCTGAATCTCCTGAAGAGAAGAAAGCCTCAATCCTGTCGATGCAATCGGCTACGCATACGCCGCATCAGGGAGACTACCCTGATGATCTGCTTAACCTTACCACGGCTACGGCAAAGGCTCATCCACGCGTGAGGAAGGAAGCATTACCGCCGCCTTTGATGGCTCGCATGGCTGGTTCTGGCGTAACCGCTCTGGCGCACCGCTGACCATTACCCTGCAGACCAAAGGGGCTTACACGACTATCAAAAGAGTCATGTAATAAACAGAGCATACCATGGCTTGGACTCAGATCGCCTCGCGATCTGAGTCCAATAATAGTCGCCCCTGGAAATGGTACTATCTACCAGTCTTTATCTAGGCAAACATATTTTGTTCGGCAAATTAGATTAAATGGTATCGTTTAATCAGCAAAAGATAAAAACTTGAGTCTTTCAATAATCAGCTGAAATGGATCGTAAAGCTGTACATACCCATGCCACACAGGCCGGTCAGGGTTGTTCCCACAGGCTGCGGCGGAATGCTGATTTCGGTAGTGCCGGTCATGGGTAGGTGGGTTTGGTAGTCCAGGGCTGGTATGGTCAGGCTGCTGGAGCAATCAAACGTGCTGTTGGTGATGATACGCAGCAGCGCTGGAGCTTCCGCCTTCAATTCAGAACTGATAGGGCTGTAGCCACCCTTTGCCGTAACCTCCAGCGTCTGGATACCGCTTTGGGTTAGGGCGGCAGGTGTATCAACCTGAGCAGTGGGTGTTGGCGCTACCTGCTGCTGACTAGAAGACGCCATCAGAACGCCGCCATAGCTCATTGCCAATACAGCAGTTACAACAAGAATAATGCCCCCAAGTTTTTTTTTCATGATCACAGCCTCACAATGGGTTGGATGATACCAGCAACAACAAGCCCGTTCATCAGATTGAACAGGGCAAAAGCGATGACTACCAATCCGGCAGTCTTGAAGAATATGCCTGAGGCCTTGCGCGAGTGCAGGCTGAGAGAGGCAAAGCTGAGCAAAGCCAGTACTGGCAAGGTGCCCAAGGCAAACACGAGCATGGTCAGACTGCCGGTAATAAAGCTGCCGCTGGAAAGGGCATAAAGCTGCATCGACTGTGTGAACCCGCAAGGTAGAAAGAATGTGACTGCTCCAAGCAATGCAGGCGTGAGAGTATGATTGAGCTTCTCTGCCAGTAGCAAATGGCGCGAGATAAAGCCCGGTAGGGTTGGCTGCAAGCGCTTGACCCACGGAAATAAATCCAGCAGGTTCAGACCCAGCACCAGCATGATAATACCCACAGCCATGCTAAGCCACATGGTGACACTGGGACTGATCTGGAAGCTGCCACCAATCAGCCCAACCAGTCCACCGAGTAGAAAGAAAGCGACCAGCCGCCCTATATGAAACAGTGCTTGCGGACGGAACCTGTCACCCTCTTTGGCAAAGTTTGCCGAAACCGAGAGCGTCAGCCCACCTACCACAGCCATGCACGATGATACTGAGGCTACCAACCCGATGAGGAAGGCAGCTGGATAGCTGACCTCATTTACCGTTAGCAGGTTGACGATCCCAAGCTTCTGTAAAGCCACAAACCCGCCAAGAAACAAAAGCGCTAACGGAATAGCCCAGCCAAACTCAGACCATGCGATACGATGCAAAGGCTTCTCGATTAAGAAACCATAGCCGTGTTTGTGTAGTGCCAAGGTAAGCAGTGCGATGATCTCATTATTGCTGCGCTGACCAAAATCGCCCTCGATCTCCACATGCTGGTGCTTGAGTGAGACTTTGGCCTTGCTGACTTCAGCCATATCCTCCAGCTCGCCCTCAATCAGCATCGGGCAGGCTTTGCAGTGCATACCTGAAACATGGAAAAGATACTGCGCCATGTCAGATTCCCTTAAACTTAAGGCGTAGCGAGTTGCTCACCACCGCTACGCTGGAAAATGCCATGGCAAGGCCTGCAAATACAGGCGAGAGCAGCCAGCCGAATACCGGGTAAAACGCACCAGCTGCAAGCGGAATACCCACCAGATTAAAGATAAAAGCCCAGAACAGGTTTTGCTTGACCCCGATCATGGTCTGGCGAGAGAGAGTAATGGCTTTGGTCAGTTTGCTGATATCGCCATTCAGCAATGTAATGCCTGCAGTATCAATCGCTACATCTGTACCACTGCCCATGGCAATACCCACATCGGCCTGCGCCAGCGCGGGAGCATCGTTCACGCCATCGCCCGCCATAGCTACTTTGCGGCCAGCAGCCTGAAGCTTCTTCACGGCCTCTAGTTTATCCTGTGGTAAAACCTCAGCTTCAACTTCATCAATGCCAACCTGTGCAGCGATATGCTTGGCCGTGTTGAGGTTATCACCGGTCAGCATGAGAATCTTGAGGCCTTTAGCCTTGAGTGCGCTGATTGCACTGGCGGCTTCTGGCTTAATGGCATCAGCCACCCACGCAGCCGCCAGCAGCTTATTGCTTTGCGCCAGAAACACCGGGGTGTTGCCCTTGGCCGTTTCAGCCACCAGCAAAGCTCCATCCAGCTTCACGCCAAGGTCGGCCATCAGTCGCGGACTACCCGCGTGGTATGTCTGCCCGGCAATCAGGCCCTCAATGCCTTTACCCTTAATACTATTAAAGCTGGCGAGAACTTCTGGCTTGATACCTTTAGCAGCCGCCGCAGCCAGAATGGCATGGGCAATCGGGTGTTCTGACTGGCTTTCAAGGGCAGCGAGAATAGCCAAGGTTTCGGTCTCATTCATGCTGGTAAAAGTCTGTAGACTGATTAGCTCTGGCTTGCCTTTGGTAATCGTGCCGGTTTTATCGAGCACGATGGTATCAACATGGGCCAGCTTTTCGAGCGTGGCCGCATCCTTGACCAGAATACCGTTCTGCGCGCCCTTACCGACGCCCACGATAATGGCTGTGGGCGTGGCAAGGCCCAGCGCACAGGGGCAGGCAATCACCAGCACACCAACAAAAGAGCTCAGGCCATAAGTCAGGGCCTGACTGAGGCCATAGGCAGGAATGCCCAAAACCAGCCAGGCAGCCAGTGCCAGTACGGCAACAATCAATACCGCAGGTACAAACACCGCCGAAATGCGATCAGCCAGCGCCTGAATGGGGGCCTTGCTGCCCTGTGCCTGTTCAACCATACGGATAATACCGGCCAGTAACGTACCCGCGCCAACCTTGGTGGCCCTGAAGGTAAGGCTGCCGCTAGTATTGAGCGTACCGCCAACTACCGTATCGCCGATCGCTTTGGCTACCGGCATCGGCTCACCCGTCACCATACTCTCATCAATATACGAGCTACCGGAAATAACCTCGCCATCCACCGGGATTTTCGCGCCGGGTTTGATGATAATGACATCACCCAGCTGTACCTGATCAACCGGAACTTCAATTTCCTTGCCATCTTTGAGCACCAATGCGGTCTTGGCGCTAAGACTCAGCAAGCGGCGAATGGCATCACCCGTGCGCAGACGGGCTTTGGCCTCAAGATATTTACCCAGCGTGATGAAGCCGATAACAACGATTGTGACATCATAATAAGTGTGATGCACATCAACATAATCTTTAAGACTGTCCTCAAAGGCAGTCAGAACGAAGCTATAGAGAAATGCTACGCTAGTACCAAGGCCTATGAGTGTATCCATGCTGGCTGCGCCACGGCGCATAAACTGCCACAGACCACGCAGGTAAGGCAGGCCAACCACAAACAGGGCATAAGTGGCCATAATTGGCAGCAAATGGTGGAAAAACTCTTTCAGCACTTCGCTTTGGGCAGGAACAACCGCGAACTCTGCCAGAATGTCCCAGCCCATGATAAAGGCACTCATGGCAACCAGCGGCATCACAGCTCGCACCTTAGTACGTAGATCGTTGATCTCGGCCAGCTTATGATCCTCTGGTGCTGCCATATTGTGATGCTGCATGTGCGGATCAGTAGCCTTTGGCGGAATGATCAGCTCATAGCCCATCGGCTTAAGCGTTTTTGCCAAGTCATTTACAGCCAGCTTGGCACTATCGTAGTCAACCGCCAGTGTTTCAGTACCGAAATTGACTGAGGCAGAGCTAACACCTTCCACCTTCTTGAGCGTGCGCTCGATAATGCTGGCGCAGGAGGCGCAGTGCATACCAGTGATTTTGTAGGTTTCAGGCGCGACAGACATATCAACTCCCTGACAGGTTATAGATTTTCATCAGTTCCTTGATGGTTTGTTCCTTGTTTTCCTTCATGCGGTTCATCACGCAGGTATCAAGGTGACCAGCCAGCAGTTCGCGCTTCACACTGGCCATAAAGCCACTCACGCTGTCGGCTTGCTGGATGATGCCCGGGCAGTATTCATCCGCCTCGATCATGGCAATAACCTTGTCGATCATACCGCGCGCCTGTTTGGCCACACGCAGAGCCTTGGTTTTTTGTACCGATATCTCTGCCATCTTGGCTCCTTATATCTACTACCTAGGTATAAGGTATAGGATTCATCCTCGATATGTCAATAGATGCAAGCCAAGCCAGCTGAATTCCTGCTGATTCTCCATATATGATCTCACGAAACGGAAAACTATTCAGCTTTGCTGGCGTCATGCGCGGCCAGCCAGTCCTGCATGGCTGCAATTTCACTTTTTTGTGCCGCAACAATATCTGTTGCCAGCTTGCGGACAAACGGGTCGGTACTCTTTTGCAGAGCAATTTCAGCCATATCAATCGCACCCTGATGGTGAGGGATCATGCCCCTGATAAAATCTACATCAGCATTACCAGAACTCTCCGTGGGCATGGCCTGATGCATTTTGCTCATGGCATCAGCATAAACATTGGCACTGGAGGCCTGTGAACCAGTCCTGCTGTCGGCTTGGTGAGTACAGCCATGAGCGCCACACTCTGTGCTGGTGTCCGCCCAAGCCGGAATCGAAGTCGTGATCACTAAAGCTGTTAGCATGAGTATTTTCAAATAGCGCATGATATCCTCCTGTTTTGACTCATCACAACATAGTGCAGTATGGCTGTTTCTTGTACGACTGATAGGTTACAAACTGTAACAAAACAGAGCATTCTAGCCTGAATTACAGTCGCTTGTTGGAAGATCACCCACCCGTGTGAACGGGCGGGTGATCCGAAGCTGTTACGGACAGGGTCTTCCATCAACCATGCGCGCACCCGGCACACCTGCCTTGCACTGCGCATCTGGCCCAGCCGTTTTGACCTGGGCGTTAGTCGAGTAGTAACGGTCATATTTATCAGCTATTGGGCCAGGGGGTGTCAGGTTGGCGCTGCAGCCTGCCAGCACTCCAATCAGCAATACTGCAGGAATAGTCCGCTTTACAGTTTTTGATAACATGTTTGCCTCCATCATGATGTTAGGACCTTACGGCCGTACACAGTGCATGATGCAGCTGAAGCTTTGCTAGCGTGTGACGGCTGAGTAACAAAGTGTAACGTCAGATCTTGTCAGGTAGAGGCAATGAGATTGTCTGCAGCAGCCCGCCTTGCGGGAGGTTGGTAAATACAAGACTGCCACCATGACGCTTGATGGCCATATCAGCTACACTTAATCCAAGACCACTTCCGCCGGGGCCTGCTTCACGCGAGGCATCTAACCGATAGAACGGCTTTAGAACATTGTGGTACTCATGTTCCGGAATGCCCGGCCCCTGATCGGCAATAGTGATGATAAAACTGCTGCCTTCTTTTTTGAGAGAGACATCGGCCTGCTGACCATATTTAATGGCGTTATCAATCAGGTTGGAAACCGCCCGCCGAAGAGTGAGCGGCTGCCCTCTGAACGGAGCCACGCCGAAAGAACTTAGAGATACATGATGGCCCGTCTCTTTGAAGGCAGTGCAAATCTCTTGTAGCAGGACCGATAAATCAATGTCCTGGGTTATTAGAGAGGTTTGTTCGTCACGCAGATAATCCAGCGCCGAATCAATAAGCTCCTGCATTTCCACAATGTCGCGCTCGGTACGGTCGCGCAGTTCGGCATCTCCAATAAATTCAGCCCGGAGCCGGATGCGGGTGAGCGGCGTTCTCAGATCATGAGATATAGCGGCTAAGGCTAATGATCTTTCGCGCATCATCTGTTGCAGTGCGGCCTGCATGTTATTGAAAGCAGTTGCAGCCTGCCGGACTTCCTTCGGCCCGCTTACCGCAAGGGGCAGCGCCTGAATGTTACTCCCCAGCCGCTCGGCGGCATCTGCCAGTTTGGCGAGTGGTCGGTTGAACCACCGCACAACCAGAAGAGAAACCAGAATAATACCAACGGCCATCAGACTGGTCGAGAGGATAGTGCCATGATCATGCGTGCCGCTGGGTGTCATGCTGGTTATGGCAAAATTGACCCAGCTTTTATCTGCCATCTGGAGTGATGCCAGCATGATGTGTGAATTATAAGATGAAGCACTATTGGCCACGCCTTCATCAGCATAACCAAGCCTGACCTGCTCTGCTGTCAGTTCGCCCGGTAGAGCTTCTAAAAGCTTATGGCGGAAAGCAAGAAGCTCTGGCGATGTGATCGAAACATCATTAATCAGGCTAACTTCGCTCCAGTGAACATCAAGCATAGCCGTTGAAAGACCATGTGCGGCATTCTCGCGGCGAGTGGGCAGTTGTTCGCCAAGCGAGCGTTTGATTGAAACCAGTCGCTCAGCCAGTTGCTCCTCATGGGCAAGACTGGCTGCATAGCGCATGCCTGCCTGATAAAGATAGATACTACCCAGATGAAATATCCCCAGGCTGAGCAGAAGGACCAAAATCAGACGGCTCGTCAGCGTATCAAATAACCTGCCCATCAGGCCCTCCTGACAGGAACAGTCAGCATATATCCTGCGCCTCGCACAGTCTTGATCAGCTCTTGCCCGCCAGCCTGAGCCAGTTTGCGGCGCAGGCGGCTGATCTGGACATCCATGCTGCGATCATAAAGGCCGGGTTGACGGTGACGGGCCAGATCCAGCAGCTGATCGCGGCTCATGATACGCTGGGGGTGTTCGACCAGCGCCAGTAAAACCTCGTATTCTCCGCCGCTCAGGGCAATCTGCTGCCTGTCAGGCGCAAAAACGGCACGGTTTCCTGTATCAAGCTGCCAGCTGGCAAAGACATAGCCTGCCGCAGCAGGCGTAACAGCTCCAGCTGATTGCTGCGCTGAACGGCGCAGCACCGCACGGATTCTAGCCACCAACTCGCGCGGGCTGAAAGGTTTGGCCAGATAGTCATCCGCACCAAGCTCAAGCCCGACTATACGGTCGGCCTCTTCGCCGCGGGCTGTCAGCATCAGAATAGGTGTCGATAACTTCTGGCGGATCTCCCGGCACAGATCATACCCTGAGATGCCGGGCAGCATGAGGTCAAGGATGATAAAATCTGGCTGGGTCAGCTTCAGGCGTTCGCGCAACTCGATACCATCACGCGCTGTGGCAACTTCAAAGCCGCTTTCGGCAAGGTAGCGACCCAATAGCGTCCTGATTTCCGCATCGTCATCGACGATCAGAACCTTGATTGGCGGGCCAGCGGGGGCGTCCAGACGAACAGCAGTGCTCATGGACTTATATTAGCCGCTAACAGCCTGATTTGGCTAACCCGAATATGTGCCGTTACAGTTTGTTACAATTCTTGCCCCCATGGTTACACGCAGCTCCAGTATGATTGATTCAATTAATGGAGCCATTATGCGATACGTTTTTCTCTCAGCTTTTGCCATCTTCCTTGCTGGTGGCCCCGCCCTTGCAGCCGAATCAGTCAGGGTCAGCCAGTCTGACGTTATCACTCTGGCGTTGCTTAAAAGTAATCAGGCACTTGATGCGGTCCGGACTGCCGCTATTGGCGATGCCGAAGCAACAGAGTTGCAGACATTCGAAAATCCTGAACTTCAGTTTGATCTGGAGAAAGAGCGTAACTCTGGTGGTGCGGGCATGGCAGCAGAGTTTTTTCAGCCACTTCGCCTCTCTGATTTAACCGGGGCACGGCGTGAAGCTGCCGAAAGTCTCCGGAAGCTGACAACGACAGAGCAGCATATTGCCAGAGCCGCCTTGATTGCCGAGGCAGGCTCAACCTACACAGCTTTTTGGGCGGCGCAACAACGTGAGCAGTTGTTTTCTTCGGCGCGCAGGGAAGCCCGGCGAGCAGCAGATATTCTTACCAGGGGCGCAGCACAGGGCCAGACCGATCCGGCAGCGCTTGAGCTTTTCCAGGGTGATGCAGCTGGCTGGGATGCCAAGCTGGCCGCCAATCAGGCAGATTTACTAGTAGCGGGGCATCAGCTTTCAAAACTGACTGGCCGGAATATGGCTGGTTCACGGCTGGCGGCGCCTGATCTATCCGCACTTCCTCCCGTGGCGCAGCTTATCGAAGCTGCGGGCAGCCACCCTAACTGGCGCAATCTTCTTGATGAAAGACTAAAAGCCGCTCAGGCAAGGCTTAGAATAGCCAAAGACGAGGGCCGGCTTCCTGAGATTGGCCCCCGCATAACGTATTCGCGCGGTGCTGGCGGTGGTAGCCAATCCTACGGCTTTGGTCTTTCCCTGCGCGTGCCCCTATGGGATACCAAGGCTGCTGACCGGCAAAGATATCAGGCTGACATTTCCCGGGCCGAGCAGGAAATCAGCCGATCTGCTGAATACGGCCTGCCGCAATCTATTGCAGCGCTATATGCAAGGGCCGAAGCCAGCGCGCGGGAATACACCCTGCTAAAAAACTCGGTCCTGCCACGTTACCGCTCCAGCTACCAGACAACCCGAAATCTCCTGAGCCAGGGTCAGTCTGATCCTATGGCCTTGTGGCAGGTGAGGGAAAAAGTAACAGAAGCAGAAAGCCAGCTGATTGAAAGTATGGTGAATGCCCAACTGGCGCGGCTTGAGCTGGCACAGGAAACCGGAATGATTGAGGAGCTGAGCAAGTGATGGCCTCTAAAACTAAAATCATGGCTTTTTATAGCTTGTTGTTACTGTCTACGTTTGCCGCGCCTGCGATTGCACATGAAGGTCATGCTGAAGCACCCGGTCAGACTGACGATACGCCAGCTATTGGGGTCATAACTCTTTCCACAGCCGCCATCACCAATCTGGGCATAGAGACTGAGGCAGCGAAGCTTGAGGAGATGGCGCCATCCGTGATGCTTAATGGTGTGGTCGATGTACCGCCACAGGCTTATGCACGGGTCAGCAGCCGCTTTGACGGACGCGTTACCGAGGTCAAGGCTACCATTGGTGATACGGTAGAAAAAGGCCAGCCTTTGGTGGTGATTGAGCCACTGGTTCTGGGCAGTGCCCCGGTCACAATTTATGCCCCAGTTGCAGGGCGCGTAACGACGAGCATGCCTGCCATCGGTCAGAATATTACGCCCAGCGATGTGTTGTTCGAGATTGTCGATATGTCGGTGGCTTTGGTGAAGGCACAAGCTTATGAAACTCCGGCTCTTGCCAGCATCAAGCCCGGCAGCAGCGTTCATCTGACCAGCCGATCCTACCCGGGAATGGTATTGACTGGTAAGGTTGAGCGCATTGACCCGGCTCTTGATCCCGAGCTGCGCACCCTCACAGTTTATGTCACGGTAGATAATAAAGATCTCAAGCTCCTGCGCCACATGCAGGTTGTCTTGAGCATTGAGACGGGTGAGCGCCTGCCAGCGGTAACCATTCCCCGTCAGGCTGTTTTGGGAACCGACGGAAATCTTTTTGTTTTTGTCCGGAACGGAAACAACTTTGACCGCCGCGATGTCACTCTGGGCAACCGTTTTGGCGAGAGGCAGGAAATCATCTCCGGCGTACTACCGGATGATCAGGTGGTAACCGTTGGCCAGTACCAGCTGCAGTTTGCTACGCCCAGCAAGCCTGCTGCGGCTCACACGGAATAAGCTAGCCATGTTTGACCGTATTATCTCTTTCTCGCTCAGTAACCGCCTGCTGGTGGTCGCTGTTTCCGCACTTATCATGATTTACGGCGGATTCCTTCTCAGCCACATGCCGGTTGATGTTTTTCCAGACCTCAACCGCCCCACTGTAACCATCTTTACCGAGGCTGAAGGGCTGGCACCCGAAGAAGTTGAATCGCTTGTCAGTTTTCCAATTGAAACTGCCGTGAATGGCGCCAAGGGTGTACAGCGTGTCAGGTCGGCCTCCGGCATCGGCCTTTCCATCGTCTGGGTAGAGTTTGGTTGGGAGACGGACGTTCTGGTCGCTCGCCAGACGGTGGCCGAGCGCCTGCAGCAGGTAAGCGAAAACCTGCCTGCGGGTGCCAGGCCGGTAATGGGGCCAATTGCTTCCATCATGGGCGAGATCATGCTGATCGGCCTGACCGGCGATGAAAAGACCGTCTCGCCGCTCGAGCTGCGCTCGCTGGCCGACTGGACCATCCGTACCCGTCTGCTGGCCATTCCCGGTGTGGCGCAGGTCACAGTGATTGGCGGTCAGCAGAAACAGTTTCAGGTGCTGGTTGACCCGCTGGCCCTGCAGGCCCAGAAGCACAGTCTGCATGATGTGCGTGACGCGCTTGAATCTTCCAATGTCAATTCAACTGGCGGCTTTCTGCTCGGGCCGTTTCAGGAAAGCCTGATCCGCAATATGGCGCGGGTCCAGACCCCGGCTGACCTTGCTGCAACACCATTGGCAGGCCAGGAAAACCGCATTGCGCCGCTGACTGTAGGCGATGTTGCCGAAGTGACCTATGGCGGCCCGCTTGCCCGCCGGGGGGATGCCAGTGTGAACGGTAATCCGGGTATCATTCTTTCAATCCAGAAGCAGCCGGGGGCCGATACGGTCAAGCTGACCGCGCAGATTCAGAAAGAACTGGCCAGTATCGCCAAAGGCCTGCCAGCGGGTGTGCAGATTCATGACGATATTTTCCGCCAGAGCAGCTTTATCGAGCGGGCCATTGGAAATGTCGAGAAAGCCCTGCTTGATGGCTCGGTATTCGTCGCCATCATCTTGTTCCTGTTTCTGCTTAACTTCCGGACTACTTTCATTACCCTGACCGCCATACCGCTGTCTTTTGTCATTACCTTTGTTATTTTCCATGCCCTTGGCCTGTCCATCAACACCATGACGCTGGGCGGGCTGGCAATTGCGATTGGCGAGCTGGTCGATGATGCGATTGTTGGTGTGGAAAACGTCTACCGGCGCCTGCGCGAAAACCGTCAGCGCCCGCAGCCGTTGCCAGCGGTTGAGGTCATCCGCGCTGCGACCAGCGAAATCAGGAACTCGATTGTCTTTGCTACCATCATCGTTGTGCTGGTATTCATTCCGCTGTTTGCCCTGCAAGGAATCGAAGGCAAGATCTTCCTGCCGCTTGGTATTGCCTATGTGACTTCCATTATCGCATCCCTGCTGGTCTCGGTAACGCTTAGTCCGGCCCTATGCGCTTACCTGCTGCCCTCGCTCAAATCCATGGCACACGGGCAGGATGGCTGGCTGGTGCGCAAGATTAAGGCTGCCGAACAGTCGTTGCTTGACTGGGTCTTTGCCCGCACCAAGATAGTCTATGGAGCCATCTTGCTGCTGTTCCTGGCGGCAGCAGGCAGTTATCCCTATCTGGGCAAAGAGTTTTTACCTGAGTTCAACGAAGGCTCGGTCACTATCAATCTGCTTAGTCCGCCGGGCACCAGCCTGGCTGAGTCAAACCGCATTGGCGCACTGGCCGAGCGCCTGATCCTTGAAGTCCCCGAGGCAACGAAGACTGGCCGCCGTACCGGTAGAGCCGAACAGGACGATCATGCTGAAGGTGTTCATTCCAGCGAGGTTGAGGTTGAACTCAAGGAGTCAGACCGCTCCAAAGCTGTCATTCTGGCTGACATCCGCACCCGGCTGGAGCAGATCCCCGGTATTGCCGTCAATATCGGCCAGCCCATCTCGCATCGCATCGATCATATGATGTCTGGAGTGCGGGCGCAGGTTGCTGTCAAGCTGTTCGGGCCCGATCTCGGTGTTTTGAGGGCTAAAGCCGAAGAAATCCGCGCTGTCATACAGGCCATTCCCGGCGCTGTTGACCTCTTTGTCGAGCGGCAAGTACTTATCCCGCAGCTTCATGTACTGATTGATCGCGAGCAGGCGGCCCGTTATGGCCTTAATGCGGGCGAAGTTGCCGAGTATGCCCAACTTGCCATGCAGGGTGAGACAGTTACGCAGGTGCTTGATGGCCAGCGCACTTATGATGTTGTATTGAGGCTTGCTAACGCCTCACGGGATGATGTCGATTCTATCAAACGTATCCCTATTGATGTTGGTAATGGAAACTCTGTTCCGCTCGAGGCGGTTGCCCGTATTGAGGAGGCAAAAGGTCCCAATATCATCAACCGTGAGAACGCCCAGCGCCGTATTGTCATTCAGGCCAATGTCGCTGGCCGGGATCTTGTGGGCGCTGTCACCGACATGCAGTCGGCCATAGCCGAGAAGGTGCATCTGCCAGAGGGTTACTTCATTTCCTTCGGTGGCCAGTTTGAAAGTCAGGCCAGTGCCGCCCGTCTCATTGCCCTACTCAGTCTGCTTTCCCTAGCGGGCATGCTGCTGGTGCTATATATGCATTTCCGCAGTATAAATCTTGCCTTGCAGGTAATGCTTTCTATCCCGTTAGCCTTCGTGGGAGCAATTGCCGGACTATGGCTGACAGGCGGCGTTTTTTCGATTGCCAGCCTCGTAGGCTTTGTTTCTCTTACTGGTATTGCCGCGCGTAACGGCATCATGATGATTGCCCATTACCTGCATCTGATGGAGCATGAGGGCGAGGGCTTTACCAAAAACATGATTTATCGTGGCACAGCCGAGCGCATCATTCCCGTGCTCATGACTGCACTGACGGCTTCTCTTGGACTGATACCATTGCTGATGTCGCCTGAGCTGCCCGGCCGGGAGATTCTCTACCCGGTTGCTGTCGTCATCTTCAGCGGCTTGTTCAGCTCAACGCTGCTTGACCTGCTGCTGCGCCCGTTGGTCTTCTGGCAGTTCAGCCCCACCAATCTCAAATCAACCCCTGTCACCAAGGAGATATAAATGAAAAAGCTCGCATCATTGACGTTTGGTGTATTAATCACTATCGCGCCGCTCGCTACATTCGCCCATGGGAGTGAGCATGAGGCTGGCACCACACACCCCGAGTCGCAGGTGGCCGCACAGGTCAGTGACCCTTGGCAGAAAATCACGAGCTTGCGTACGCAGACTGAACAAGCAGTAAAAGAGGGCAATCTGGCAGGGCTGCATGATCTGACAGATCGTCTTTCAGCGGAATTGAATAACTTGAAGGGCAGCTTCGCAAGTCTTGATGAAGCCCGCCGCCTGCGCGCTGTTGCTGCGGTCGAACAAGCCATTAAGGCAACAGGTGAGCTTCATATCGCTGCCGATGGCAAGAATCCTGATGCCGTCACGACCGCCGCTACCCGGCAGGGCAATGCACTGAAGTTGATTGCGGTATATATACCGCAGTGACGTCCGCGTAAACAATTCAGAAACGATGTGATAGCGGCCTGCATGACCCAATGCAACATCACGGACCTGCGCCAGCGCGGTCTAATTACCTATAGCGGCAAGAGGCGAGTAGGTCATTACAGCTTGGCTCAGCCGCCCAGGCCGGGGCTCTGATGGAGGCACAGGCTCCCCTGATGCGGAGATAAAATTCCCTGATACCTGAAAATAATTCCCTGTTATTTTGGGGCCAGTTTTACCTGTGTGGGGCGAAATATATAGCTATTGCAGTGGGATAGACCAGTCTGACGGACTGTTGCGGGGATTGAAACCCGCAAGATTCCCTGTTATTTCCCTGTTTAACAGGGAACTGGCTGAAGAAAGGTTCTCAGGTGACTGTGAGCACAGCCATAAAAAGGCCCCCTCTCGGGGGCTTTTTTTATGGCTGGCGTGTTAGAGCTGAAGAGCCGGGCGGTTCGACCACTTCGTCCAATGGACGAAGTGGCGCGTAGCGCAGCGAAGTCCGAGCCCCGCGAGGATAAAAATGCGCCTTAAGTGCATTTTTACAATCCTAGTGCCCCAGCCAACCAGCTACCGCTTTCCCACATTTCTGAGAGAACTAGCCCAAAAGGCCTCCGTTCCGCGGGCATTCTGCGCTAGCCAGATTTCGCCACACGCAGAGTGAGGCGACTTTTGCCCCCTCATATTCCGCATTTCTCAGAATCCGATTTTTGCGTGTGGTGGTTTCTGATGCATATACAATCGAACCTAGTCTCGCATTTCTGTGTAGCGGACTTTTGATTGGCTAATTCAAGGAAGTAGATCAGCAGTCGTTCTGGTCATTTGCAATATCGATCATGATTTGGTGGAAATTGTAAAAAGACAAATAACCAGCAGCAAACCCAGCATCTTTGAAATACGTGACGGTCGTGCTGTCATCATTTTGTCTTAGGTCAATGGAAAACTGAACGCCCAAGGTGCTAATGAAATATTCAACAATATAATATTGGCCGGGCACAACCTCTTTCTTGATAAGTGAGCCATACTTGCTCCTATAGACGTAGCACTGATTAATTTTATTTATGAAATTTTGGTATACTTGCTTAAGAGGCAGGCGGACATCAAATTTTGCTGTTTCTCCAGGGGTCGCTCTCAATTCAGCAGACGTCGTGGGCGCACAGGCATTCAGTAAAAATAGGCTAAGAAAGAGACGTGGAAGATGGGATAATTTACCGAAGCTCATCCGGGTTCCTTATCGCCACATTTATAAACGCCTCTTGCCTGATCTTCTATGTCTTGGCGTATGCTTTTGAAAACGGCAAACATGTGATGTTTGTAGTATGTAACTTTTGTATTTTTACCATCTGCTGCAATATCTACTGAGGTAAGGACGCGCCGAGCAATGCCGTCTTGAAGAAAGTCTATAGTGGCGGAGTTTTCTGCTGCATTCTCTTTTACCATCCAATAGAAATACGAGTAGCCATAGCCACCAGCTCCCTGATCGGCGCAGCGCGAAAAGTTTTTTAAGACTGTTACATATGGCAGGTCTACTTGAAATGATCCGCTCTCGCCGGGGGCAGCCCGCATTTCGGCAGAGGTTGTGCCGCACGCTGTCAAAAAAAGAAAAAGAAGCAAGGGGGCTGATTGAGAAAGTTTCTTCATTAGCATTGCCCCTTTAATCTCGCCTGTCGCAATTACAAAGCAATCTATATGTGAAGTTTTTTATAGACAAGTTGTTTTAGAACTTGGCCAAGATGCGTTGTAGACATTCTGCCCTCACAGCCATAAAAAGGCCCCCTCTCGGGGGCTTTTTTTATGGCTGGAGTGTTAGAGCTGAAGAGCCGAGCGGTTCGACCACTGCGTCCAGTGGACGCAGTGGCGCGTAGCGCAGCGAAGTCCGAGCCCCGCGAGGATAAAAACAGGCCCTGAGCTTGTTTTTACAATCTTGGTGCATTCAGTTGAACAGACATTCGACTTATACAGTCTATAGCCTTGATTGTTAGACTGCGTTGCTATATTTTTTAGCATATGATTCGCATGCTCACGCTGGTCGTCTTGGCGTCTTTTTCTTTAAGCCACAGTGCGCAGGCTGCAGATGAAGTAGCCCATATTTCTGCATGTTCTGTAGATAAGCGGCTGGCCTGTCACCTTGAACAGGCTCAGACACTCGCTGAAGCCACGCCACCTTTCCGGCAAAACGAACTCCTCTCACTCATTGCGCAACACTATTCTGCTGCAGATCAACAAGATAAGCTGAACCGCATTATTGATATTATGGCGGCAAAGCCAGCGAATCCTTCACCGGCATTTCATGAGCTGATCGTGGCTTTAGCCAGTGCTGGTAAAGACGATGCTGTCAAACGCTTGCTACCAAGTATTTATCTATGTATGCCGCACCCGCATTCCGCCTGCATGCCACCAACCATAGCCACTGACGCTGCACTGCTTTTGATGAAGCAAATGATAGCGCGTGCTGATGGTGCGGCAGCATTGGATATTGGCTTTCTGGCGATCCGCTACAACGGTGGCCTGAGCAATCAATCATTTCATGGCGACGCCATATCAGAAGAATTCTACTCAACTCTGGCGGGTCTCGATTTCCTGTCCCGTTTCAAACAGGAACTTGCTAAGTTAAATGACGACCCACGCGCGGATAGTGTAGTTAGCGGCGACCCGGAGGAAAGTCAGGCAGCGTGGGAAGCAGAGCAAGATCGTTATAATTATCAGCAATATGCTAATCGCTTACTTATTCTATTGGTCTTTTCTCCGGAACATATCGCTGATCTGCCAAGTTCCATGCCAAAGTCGTGGACACCGCAGGATAAAGCAAATTTCTATATTGCGGCTGCCAGACTCCTGTCTAAGGTAGAATCTGCGCGTGTCACTGATCGCTTCAGGCAACTCGCTCTAGAACAAATTTCCTTGCTCATCACAGATGAACAAAGGCGCAATACATCGATAAAATGGATAAATTCTGCGTTAGGCCGGTCATCACAGCCCCCTGCTGCAGGTGAATTGGCGGTGGATGCCATGAACTTGCTCCGTGCCAATAAATATGATGCTCTGGAAGGCGCTGTGATTAAGGCGTGTACAAACCACGCTGAGCAAGCCTCTCTTATGAACATCGAACTCTATACGATGGCCAACGCCATCATAAGTAACTATTTAAGTGTCGGGCAGGGGCCAGCGGCGCGTGGCTTCTTTGAGAAATTACTAAATTGCGGACTGCCTGCAGACCGTCTGCGCATGATGCGCCTAACATTAGAAATCGCCGAGAATAATCAGAAAGCTGCAAGAGCTACTGTTAATGAGTTTTTCGACATAAGGGCTAAGTTTTCTGCTCTCCTCATGTATTCGGCCTATGTGGAAGATCTTCATGATGAGCAGCTGATTCATGAAGCTTTCGAATTGGCCGAAAATATTTTGGCGCCACTCTCATCGAAACAGCGTGAAGAATTGTTGAATAGTTTTGTGTTTCCTATGCCCATGATGACGTCATGGAGTCAGCAGTGGTCAGGAAGTAACCTGCTCATCCGCACGCTTATTAAAAAATATCATCCAACCGATGATGTTAATGATCCTCAATACTATTATGTGCGTATTGCCGAGCAGGAAATACGTCGTAAGGAATTTGCAGAAGCAGAAAAAACCATCGCACTCATTTCTAACGGCGAGGCGCTTAGGAAGGCTCAAATGATTCTGGCTCTTGGCCTTGCCGATGACGGACAAATTAATGCTGCACTAAAAGCTGCTCCGGACATTATCTGGGATAAAGCACGGCCAGAGCTTTATCGGGCAGCAGACAGAACTGACCTGGGGCAAGCTATGTGGGATACTAAGCGCGCTGAACTGATCAAATACGTCGCTCCAGTAAACTACAATATGGCTTTTAAGTTAGCGCAAGAAATACTCGACCCATACGAACTTGCTAAAGCCAACATCTATCTGGCTGTTAGTAAAAACTAGCAGGTCAGATTTTTTTGCCGGCCCCAAATCGTAGCGAGGAACGCCACCTGCTGCTGCGCTATTTCCTGTATTTGCTCTGATTGCTCTGGAAATAAGCCGAGGACTTTGGATCATCCGTCGTCCGCACAACCTGTCCGTCTGCCCTCATAAAAAACACGCAAAAGAAAAGGGAAGGCGGTGAGGCCTTCCCTGATCCGGTTGGGGTCTAATTGCTTAGAGCCCTAATCTCTTTAGGCAACTGCCTTGAGGTTCACGGCTGAATCCTTGCCGCGCTCATTGGAGATGTCGTAGCTGATCATCTGGCCTTCCTGCAGACCAGTCATGCCGGCGCTTTCAACCGCAGACATGTGCACGAAAACATCCGGGCCACCGCTGGTCGGCTCGATGAAACCGAAACGCTTGGTGACGTTAAACCATTTTACTTTACCTTGAGCCATGTTGGCCTCCTTGTTAGCGCATCACTGCGCATGATCGCCCTCAGCAACAATCGCTGAAGCTTGTATTCGAAAGTAGCGATGTCTTGGAGCGTGCCAGTAACGGCAGAAAGCAAGTCAGAACGTATAATCTCGAACGTGCCTCACTATACGCTATGAGGCGGGTGAATGGCAAACATATCCGTAACACCTTATAATTTATGCATTTTATCACTGAATTAGCCTTGGGTGCCCCGTTTTTGAGGGTTACTTGTCAGTATAGGGCAGGCTGTTGAAGTGAAAGTCGATCAGGCGCTGGCTGTCGCGCTGCAGCTGATCGATCTTGTTGAAGGCCAGATAGTCATAAAGAATGCCGTGCATGTAGCACATGTGGCTTTGCACCAGCTGGTCGGCGGTATAGATCGGCTTAAGGTCACCTTTATCCAGCGCGGCTTGAAAGCAGGTGGCCAGCAGGGCGCGGGCCTCGGCTTTGCGCGCGAGTTGTTTGGTGAGCAGCGCGGCCATATCGCCCGCATAATCACAGCGCAGCATGAAAATGGTCATCACCTTCTGATACATGCTGTTGGTGCTGATATCGTGCAGGAATTTGGCCCAGGTGTTGCGCATACGCTGGAGGGGCGGGGTGTTTTGCTGCTGCATCTCTTCCTGAATTGTATTGAGGATGGAGAGATGGAAATGCTCATGCACAGCCGAGACCAGATCCAGCTTGTTGCGGAAGTTCCAGTAGATGGCGCCGCGCGTCAGCCCGGCCGCAGAGGCGATCTGCTCCAGCGTGGTGGCGTTGACGCCGCGCGTATAAAAAACCTCGATCGCGGTTTCGATGATTTTGCCGCGCGTTTTGAGGGCCTGCTCTTTGGTGGTCCTTGCCATTGCTACTTCCTGCGTTAGCTCAACCTTGACTTTTGGGGTCTGTCAATATACATACACGAATGTATATATAATAGTGAGATATGTTGGAGTTGTCAATGCTGCTGCCGCGAAACAATCAGAATAAGTCTAATCTTTTCATGGTATTGCCTGTTATTCTGGCATTGGCTGGATGCGGCGAGAAAAGTAGCGCCGCCAGCGCTGGCGCGCCGCCCCCGGCCGAGGTGGGCATTGTTGTGGTGCAGCCGCAGACAGTGCCACTGCTGGCCGAGCTACCCGGCCGGGTGAATGCCAACAAGGCGGCTGAAATCCGCCCGCAGGTGAGCGGCATTATCCTGCAGCGCAATTTTGAGGAAGGCAGCCTGGTCAAGGAAGGGCAGCAGCTCTATCAGATTGACCCGGCGCTCTATCAGGCCAATTTCAACACAGCGCAGGCGCAGGTGGCGCGCGCGCAGGCCAGCTTGCGTGCAGCTGAATTGCTGGCGCAGCGCTATAAAGGGCTGATCGCCTCGCGCGCGGTGAGCCAGCAGGAATATGACGATGCCGTTGCCAAGCGCGATCAAGCGGCTGCCGACGTTGCCAGCGCCAAAGCCGCGCTTGAAACTGCGCAGATCAACCTCAATTACACCAAAGTGTTCTCGCCCATCACTGGCCGCATTGGCAAATCAGCGGTGACACCGGGCGCGCTGGTCACCGCCAATCAGGCCACGCCGCTGGCCTTGGTGCAGCAGCTCGACCCCATCTATGTTGACCTCACCCAATCAAGCAGTGACCTGCTGCGCCTACGCCAGCGTTACGCCCAGCAAAAGGCGGCTGACGGTACGGTGCCCGCGCCCAGTGTTGAGCTGGTGATCGATGCGCTGGGTGAGACATATGCGCATAAAGGTGTGCTGCAATTCTCTGACGTATCGGTTGATCCGGCGACCGGCAATGTGCAGATCCGCGCGCAATTCCCGAACCCGGATGAGCAATTGCTGCCGGGCCTGTTTGTGCGGGCGCGGCTGGAGCAGGGCGCAATTGAAAATGCCTATCTGGTGCCGCAGCAGGCTGTGGTGCGCAGTGTGTCGGGCGAGGCGATGGCCTGGGTGGTCGATGCCGATAACAAGGCGCAGATGAAGCCCGTGCAAACGGCGCAGGCGCTGGGCGATAAGTGGGTGGTGACGGGTGGCCTGTCGGCAGGTGATCGCGTGATTGTCCAGGGCAGCATCAAGGTGCAGCCCGGTGCGCTGGTGAAGCCGGTTGATTTGAACGCGCCGCCGCCCGCCCCAGCCGCGACAGATAACAAGGACGCACACTAACATGGCTCGTTTCTTTATCGACCGCCCGGTCTTTGCCTGGGTGCTGGCCATCATCATCATGGGGGCGGGGCTGTTGTCCATCTTCAGGCTGCCTATTCAGCAATATCCCACCATTGCGCCGCCAACGGTGACGATCAGCACCAGCTATCCCGGCGCGTCGGCCAAGACGCTGGAAAATACGGTGACGCAGGTCATCGAGCAGAACATGAACGGTATCGATAATCTGCGCTATCTCAGCTCAACCAGCGATTCATCGGGTAATGTCTCCATCACCATCACCTTCGAGCCGGGCACCAATGCCGACATCGCGCAGGTGCAGGTACAGAACAAACTCTCGCAGGCCATGCCCTCGCTGCCCTCTGAAGTGCAGCAGCGCGGCGTGCGCGTGGCCAAGTCCTCCGGCAGCTTCATGCTGGTGGCGGCTTTTTACTCGGAAGATAACAGCCTCTCGCAATATGATATTTCGGATTATGTGGCGTCCAACATTCAAGACCCCATCAGCCGCGTCAACGGCGTGGGTCAGCTGCAGGTATTCGGCCCGCAGCATTCCATGCGCATCTGGCTTGATCCCAGCAAGCTCAATAATTACAGCCTGACCACGCCGGATGTGGTGGCGGCCATCAAGGTGCAGAACAATCAGGTTTCGGCTGGTCAGCTTGGCGGCGCGCCCAGCGTGCCGGGCCAGCAGCTCAATGCCACCATTATCGCGCAGACCCGTCTGGAAACGCCGGACGAATTTGGCAATATCCTGCTCAAGGTGAACGAGAACGGCTCGCGCGTGCTGCTCAAGGACGTGGCGCGCATTGAACTGGGCGCCGAGAATTACGAGATCATCGCCCGCTTTAACGGCAAGCCAGCTGCGGGTATTGGCGTTAATCTGGCGACGGGGGCCAATGCGCTTGAAACGTCGGATGCTGTGAAAGCACGCATCAATGAGCTGGCGGCGTTTTTCCCGCCCAGCATGAAGGTGGATTATCCGTATGACACCACGCCGTTTGTGCGCATCTCCATTGAAGAGGTGATCAAGACGCTGGCCGAAGCGATGGTGCTGGTGTTTGCCGTCATGTTTCTGTTCCTGCAGAGCTGGCGCGCCACCTTCATCCCCACCATTGCGGTGCCGGTGGTGCTGCTCGGTACATTTGGCGTGCTGGCCGTTTTTGGTTATTCTATCAACACGCTGACATTGTTTGGTATGGTGCTGGCCATCGGCCTGCTGGTGGATGACGCCATTGTGGTGGTTGAAAACGTCGAACGCGTGATGGAAGAGCAGGGGCTATCGCCGTTGGAGGCCACCCGTCAGTCGATGGACCAGATCACTGGCGCGCTAATCGGTATTGCCCTTGTGCTGTCAGCCGTGTTTGTGCCCATGGCGTTCTTTGCCGGGTCAACTGGCGCAATCTATCGCCAGTTCTCCATTACGGTGGTCTCGGCGATGACGCTCTCGGTGTTTGTGGCGCTGACGCTGACCCCGGCCTTGTGTGCCACCATCCTTAAGCGCGGGGAAACCCCGCATGCCAAGCGCGGCTTCTTTGGCTGGTTCAATCACAAGTTTGACGCCACCAGCGCACGCTATCGCAATGGTGTATCGGGCTTTGTGCAGCGCAAGGCGCCGTTCCTGATCATGTATGCGGTGCTGGTGGCAACCACCGGCTTTATGTTCATGCGCATTCCAACATCTTTCCTGCCGCAGGAAGATCAGGGTCGCATGTTTGTGCTGATGAGTACACCGCCGGGTGCTACTGCGCAGCGCACGCTGGAGGTGGTCAAGCAGGTGGAAGGCTATCTGACCAACGCCGAGAAGGACAATGTGCAGAGCTTCTTTACGGTTGTGGGCTTCTCGTTTGCCGGGCGCGGTCAGAACGCGGCCATGGCGTTTGTTAATCTCAAGCATTGGGATGAGCGCAGCCGGGCCGACCAAACCGTGTTTGCCATTGCCAAGCGGGCTTTTGGGGCGTTTGCCGCCATTCGGGATGCCCGTATTTTTCCGATCATTCCGCCAGCTGTGTCTGAACTGGGGAATGCCGGTGGGTTTGAGTTCCAGCTGCTTGACCGCGCTAATCAGGGGCATGACAAGCTCATGGCGGCGCGTAACCAGATGCTGGGCATGGCCGCGCAGGATGCCCGCCTGACTGGCGTGCGCCCCAATGGCCTTGAAGATACACCGCAATACCGGATTGATATTGATGAGGTGAAGGCCAGTGCGCTCAATCTCTCGCTGGCGGATATCAACAATACGCTGGCAGCGGCGTGGGGCTCGTCCTATGTGAATGACTTTATTGATAGTGGCCGCGTGAAGAAGGTTTATCTGCAGTCAGACGCGCCTTACCGCATGCTGCCGGAAGATATCAACCGTTGGTTTGTGCGCAACAGCAAGGGTGAGATGGTGCCCTTCAGCAGCTTTGCCAGCGGTCACTGGGAGTTTGGCTCACCGCGTCTGGAGCGTTTTAACGGCACATCCTCCCGCCAGATTCAGGGCTCCACTGCGCCGGGCGTCAGTACCGGTCAGGCCATGCAGGCGATTGAAGAAATGGCCGCTAAATTGCCCGCCGGTTTTGGTATCTCGTGGACGGGCCTGTCGTATGAAGAACGTGAAGCCGGATCGCAGGCGCCTGCGCTGTATGCCATTTCCCTTGCGGTGGTGTTCCTCTGTCTGGCGGCGTTATATGAAAGCTGGTCGATCCCGTTTGCAGTTATTCTGGTGGTGCCGCTGGGTATTTTGGGTGCGGTGCTGGCAACCAAATTTGCGGGCCAGTCGAACGACGTGTACTTTCAGGTGGGTCTGTTGCTGACCATTGGCCTATCGGCCAAGAACGCCATTCTCATCATCGAGTTTGCACAGGCCCAGTACAGGCAGGGCGCATCGGCCATTGAGGCGGCGGTGGAGGCAGCGCGCTTGCGTTTGCGCCCCATCATCATGACCTCGCTGGCGTTTATCTTGGGTGTGTTGCCGTTGGCGCTGGCCAAGGGGGCAGGCTCAGGCAGTCAGAATGCCATTGGTGTGGGTGTAACCGGCGGTATGCTGTCGGCAACGTTGCTGACCATCTTCTTCGCGCCGCTGTTCTTTGTGTTGGTGCGCAGCTTCTGGCGCGGAAGAGACACGGTAACGGCTGATTTTAATGAGGCTCAATATGATGAACATGCTTAAGCGGCCCTTGGCTAAAGCCCATCTGCCTGTGCTGCTGCTGGCGCTATCGGGTTGCACCCTGATGCCGGACTATCTGCAGCCCAGCGCGCCGGTAGCGCCAAGCTGGCCGTTTGCAGTAAGCGCCGAAAACAAGGGGCCGAGCATTGCCGAACTTGGCTGGCAGGATTTTTTTAAATCGCCCGAGCTGCGCGCCTTGATTGCCAAAGGTCTGGCGAATAACCGTGACCTGCGTATTGCTGCGCTGAATATCGACGTAGCGCGCGCTCAGTACCGCGTGCAGCGCAGTGACCTGCTGCCGGATATCAAGGCGGGCGGTAGCCTGAGCCGCGCGCGCACGCCGCAAACAACCTCCTCAACCGGTAGCGCCCAGATCAACAGTACCTATACGGCGAATGTCAGTACCACTGCGTTTGAGATTGATCTGTTCGGCCGTCTGCGTAGCCTGAATGAAGCGGCGATGCAGGAATATCTGGCGACTGATGAAGCGCGCAATAGCGTGCAGATCTCGCTGATTGCCGAGATTGCTAATGCCTATCTGCAATTGCTGGCCGATCGTGCGCAGCAACAGCTGGCGCAGCAGACCTTGCAGGCGCAGCAAGATTCCTATGATATTTCGCAGCGCCGTTTTAATGAGGGCATTGGCAGCCAGCTGGACCTCTCACAGGCGCGCACGCTGCTGGAAACCGCGCGGGTGGACAGCATTACCTATGCCCGTATCGTGCAGCAAGACCGCAATGCGTTGGACCTGCTGGTCGGCGCTCAGGTACAGGATAACGAGCTTGCTGGGGTTTTTGAGCAGGCCGACCAGTTTGTTAGCACGCTGCAGGCCGGGCTGCCGTCAGACCTGTTGCTCAACCGGCCGGATATCCGCCAGGCCGAGCATAGCCTGAAGGCTGCCAATGCCAATATAGGCGCGGCGCGTGCGGCCTTCTTCCCTACCATTTCACTGACCGCATCGGGAGGAACCGCAGGCACGGAGTTGTCCCAGTTATTCGGGGCTGGCTCCGGCCTGTGGACTTTCGTGCCGCAGATCACCCTGCCGCTCTTTAGCGGTGGCCGTAATGTGGCGAACCTTGATATAGCCGAGCTGCGCAAAAACATTGCGGTGGCGTCTTACGAGAAGGCCATTCAAAGCGCTTTCCGTGATGTGGCCAACGCGCTGGTGGCGCGTGAAACGCTGGATGATGAGCTGGCCGCACAGCAGCAGCTGGTCAATGCCAATGATGAAAGCTACCGTCTGGCCCAGGCCCGTTACGAGCAGGGCGTGAGCGGCTATCTGGATGTACTGGATGCCCGCCGCAATATGTATGGCGCGCAGCAACAGCTGATCTCCCGCCGTCTGGCCATGCTGGAAAACTACATTGCGCTGTACGCGGCTCTTGGGGGCGGCCAGCTGGACAAGGCGCCGTCACTAGCTGCACCACCAGCCGCGCCGCTAGCTGCGCCCTGATGCAGTCCGGCTGTGGAGTGATGAGTTTAGGGTAAGTTTATATGCATGTTTTGAGAGTTTCCCGGTTCTATTGACTTTACACAAAGTATCCATATATCTAGAAGTATGGATAAGCAGGCTGTCATAATAGCGCTCGGCGCACTCGCGCAAGAAAGCCGTCTGGATATCTTCCGCCTGTTGGTGGAGGCGGGGCCTGCAGGCGTGGGCATGACAGCAATTGGCGATGAGTTGGGGCTGCCGCATGCAACGCTCTCGTTTCATCTTGATAAGCTCAAGCAGGCCGGGCTGATCATCGGCATCCGTGAGGGCCGCACGCTAACTTATAGCGCCAATTATGACGCGCTGGTGGGCTCGATCCGTTATCTGACTGAAAATTGCTGCCGGGACTCCGACATGCCGTGCCGCATTACCATTAAAGACAAAAAGGGCTGCTGCTAGAAAGGATCAACCATCATGAAATTATCAGAGGTTAAACAGGCCTTGGCGGGCGTATCTGCCGTTCAGTTCAAACTGCCGGATGGCTCTCCTGTGCCGCAGCATTTTCATGTAACGGAAGTGGGGCTGGTGACGCGGCACTTCATCGATTGTGGCGGGGTGGAGCGGCAGGAGCAGGTGATTAATTTTCAGCTCTGGCAGGCTGGCGATTATGACCATCGGCTGGCGCCGCAGAAATTCCTGAAGATCCTGGAGATTTCGCGCAAGGTGCTGGGTGAGGCTGATCTGCCGGTTGAGGTTGAATATCAGCAAGGCACCATCGGCAAGTTCGGGCTGGAATTTGATGGGGTAAGTTTTTACCTCACCACAAAGGAAACCGCCTGTCTGGCGGCAGATTCCTGCGGCATCAAGCCAGAGCAATTGCCGCCCGCCAAATCATCCTGTTGTTCTGGTAGCGGTTGCTGCTGATGGCCCGGCGTGTTCTGGTTCTGTGCACCGGTAACTCCTGCCGCTCCATTATGGCCGAGGCGCTGCTCAACCAGCTGGGCGCCGGGCATATTGAGGCGGTGAGTGCCGGTAGCCATCCGGCTGGGTATGTGCATCCAAAGTCTCTCGAAACATTGCAGCGACACGGTGTTGCCTGCAATCAGCCGCGCAGCAAGTCATGGGATGAATTTGCCGGACAGACCTTTGATCTGGTGATTACGGTGTGTGATGCAGCGGCGGCTGAAAGCTGCCCGGTCTTTCTGGGGGCGGCCCAGAAGCTGCATTGGAGTACGCCTGACCCGGCCAAGGCGACAGGCAGTGAGCAGGACGTGATAGCCGCTTTCGATCAAGCTTTCGGGCTTTTGCAAGCCCGGGTATTGAAACTGATTCAAGATTAAGTTATCGGGTTGAGTTATTGGGGCTGATTGCAGTTGCTGATCCGCTCTTTGTAATTGAGGGCGGCTTCGTTGGCGCGCAGGCTTTTTAGATGGCTGCGGTTATTCACATCCGTATGCAGGCGGGGCCGTTCCCAATCGCGCTTGAGAATTTGCCCGCTGCCGGTCATGCTGTCAGCAAGAGTATAGAATTTTGACAGGCACTCTGTGTGCGGCTCGGAGCCTGCTGTGTGGGCCTGCACTTGTTTCCACGCGCCGCGCAGGCTTTCAATGCCATGCACCCATTGCGCAGCTTCTGTTCTGTTGGCACCAATCTGGATAAAGGCTTTGTGGGTGACTGCCGCATATTGGTCGTCGGTGATATACTGATCCATATGATTCAGGCGCAGATAATCGGGGTCAGAAATGACGGGGATACCACGCGGGCAATCGTATGATGTAACAGGAATAAGCCCGATATTGCCGAGCTGCGGATCATTCCACTCCAGACTGAGATTTTCTTTTAGCCAGTCCAAATTCTGTGTCATGACCCTGGAGACGCGCAGGCCGGGGAAAATGCTGATTGAGAGTGTATCATTAGCGTAAGATTCCGGCTCTGGTGGATCTTGATAGGCGCAGCCAATCAGCGGAATGACCAGCGGATTTGTAATGTGCATCTCGCCGGTGGTACAGCGAAAAACCAGTCCAGCTGTGGGGTGAAAGACAATACCGCCCGGCCGCTTCTTTTTTTCTGTAGCGGCGGCCAGATATTCACCGGTCTGCGGCACAGGCAACGCCAGCGCGCCAAAAGTGCGTGTAACAGCCTGGTTTTGAAAAGGCATGAAGATTTGATCAAGCGCGCTCATCAGGCGAGAAGCTAGCGGAGAACGCTCGGCAAAAGCAATGAATACTATTGGTTAATATGGCGGAAGCGGTGAGATTCGAACTCACGGTGGGCTTTCACCCACGCCGGTTTTCAAGACCGGAGCAATCAACCGCTCTGCCACGCTTCCGTTGCGCCAAAATAGCCAAAGCTGGCGTGAAGGCAAATGTTTTTGTGCAGGCGGGCGGCTACGGCCCCAGCTGATGCCCCCCAGATGATTAATCCCAGATGATTAACCCCAGATGATTAACCCCAGATGATTAACCCCAGATGATTAACCCCAGATGATTAACCCCAGATGTCTAACCGGGGCGATGCTCAGCCAATTGGCTGGTCGTGAAACGGGGGCAGGCCGTCGCGGCTGTCAATTTCCACCACCCACACATCGGGGTCGCGGGCGGTCAGGCGCTGCAGGTAAGAATCTGCCTCTTCTTCGGGCACGGTGCGGCCCTCCAGCGCGGGTAGCCAGCCCAGTTTGCCGTTGCCGTCATAGGCCTGCGAGTAGAGGCGGCAGCCGTCCAAACGCCCTAAATTGAGCTTTAAAACCACGCTGCCACGGCTGGGGTCGCCTTTATGAACAATCGTGTAGGCTTGACCTTGAGCCGATAATCGGCGCAAATGACCATCTAGCCATAGTTTTGTTTCGAGCCGTGTGTCCATGTCTGCCCCCCTTCGTCTCTTGATCGACGCAGTTAAATGCCCCGTCAAGCCGGAAATCTACCGGTTGGCGCAGCGGCATGGCATTGCCGTTGTGCTGGTGACGGCCAATGACATGGGCGCCCCGTTCGAGCCATGGCTGACCAAAGTGGTAGCTGGCGCTGCCGTGCATGACGCGATTGATGCCGAGGCCGGCCCGCGTGATGTGGTGGTGACGGATGACGAGGCGCTGGCGCTCAAGCTGCTGGCCAAGAAGATCAGCGTGCTAACCACGCGCGGCCAGCGCTGGACGGCGGATGAGGGGCCGCAGCCGTTCCTCATGCCCAAATCACCGGGACATTATCGCAGCCGGTTTGAAACCGTACTGGATGACGAGCTGCGCGAAAGATTACGCTCCGGCCTGTAACAGCCGGAGCGCAAAGATCCTCACCAATATTTTTTGTTGTTATGCGCTTACTTCGGCGGCTGCCAACGCTTGGCCGGGAAGTTATAGGTGGCGCCCAGCAGCAGAACGACTTGGTCCTTGTCCTGCGTGACGGGGCTGTCGGCCGTATCGCCCATCAGGCGGGTCCAGCGGGCGGTGCCGGTAAAATCGATATTCTTGTTATACGCATACACCAGACCGGTGCTCAGGGTGACGTCGCGCACGCCGTCATCCGCAACAAAGGCCGGCAGGCCTGAGCTTGCCGCCTGCGCCGCTGTCACGCCATAATAGGCCATGTTGCGGTCGCCATCCGTCCAGGTGGAGCTGAGCTTGAGGGTGCCGGTCAAACGCTCGGTCAGCCCTTCACGATAGCCTACATAGCCGTTGACCAGCGTGCCGCCGCTGCCATTGGCAAATTCATGCGAGACGGCAAACCCAACCAGAAAGGGGTCAAAGTTGGCGTCGATAAAGGCGTTGAGGTCCCAGCCGAAATCAACATCACCCAGCCCGCGCAAATGGCTGTTGCTGCCTTCATCGCGGCCAAAGTCAGGGCCCACACCAAGGCCCAGACGGGTATTGCCTTCGTTGAACAGATAGATGCCCGCGCCGTACTGGCTGGAGAGATAGGCGTGCTTCTGATAGACCACTTCCACATCCGGCACAAAAGTCAGCTCGCTCTCATCGCTGCCCAGATAGTCGGGCAGGTAAGCGGCTTCACCACCGGCGCGCACCTCAAAGTCAGACGCCTTGATCATCTGGCCGTGGGCTGGCGCTGCAATCAGGGCCAGCAGGGCGATCAGGGGCAGCAATTTGCTCATGCTTAAAATCTCCGATTCGAAATGTGCCCTAAAATACAAAGTTCGATCGGGCGATTGCAAGCATATGATTATTAAATAGTTAATGGTGATGCCGCTGCGGAATGTTGATGATCCGGCTTGTGCGTGCTATTGGGGCTGCCTATTCATGCGGGCGTTAACTCTTACGCCCACGGACGTTTGCAAAAGGACAGATCATGGCCAAAGAAGGTGTAACGGGTGCACAGCTGAAGTCGATCATCGAGCGCATTGAGCGTCTGGAAGAAGAGCGCCGTGAGCTGGGGGCCGATGTGCGCGAAATTTACGCCGAGGCCAAAGGCAACGGCTACGAGCCAAAGATCATCCGCATGATTGTGCGTTTGCGCCGGATGAGCCAGAACGACCGCGCCGAGCAGGATGCACTGCTTGACACCTACAAGTCTGCCATCGGTATGGCTGAGTAAACAGCTTAACCATTATCTTTTATTGACGGCGATCATTTCGAGTTGATAGGCTGGCGCATACTTTAAAAGGTTTGCGTCATGTCTGATTTTGGCAGTTTTTTTGAAAAGAGCGCCGCCGCCGCCGCGCGCCGTGCGTCCTTTGCGTTTGAACCGCAGGCCCAGAAAGCGGCCACCGCGCAACGATCGCCTGATTATGCCTTGAGCGAGGCGCAGCGCCGCCGCCAGATGTTGCGGTTGCCATATGCAGCGCCGGCCAGTGGGCTAGTTAGCATGCAGGTGAGCTTTGAAGGTGCCAATCTCAAATCGCGCCTTGAACAATACGACCAATATTTTGTGACGGAGCGCTACCCGCAGCATCCCTCATATGACCTGTTTGGTGTGTGCATTGCTCATGCGGCCCAGCTGATCGCCCAGCGCCAGAACTTCAAGGTACTGGTGAGCAACCTTGGCGGTCTGGATGAAACGGGTAAGGAAGTTGGGGGCGGCTTGTCCTTGCTGCTGACCAACAAGAATATTGCCTCGGCCATGCGTAACCATGTGACGCCGCAGATCATCACGCTGGCCAGTCAGCTCAAGGGGGATGACCGCCCGCCGGCTGACCCGCAATTGCTGACCCACACGCCCGCCGCGCCCTTTGTGTCGGGCGATGAGATGCTCAAGGCGACCCGCTCGGTGTCCGAGCGCTTTCGTGGCGCGCGTATCGGCTATAGTGCGTTTGGTATTCGCTAGACGTTTATCGGCCCACTTTCAGGTCTTTAACTGACGGGCGCAGCTGTAGCTCATCAAGCAGCTTGGTCTGCTCGGCTTTCGCCAGCGCCACATTACGGGCCTTGATATGGCCATAGCCCCGGATCATCTCGGGCAGGCTGGCCAGTTTGACGGCGGCGCCATGCTGCGTGCTGGTGAGCTGCGCGAGCAGCTGACGGATCAGGCCCTCATACTCCTCAATCAAGGCGCGTTCCATCTTGCGCTCGGCGGTATAGCCAAACAGGTCAAACGGGGTGCCGCGCAGTACCTTCAGGCGAGCGAGGACTTTGAGAACCGGCAGCAGCCACGAGCCAAAGCTCATCTTCAGCGGCTGGCCGCTGACCGGGTCACGCCGGGCCAGCAGGGGCGGGGCCATATGGTAGCGCAGTCGGTATGTGCCGGTAAAGCTGCTGCCCACCCGTGCCAGAAAACTGCCTTCGGTCTGCAGGCGGGCCACTTCATACTCATCCTTATAGGCCATCAGCTTGAAGAAGTTTTTGGCTACCGCTTCGCTCAGGCTGGTGGTGCCGGTGGCCAGGTCACGCTCGGCCCGGCGCACCTCCAGCACCAGCCGGGCATAACGCTCGGCATAGGCTTTGTCCTGATAGTCGGTGAGGAAGCTGATGCGGCGGTTGATGATTTCATCCAGATCCGTCGAGACACGATAATGCCCAGCTGGTGCAACCGGCGGCTTGGCCAAGGCCTGCACAGCCTCAGGATGGCTGATGGCCGTGCGCCCGGCCTTGAACGCGCTGATGTTCATCTCTACCTGCGCGCCGTTCAGCTCAATGGCTTTTTCAATCGCGGTGGCGCTGACGGGCACCAATCCTTTTTGATATGCACAGCCCAGCAGGAACAGGTTAGTGGCAATGGAATCACCAAACAGGGCGGTGGCCAGTTCGGTGCCAGCAATCGGGCTGGCGGCGCCGGGTTTAACCTTGCTGGCAATGCGGGCCACCAGTCCCAAGGTGGGCACCTTGCTGTTGGGGTTGCGGGTAAAGTCAGCCACGATGGTCTCGTGCGTGTTGATGATGGCACCCGTGCGCTCGTTATTGGCGTAGCTCAGGCCTTCGCGGCCGCCGCTGACCACGGCATCGCCAGCGATAATAGCATCGGCCCCGCCAGCGGGCAGGCGCACGGCGTGCAGGTCGGCGGTGTGGGCGGCAATGCGCACATGGCTGTAAACCGCGCCGCCTTTTTGCGCGAGGCCGGTTTGATCCAGCACACTGGCAGCTTTGCCTTCAAGGTGGGCCGCCATGGCCACAATGGCGCCAACGGTCACAATACCTGTGCCGCCAATGCCGGTAATCAGCATGTTCCACGGCTGGCTTAAGCTGGGCAGCGTCACGTTGGGGGCTGTGGGTAGACCGGCAGTGCCGGTGGGAGCTGGTTTTTTCAGCTCGCCGCCTTCAACCGTAACAAAGCTGGGGCAAAAGCCCTTCAGGCAGGAGAAGTCTTTATTGCAGCTGCTCTGGTCAATGGTGCGCTTGCGGCCCCATTCGGTTTCAACCGGCACCACGGACAGACAGTTGGACTTGACCGAGCAATCGCCGCAGCCTTCACAGACCAGCTCGTTGATCATGACGCGCTTGGCCGGGTCCGGGAATTTGCCGCGCTTGCGGCGGCGGCGCTTTTCAGCTGCGCAGGTCTGGTCATAGATCAGCACCGAAACGCCGGGTACCTCGCGCAGCTCGCGCTGCAGCTGTTCAAGCGTGTCGCGGTGATGAATGGTCACGCCCGCCGCAAAATCAGCCGCGAGGCCGTATTTCTTGGGTTCATCCGTGATGACGGCAATGCGGCTGACATTCTCGGCGCGCAGCTGCCGCGTGATCATGGGGACGGAGAGCGGGCCATCCACCGGCTGGCCGCCAGTCATGGCCACTGCATCATTGAACAGGATCTTGTAGGTGATGTTGACCTGACCCGCGACCGCCGCGCGAATGGCCATCAAGCCGGAATGGAAATAGGTGCCGTCCCCCAGATTGGCAAAGATGTGTTTTTCATCGGTAAATGGCGCAGTGCCAACCCAGGCGACGCCTTCACCGCCCATCTGCGAGAAGGTTTCGGTTTTGCGCTCCATCCACAGCGCCATGTAATGGCAGCCAATGCCGCCCAGCACACGGCTACCCTCCGGCACCACGGTCGAGCTGTTATGCGGGCAGCCCGAGCAATAATGCGGCTTGCGCTCAATCAGGTCGGCCAGCTTGTCCGGCTCGCGGGCTTTGAGCTGCTCGATCTTGCCGGCCAGCCAGTCCGGTGCGCCCAAGGCTTGCAGCTGCTGGGCAATGACCAGCGCCAGACGCAGGACACTCAGCTCGCCATGTTCGGGCAGCAGCGGCGCACCGGACAGGTCGCGCTTGCCCAAAACCGCCGGGCGCTGATCGGCCGGCAGGCTGTAGAGAATGTCTTTGAGCTGCGGTTCGATAATGCCGCGCTTTTCTTCCGCCACCAGTACCACCCGCTGACGGCTGGCAAACGCCCGGGCGCCTTCATTTTCAAGTGGCCACGGCATGGCCACTTTATACACGCTGATGCCCAGCTCATCGGCCAGCGCTGGCGAGATGCCCAGCTCAGCCAAGGCCTGCCGCACGTCAGTATAGGCTTTGCCGGTGGCCATAATGCCAAAGCGCGGCGCTGCGCTGTGCAGCTCTTCATGGTCGAGCTTGTTGGCGCGGGCAAAGGCCAGCACGGCGGGCAGCTTGTATTTCAGCAGGCGTTCTTCCTGCCCGGCGGGTGGGTCTGGCCAGCGCAGGTTCAGCCCGCCCTCCGGCATCATAAACTCATCGGGCAGAATAATGGTGGGGCGGGTAGGGGCCACATGCACGACGGCGGTAGCGTCGGCTGTGTCAGACACCATCTTCAGGCCCGTCCAGCAGCCGCTAAACCGGCTCATGGCCCAGCCCAACAGGCCGTAATCCAGAACATCCTGCACGCAGGCGGTGTGCAGCACCGGCACCATGGCCGAGATCAGCGCCTGTTCGGACTGATGCGGAAAGGTGGAGGATTTGCAGGCATGGTCATCCCCGCAGACCGCCAGCACACCGCCATAACGGCTGCTACCCGCCGCATTGGCATGCTTGATGACGTCAAGCGAGCGGTCCACGCCCGGCCCCTTGCCATACCACATGGAAAAAACACCCTGATGCCGCGCACCGGGCGAGAGATGCAGCTGCTGCGTGCCCCAGACGGAGGTCGCGGCAAGGTCTTCATTCACGCCGGGTTTAAACACCACGCGGTGCGCGTCCAGATGCTTGCTGGCTTTCCACAGCACCTGATCCACCCCGCCCAGCGGCGAGCCACGATAGCCCGAGATAAACCCGGCCGTGTTCAGCCCGGCGGCGGCATCGCGCTGGCGCTGCATGAGCGGCAGACGCACCAGCGCCTGAATCCCGCTGAGCAGAACCCGCCCCTGCGTTGTGGTGTATTTGTCATCAAGGCCGATGCTGCCGTTAAAAGCGCCGTCTGCTGCCATGATTGCTCCCCGCGTGTGATGTGGCTTTCATTATTATTCTAAGTCCTTAATTTAACGTGCTTTTCCCTTTACGTCCATGCACCGGAAATAGATGACTGCCGCAACATTCTTCGCTATTGTTGCGCTGCTTTTAACAGGAACTTTCTTATGTCCATGACCAAGCCCGCCACCGATCCCGTTTTTCTGCGTAACATCTGGTACCACGCTGCCCCTGCAAGCGACGTGCCGGTGGGCCGCATCAAGGCCGTGGTGATTTGCGGAGAGCCGGTCATGCTGGCGCGCCAGACAGATGGCACGGCCTATGCCTTGCGGGATATCTGCCCGCATCGCGGTATTCCGCTGTCGGATGGCCGCATGGTGGGGGATGAGGTGGAGTGCTGCTATCACGGCTGGAAGTTTAACCAGAGCGGTGCGTGTACCTGCATTCCCTCGCTCACCGGGCATGAAGGGCAGGACCTCTCCCGCGTGCGGGTCAAGCATTACCCGCTGGTCGAGCGCGCGGGTCAGCTGTTCGTCTGGCTGGGTGAGCATACCCCGGATGAAAGCCTGCTGCCGGATATGCCCACGCAAGCGCTGCCCAATCTGACCGAGAGCATGGAGTTCCCCTGTTTTATCGATCATGCCGTGATCGGGCTGATGGACCCCGCGCATGGCCCGTTTGTGCATCAGAGCTGGTATTGGCGGTCGGGCAAGTCGATCCATGAAAAAGCCAAGGCCTTTGGCCCCAGTGCGTACGGTTTTGCCATGCTGCGGCACAAGCCGTCCAAGAACTCGCGCGCCTATAAAATTCTGGGCGGAACGCCGGAAACTGAAATCCGCTTCCAGCTGCCCGGTGTCCGCATCGAGCATATCGTGGCCGGCAAGCACCAGCTGGTGAACCTGACCTTTGTCACGCCCATTGATGAGAAGCGCACGCGCATTACCCATAGCATTTACTGGACCATGCCGTGGCTCTCGCTGCTCAAGCCCATTTTGCGTCCCTATGTCAAAACCTTCCTCGGGCAGGACAAGCGCGTGGTGGTGCAGCAGCAGCGTGGTCTGGCCTTTGATCCGTCGCTCATGCTCATCAAGGATGCCGACACCATGGCCCGCTGGTACATGCAGCTGAAGAACGAATTTGCCCGCGCGCAGGCCGAAAACCGCCCGTTTGAAAATCCGGTGCGTGAGCAGGTTTTGCGTTGGCGCAGCTAACAGCGGAGTTGGGTCATGCCCCCTAAAAAACCGACCGATAAGCCGAGTGAAACCAACCGCCTGACCGGGCGGTTGTCGCGCTATACCAAAGTATCGACGGCGGTGGGTGGTCTGGCCATGAAAATGGCGGGGGAGAAGTATCTGGGCCTCAAGCTTGACCGCAGCAAACACGCGGCAGATTTGCGCGTGGCGCTGGGCGGCCTTAAAGGCCCGCTGATGAAAGTGGCGCAGATGCTGGCCACCATTCCGGATGCCGTTCCCAAGGAATATGCGGCTGAGCTGGCGCAGCTACAGGCCGATGCGCCTGCCATGGGCTGGCCTTTCGTCAAGCGCCGCATGGCGGCCGAGCTGGGCGCCGATTGGGAAAAGAAGTTCAAGACCTTCTCGCGTGAGGCGGCTGCCGCTGCTTCACTCGGACAGGTGCATAAGGCGGTGACGCTTGAGGGGCAGACGGTGGCCTGCAAGCTGCAATATCCGGACATGGCCTCTGCCGTGGAGGCTGACCTCAAGCAGCTCAAGATCATTCTGGGCCTGTTTGAGCGGGTCGATCCGGCGTTTAAAACCGCGCAGGTTCATGCCGAGATTGCTGACCGCCTGCGTGAAGAGCTGGATTACGAGCGCGAAGCCCGCGCCATGCATCTGTTTGCCAGCATGCTCAAGAACGAGCCGCAGGTGAAGGTGCCGCAGGTGATTGATAGTCTGTCTACCGACCGCCTCATCACCATGAGCTGGCTGGACGGCAAGCGGCTGCTGACCTATCAGGACGCGCCGCTTAAAACGCGCAACCAGCTGGCGCTTCATATGTTCCGCGCCTGGTATGTGCCGTTCTATCATTATGGCGTCATTCATGGCGACCCGCATCCGGGCAATTATCAGGTGGCGGCAGACCTTTCGCTCAACCTGCTGGACTTTGGCTGTGTGCGCATCTTCCCGCCCAAGTTTGTGGCGGGCGTGCTGGAGCTGTATCATGGCCTGCGCGAAAATGATGAAGCGCGCATCGTCGAGGCCTATCGCAGCTGGGGCTTTAAAAATCTCAAGAAGGAAACCATCGAGATCCTCACCATCTGGGCGCGCTTTGTCTATGGCCCGATCCTGGATGACCGCAAGCGCCTGATCGACGAAACGGAATCCGGCCTTTATGGCCGTGCCACCGCCAAGAAGGTGCATTTTGCCCTGCGTGATGTGGGCGGGGTGGAAGTGCCGCGCGAATTTGTGTTCATGGACCGTGCCGCGATTGGGCTGGGCTCGGTCTTTCTGCATCTGCGCGCCGAGATTAACTGGTTCCAGCTCTTTAACGACCTGACCGCCGATTTTGATGTGAAGGTGCTGGAGAAAAACCAGAAGGCCGCACTTAAGGCCGCTGATCTTGGTTAATGCGCAGAATGCTGGCGCAAGCCAGATGAGTTCTGATAAAGTGCAGGCATGAGCAAGGACGTCAAAAACCGCAAGGGGTCGCCGTTTGTCTGGCATGAGGCCAGTGCGCCGGATTATGCGCAGGCGGCGTGTGCCTTGGCCCGCGAGATTGGTGCGGGGTCGGCCATTGTTCTCGGCGGGGCGGTGATGGACGCCCAGCAGGCCCGCCCGGCCCGTGATCTTGATCTTTATATAGCGCTGGCACCAGCTGATCGCCCGCAGGCGATTGAGCAGATTGAACGTCAGGCCTCTGCAGTTCAGGTTTTTAACAGCACGTCACTGGTGGCGCATATGCCCGGTGGTATGAAGCTGGATATTACATTCACAGACAAACCGCAGACACCGGCGCAGTTGATCAGCGCGGTGAGTGTGGGCGTTTGTGCTATCGCCCATGACCTGTTTGCGGCACGCACATGGGTGGCACCGGACTATGTGGCCGATCATGAGGCCAAGCAGATCCGTCTGCGTGCGCATGCCAAACCGACCGCGCCGAACAAAGCCTATCTGCAGAAATTGCAGAGCAAAATGCCAGAGTATCGTTGCGTCAAGTAGCGTTGGCTGGCCTTATAACTCCCCCGCATTTTCAGTAAATTTTAACCATAAAAACTTGGGTCAGACGTGGTTTCGCTTTATTAACTTAAATAGAGCAAACTATGTTCATGCGTGGCCGTCTTCTCTCTTCTGCCAGTGACTTCGTCCTGTGTGATGAATGGAATCGGCTGGCCGTGCCTGAGCTGCTCAATCTGGGCAATAACTGCTATTCCTATGCCGTGGGCAATCTTGACTCGATCACCGATCTCAAGAGCCGCGCCCATGCCGAGGCCACGCCGCAACCGGGCGATGCGTCGGGCATTCCCAAACATATTCTGCTGTTGATGCAGCATCGCTCCATGCCGTTCTGGCTGCGTCTGGCCGAGCGGGACGGTCTGCGCCGGCTCGGCGTTGGCCCGCATGATGAGCTGCCCACGCTGGCCCCGCATGAGCGGCTGGTAGCCATGAGTTATCATCTGCAGAACAAGGATTATCACTGGCTGCGCCGCGAGCGGAACGGCTTGTGGACGCATAAGGCTGATAGTGGCCGTCCGCCCAGCTGGTTTGACCATAACCGCCAGCTGATTACCGACCCGCGCCGGGCCGAGCTGTCGCTCAACTATCCTGGCTTTGTGTTTTTTGCTGCGCCAGTTGACGGCGTTGAGGTGCGCATGCAGCGGCCTTGGCTTAAATTCTTCAACTCGCTGGATGATGCCGCCTATGGCAATTATCAGGTGCTGCGTCACCGTCTGCATGACCTGTCAGCGCTGGTGGAACCTGATTTTCCGGTGATGTCGGATTATCTGATTGATCTGGCCGGTCATGGCGATGATATGGAGCTGCGCAAGTTCTGGAAACATCTGCGCGAGGGCAATCGTCTGCCCAATGCCGATGGCCTGCTGCCGGTTGAGATGGCGCATGCGCCGCTGAACATCGCGTGGAATTCAGTCGTGCGCTAATCCCCATCAGCGTGGCAGGCGTTCAAGCCGTCACGATAGGTTGGATAGCGCAGGCTAACCCCAAGCTCGCTCTTGATGCGCTCATTGCCAATGCGTTTGCTGTCGCGGTAAAACTCTGCCGCCATCGGTGAGAGATGTGCCCGTGCCAGCGGCACCAGCGGCGGTGGTGCTACGCCCAGTAGCGTGCAGGCATAGCTTACCACTTCGTGACTGGCGGCCGGTTCATCATCCGCCACGTTATAAATCCGGCCGGGAGCAGGCTGGCGCATGCTAGCCTGCAGCGTTGCCACAATATCCGCCACATGAATGCGCGAGAATAAAACACCCGGTGCATCAATGCGCTTGGCGGTGTGGGCGCGTATGTCCTGCAGCGCATTGCGGCCGGGGCCGTAAATACCCGCCAGACGGAAGATGTGCGCGGCGGGCGTGCCCGCTTGCCATTGCTGCTCGGCCTTCAGGCGGTTATGCCCGCGCGCGCTGGTAGGGGCGCATATGGCCTCTTCATCCACCCATGCCCCCGCATGATCGCCATAAACCGAGGTCGCGCTGAGATAGCCAGCCCAGCGCAGGTTTTTATACGCAGGCAAAAGCGGCAGCGCAGGATCGCCGTTAGCGTCAGGCGGGATGGAGCAGAGGATATGCGTAACGCTGGCATCAGCCGGTGGTGGAAATGCAGTGGCCTCTATAGCGGTCGGCGCTTTGCGCGGGTCACGAAAGGTGGCTGAGATGCGCCACCCTTCAGCCAGCAGCGCACGCGCCAGCGCCTGCGCGGTATAGCCAAAGCCTAAGCAGAGCAGGTGATTAGAAATCAAGATTGGCGTAATGGCCAGCCGGAGTCACGCCCGCCATGGTCTCGCTCAGCAAGGGGCGGAACGAGGGGCGGCTCTTGACCTTCATGTACCAGGTGCGTGCATCTTCATGCTCGGCCCATGGCACATCACCCAGATAATCGATCAGCGAGATATGGGCTGCCGCCGCGCAATCAGCCAGCGAGAAGCTGTCACCCGCCAGCCACGAGCGGCGCTCGGTCAACCAGCCGATATAATCAAGATGGTAGTGAATGTTGGCCATGCCAGCGCGGATGGCGTCAATCACCGGGGTACCGGTGCGCTCTAACCGCTTCATCAGCTTTTCGCCAATGATGTTGTCCGTCACTTCGCGGGCAAACTTGTGGTCAAACCATTGCAGCAGGCGGCGGGTTTCGCTGCGCTGCTCCAGCGACGGGCCTAGCAGGGTCAAATCAGGTTTGACCTCGTCCAGAAATTCGCAAATGGCCTGATCGCCAACAACCAGCTGCTGCTCGTCCACCATCAGTACCGGCACTTCGCTGGCTACGTTCAGGCGGGTAAATTCAGGACGACGCAGCCAGTAGCTCTCCAGCTCCACGTCGCAGGGAATATTGAGCTCCGACAGGGCCAGACGCACCTTGCGCGAGCCCGGTGAAGAAGGGTGATGATATAACGTCCACATGCCGCCAGAATAGAGCTGTTTGTTTTCTGTGCAAGTGAGCACTTTTTTAGGCAAATGACGCTGCGTTTTTCTTGATGAAAACCGAATCGGCGGTCATATTCCGCCCTATGACAACCGATATGTTCAAGGGCAATGCCGCCCGCAAGACCGACTCTTACTCCGCTGCCGACATCGAGGTGCTCGAAGGGCTTGAGCCTGTGCGCAAGCGTCCGGGCATGTATATCGGCGGCACGGATGAAAGCGCGCTGCATCATCTGGTCGCTGAAGTTCTCGATAACTCGATGGACGAAGCCGTCGCCGGGTTTGCCAGCCGCATTGAGCTGGAGCTGGACGCAGACGGTTATGTCACCGTGCGCGATAATGGCCGCGGCATTCCGGTTGATAACCATCCCAAATATCCAGGCAAGTCGGCGCTGGAAGTTATTTTGTGCATGCTGCACTCGGGCGGCAAGTTCTCCGGCAAGGTCTATCAGACCTCGGGCGGTTTGCACGGTGTGGGTATTTCCGTTGTTAATGCGCTGTCAGATGACCTGATCGTTGAAATTGCGCGCGACAAGCAGCTCTACCAGTTTGTCTGCTCCAAGGGTATTCCACAGGGCAAGCTCAAGAAGCTGGGCCCGGTCAATCGCAAGGGCACCTCGGTGCGCTTCCATCCTGATCCGGAAATCTTCGGCCAGTCGGCCCGCTTCAAGCCTGAGCGCTTGTACAAAATGGCGCGCGCCAAGGCCTATCTGTTTGCCGGTGTGCATATTGCCTGGAAATGTGATCCGGCCTTGCTGGCTGAAGGCAGCACGGTTCCGGCCGAGGCTGACCTGCACTTTCCCGGTGGTCTGGGTGACTATCTGGCCAACACCATTACCGGGCGCGCTACGCATACGCCCACGCCGTTTGCGGGCAATGTGGAGTTTGGCGCCGGGCAGGGCCGCGTTGAATGGGCAGTGGCCTGGCCGGTTGATGAAGAGGGCTTTAGCAGCTCATACTGTAACACGGTGCCCACGCCGCAGGGCGGCACGCATGAAGCCGGTTTGCGTCTGGCGCTGACCCGCAGCTTGCGCGCCTATGGTGAGATGGTAGGCAACCGCAAGGCTGCCGCGATTACCTCGGACGATGTGATGGGCGGAGCGATTGCGCTGCTGTCCGTCTTTATTCGTGATCCGCAGTTCCAAGGCCAAACCAAGGACAAGCTGGCGACAGCCGAAGCCACCCGTCTGGTTGAAAATGCGGTGAAAGACCGCTTTGATATCTGGCTGTCGTCCAACACCACCATGGCCAAGGGCCTGCTCGACTTCATGATTGCCAAGGCCGAAGATCGCGCCCGCAAGAAGGACGAAGCCGAGCTGTCGCGCAAGACCGCAACCCGCAAGCTGCGTCTGCCCGGCAAGCTGGCCGATTGCTCGGCCAAGAGCTCACGCGGGACAGAGCTGTTCATCGTCGAAGGTGACTCGGCCGGTGGCTCCGCCAAGCAGGGCCGCAATCGTGAGATTCAGGCCATCTTGCCGCTGCGTGGCAAGATCCTCAACGTAGCGTCGGCCTCGGTTGACAAGTTCAAGGGCAATCAGGAACTGGCCGACCTCATTCAGGCACTGGGCTGCGGCATCGGCAAGGACTTCTCGGTCAGCAAGCTGCGTTATGAGCGCATCATCATCATGACCGACGCCGACGTGGACGGGGCGCACATCGCCTCGCTGCTGCTCACCTTCTTCTACCGCGAGATGCCGGACCTCATTACCAAGGGCCATCTCTTCCTCGCGCAGCCGCCGCTCTATCGCCTCAGCCATGGCAGCACGGTGATGTATGCGCGTGATGATGCGCATAAGGATGAGCTGATGGCCAAGCACTTCAAGGGCAAGAAGGTCGATATTGGCCGCTTCAAAGGTCTGGGTGAAATGCCCGCCGCGCAGCTGAAGGAAACCACCATGGACCCCAAGAAGCGCAACCTGCTGCGGGTCTATATTCCTGACGGCTCCCGCCCGGATGAGGCCGATGAGGCC